>C688J18823_10002200_pt1 | contig 12206 bp, 10 predicted proteins | sample HopSoiMetagenom1_FD_18823 | JGI IMG/M metagenome (IMG submission 18823) | reverse complement strand
ATCCCGATCCTCGGGGACCTGCTGTCCAACCGCAATGACCTCAGCCGCAAGACCGAGCTGGTGATCTTCCTGCGGGCGACGGTGATTCGCGACCCGAGTGTTGAGGGCGACTTCGCCAGCCTGCGCAACCAGTTGCCGCGCGAGGATTTCCTTTCCAAGCCGAACCCGAGCAGGCTCCAGGCGCCGCTGCCGCCGAGCTCGCCGGCGCGCATAGGCGGCTCGCCATGAGCCTGCTGCTCGAGGCGCTGAAGAAAGCCGAACGGGCCAAGGAAGACGCGCAGCGCCGTGCACGCGGCGAAGCGAGCCCGGCGCAGAGCAGCGCGGTCGCCGAGCGCACGGTCGTCACCCGTGACAAGCTGCCCGACATCTCACCGTCGCTCGAGATCCTATCGGAGGATCTGGCGGCGCCGGCGCCAGACGAGCGCGCGCGCCTCGAGCTTGCCGCCGAGCCGGCACCCGCGAAGGACGGGGCGCGCCCGGGCGCGACGAGCGCCAACTCAGCCGACGGCGAGGCGGCGGGCCGCGCCAGCGCCAGGAAGGTGTTCGAAGCGAAATTCCGCGAATCGGATCCGCGCATGCCGTTCTACCTCACGGTCGGCGCGCTCGGCGTTTTTGCGCTCGGCACGGTGGTGTATTTCTGGCTGCAGCTACGGCCGGCGCCTTCGCTGATCAGCCTGAATCCGCAGCCGCAGCCACAAGCGAGTGTCGCGGCCGCGCCGGTTGTCCCCACCCCGGCGGGCGCACCTTCGTTGGCGGCACCGGCCGGAGCGATCCCCGGCCTGCCGCCGATTGCGGCGCCTGCGCGCGCCGGCGTCGAGCCGCCGGAGATGCCACGGCTTCGCGACGCGCGGCGCGAGCAGCCGCGGCTTGCGCCTTTGCCGAGCCTGCCGGTAGCGAGCGTCACTCGCCCACCGGCGCAGGTCCATCCGAAGGTCCAGGCGGGCTACGCCGCGTATGTCGCGGGCGAGCTCGCGAGCGCACGCGGCGAGTACGAGCAGGCGCTGCGCGACGAGCCGAACAATCGCGACGCGCTGCTCGGCCTCGCCGCGGTCGAGATCCGCGCCGGCCGCTACGAGAGCGCGGAAGCGCTGTATCTGCGCGTGCTGCAACTCGAGCCGCGCGACGCGCAAGCGCAGGCGGCGCTCATTGCNCTGCGCTCCGGCCGNAGCGACCCGCTGGTGACCGAGAGCCGCGTCAAGTCNCTGCTGGCGGCCGATCCGGNNGCCCACGCGCTCAATTTCACGCTCGGAAACCAGCTNGCCAACCAGAACCGCTGGGCCGAGGCGCAGCAGGAATACTTCATGGCCTNTGCCGCCGAGCCGGAAAACCCGGACTTCGCCTACAACCTGGCGGTCAGCCTTGACCATCTGCGCCAGCGGCGCCCGGCGCTCGAATACTACGAGCGCGCGATCGGCCTCGCCGAGAAGCACGGGGCGAGCTTCGATCTCGGCGCAGCGCGCCGGCGCGCCACCGAACTGAGCAAGTGAATTCGCCCGGAAATCCGCAGGCCAAGCGCCACCTCGGCCAGATCCTGATCGACCAGGGCATCCTGACCGAGGACCAGCTGCGCATCGCGCTGCTCGAGCAGACCAAGAGCCATGTGCCGGTAGGCCGGCTGCTGGTGCAGCTCGGCTTCGTCTCCGAAGCGACGCTGCGCGACGCGCTCTCGGAGAAGCTCGGCCTGCAGGCGGTCGATCTCAGCCGCATCATCGTCGATCCGGCGGCGCTCAAGCTCCTGCCGCGCGACATGGCGCGCCGCTACCGCATCTTCCCGGTGGCGCTCGACCGGCAGCAGAAGAAGTTCATCGTCGCACTCGCCGACACCAACAACATCGTCGCGCTCGACCAGCTGCGCGCGCACGTCAAGGACGACTACGAGGTCGAGCTGCGCATCGCCGGCGACTCGGAGATCGAGCGCGCGATCGAGCACTACTACGGCCACGAGTTCTCGATCGACGGCATTCTCAAGGAGATCGAAACCGGCGAGATCGACTACGGTTCGGTTGCCGAAGGCGACGAGTATTCGCAGCCGGTGGTGCGCCTGATCTCCGCGCTGCTCGCCGATTCCGTGGAGCGCGGGGGCTCCGACATCCACTTCGAGCCGGAGCAGAACTTCCTGCGCATCCGCTACCGCATCGACGGCGTGCTGCGCCAGATCCGCTCGCTGCACAAGACCTACTGGCCGGCGATGGCGGTGCGGCTGAAAGTCATGGCGAAAATGAACATCGCCGAGACGCGCGCGCCGCAGGATGGCCGCATCTCGGCGACCATGTCGGGGCGGGTGGTCGACTTTCGCGTGGCGAGCCTGCCGACGACCCATGGCGAGAACCTGGTGCTGCGCATCCTCGACCGGCAGAAAGGCATCGTGCCGCTCGACAAGCTCGGGCTCGAGGAATCACAGCTCGAGCTACTCAAGCGGATGATCGCCCGCCCCGAGGGCATCATCCTGGTTACCGGCCCCACCGGCAGCGGCAAGACCACCACGCTTTACTCGATCCTGAACCACATCAATTCCGACGGCATCAACGTCATGACCCTGGAGGATCCGGTCGAGTATCCGATGACGCTCATCCGACAGACGTCGGTGTCCGAAGCGGCGAAGCTCGATTTCGCGAACGGCATCCGCGCCATGATGCGCCAGGACCCGGACGTCATCCTGGTCGGCGAGGTGCGCGACCAGGAGACGGCCGAGATGGCGTTCCGCGCCGCCATGACGGGCCATCAGGTCTATTCGACGCTGCACACCAACTCGGCCGCCGGCGCCTTCCCGCGCCTGCTCGACATCGGCATCGTGCCGGACATCCTGGCGGGCAACATCATCGGCATTCTCGGCCAGCGCCTGGTGAGGAAGCTCTGTCGCACCTGCCGGCAAGCGCACGACCCCGACGTGCGCGAGCGGCGGCTGCTCGGCATCACGCCGACCGAGCCGACGGCGATCTTCCGCGCAGTCGGCTGCGACCAGTGCGACTACCAGGGCTACCGCGGGCGCCAGTCGATCATGGAGCTGCTCAAGATCGACCCCGCCATCGACGAGCTGGTTGCGCGCCGCGCCACGGCGCGCGAGATCCTCACCGCCGCGCGCGCCAGCGGCTTCCGCACNCTCGCCGACGATGGCGTGCGCCTGGTGCGTGCCGGCATAACCGGGCTGGACGAGGTGATGCGCGTCGTCGACCTCACCGACCGGATGGCCTGAGCGGCCATGCCGCTCTACAGCTACAAGGCGATCGACCCGCGCGGCAAGAACGTGCTCGGCCGAGCCGAGGCGGCGAATCTCTTCGACCTCGAGCAGCGGCTTTCACGCATGGACCTCGACCTCGTGGTCGGCGCGCCGTCGCGTCATAAGGTGCGGCTGCTGGGTGGCGGCGTTCGCCGCCCGGACCTGATCAATTTCTGCTTCCACCTGGAGCAGCTCGCGAGCGCCGGCGTGCCGGTGCTCGAGGGGCTGAACGATCTGCGCGAGAGCGTCGAAAACGCCCGCGTGCGCGAGGTCGTGTCGGGCCTCATCGAGTCGATCGAGGGCGGGCGCAGCCTGTCGCAGGCGCTCGGCGAGCATCCCGAGGTATTCGGCAAGGTGTTCGTGAGCCTGGTGCGCTCGGGCGAGCAGACCGGCAAGCTGCCCGAGGTGCTCACCAGCCTCACCGAGATGCTGAAATGGGAAGACGAGATCGCCTCGCAGACGCGAAAGCTAATGATCTATCCGCTGATCGTCGGCACCATCGTGCTCGCGGTCACCTTCTTCCTGATGCTGTACATCGTGCCGCAGATGGTCGGCTTCATCCGCAACATGGGCCAGTCCATCCCCTGGTACACGCAGGCGCTGATCTTCGTCTCCGACGCGTTGCGCAACTACTGGTACGCGGTGCTCGCCGCGCCGGCGCTCGCTTTCTACGGCCTGAAGCTCGCCATCCGAACCAATCCCGCGCTCGAGTACGCGGTCGACAGCTACAAGCTGCGCATGACGCTGATCGGTCCGATCCTTCGCAAGATGCTGCTTTCGCGCTTCGCTTCGAGTTTCGCGATGATGTACGCCTCCGGGATCACCGTGCTCGAGGCGCTAAGGAGCTGCGAGGAGATCGTCGGCAACAAGGTGCTGGAGCAGGCGCTGCGCGCCGCGGGCCAGCAGATCGCCGAGGGCAAGAACCTCTCGGGCGCTTTCCAGGAACTCGCGCTTTTCCCGCCGCTGGTCATCCGCATGCTGCGCATCGGCGAAAACACCGGCGCGCTCGACCGGGCGCTCGCGAACGTCACGTATTTCTATAACCGGGATGTACGCGACAGCGTGGCGCGGTTGCAAGCCGCCATCCAGCCCGTGCTCACGCTAGTACTCGGCCTGCTGCTCCTTTGGGTCATGATGGCGGTGCTCGGCCCGGTCTACGACTCTTTCACCAAGATGAAGTTTTAGGCCATGGCGATCCGTCAGGTGCTGTACTTCACTGCGGAAGAGCACCTGCTCTTTCGCGCCGGCCGCCAGGGGCTTGAGCTGGCGGCGAAATTCAGCGGCGACGAGGCGGGGCTCGCCGCCTTTCGCGAGCACCTGCGCGCGGCAGATGGCGCGCTCTTCGCCATCGTCGCCGACCTTGCGGGCGAGGATTTTCACGAGGAGCAGATTCCGTACGTGCGCGGCGCCGATCGCACGGCGCTCCTTGGCCGGCGGCTCGCTCAGCGCTACCGCGACACGCGCCTCGCTGCCGCCCTGTCGCTCGGGACGCTCGCCGCAGCCGAGCGGCGCAACGAGCGCGTGCTGCTCGCCTCGTTCACCAACACGCAGCTGCTCGCGCCGTGGCTCGATGCGCTGCAGGAGGCCGGAGCGCGCCTNGCGGGCGTCTATTCAGCGCCGCTCATTGCCCCGGCGCTCGCCGCGGCGCTCGGCGCGCGTCAGGAGCGCCTGCTGATCGTCAGCGCCAATCGCGCGGGGCTGCGCCAGTGCTATCTCGAGCGCGGCCGTCTGCGCTTTGCGCGCCTGGAACGAACAGTGGACGTGGCGCCCCAGGCGCTCGCCGGCTTCATCCGTTCCGAGACGCAGCGGCTGGTGCAGTATCTGGTCACGTTGCGCGCGCTGCCACGCGATGCCGGCCCGGTGCAGACGCTGGTGATTGCGCCGCCGGCGGCACGCTCTGCCTTCGAGCAGGCGCTGCATTCGGACGCCCGGCTGCTTTTCCGGACGCTCGACTACAGCGAGGCGCTGCAGGCGCTCAGGCTGCGCCGCGTCCCGGCCGGCATCACGGCCGAAGCGCTGTACGTCCACCTCGCGGCACGCAAACCGCCGCGCGAGCAGTTCGCCACGCGCGAGGAGCGGCGTCCGTACCTGCTGTGGCAACTGCAGCGGGGCATTATCGCCGCCGGGGCGGCGGCGTTCTGCGCCTGCGCCCTTATCGCCGGTGGCCGCGCCCTCGAGGCGACGGACGTTCGCGACCAGGCGGCCGACGAAATGCAGCGGGCACACGCCGCCGCCACCGAATATGCGCGCATCACCGCCACCTTCCCGGTCACCGAGACGAGCACTGACAACCTCAAGTCGACGGTGGTCGAATTCAGGCGCGTCGCCGAGCGCAGCGCCCAGCCCGAGGGTGCCTTCGTGCATGTATCGCGCGTGCTGCAGAAGTATCCGCAATTCGAGCTCGACAGCCTGCGTTGGAACGTCGCCGCAGCGGGCGAGCAGCGCGAGGCGGCGCTGAAGGGGCTGTCGCTCGATGCGCAGGCCGAGGGGCTCGTGCTGGTCGAGCTTTCGGGGCGCGTCAATGCCACGCAGAGGAGCGACTACCGCGGCCTCACGGCACAGGTGCAGCAGTTCGCGGGGGCGCTCGCCAGCAATGGCTACCAGCTCGCCCGGACCCAGCTGCCTTTCGATGTCACGCCGGAAGGCGTCCTGAGCGGCGACATCGGCGCCGGCGACTCGAACGAGGCGCCGCGATTCACGGTGGTGCTCGCGCGCAGACTGCCATGAAGCTCACGCGCGAAGAATCGAAGCGCCTACTGCGACCGCTCGGCCTGGCGGCCGCATTGCTGGCCTGCGGCGTGGCGCTGCTCTACGTCGCCGGCGAATCTCTGGCGAGCGCCCGTCGCCAGTTCAGCGCCGCGCAGGGCGAACGGCGGCAAAACAGCGAACGCCTGGCGCGCATCGCCGAGGAGGAGCGCGAGGTCAAGGAGAAGATCGACGTCTACCGGCGGCTCAGGCAGCTCAATATCCTCGGCGAAGAGCGCCGCCTGGAATGGGCCGATGCCGTGAGCCGCATACGCACGCAGCGTGAGCTGCTCGACCTGCGCTACGTCGTCGATCGCCAGCGCCTGCTCAGCTCCGTGCAGGGCAAGCCCGGCAAGGTTGACTTCTACGCGAGCACCATGAAGGTCGACCTCGCGCTCCTGCATGAAGAGGACCTGCTGCGCTTCCTCGCCGATCTGCGCGAGTCCGGCAACGCCTTCTACGCCGTCCGGAAATGCGCCGTGACGCGCACCGGACAGGCATTGACCGGCGCGACCATGACACCGCGCCTGCGCGCCGAATGCGACATCGACCTCATCACCATCGTCGATCGCGGGGCGAAGAAATGAGACTCGCGGCCGTCACGCTCGTCTGCGCCCTCGTCCCGCCGCTGGCCCAGGCGCAGGAGCTCGGCCGACTCTTCTTCACGCCGGATCAGCGCGCCAATCTCGACTTGCGACGCAAGGCGCGCATGCCGGACAGGCCGGCCGCGCCGGTCGCTGCGCCGACCACGCGCGTGGACGGCTACGTCAAGCGCTCGGGCGGGCCTTCGACGGTGTGGATCAACGGCGAAGCCATGGGCGAAAGTGCATCCGAAGCGCCGCGCATCGAAACCTCGCGCGAGCGCGGAGCTGTATCTGTCAACGTTGAAGGCGGCGGCCGTGTGCGCCTCAAACCCGGCGAGACGCTGGATCGCGCCAACGGCGAAGTGCGTGACGTGCTGGGCGACGGCGAGATCCGGATTCGCCCGCAACATCCCTGAACCATGCGGCTGCGCGCAAAACAGCGCGGCGTCACGCTTCTTATCTTTGCGCTTGTTCTAATTCTGGGCTTCGCGGCCGTGCTCTACAGCCGCCTCGGCAGATGGACTAACGCAACGACAACGACGCGCAATGTGAATGCGCAGGTTCTGCAACAGGCGAAGGCGGCTCTCATAGGCTATGTGGTGAAGGAAGTTCTGGACCTCGGAAACGACTTTCCGGGACGCTTTCCCTGCCCAGAATCCCCGGGCAATGCCGGTACGGCATCGGAAGGCATAGCCGCCGGTACGTGCTCGCCGACGTTTCCAGCCAACAAGACCGTCGGCCGCCTGCCATGGCGCACGCTCGGCCTCGACAAGCTGCTGGACGCCTCTTCCGAGCCGCTCTGGTACGCCGTGTCTGCCAATTGGGCCTTCGACGCGAGTCCCCCTGCAGCAGGGAAGATGATCAATGTGGCGAGCGCAACGCCCGCGAGCGGAAACCTGTCAGTCGACGGTACCAACAATGTCGTAGCGGTGATCTTCGCGCCCGGTCCGCCACTCCTTACGAATCCAAGCGCAGTCCAGATCGCCGCCGGGTGCACCGCTAGCAATCAGTCGAGGAGCGACCGCAGCCATGTGCCGACAGGCGCCACCCCCGACTATCGTGACTACCTCGAGTGCCAGAACGCGTCCTCGCCCGTAGATGACACCTTCGGTGTTTCCGTTGTCGATAATGCAACGAACCCGGTCATCAACGATCAGGCGGTCGTCATTACGGCGAGCGAATTGCTCAACGCGATGCAGGGTCCGCTTGCCGAACGGCTGCAGCGCACCGTGGCGCCCCTTCTGAGCGAGTTCGGCGACGTCTGGGTAAGCGGCAACAAGTTTCTGCCGTATGCCGTGCCTTTCACTGCTCCGGAAAACAACATCGCCGCCAATGCCCATTGCGGCCCCAGCGCTTCGGCGCAACAGAGAGAAGGGTTGCTACCGATCGCCTTGAATGCGGCGCCGTGCGCCTCGAGCTGGATTGGCAACTTCACCGGGGACGGGATCACTTCCGGCGGCTGCAACACCGCGGCACCGGTGGTCTGCTCGTTCAACTATTATCGTTTCACCGCGCTCGGACAGCTGCTACTGGGCATCACGGGCGCCAATAGCATCACCGCGACGCTACAGGCCAACGCGCCGCACGGGGCGGCAAGCTTTAGGGCGCGCTCCGTGCAAAGCACAGCGGACATTACGGTCACCGCCGGCAGCGCAACTCTCTCCAACTTCAGCATCGCCCCCAAGACCGATGGCGATGTCGGCCTGTCGGTGCAGGCGAGCGTTTCCGCGCCCAACATCTGCAAGGACAGCCTGCTTGGCGGCCTGACGTGCAACGGCTTGCTCGGTTTTCTGTTGGTGACCCAGCAGACGGTAAGCGTGCAGTTCGCGCAGCTCGCGACGCCGATTCTCGCGGGCAGCAAGCTCTCCGCTGGCGCCAAGAACGGGCATGCCGGACCGTTCGATCTGTTGAATCCCGCGGCGGGCGATCCACACTACTGGTTCATCAGAAACGAGTGGTACCGATATGCTTACTACGCCGTCGCGCCTGGCACGTCGGCCGCTCAGGCAGGCGGCAACATGACGGTGAACGGTTTTCCCGCCGCCAACGGCCTCACCAATGACAAGCGCTTCGTGCTGGCGCTCATGGGCCCGGCGGTTACCGGTCAGACACGTCCGGCCGTAGCAATCAACCAGTACGTCGAGGGCCAGAACGCGCTCACCGGCGGCTCGCCGCGCGCGTTTGCCTATCAGGTGTACGCCGTGTCCGGCAACGACCGCATCGCCACCTGTCCCTTCACTGACGGCGTGTCGCCCTGTGACTAGGCGCATCGGCGCGCGCGGTTTTTCACTCGTCGAGATGGCGGTGGTGCTCGCCATCATCGGCCTTTTGCTCGGCAGCGCCCTGTATACGCTTTCGGCGCAGACGGAGCAGCGTACGCGCGACGAAACGCAGCGCCGGCTGGACCAGGCGCGCGAGGCGCTCCTGGGCTTCGCCGTCGCCAATGGGCGCTTGCCATGCCCGGCCGACGGCACCACCACCGGCGTGGAATCGCCTGCTGGAGGCGGCGGTTGCACGAACCCTTACAACGGTTTCTTGCCTGCGATCACGCTCGGATTCCAACCGGTCGACACGCAAGGCTTCGCGCTCGACGCCTGGAACAACCGCATCCGTTACGCGGTCGCGCAATCGATTAACAGCTGCGTGGGCACTTCGACCACTCCGCACTTCACGTCGAAGGCGAATCTCAAGCAAAACGGCATGTCCTGTCAGCCCGGCACGAACGATCTGCTGATATGCAAATCAAGCGTTACCACGCCTGCTCCGGCCCCCGGCACTTGCGGTCCCGCGACGAACATCCTGACCAACAACAGTCCGAGCGGAACCGTCGTCGCGGTGATCTTTTCTGCAGGCAAAAACTACGCGCTCGCTCCGACGGCGGCCGCTGCGACCGGGGTCGGCAAGCCCGATGAAGCGGCGAATCTCGACAACGACTCGGTTTTCATAAGCCACCTGCCCATGCCCGAAGGTACGCTCGCCGCAAACGGCGGCGAGTTCGATGACCTGGTGCTGTGGATTCCGGTCGGCACGTTCTATGGGCGGCTCGCCGCGGCCGGCGTGCTTCCCTGAGCGGGCGGTTGTATCCGCAGCGCTAGGGTCACCTCGCCGTCGCTGTTCTTCTCCAGCACCAGCCGATAGCCGGTTGCCTCGGCCTGCCGGGCCGCCTGGTAGAGCCCGATGCCAAGGCCTGCGGCAGACGCGATTGGCGCTCGCATGAGGGCACGCGCGACCTCTTCGGGTATTGCTTTCCCGGTGTCGGATACCCATAACCCATCGGCGCGGAGCGCCACGCGCACGCGAACATCCGGCTCCGCGACGCGCTTGGCGAGCGCATTGCGAATCAGGTTGTCCGCCGCGCTGTCGAAGAGCTCACGCGGCAGGCGCTCATCCGGCGCCAGCTCCGGCGCCTCGAACTCCACGGCCTCGGCTTGGTATTGGCGGGTGAGCGCCTGCCACCACTGCAGCGCGGGAACCCATGTGTCGGGCTGGGTTTGTGGCCGCTGCAGCCGCTCCAGCGTCTGCGTCAGGCGCTCGGCGACCAACGGCAGCTGGCGGCGCACCAGCGCATTCAGCGCCCGCGTATCTGCCTCCTCCGCCGCAGCCGCCGAGCAGAGCACGTTCAGCGATTGCAGGAGATTCTTGATGTCGTGGGTGGTGCGCGCGCCGGTTTCGTGCACCGCCTGCAGATAGCTCGTCTCGCGGAGCTTCGCCTCGCGGCGTTTGGCGAGGTAGAACTCGCCGAGAAGCTGCGCCAGCAGACGCAGGTGCCACTGCAACGCCGGGCTCAGGCGGTAGCGCGAATAGATGCCAAGGGTAAGCTCGGGCGTCGCGAAATCGATCCGGTCACGCGTGCGGGCACCACGCTCGCCGCTCACGCCGCCGGCGCGCCAGGTGACGCCTGCCACCGACGGCAGCTCCTCGAGCGCGACGATCGCGCGCTCCAGGAAGCGCTCGGGCTGGGCTTCCTGCTGCACCAGCCGGGCGAGCACCTCGAGCCAGCGCTCGAGCGGCACGCCGATCGAGAAGAGGTAGCGCACGAAGAAGACGCCGAGCCCACCGCCGCGCGGATTCCAGGCGAGGCCGACGAACAGCACCGCTCCGGCGGTGAGGAACACCGTGTAGGTCAGCGCCTCGAGATAACCGGATTGCCGCAGCGTCATCAAGGTGAAGCTGCCAAGCACCACGACCACGAGGAGCAGCATCAGGAACACGCTGTAGAAGAAGTCGATGATCTGCGGCGCTTCAGCGCTCTGCGGCTCCGCCGGAAAGAAGGCGATGAGGACAAAGGCGAGCGGCAGCACGAACGCCGCGATAGTGCGCGTCTCGCGCGTGATCTCTTGGCGCGGCGCCACTTCCGGGAGGATGGCGATGGCGAGCAGGGCGAGCAGATAGGCGAGCACCACGAGATAACAGCGACGCTGCCATTTGGCATGCTGCTGAAACACCTTGCCACCGACCAGGCCCACGAGCACGACCACCCAGAAGGCGAGCAGCCACCAGTCCAGACGCAGCATCACCACCACGGCGACGAGCAGCACGATCGCGCCCTGTATCGCCGATACCCTTTCCTCGGCGCGCTTGAGCGGCTGCCACAGGAGCAAAAGGCCGAGGTGAGCGAGGAGCAGCGCGCGCGCCCACGGGTCGGCAACGCCGCGAAACACGGCGATGTGCAAGAGGAGCACCATCGCCACCAGCACCAGCTGCCAGCGCCGTTGGCTGTAGCTCCAAGTGGCATTGGCGAGCTGTGCGAAGAACGATTGCCCGGCGCTCGTCGGTTGCATGGGTCTAAGGACTAGTCTACAAACGAAGCATGCAGGCGGCCATTTTCATCCGGCTGGCGCTGATCGAAGCGCGCCGCGGCGGCCTCGCTTGGCTGGCGCCGCTTTGCATCGCGCTCGGCGTCGCGCTTGGCGTATTCCTCGCGCAACTTGCCATCACCGAAAGCCGCCTGCTGCAGGTTGCTGTGGTCGCGGCGCTGCTGCGCTTGTCCGCGGTGCTGATGCTCGCCGCGCAGGTCGTATCCAGCGTGCGCCGCGAGGCCGACGAGCGGCGCCTCGAGCTCCTGCTTGCCCTGCCACTCGGGCGCGCAACGCAGTATCTCGGGCGCCTCGCCGGTTTCGTCGCGCTTGGCGTGGTGCTGGCTGCCTGCTTCGCGCTGCCGCTACTGCTGTGGTCGCCGCCTGCAGCGGTGCTCGCCTGGGCGGCCTCGCTTGCCCTCGAGCTCGCGCTCGTGGCCGCGGCCGCGCTCTTTTTCGCCATGAGCCTGACGCAGCTCGTGCCGGCGCTCGCCGCCACGGCCGGGCTGTACGTGCTGGCGCGCTCGATCAGCGCCGTCCAGGCGATTGCCAGTGGCCCGCTCGCCGAGCACTCGCTTGCGCACGAGCTCGGTCGCGGCACGGTGAGCGCGCTCGCATTCCTCCTGCCCACGCTCGATCGGGCCACGCGCACGGAGTGGCTGCTTTACGGCCCGCCCGACAGCCGTACGCTCAGCGTCGCGCTCGCCGGGATGCTGATCTATACCGCGCTTCTGGCCATGGCCGGACTTTTCGACTTCCAACGCCGCGCCCTGTGAGGGGCGAAGAACGGCCACTCGCCGCCCTGCCGACTTGGCTTTGGCTCGGCCTGGCGGCCGTGCTCGCCGTGCACATCGGCTGGCGTGC
>C688J18823_10002199_pt1 | contig 12208 bp, 13 predicted proteins | sample HopSoiMetagenom1_FD_18823 | JGI IMG/M metagenome (IMG submission 18823) | reverse complement strand
AATCTCTAACACACTTGCTAAAGAAGAGAAGATCCAATTAATTGGCTTTGGAACGTTTGAAGTTCGTGAACGTTCAGCTCGAAAAGGGCGTAATCCACAAACGGGTGAAGAAATTGATATTGCTGCTTCTAAAGTTCCAGCTTTTAAACCAGGTAAGGAATTAAAAGAAGCGGTTAAATAGAGAAAATATTTATTTGCAATAGTGTAAAATACTCTGGGGATGAGACAGTCTCAGAGTATTTTTTATTTATAGAAGCTTTTGGGAGTCCGTATGTTCCAACTTTTACTGCATTTTTTATTATTGTTAATAGATTGGAACATAATGAATCCAATTAATTGAAGGAGTTTATCATATGGATATCCAACACCTTAAATATTTTGTAGAAGTGGCCAAACAAAAGAATTTTACAAAAGCATCTCAAATTTTGCTTGTTTCTCAACCATCCATCAGTAAAATGATCAAAAGTCTTGAAGATGAACTAAAGGTCACATTATTAGATCGTTCAGAGAGAAAAATTGAACTTACGGATGCAGGAGTTATCGTTTATGAACAAGCTATAAAAATTTTGCAATCGGTCGAAGATGTATATGCTTCTGTAAATGAGCTGGTTCAAATAAAAAAAGGAACCGTAAAATTGGGATTAATGCCTACAACCGGTGTACTGCTTTTTCCTAATGTACTTGCTGGATTTAAGAGGGAAAATTCGCAAATTGATATCCAAATGGTTGAATACAATGCAAAACAATTAAAACTTAAGGTAGAACAAGGAGATATGGATTTAGGAATTACGGTAAAACCAGTTAACTCTGAGCTTTTTGAAACGATCCCATTGTTATCTGAAGAACTAGTTGTCCTCGTAGACAGTGAGCATTGGTTGGTCAAAAGAGAGTCAGTGCGTTTATCAGATTTAAAAAATGAATCATATATTCTCTTAACGGAAGATTATGCCCTTCATGATGTGGTTACACAAGCATGTATGCAATCGGGGTTTGAACCTACAGTTGCTTATAAAAGTTCTCTATGGGATTTAATCGGTGAGATGGTAGCAACCAAGTTAGGAATTTCGTTAATTCCTAGGTCAATGGTGAGTCGGTTTAATAATAAGAACGTGCATGCGATTTCCATTTCCAATCCACTTATCGAGTGGGAATTAGTGCTTATTTACAAAAAAAATAAATATCTTTCTTATGCCGCGCGGACGTTCATTGAGTATATCCAGTACAATCAACTTTAAGTTACTATAACTTTTTCGCATAGTTTCTATAGTTTATATATATTTTACGAATTGAAATACTCTGATTAGAATGATTAATAATTCTTCAATCTTTTTCGGAGTGTTCATATAACTATTGCTAATGGAGGCTATGACGATGATAGATATAAAAATAGAATTAACAACAAATAAGAAAAGTAGACCTGATATTAATAAACTAGGTTTTGGACAAATTTTTACAGACCATATGTTTATCTTAGACTATATAGAAGGAAAGGGTTGGCATGATCCACGCATTATTCCGTATCAAACACTTTCCTTAGATCCAGCAGCAAAGGTTTTCCATTATGGTCAATCGGTATTTGAGGGATTAAAGGCGTATTTAACAGTAGATAAAAGGGTGCTACTATTCCGTCCAGAAAGTAATTTCAAACGATTAAATGCTTCGAATGAACGTTTATGCATTCCTCCTATTAACGAGGAGTATGCATTAGAAGCGCTAAAGCAGTTCATTACAGTGGACCGTGAATGGATTCCGAAGAAGTTAGGGACTTCCCTTTATATCCGCCCATTTATCATTGGAACAGATCCGTATTTAGGTGTGGCTTCTTCGAAAGGTTTCCAATTTATCATGATTATGTCTCCGGTGGGTTCTTACTACAAAGAAGGCATTAAACCAGTAAAAATTCAAGTTGAACAGCAATATGTACGTGCTGCCCCCGGGGGAACAGGTGAAGCGAAAACAGCTGGTAACTACGCGAGCAGCCTTAAAGGGCAGGAAATAGCGAGCAAGGATGGATATTCTCAAACGTTATGGTTAGACGGAATAGAAAGACGTTACGTGGAAGAGGTAGGGAGTATGAATATCTTCTTCAAAATAAACGGAAGAGTCGTTACGCCTGCGTTAAATGGTAGTATCCTGCCAGGTATTACGCGTGATTCAATGATTCAATTGTTAAAGTCAAAAAATATTCCAGTCGAGGAGCGTCGAATTTCAATTGATGAAGTTATAGAGGCTTATCATAACGGAACATTAGAAGAGGCATTCGGTACGGGAACAGCAGCTGTCATTTCGCCCATTGGGGAATTAAAATGGAAGGACGAAAGAATCATCGTTAACAATGGGGGAAATTGGAGAAGTGACACAAATGCTTTATGATACATTAATAGGCATCCAAAATGGCTCACTTGAGGATCCATTTGGTTGGACAATTAAACTATGAAAAATTTTATAAAATAAAGTCAAAATTGTTTTTGAAGGGAAATATTATGGATAGCCTACTTACTTACATTTCAATTGCTGCAATGATGGTTGTCATACCCGGAGCAGATACTATGCTTCTTGTGAAAAACACTCTTAGCTATGGTCCAAAAGCTGGACGTTATACGGTACTCGGAATGGCAACGGGACTTTCCTTTTGGACACTTATCGCTATTCTTGGATTATCAGTTGTCATTGCAAAGTCAGTGATTCTTTTCAGTACAATCAAATATTTGGGAGCCGCATACTTAATTTATTTAGGTATAAAAAGTTTTTTTGCTAAAAGTGTGTTTTCTTTAGAGGAAATTCAAGTAAAAGCAAATACACCTACAAAGTCTTCAAAACGGCAGAATAAAGATTCCTTTAGACAAGCGTTACTTAGTAATATTCTTAATCCAAAGACTGTTTTGGTTTATATAACAGTAATGCCTCAATTTATCAATTTGAATGGAAATGTAAATCAGCAACTTATTGTATTAGCATTAATCCTTACCTTACTCGCAGTAATTTGGTTTCTATTCCTTGTTTATCTAATGGATTTTGCGAAGAAATGGTTAAAAAATTCTAAATTTCAGAAGGGCTTCCAAAAATCAACTGGATTACTTTTAGTAGGTTTTGGCATTAAAACAGCCCTTTAAATCAATTTACTAACAATCCATAATTTGATTCTCACCGTTCAGCACATCGAACGGTTTTTTCTTTGTGTGACGGGTAGTTACACATTTTCAGAAATACTGTAAGAACTAATTTATATAGGTTACAATGAAATCAAAGGAACTATGGAAAAATCCAGCAATTTTCAATCTTCTCATGTGAAGGTAGTTGGATTTTAAAGTGGGATAAGCAAACTAACATTTATAATAGGCGTAAAATATCTCCTAAAATGATTATGTAAATTCATATACAATTATGTAAAGGAGTGTTTGGAAATGAATCAAATATATCTAGATTACAATGCAAGTACACCAATTTCAGGGCAAGTACGGAAGGCTATGCTTCCTTTTTTAGAAAATCACTACGGAAATCCATCTTCTGATCATTTTGCGGGAATCGGTGCAAAACAAGCTGTGGAGCATGCAAGAAGACAAGTGGCAACACTATTAAATTGCAAACCAAGTGAAATCGTATTTACAAGTGGGGCAAGTGAGTCAAATAATAATGTATTAAAAGGAGTGTTCNAACGGTTAAAAGAAAAAGGGAATCATATTATTACTACTAAAATTGAACATCCCTCTATNATAAAGCCGTGTGAATATCTNGAAAAACAAGGTGCTAANATCACNTATATTGAAGTAGACCAATTTGGNAGAGTAAACCCNCATGAAATAGANGAAGCAATTACAGATAAAACGATATTAATTTCCGTCATGCATGCAAATAATGAAGTTGGCACGCTTCAGCCTATCGAAGAAATTAGTGAGATAGCAAAAAAACATCATGTTCTTTTTCATACAGATGCTTCTCAATCAGTAGGAAAGGTGCCAGTCGATGTAGGGGAACTTGCTGTTGATTTTCTAAGCTTAGCAGGTCACAAGGTATATGCACCAAAAGGAATAGGCGCACTATATATTAGAGAAGGAATTGAGTTAGAGCCGCTAATACATGGAGCAGGCCATGAAAGTGGCAGAAGAGCTGGTACCGAAAATGTATTGTTAGTTGTTGGATTAGGTGAAGCCTGTGAAGTAGCGCATCAGAATTTAGATCAGAATATTCAAATTCAGGAGATTCAAAATTATTTTTGGGACGGGCTAAGGCAACTACCCAATGTAGTTCTTTCTTTAAATGGGCATCCTGAACTTCGTCTTCCCAATACATTAAACATTAACTTTGAGAATAGAGTGGGCCAAGATATATTGGATTTAGTCCCGCAAATTGCAGCCTCTACTGGATCGGCATGTCATACTGGCAAGGTAAACTTATCACCGGTGTTAAAAGCAATGGGGGTAAAGGAGAGCGTCGGCAAGGGGGCTGTTCGTTTTAGTTTAGGAAGATATACAACGAAAAGTGAAATAGACACAACCGTTCAATTATTGAAAAGCGTACTAAAAAATTAAGAAAAGCAGAAAATTCTTTCTGGCCNAGGTCTTTGTCCGAAAAATCCATATTCGCAATATCATCCGATCCTCGCGGTGGTGTTACTGGTCATTGTCTCAATGGGATTTGTGTCAGCCTTATATAAAATTTTGGCTAATAAACAGGTTATTTAATAAAATGATCGAAATGGACATGAAAGCAGCTTGGAGTGATTTCTAAGCTGTTTTTTTGCTATTTACTATATACCTTTGCGTATTTTTTGGAAAACGATAGGACGTAGACATTGTGGTAAACAAAGAATAGTAGCATACTCCCACATTTTGAATTAGCACGGTGAAGCGTATCATAAGTAAAACCTTAAGTGTAAGAAAGAACACTTTAAAAGAAAGAAAGAATATTACTCAGAATTAGAAAAATGCTGTTGAATATATGCTTGAGAACTGAAAATAAGCTTCCGCAATCGGACGCATTAATTGAACAAGCCGCTAATATGTGTAAATTTCAGTTATTTACTCCATCCAATAAAAGTTGGATAATAATATCAGAACATTTCAATTAAATAATAGAGGAGGAAAATATGTCTTGTGCTGATTTCGATGATATTAAAACAATTTGTTTAGAATTCTGTAAAGAAACAGAGGATCGTGGTGTTGAAACACCTTCTGATGAATTGATGATCTTGCCTTACGATATTGCTTAAATATCAAATTATTCTTCATACCCGTTTGTAAAAGTACGATTCTATAAGCAACGGGTGCGTTCGTGAAAGAAGAATTAATTGATTTTAAGACTGAGATATTACAGAAAAGGGTGCTTTCCTGTAATAAGGTAAGTGCCTTTTCCAGTATAGGGCCATAATTCCTTTGGAGTGTTGGATCTCATATCAACGCTTCTTTTTTGTGTTTCCTGGACATGAATGTATGAAAGGAAACGGTCAAAAATCGAACTTTTTGTGAACGCTTACAACTTAGTCTAGTAAAAATTTTTAAAGAATGCTAGTATACTAACATACCAAGGAAATCCTTCTTTTAGAAGTAGAAGGAATAAATCTTGTAAAAGGATTTGTGGTACTTCACTTGTAGGATTTTCATTAATGAAAGCGCTATAAATTAGCAAAGAGTATGTAAACAAAAAATATCTATACTGAGAGGAAGAAACGGGTATGGCTAGTAGCTCAACAGCAAAACAATTAGATTCTAGTGTTGTGGAAAGTACAACACCAAAAACAAGTCGGTTATCGTTAAAAGAAAAATTAGCCTATGGAGCGGGCGATCTTGGAAACGGATTCATGTTTGATCTTGGGCAAGTTTATTTATTGAAGTTTTATACAGATGTACTAGGTATTTCAGCCTATTATGCTGGTTTAGTATTTCTAGTATCTAAACTATTTGATGCTTTTGTCGATTCTGGGGTTGGAACATTCGTAGACTCAAGATCGAATATTGGAAAAAGAGGAAAATTCCGCCCATTTATTTTATTCGGTACGCTTCCGTTAGCCATTATAACTTTTATTTCATTCTTATCTCCTGATTTAAGTCAAAATGGAAAGATTATTTGGGCCTTTGTAACGTATATGTTGTTCAATGCAGCTTATTCCGTTGTAAATATTCCATATGGATCGTTAGCTGCTTCCATGACAAAAAATCCAGTAGATCGTGCAGGACTTGCTTCATTCCGTTCATTGGGTTCTCAAGCAGCACTTTTCATTACAGGTATTGTCGTTCTTCCAATTGTTATGCAATTTGAATCTCCAAAGGTTGGTTATCCAGTTGCGATTGGCGTGATGGCTCTTGTTGGTATTGTATTTCATTTAATGTGCTACTTTGGTGTAAAAGAAAATGAAGTGGTGGTTAAGAAACATGAAGCAAAAGTACCAATTAGAAAAGCGTTTGGTGCCTTATTGAAAAACCGTCCATTTATTGTTCTTGTTACACTTACATTATTCATGATTTTAGCAAACTTCTTAAAATTAAGTGTACAACTTTTCTATGTTCAATATAATCTAGGAAACTCAAACCTAATTGGCTCCATTAGTACTGTAAACCTTGTGATGGCATTGGCGGGTATTGCTATTACGACACCTATCGTTGCGAAGTTAGGAAAGAAAGCAGCTGTTATTATTGGTTTAACAGGTAGTATCACGTTTGAATTATTAAACTTCTTTATTTTTGGAGATTCAGTGGGAACATTTTTAACCTTCCATGCAATCGGTTACTTTTTCTTCATGATTCCGAATACAATTATTTGGGCTCTTATTGCTGATATTGTTGAATATGGAGAATGGATGACAGGAGAAAGAAATGAAGGAGTTATTTATTCTTCCTACAGTTTTGTTCGAAAAGTATCCCAAGCTTTAGCTGGTTTCCTTCCTGGTTTAATCCTTACTATGATCGGCTATGTACCAAATGCTGTACAAACGTCAGGTGCGTTAGCAGGAATTAAAATGATGGAGTTCATCATCCCAGCTGTCTGTAGCTTAATTGCTTTACTTGTATTTGGATTATTTTATAGTTTAACTGACAAACGCCATAAAGAAATCGTTTCAGAAATCGCTGCTAGAAAAGCGTAAGGTTTTGATTAGTTTAAAGTTAATCTATATAATTTCACGGATTGATATTACGTAATTATTTGAATAGTTTAGTTTGGTGTTCTTAACAATTAAAGGAATGTGAGTGAAAGAGACATAGAAAAGGAGGTAGCTAAGAAGAGCTTAGTTATCTCCTTTTCTATGCTTACTATGTATGAGGCATTGAATGAACATATTAACCATGGAAAATTAAAGGTTTTGTTAAAAATGGATCTATTCATTATAAAATTCATTTATATTGTTCAACATTAGGGGGAGCACGATGTTTCCATTATCAAAAAAGTTGCCTAGTGAAAATAATAAAATGTATTCATATAGAGCAATTAAAGAAGGGATTTTATCGTTACAGTTGCAGCCAGGGCAAGCCCTATCAGTAGTAGATCTTGCTAAAGTACTAAACGTCTCTACTACACCGATAAAAGAGGCGATGGGGAGACTACAACTAGAACACTTAGTAGAAGTAATCCCACAAGTAGGGACTTATGTTTCAAAAATTAAGCCACAATTAATCGAAGAAGCTACATCTATACGGTTCATTTTAGAAAAAGAAGCTTTAAAATTAGCCTGTAAATCCTTTCCTCGAGAAAATCTGGATCAGCTAAAAAAGAATGTCGCTTTTCAAGAGATATTGATGGTTCAAAAAGGGACAAAGTGGGACTTTAAAAAATTAGATCGAAGTTTTCATTACATCATCTTTCAAGGCAATCAGAGAAAGATGATGTGGGAAGCCATTACTCAATTAGCTGCACATTATCACCGAATNACGATNCTTTCCCAGAAAGAACATGATTTTTATGAGCTGATTATCGATCATAAAAANATTATCTCTATTATAGAAAAAAAAGAAATAGATCAAGTGGAATATATTNTTGGAAAGCATATTTTGGAACCGATAGAAGGTTGNAGAGANTTGTACAANCAAGAAAGTGCATATACAAGTTATTTCGANTTNACAGAAAAATCCCTTATTCTAGCTTAGAAATCCATTATATATAAGATAAAAATAAAAAGAGCAAACCCACTAATTTTGCTCTTTTTTTAGTTCCCGATAGATTGTAGCAGCCGAAACCCCTGTCGCTTCCTGAATTTCCTTTACCGTCATTCTTTGAGAATGATACATCGCAATAGCCTGATTCAACTTTTGTTGATTAACTTTAGGTCTCCCACCTTTACGACCCCGAGCACGGGCTGCCTTTAGGCCAGCCATCAATACCGGTGGTGAGGGAAATACAGGTATTGCAGTCGTGGATGCAGATTATAAATGGATAGGAAATTCTGTTTATATTTTTGGTGGAGGACGAAATCAGAGTGATATAGCCAGAGGCCGATTTGATTGTTCCAGTTTTGTTCATTGGGCATTTAAAGAAATAGGTGTTGATTTAGGTCCTTTGAATTCTACCAGTACGGAAACACTAAAACATTTAGGTGAAACGGTTTCTCCAAGTGACATACAGCCGGGTGATCTAGTATTCTTTGATACTTATAAAACAGATGGGCATGTAGGGATTTATATCGGTAATGGAAAGTTCATAGGTGCTCAAACTGATACCGGTGTTGCGATTGAGGATATGTCTCCAGGTTCTTATTGGGCAGGAGTATTTAATGGCCGAGTGAAGAGAATATAAGGCAGCATCCATTTCTTAAAAGTCTTTAACATTTACTTTAATACGTAGTTTCTTCACTTCATTGAAGTAGAATACGAAAAGTTTATATGCTATGTTTTAGGCTCTACATAGTAATTATCAAACTAGAGGTGTATAAAAATGAATAAGGCAGAATTAGTGAAAGCTGTATCAACACAAGCTGAACTGACACAGAAAGATGCTGCAAAAGCAGTTGATGCATTATTTGAAACGATTTCTAACACACTTGCTAAGGAGGAAAAAATCCAATTAATTGGATTTGGTACGTTTGAAGTACGTGAACGTTCAGCTCGAAAAGGGAGTAATCCACAAACCGGTGAAGAAATAGATATTGCTGCTTCTAAAGTTCCAGCTTTTAAACCAGGAAAAGAATTAAAAGGAGCCGTTAAATAAAAATATATTGCTAATAGTGTAAAATACTTTGGGGAAGGGACACTCTCCAGAGTATTTTTTATTTAAAAATGTTGAATGTCCATATTATACAAAAAGGTCAGAGATTCGAATCCTCTAAGGCACAAAAAACCCCTAATCCAATTTTTATTGGATTAGGGGTTTTTTTATACATTTATAGATTAATAGGAAAGGATCGTCCTTGTCGCTTTATAAAACCAATAGCCAAACGTTTTACGTGGAGTGTGGTTGCCGACATGTTCCACTTATCCGTTGGAATTTCTACTTTAATAAAGGCTGATTGGAAACTTAAAAGTAATCCATTAGGTAATCTAGGTTTATTCTTAAATCTGGCTCAGCTTATCTATTTCCCTATACTTTTTTTGGGAATTATAAAAAGTCCGAATGATGCTATCATATTTTTGCAATTATACCAGGGGCCCACTTTTTTCCCTATGGCTGGTTTTATAATGCTAAAGCCTTTTATGTAATGGCACCAGTGATTTCTGTCTCAATTATGTTTTTGGGCTTGTATCTAAACGGAGATAATCTATGGTTGATACCAATTTCTATTACCATTTTTTTGTTCTTTTTAATTTTACTTAGATTATAAGAGGAAAATAAAAGGGATTGATTATTAAACTAATGTATAACTTTAGTTGAGGAAGACCATCGAAATGATGGTCTGTTTTTATGTCCAATATCTCAACATTATTGTTTAACACTTCAAATGTTAATTTTAATGCGATTTGACCTTAAAATATGAGATTTCCCTCACAAAAGAGAACCCGTTAGGGACAAACACACTTACTTTAACTTGATAAAAGCATAAAATTTAATACATGATATTTTTGTGAAAATCAATATCTTTTTTCTAAATAATTTTCTTTCTTTATATTAAAATTTTGTCGAAAACCATTCCCTAGTGCTAAAGGCATCCGTTACAATACTTGCGCTCATACTGCCTGAAACACTTATTTTTCAAACAAAGCCTTGGATGAAAAACTTAATTTAATGGAGGTTCACATATGGCTTTTAAATTGAAAAAAGGCAAATTTTTTAGTTCTCTAATCAATATTTCTCAAAACATTAAGGAAAGTGCCGACTATTTTGCAAATTATAAATTAAACAATGTCAGCGATTTTAAAGGTCTGTCTGAAGTAATGAAAGAGTATGAGCATAAGGGCGATTCTATGGTTCATGAAGTCATCAAAGACTTAAACAATGCCTTTATTACACCCATTGAACGTGAAGATATTCTGGCATTAACGATAAGCATGGATGATGTGCTTGATGCGCTTGAACACTGCTCGGCACTATTTGAAATGTATTCGCTTATCCATATGGATGAATATATCTGGAAGTTTGTAGACGCATTGAAAAACTGTACGTATGAAATGGATAAAGCGATCGATTTACTAGCTTCTAAAAAATTACAAGCGATTCATGAACATGCTGTTAAAATTAAAGATCTTGAATCACTTTGTGATGGTATTCTACGTCAAGCGATTAAAAACTTGTTCACAGTCGAAAAAGATCCCATCCGTATTATTCAATATAAAGAAATATATGAAAGTCTGGAAGAGGCGGCCGATTACTGCGAAACAGTTGCCAATACCCTTGAAACCATTATCATGAAAAATGCGTAAGGAGTTCTCCACTAATGGATACTATATTTTTAATTACGACTTTAATCGTCATGTTTGCTCTTGTATTTGACTTTATCAATGGATTCCACGATACAGCCAATTCAATTGCGACTTCCGTTTCCACTAAAGCATTAAAACCGCGCCATGCGATTATTTTAGCCGCAACGATGAACTTTGTTGGTGCCCTGACCTTTACAGGAGTAGCCAAAACGATAACGCAAGATATTGCAGATCCCTTTACGTTACCAAATGGCTCCATCGTCATTTTAGCTGCATTAATCGCCGCGATCACTTGGAATTTACTTACTTGGTACTACGGAATTCCAAGTAGCTCCTCACATGCCTTGATTGGTTCTATTGCCGGCGCCACCATTGCAGCAGCCGGTTTTGGCGCCTTAAAATGGGAAGGATTTCTTAAAATTATCCAAGCTTTGATTATTTCTCCGATCTTAGCCTTTGTAGTTGGCTTTATTGTTTATACGATCATTAAATTTACGTTTAAAAATAATAATTTAACGAAAACAAATAAGCAATTCAGAGGAGTCCAAATTGTGACTGCAGCGCTTCAATCTTATTCCCACGGAACCAACGATGCCCAAAAGGCAATGGGGATTATTACAATGGCTTTAATTGCCAATGGGTATACAACAAGCACAGATATCCCGTTTTGGGTTCAATTCTCCTGTGCCCTCGCAATGGGACTTGGGACATCAGTCGGTGGTTGGAAAATCATTAAAACGGTTGGCGGAAAAATTATGAAAATCCGTCCGATTAACGGCGTAGCTGCAGATTTAACAGGAGCATCGATCATTTTTTGTGCGACGCTGATTCACCTTCCTGTTAGTACCACTCACGTTATTTCTTCTTCTATTCTTGGGGTAGGTTCTGCACACAGAGTAAAAGGCGTCCAATGGGGTACAGCACAGCGTATGATTATTACTTGGTTTATTACATTACCAATTTCCGCTACATTAGCAGGAGCCATCTACTTATTATTGAATGTATTCTTTTAATCTTATAACCTACTTTGGTTTATAAATAAATGCTTTGTTGAACAGATGATTAATTACGGTTCTGGTGCAAAGATTGGATTTGTTTTAAAAAATCATATAGATTTCTTAACTGAATTTCTTTTTAAGTAGCGATTCCAAATAGTTTATGGATGATTTTCACTTGATTTTGGGCAGACTTGTCCTGTAAAACAAGTTGCCCTTTTTTAACCATATGCATCACTTATATTCCAGAAATCATGGCCTTTGCTGTTCGAAAGGTCAATCGAATCAAAGATATGAATGTATGAAAATATAAAGAATCATACATTGGTAAATTTACCATTTTTAGGAAATTTTATTTTCTAACTAAACAAGTGTCTTTAACGCTTGTCCAACTTACCGCATACAATATTACTGGTTCATTTGTTTACACTCCTT
>C688J18823_10002198_pt1 | contig 12208 bp, 9 predicted proteins | sample HopSoiMetagenom1_FD_18823 | JGI IMG/M metagenome (IMG submission 18823) | reverse complement strand
CGCCATCGCTACTTTCGCAATCTTCCGTCCACGCCGCATGGCCAGGTGAAAGAACTTGCTGCGCCACTCCGGTTGACTGCGCACCGTGACCTGCGGCCGCTTCCACCAGCAGAAACCGCAGCAGCACGTTGCCTTGCTTGCTGATGTGGCCCAGCCGGCGACGATCTCCGCTGGACTCTTCCGTCGGAACCAGCCCGACGTAGCTGGCCAGTTGCTTTCCGCAATGAAAGCGCTCCGGAGTGCCTTGCCGGTCCCCCAGCATCAGTCCCGCTTCGGCCTACCACCCGGATTCCCGGATTGTCCCCGTTTGAATTGGGTTGCTCTTCCTACAGCAGGACTGGGGCCGCGAAAGCCTGTACTGTGCGGCAGGAGAGGTGATCGGTACCGACAAGTAGCCGGTGGTGATGCTCCGGAATGTCCGGGAAGCCAAGGCCAGAGAAACGGCGCATTTCGTCTGCGCGAATCCATCCCAATGGCCGTGCCTGCATGCACTCACTGACATATGTCCTCTTTGAAATCCCCTGAGTCATCCTCGTTGAGCGCAGAGCGCTCGGCAAAATGGATCCCACGCATCATGGTTACCTGTGGACTCGTCACCAAAATCAGAGCGGCTAAGGCTTCACCCCAAGCATGGCGGGAGCTGCCAGCATACCTTTAGACGTGTACCCGATGGGAACCACTCGATAGCGATAGACCATGCCGTGAGCACCAACCACATAGCCGCTGTCCGGACGGTCGATGCTAAAGGCATCGACCGATGCTGGGAAACCGATGTCTCGGGAGACCCAGTGCCGGCCGCCGTCCACCGTGTAGCTCATATTCCGGTAATGAATCGCCCATCCCACTTTTGCATCTGCGAATTCTATGTCTGGTTTGCCGCCTATCTCCCCCGTAGCGCCAGTCCATGTTTTCCCGCCGTCAGACGAATAGAAGAACTTTCCGCCGGTCAGCAGCGCACCATGGTTCTCGTCTGTAAAATAAACCGAACCTTCCCTAGGGTCTTCTCCCGGAAGAACCACGGAGGATTCCCACGTTGCTCCCCCGTCCTGCGTCCGTGCGATGACAAAGCCGGTGCGGTCGGCTCCGGCATTGCTGATTGCCCAGCCCGTGCGCTCATTCAGAAAGAACAGTTTCGCGAATTCGCATTTCAAGTTGCGGCTCAGTCCGTTCACCTCGACCGTCATTTGACAGGGATAAACGGCTTGCCAACTACGACCCCCGTCTTGCGTGCGCATGATACCGGCGCCGCTAGTCACAAAGCCTACCTGGGTCGAGGTGAAGCGATAGTCGCCTCGATGCTGAGCGACCGTTCCGACATCCTTCCATTCTTTGCCATCCGTGCGCAGTAATTTATGGTCGCCAACTCCGGTGCTCTGGACGGCCCATCCTAGCGTGGGCCCGAGAAATCGAAGGTCGTGATAGGAACGATCGGACGATTGCGGATCGCCCAGTTGGACCTCCCAATTTGAGCCCCCGTCTGCGGTATGAAGAATCACACCGCCCTGCATAGACGATTGGCCACCAGCCACCCAACCCTCCTCGGGGCTGGTGAAATGCACTGAGCTCAGCTCGATATCGTTTTTGACATTGACCGGTTCCCAGATTGCTTTGAATTTGGGTGGTTCTGTCTTCTGCGGGGTGACGGGAGACTTAGACACATTACGCGGGGCAGTCTGCCGTTTTGGTGCCTGAGCGAAGGCGCAAACCGCGGCGACTAAGATCATTCCTACTCGCCACATCTTGAAGTCAGTGAAAAAAAGCACATGAGCCTCCTCATATCATCTATCGTAGATTTTCGGGGAAATTATCCTCCACGAAAAGTTCAATTTTGGAACTTTTTTGGTTAGCTTGGTTTCGCGTCGCGCTCCGCTTTTGACGTTGGCAGCCAACACTGCATTCTTGAAACGGCCTGGATATTTCGTGCATTCAGTTGAAAATTCTTCAGCGACGAAGTACATGGCACAACGGGGGAGCATGGCACCACTGATGAGGTACGAATCATTTTCAGTCTGCGACAAGGACTCATCCGCGAACCACACTATTCTAAAACTTGAGCTGTACGCTCTTGCATTGCGACCCGGGGGGACTTGAGATTTTGCACTCAAGCGCGGCCTCCTCCATTTCCGCTTGGCTAGATCAATACAAAGCGAAGCTCGCCAAGCTGCCGGAAGGGGAGAAGCAGCTTTTTTATGAGGTTAAACAGCAGATAGCGAAGCCGGCGGCGTCCTCGAAGTGGAAGAAGAATTGCGCTAGATTCGCTTCCCGCAGAGGTAAGACGTGGGCTCCAACAGAAAGCGGGTTCGGGAAAAATTCTGAAGGTCGAAAGCCTTACCAAGCAGGACAAACTCGTCGCCTATGAGGCGGTGGTACAAGCCAACGGGAAGAAGAAGGAAATTCAGTGGGACCCGACGGCAACGCACACGAGGAATGACCTGGAGCGTCCGTGCGGGTCAAGGGCGCTGCAGAGTGAAGAGACCTGCCACTCGGGCCGTAGTGTCCGACGCTGGACCCAACCCCGCATCTTCCGACACGGGCCAGGAAATTGAACGTGCGGGAGGGGCTTGTCACGCCGAACCCGTGGTGGCTAGCCCTTTCACGGCATCTCATTATGAAATTCCACGCCGAGCTTTTAAGCCTCTCCATCTAATGGGGCAGTTTCTTGCGGAGGCAGTAGAAATTTCTCCCGTTCGTCGCGGGTCATGTCTCTACCAAAGACCTTCCTGAACCGCCGAACGATTTCTTCATGTGACATCATTGCCTTTGGCGAGAGCGCTTCGTCTAGATGCATAGCTGTACTATCGCCGAGGCAGCAGGTTATGTCTGTGCTGAATTGACCACCATTTTCAGATCTAGGGTTTGTCAAACGTATGACTACCCATGATCGTGTTGTCTATTTACGATTTCAGGACTTGTTTGCTTTTATGGATTTCCCGGAAATAGACCTGAGTCATGACGTCATGATCCCTGGCGAATGGCAGTCCTGTATGGCTCCAAAACACAACGACCGGCTACGCATGAAGCCCTGCGTTCAGGATGACGATGATGCCATTCGCGCGAGGCGAATGCGGAACTTGATTCAAGGGATTTGCCGTGTCGAACCATGGAAGAGTTCAGCGCGAAGTTCGGCGAGATAGCCGTTCCATCCGTCCCACGTGACTCTGCACTGGCGTGTATCCCAGGCTCGTGCAGTCACCACCAGGACGGAGTAACTGTTTGGATGGAAGACCGTGTGAACGATGATCTGGCATTGAAAAATACGGTAAACAGAACAACTGCATCTGATAGGTCGGCGAATTCTAACTGAAATGTAGTTTGAACGACAGTTCTGGAATCGGGTAACGCCTGTAACGTTCAATCTCACCAAGGCGTCAGGATAGGAGCTAAAAGAGCGTGTCGGGTAGAAGTAGCAAAATGAGTCCCAGTATCAAAAGCAGTGAATCGAGGATTGCATGTCGCGGCTGACCTATCGTCAGGATACCCAGCAACGTGAGTGCAACACCTATCGCGCGTACGGTGAGCCGGACCGCGTCGCGCTTCTGTCCCGGAGTGAGTAGCATCTCAAGGCAGAGAATAGCCGCAACTTGCTTGCTCTGCTGGTTACCACGGTCTCCGAGCTGATGGTGACCTTTGGGAAACAATCGGATTGTGGAGGACCGAATGCGTCTCGCGCACGTGCCCGAGCGCAGGCGGCAAGCCCAACAGCGCAGCCCGCGAATTAGCGAGTGAGTTGTTCATTTGTTTGTTGCTTGTTGCTGCTCACACAGAGCAGCTTGATCGGCATAACTGTGTACAGCCTGCCCGGTATAGTGACCGCAGCACGAGTCACGGCGCAGAAACACTTCGCGTCCGATGTAGTCGCAGGCGGCACGATGGGCTGGTCCATCACGCGGAGCATCCTCACGGCCGCCAGCCAAGATGCGGGTTCCACCCACGAACGAAGACGAACGTTCATGCTTGCCACTTGGAGGCGGTGATTACTTGCGTAACGTGGGTTCATATCAGTGCTTATCTTTCAGGAAGAGCAATCAGCGCTGACGAACAACCTTATCAGCCGGCACATCCCAACGGTTTGGTGGCCACATTACACTGCTGCGTCTTCCCCGAGTACTTATCGAACCGGGGCAACGTAGATGGTTGGGCAAGACAAGTGGCAGTCCGGTGTAAACAGAGGGGAGGCAACTTACAGCGAGGGACAAGCTCGCCAATTATCCCTGAAGCCGGTAGAGAGTCAAGTTAAAAAGCGCCGCGTGCCGCATCCGGAACTTGTTGCCTCGTGACCGAGCACTTGCCGATTCATTGTCATACGCTCATGGCGCACAGAGAGAATTCGGAACGGAAGTGCACCCCCTTGCGCCCGGCGCATCACTCGCCGGCCGCAGGACCGCGTGCTCTATCAGCGTAGCCGTATCCATTCTGGGTGCGGTGTCCTCTGCTCTTTGCGACTGCGCCGTGGAATTAAGTCGCTGTTCTATCTTATGAAGTTTCGCAACCAGTTCTTTTTCAGTTCCTTGTGTTCGACTCGCAACAGCCTGATTAAGGACATGGTCAGCGATCACAAGGCATTCGCCGTCGTTTAGTTCGTCTATCTTCGCCGGCACTGTCGCTGCGCCGTATTCGTGGACCGCCTGAGCTAGATGTCCCTCCCTCGCAAATATCAGCGCGAGCTGACAATGCGCCGCGCTGTAGTCCGCCTTCGCGTGGATGACCGCCTGATATGCCGTGGCGGCACCGGCGTAGTTGCCGACATTCCGGAGCTCGTTCGCTAGCCACTGGTTCGCAAACATTTTAGAATATCCCCGTTCCAGGTCAATCGGACTGAGCTTCGCGACTTTGTTGTATTCATCGAATGCCTGTGCTCGCCGGCTTTCGTGAACCAGCGCGCGCGCCAACTTTAGGTGGGCTTCCACGTAAGTCGGCCGGAGTTGAGCGGCCATCTGGTAATCATCGATTGCACTTCGCCAGTCGCCTTTTTTCTCGAGCAATACTCCAAGTTGAAGAATGGCGTATGGCAGTGCATCTGAGCCTTTGTTTTCCTCCACGGCACTCTGGATTTGTGCGATCCCTGAATCCAAATCCGTCGCCTGCGCCGTTTCGAGACCCTCGTTAACTCGAATCAGTACATCCCGGGGAGCATACTTGAGCGCCTCTTCGTATTCGCTCAGCGCCTCATCGTGCTTCTGCATGTGGGAAAGCGCAAGGCTTCTTTTCACGTGCGCAATCGCGCGGTTCCGGTCCTGGCTTTCTGTCGCTAAGAATTTGTCGTACACCAGCAATGCGGCCGAATGGCTACCGCTGTCATCCAGGGCCTCGCCAAGGCCGAGCAGCGCTTCTCGGTAGCCTTCTTTGTCCGCCAACTCTCGATAGAGGTCGATGGCTTTCGTCCGGTCTCCATTCAAATAATATGCGTGCGCCAAGTGCTCCCACACCTCCTGCGACGTTTTCGGATTGCTCGCCGTCACTTGTTCGTAACACTCGATTGCCTCTCGATACCGGCGATTGACAGCAAAACCCATGCACAAATTCAACTTCAAGCGAGCATCCGCAGGATTCAAACTATGCGCCCTGCTCAGTTGGGCCAGTCCTTGATCAACTTGTCCGTCCTTCAGCAACGCGACTCCGGCCAGGGTGGGATCCTCAGCAGCAATGATTTGCTCGGCTAGATCTTTACTTGCTTCTTTCAATCCGTCGGCAGTCATCGGTTCGGGGGCTGACTCCCAAGGACCAGCATCAGAGGCCCGTGCCACCAAAGTGAATTGGTTCCCTTTCACATGGACGTCTCCGGAAACTACGGTTTCGGTGTGCAGAATTGCTCGAATTACTGAGAGTAGCTTTTCGTAGGACACTCCCTTGATTTCGACGCTGAAACGAGGAGGCGTTTGTACGCGCCAAAACCTTGGGATAAGTATGTTCCGCAAGTCCGGTAAGCCCGTGTCCGACGATCTCAGACCTGTATCCTGCTGGTCTTCTTCGATCTCGTCGCGAATTGATTTCAAGCCGTCCTGTACCGCGTCTGCGACGATCTCGCCTGTGAAAGGCAGGTCGCTTTTCGGCAACTGAAATGGGCTAATCATCGTAACGGGTGTCCTGGCGTCCCAAAGTGCGTACCCTGCCATGATGAAAAGCACGAAGTACAAGGGATAAGACCTAAGCGCCTTCCAAGCCCAAGACGGAAAGTAGCTGGCTGCTTTCAAGGACTCCGAATACGTATCACGGATGAGCCCATTCAGCTTGTTTTCACACATGACAGGAACTCCTTTGTTATGGTGCATTCTCCTTCCACTCGCGTTCATCCGCAATGGACGCCTACATAATTCGAGCATTACTTTGCCTTATCCGCTAAATACACTGAAAACGGGCGTTTATTGCGAGAAACCAGATCTCATAAGATCGTCGTGTGGTAAGCTTGTGCGCACATTGGGGGTTCTAAGTCCATGCCCCTCGAACAACGTAATCCACCTCAGTACCGTTTCGGCCCATTTGAAGTTTGCTGCGAAACTGGCGAACTGCTCAAGAACGGAAGAAGAGTTCATCTGCAACGCAAACCCTTTGAAATCCTGGCCGCGTTATTGGAACAGCCCGGTAAATTGGTGAGCCGGGATAGCCTCCGCGAACGGCTCTGGCCCGCCGATACATTTGTCGATTTTGACAACGGTCTGAACACGGCGTTGAGTAAGTTACGGGAGGCTCTGGGGGACACCGCCCAGAAAGCGCGCTACATCGAAACCTTAGAACGCCGGGGTTACCGTTTCGTCGAACACGTCGAGAACTTTGCGACTGCGCCTGCACCTCGGCTGCGAGAACTGGAAGTGCAAAGACGGCAACTCGAACCCGACCTTGTTCTCGTCGAGATAACAGGAAATGTGGTATATGGACCTGAGTGCCAACAAATTGAATGGCTCACCGCCGAGCTTCTGGAGAAAGGAGTGAACAAGATCATCTTTGATATCTCGCGTGTCCATCATGTTGACAGTAGCGGTTTCGGCATCATCGTGATGTGTTCGGCGAAGGTGAAAGAAGCAGGAGGCGAGCTACGCGTTGCTGGTGCAGGGGGACACGTCAAAACTGTCTTCAACATTACCGGAGCAGCTAAGATCATGGCTTTGTATCCGAGCAGAGCGGACGCATTAGAAGGATTCGCCAGCACAGCCGCCTGAAACCTTGCTTCCATCGTCGCGCCGAGACAGATGCATGCCCCCGGTCCCTTACGAGAACACAACGGACTCAATTCCATTCTCGATGCTTAGAATCGTGCTGCGTGGCGGCTGCGTCCTGCTCCTGTCAAGCTGGTACAAACTCGCACGCAGAAGTATGCAGAAAGCAGCTTTTTGTCAGACCTCGACTCAGCGACATCCATGTAAGTCTTTCGTCAAGGGGAAACGTAGTGCTCCTAAGGCGCGCTCCTGAGAGCGCGCCACCATTTGCTTTTAGAATCCCGCAGCGATCAACTGTTGGTTTATTTACTCGAAAATCTGTTCTCATGAACCTCCTATTCGGTTCCATTCCCATCATGTAATCTCGCTTACTATGAAAGAGCGAACGGGTAGATCTCTGGCGCTTACGATTGTGGCGCTTGGATTAACACTATCGGCGGTTTCGGCCGCAATGGCTGCAGATCCGATTATCGGCACATGGAAGCTGGATGTAAGCAAATCAAAGCTCGTACCATCTCTCTCTCCACCAAGAGCGCAGACAGAAGTGTATCGAGAGCTTGCCTCCGGTCAGATGGAACTGGAGCTCACACAGGTCAACAACGAAGGTGTATCCACCTCAGTAATCCTGTCCTGGCCCGCGGGCGGAGGGCTCGTTCAGGACCCTCGGGGCGGCTTGCCGCATGGCATAACAGCGATTGAAACACTGCTCAAACCGGGAGAGTGGTATGTCACCTTTCTCAGGAACGGGAAGCAAGTCATGACGATGCATAAGGCTATCAGCCCGGACCGGCAAACGATGCTTCAGACAGTCAAGGGACTGGACCCCCAAGGTCGGACAGTTCAGCAACTTCAGGTGCTCCGTCGGCAATGAAGTTTGGACCGTTGTGGGGTAATCCCAGGCTGGTGACCATAACATCCTGAACAACGCGAAAACCAGAACTTAAGCTTTCAGTTGTCGACCATCCAACCAATGGATTTGCTTCGGAGGGATTTGGCGTGGCACAGAAGGCTATTTCTTCATCTCAGTTTGCCAGCTCAGAATTACGGACATGGGGTGTGCGGAGCCGCTGTCGTACTTAGTGTTAACGAGAAAACGCTGTCCGTCGCGGCTGACATCATAGACGACTTGCTCAGTGGTCGCGACCTGCTCGGGAGGGTTGGTCTGGAAAAGGGTCGCGGGAGTACGAGAGTCGAACTGGTTGTTGGTATCCACCGAAACGGCCATCAGCTTCGCATCGGATGACAGAAAGAAGATTTCTTTGCCGTCGCCCCGCCAACGGGGCTGCTCACCGCCGTCGGTCGAAATCTGCCACTTGCCGCGGGCGTCGGGAAATGATGTGACGTAGACCTGCCAGCGCCCGCTCTCGTTCGAGGAGTAGGCGACCCATTTGCCGTCCGGCGAGAACTGGGCATTTTTCAGAAATGCGTGCGCTTTCAGAAATGCGTGCGGTTTCTCCTCATTGAAGGAGTATACCCACAGATCGGGTGGCACGAGGTACAGCAAATTCTTGCCGTCCCTGGACCAGTCGGTAGGAAGCGCATCGACCCCGCTCGTCAAGGCTAACTGGCGCTCGGGTTGCGATCCGTCGGCAGATTTGACGTAGATACCGAAGTTGCGGCCACGACTGGACGTAAAGGCTATCTGGTTGCCGTCGGGGCCCCATACCGGTACTGCATCGATGCCAGGATCGAAGGTAAGGCGGCGGAAAGACGCGCGCGTGGGGTCGTAAATAAAGACGTCGGTGTTCTCGTTAGTCGTGTCGGTTTTGTCGGTGACGATATATTTTCCATCATGGGAGATGGCAAGGTTGGCGTAAGTGTCGGTGGGTGCCGAATCAGAGATGTTCTTGCCGTTGCGGTTGTACCAGATCAGGCGGGAGAGCGACACTTCCCCGGCTTCTTGAGCGAGTACAGCATCGCGGCTCGCGGCAAAGGCGGCATAAAAAATGCGTGACTGCAGCTTAACCCTATCGAAGATGCGCAAGACGTTCCCGGTAAGATGGTAAGAAGCGAGATCAAGTTTTTGGGCCTGGATTGCGCCGTCCCGAACGAAGAAGACGTACCCGTTGGCGTAATCGGCGTTGTACATCGTCTTGGTGAGAAATTGCTTCTCGCTCGGTCTGTCGATGGAACCGACATAGAGTGTGTTGAGTTCCATGTCACCCCGTATGTTAGCGGCGAGAAAAAGGTAGTGCTTGTCGTCCGGAAGGAAGACGGGCCAACGATAAGTGTTCTCGTTGTCCATTGCGCTCGGGTAATTGAACTTGACTGCGGTGCCTCCATTTTCGGAGATTGACATGATGCCTTCGTTAAGCGTGCCGATGGGTGTGAAGAGAATTACCCCCGACCTGCTCCATGTTCCACCGCGGCCGCTAGGAGCATCGCAGAGAGTGCGGACGGAAGCACTGTCGAAATCGAAACGCTTGAGCTTCCCGTTTGCAAAAAATGCTACCGCGCGTCCGTCGGGCGCCCAGAACGGAAAGCTGGCCCCGTCGGTGCCAGTGAGAGGCTTGGCGTCATTGGCGCCAATTTCGTACAGGAAGAGTCCGCCGCGGTGAGTCTCTTCGTGATACGCCACAAAAGCAACGGTTTTTGCGTCGGGAGCGACGGCCATTGAGCGCGCCGAAAAAGGGGGCGCGGCGGCGAAATGCATCATACGCTGTGTCGGCTGAGAAAGGCGCATCCAGAGCAGAAAAGCGCCGATGATCGCAACCAGGGCGAGCGCAGCGTAGATTATCCACGGTGTGCTCGCCGCCGGACTGGAGGCTGCGCCCGCCGGTTCCGTGGATGTCCACGTCAACTCGAGCTTCACGTCAAGCGCGGACTGAAAACGTTCATCCGGATTTTTGGCGAGGCAAGTGCGCACAAGCCTGTCCAGGGCAGGTGGTGACGTCTTCAGGACCGCACTGACTGGCTGCGGCTCGTCTTCAAGGATAGCTGAGGCGACTTTGATCTGCGATTTGCCCGTGAAGGGACGCTTTCCCGTCGCCATCTCGTACAACATGGCGCCGAAAGCAAAGATGTCGCTGCGAGCATCGGCTTCCAGACCCTGGATCTGCTCAGGCGACATATACTGCACAGTACCAACCAGCGCGCCCTGCTGTGTCAGCGGAGATTGCTGTGGAGTGGGCGAGTTAACTGTCATCGCGGCGCTGAGCAGAGGAGCGGCAGCGCTGCCGGCAGCCGTACCGCTGCCGCCTGGCTTCGCCAGTCCAAAATCGAGCAGTTTCGCGCCCGTCTTCGTTAGCATGACATTTCCGGGCTTCAGGTCCCGATGCACAATGCCGGCGCGGTGTGCACGCTCAAGGGCGTCGGTAATATCGCAGCCGATGGAGACCAGCTCTTTCAATGGCAGGGGCCCTCGTTTGAGCCGCTCTTCGAGCGACTCCCCTTGCAGAAACTCCATCACCAGGTAATCGGTGCCTTGTTCGTGCCCAACGTCATACAAGGTGCAAATGTTGGGATGATTCAGCTGCGAAATCGTCTTGGCTTCACGCTCGAATCGTGACCTCAGGTTTGGCGATGCGACAAGAGCTGAGTTCAGCACCTTGATGGCTACCGTACGCTCCAGTCGCGTGTCGCGGGCCTGATACACCTCGCCCATCCCTCCGGCTCCGAGCGGAGCGACAATTTCATAGGGGCCTAGTCGAGTTGCAGGGGAAAGTGCCATCTCTTAGCTGAAAGTGCCTGGATTGTACACCTAATATCCGCATTGAGCTTCGTCGAACCAAGCCCTTCTCATTGGGCGAGTCAAGGGCGATGCAGTAGTTGTGAATTGGAGCAATCTTGTGCGCCGGAGGTGTGCCAGATTTGCTGGCCGCACGGTACACACCGTATCGGCTGACTGTCGGTAAGCCGGAATTCGAGAATGAAGAGTCCTCGATCTCTGGCCCGTGAGCCAGCCTTGTGCCGCCGCTCCAGCGGGGTCTATCGGGGAGGGGAACTCCTCCTGTGTTCCGATGTCATCGAGGTCACTGTCCGCGAGCAAGAAACTATCGATGCTTTACTTTCTTTACCTGAGGCTTCGAACTTCTGTTCTTTTTGAAGAACGCGAGTCCACGTTTCAGTTCTGCCGCGAGATCCGTATTCTCAGCGGCGACGGTCACTGGCTTACCCGATTGTTTTCCGAGCCAGCCATTTAACTCGTCAGGCGTCGAGACTACGTGACGGCCATCTCGATGTACCGGCATCCCCTCCGATGCCCAACGCTGCACGACTGTAGCTGGATGTCCCAGGAACGAAGCAATCTGCTGCCATCCTTTGAGAGGTGTGGCTCCTGGTTCCGCAGCTTTCTTTTTGGGAGGTTTAGGCATGTCAGAACAATCCTGGTTGTGCTTCGACAACGTCGACTGGCGACGCACAGCCCTCATCGTCGTTTTGGACGTGGCTGACGCGGCTACTCACGGGATAGGAGCGCATTGCAATCGCGTCGAAGGGTTTCAAGAATTCCGAGACCACGTTTGTGTCCTTCATGCCAGGATCAAGCCAGAGGTTGTAATCGCCCGGGGCCAGAATCACCGGCATTCGGTCGTGAACAGCTAAGGTTACTGCATTGGGAGTCGTCGTCAGGATTGTGCAGGTCTGGATGCACGTCCCGCTCGGGTCTTTCCAGCCTTCCCACAATCCAGCCAAGGCAAAGAGTTGTCCCCCGTGCACTTCAAAGCAGTACGGCTGTTTGGTTTTCTCCGCTCGCTTCCACTCGTAAATCCATCGGCAAGGGTTAGGCATCTTCGAAACTTCAAGGCTTCGCGGAAGGCCGGGAGCGCATGAGCCGTCTCGGATCGAGCGTTGATCATTCGTGCCGCGCCCGATTGGTCCTCGGACCAGGATGGAATCAGCCCCAACGCATTTGCGAGAGGTGGCGTGCGGGCTCGGTCGGGTTCTGGCGAATGACCGGCACGGGCTGGGTCGGAGCGACATTGTGTCGCGGCGCCCAATCCTCGATTTCCGAAGTCGTGTCAAAGTGTTCTTCGATGATCTGCTTTCGTCGCGAAAGTCGGTAACGCCCGCACATGCGATGCAATTATGGCAGATTGCGCAGAGAGCGGCGGGTTGTG
>C688J18823_10002197_pt1 | contig 12213 bp, 14 predicted proteins | sample HopSoiMetagenom1_FD_18823 | JGI IMG/M metagenome (IMG submission 18823) | reverse complement strand
GGAAAGATTGCCCTGGGTGATGTATTGGCGGTTGCCGCCATAGTCGGCGAACGCCAGCGTGTTCTTGTCGAGGGTCTTGATGAACCCTTTTGGGCCGCCCCGATGCTGAACATAGGGTTGGCCGTCGGCGCTGGCTGTCGCCAGGAACATGCTGTCCTGGGCCTCCAGGAATGTCCGGAGATGTTCATCGATTTCGGTCTGCCAGCCGCCCCGCCGTTCCACATCCGCATAGGCTTTACGCGATCCTTTGCGGGTCTGGATGGCCTTTACTGCAGGGGTAAACGCGACATCGCTGGAAACCCTCTGAGTGTCTGACATCGGAAGTCTCCAGGCACCACGTGCCGCAAACAAGTGAACTTCGCCTCCTAAGGTGGCCTCTTTTCGGCTGATGAACAATGCTGCCACCTGACACTTTATCGTTCCGGAATATGAAGTAATCGACCGGGCTTAGGCACGCCGCGCCGGCAACTTTTCATTCTTTCCTCGGCACCACCCGGAAGGTCGCGTTTGCGCGGCCGATAATCGCGTCGTCGGCCTTGATGAGGCTCTGCGCGAAGCAGATCGTGCTGCCCGTCTTGATCACATCGGGTTCGACCGCGAGCCATTGTTGGATCTGAGCCGTGCCGATGAAATCGACCGCGAGCCCGATCGTTACCAGCGACGAGGCGCCGCCCATCACGTGCGCACAGCTATAGCCCATCGCGATGTCGGACAGAGCTGCGATAAGGCCGCCATGAATCAGCCCACGGCCGTTGGTGTGCGGCTTGGCCAACCGCAATCCGATGATCACCGCCTTGTCCGTCCGCTTCGAATACAACGGCTGCCACGGTTCGGTCAGGGGGCTGTGACGCGAAAGACGTTCGAACCCTTCCGGGATATCGGTAACGATACTGTTCATGGAAAGCTCGCGCGTTCTGATGGTGCGTCCTTGATAGTCCCATGCAAGATCGTTTTCACCGCCTACAAAGTTTTAAACGGGATTCGGCCCGGTGTTTCGGTCGCGAATTATCGTGCGCAGCGCGGCTGCGCGCCGCTTAGTACGGCAGGCCGACGTAGTTTTCGGACAGCGAGGCGCTGGCCGCTTTGGACCCGACGAGATAATCGAGTTCCGCAACCTGGATACGCGCGCCGAAGCCTTCGCTGTCCGGGAAACGGTGCAGCATCGATGTCATCCACCAGGAGAACCGAACCGCCTTCCACACCCGTGACAGCGCCTTCTCGGAATAGCCGTCGATCCCGGCGCGGGATTTCTCGTCATAGAACTCTCGCAGCGCGTGCGAGAGATAATGCACGTCGCTGGCGGCGAGGTTGAGACCCTTGGCGCCGGTCGGGGGTACGATGTGCGCGGCATCTCCGGCCAGGAACATTCGCCCGAACCGCGTCGGTTCGGCAACGAAGCTCCGTAGCGGAGCGATACTTTTTTCGATCGACGGGCCGGTGACGAGGTTGTCGACCGCCTTCCGATCCAGCCGCCGCTTCAACTCATCCCAGAACCTGTCGTCCGGCCACTGGTCGATGTCGTCATCGAGCGGACATTGCACGTAGTAGCGGCTGCGCTGCATCGAGCGCATGGTGCAAAGCGCAAAACCGCGAGGATGATTGGTGTAGATCAGTTCATGCGAAACCGGCGGCGTTTCCGACAATATCCCGAGCCAGCCGAATGGATAAACGCGCTCAAAGGTCTGGATTGCGTCCGGCTTCACGCTCGCCCGGCTGATGCCGTGGAAACCGTCGCAACCGGCGATGAAATCGCAGGCGATCTCATGTCCGACGCCGTCCTTGACGTAGCTCACCCGCGGATGGTCGCCGTCGAAATCGTGCGGTTTGACATCAACGGCCTGATATACCGTACTCAGCCCCGCCGCCTTGCGCGCGTTCATCAGGTCGAGCGTAACTTCGGTCTGGCCGTAGATCATCACCGTCTTGCCGGTGGCGGCCTTCATGTCGATGCGATGCCTCGCCCCGCCGAAAGCCAGTTCAAGGCCGTCATGAACCAGGCCTTCACGGTGAGCCCGCGCGCCTGCGCCGACTTCATCGAGCAGCGTCACCGTGCCTTCCTCGAGCAGTCCGGCGCGAATGCGACCGAGCACATAGTCGGGCGTCTGTCGTTCCAGGATGACGTTTTCGATTCCGTACTTGTGAAGCAATTGTCCCAGCAGCAATCCCGCCGGCCCGGCGCCAATGATCGCTACTTTTGTCCTCAACACTTGCCCCCCTGATTGTTATAGGCTTGAAGCTGGCCGGTGCGGGCGCCGCCCGTGCTTGCAATGATAATTATATCATATAACAATATCTGCAAAGTGGCAGAAAAGCCTGACCGAGGGGAGAAGATGTCGATGAGGAAGACGTTTGTGGCGTTGTTGCTGGCTGCCAGCGTGACGCCGGCGTTCGCGCAGGACAAAACCTTCGAGCTGAAGCTGTCGCACTGGGTGCCGGCTTCGCATCCCCTGCAGAAAGCACTGGAGGACTGGGGCGCGGCGGTCGAGAAGGCATCCGGCGGCACCATCAAGTCGAAGGTTTACCCTGCGCAGCAACTCGGCAAGGCGTTCGATCACTACGACATGGCGCGCGACGGCATTGCGGACGTGACCTATGTCAATCCGGGTTATCAGCCTGGGCGCTTCCCGATCATCGGCGCCGGCGAACTTCCATTCCTCATGTCAGACGCGAAGGGCGGCTCGATGGCCCTTGACGCCTGGTACCGCAAATACGCGGAGAAGGAGATGAAGGACGTCAAGTTCTGCCTGGGCTTCATTCACTCGCCGTCCTCATTTCATTCCCGCACCAAGAAGATCGTTGTGCCCGACGATATCAAGGGTATGAAGATCCGGCCGGCGCATGCCACCATGGCCAACTTCGTCACGCAGCTCGGCGGCACTAACGTGCAGTCCTCGGCGCCGGAAGTTCGCGACATCATCGAGCGCGGCGTTGCCGACGCGGTGACGTTTCCGTGGGGATCTCTGGTGCTGTTCGGAATCGACAAGGTGACCAAGTATCACATGGACGCCCCGCTTTATGTGACCACGTTCGCCTTTGTGATGAACAAGGACAAATACAACCAGATGTCCGCCTCGCAGAAAAAGGCGATCGACGACAACTGCAACACCGAAGCCGCCGGCAGGGTCGGCGAACCCTGGGGCAAGTTCGAGGACGCAGGCCTCGACAAGGTGAAGGCGCAGGAAGGCCATGAAGTGTACAAGCTGACGCCGGAACAGGTGGCACTGTGGAAGAAGTCGTCCGAGCCGCTGGTCAAGACCTGGGCCGAAGGCGTAAAGAAAACCGGTAGCGATCCGGACGCCGCCATGAGCGAACTACGGGCCGCGCTGTCCAAATACAACGCGCTGGCGCAGTAACGCTTCCCGCTAAACTTGCGACGGCGGCGGTGATTCCGCCGCCGCTTTCATCCTGCAATCAGCGTCCTGGAGCGGACATGAAGCGCGCGTCTATGGATCGTTTCATCGACACGATCGAGTGGATCGCGGCCGCATTCGTCGGCATCGTCGCGGCGAATATTTTCCTCTCGGTGCTGCTGCGTAACCTTTTCAGTTACTCGATCCCGGACTCGTTCGACATCGGACGCCTGCTGCTGGGCATCCTGATCTTCTGGGGGATCGCCGCCACCAGCTATCGCGGCACCCACATCACCGTCGATCTGATCTGGGCCAATGCAGGTCCGAAGTATCAACGCATGATCGACGTGTTCGCGACCCTGGTGCTGTTGTTCGTGGTCAGCGTGCAGACCTGGACGCTGTTCGACAAGGTGCTCGGTACGTACAACGATCATGTCACGACATTCGAGATTCACATGCCGACCTGGCCCTTCTTCGCGGTGGCTTGGGCGGGCGACGTTTCCGCCGTGCTGTTGATCGCGATCCGCACTTACCGGCTCATCTTCCATCCCGAGGAGATGCACGATCCCAAGATCAAGGCGACGGAGTAACCGCGATGAGTACCGATGCGGTCGCCCTTCTGGGATTCGTCGCCCTGTTCGCGCTGATGCTGTTGCGCGTGCCGGTCGGCATGGCCATGGGGCTCGTCGGAGTTTGCGGCTTCGGCTATCTGGTCAGCGGCACAGCGGCGCTCAAGCTGGTCGGGCAGACCTCGATGCGCACGGTCACCGACTACACGTTCGGGGTAATTCCGATGTTCCTGCTGATGGGGACTTTCGTCAGCAATTCCGGGATGAGCCGAGATCTGTTCCGCGCCGCAAACGCCTTTGTCGGTCACTTGCGCGGGGGCCTCGGCATTGCGACCGTCGCGGCCTGCGGCGGCTTTGCCGCGATTTGCGGCTCATCGGTGGCGACCGCGGCCACCTTTTCCGCCGTGGCCTATCCGGAAATGCGCCGTTTTGGGTATCCGCAATCGTTCGCTACCGGGGTGATCGCGGCGGGCGGCACGCTCGGGGCGATGTTGCCGCCGTCCACCGTGCTGGCGGTATATGGCATCATCACCGAGCAGGACATCGGCAAGCTGTTCATCGCCGGCATCATTCCCGGCCTGCTCGCCATGACGATGTACATGATCACGATCGCGCTGATCGGCTATTTCCGTCCGGGCTTCCTGCCCAAGGGAGTGCACACGACCTGGCGCGAGCGGTTCGCCGGGCTGAAAGATATCTGGGCCCCGGTGCTGCTGTTCGTATTCGTGATCGGCGGGCTTTATGGCCTGCCGTTCCTGCCGCGTTTCACTCCGACCGAAGCCGGCGGGGTTGGCGCCACCGGAGCGTTCCTGATCGGCGTGTTCACCGGACGACTGGACAAGGAAAAGATTCTTGCCTCGCTGCTGCAGGCGACCCGTACCGCAGCCGCCGTGTTCACGGTGTTGATCGGCGCGCTCATCTTTGGATATTTCCTCACGGTTACCCAAACTCCGCAGAAGGTGACGGAATTTCTCACCGGGCTCGGGCTCGGCAGCTACGGTGTGCTCGCGCTGATCATGCTGATGTACCTGGTGCTCGGCTGCCTGATGGACGCGATGGCGATGATCATCCTGACGGTGCCGATCATCTTCCCCGTGATCTCCCATCTCGGTTTCGACCCGATCTGGTTCGGGGTGATTATCGTCATGACGGTGGAGCTGGGTCTGATCCACCCGCCGGTCGGAATGAATGTGTTTGTCATCAAAAGCGTGGTGAAGGACGTGTCCTTTTCCACCATCTTCAAGGGCGTTGTTCCGTTCGTCGCGACCGATCTGGTGCGCCTGGTCATCCTGATCATATTTCCGTTGCTCGCCACGTGGCTGCCGCAACGCATGATGGCTCATTGAAACCCGCCATCGCTTGAACCCGAAGGCTGGGGTGACCGATGATAGCTGCGTTGCAAACCCGATATGTGTTCACCATCACGGCGCTGGTCGGCGAGGTGACTTCCGCCGGCGACATCGGTCACGGCGTCCGCCGGATCATTCCGATCGTCGGCGGCGAGGTGCGCGGCGACAAGGTCAACGGCAGGCTCTGCGCATTCGGCGCCGACTTTCAGATCATCCGGCCCAACGAACTCATCGAACTGGAGGCGAAGTATGCCTTTGAGACCGACGACGGCGCGACCGTCTATGTCGAGAACAAGGGAATCCGTTTTGGCCCGGTCGAACTGCTGCAGCGGTTGCAACGCGGCGAGCCGGTCGACCCCGAACTGATCTATTTTCGCACGGTGCCGAAGTTCGAAACCGGCGCCGAAAAGTATCGCTGGCTGATGCACTACCTTTTCATCGGCTCGGCCGCGCGCCATGCTGACCGCGTGGTGATCGACGTCCATCAGGTGCTGTGAGGAAACACCCCATTGGCCGCAATCCGCCCAATTGACTCCGGTGCATTTCGTTATATAATATAATCATTCTACATAGGACACAATTAGCCAGTGGGAAACGCCTCCACCGCGACCGCGGAGCATTCCGGGCTGCTCAGGATCGATACCATGGGCCCGGTGCTGTCCATCGGCCTCAATCGTCCGGGCAAGCGGAATGCGTTGAACGACGGCATCATGCTTGCGATCCAGGAGTGTTTCTCCGCGCTACCGGAAGCAACCGGCGCCGTGGTCATTCACGGTATCGGCGATCACTTTTCGTCCGGTCTGGATCTGTCCGAACTCACCGAGCACGACGCCACCGAAGGCCTGCGTCATTCGCAGATGTGGCACCGGGTGTTCGATCGCATTCAGTATAGCCGGGTCCCGGTGATCGCCGCGCTCAAGGGCGCGGTGATCGGCGGCGGGCTGGAGCTCGCCTGCGCCGCGCACATTCGTGTCGCCGAGCCCTCGGCTTATTTTGCGCTGCCGGAGGGGCAACGCGGTATCTTTGTCGGAGGCGGCGGATCGGTACGTCTGCCGCGATTGATCGGCGTCGCCAGGATGACCGACATGATGCTGACGGGCCGGGTCTATTCCGCCACCGAGGGCGCATCCTACGGCTTTGCGCAATACCTGACCGCGCAAGGCGGCGCGTTGCCCAAGGCGATGGAGCTGGCGGCGCGCATCGCAACCAACGCGCCGCTGACGAACTTCGCGGTGCTGCAAGCCTTGCCGATGATCGCGGAGGCCAATCCGCAAACCGGCCTGTTGATGGAGTCGCTGATGGCGACGGTGGCGCAAAGCGACAAGGAAGCCAAACGGCGGATACGCGCCTTTCTCGATCGCAAGACTGCAAAGGTGAAGCCTGCCTGACATCAGCGCAAACTCCAGATTGGAGATCGCGACAGCGCCAAACGACGCGCCGCTGCGCCCGATCTCGTTTGGCGATCCGGCGGTCAATATCGAACGCCGTCCCGACGGCACTATTTACCTCCGTCCCAAGATCCCCCTGCGCGAATATCCGGCCCGGCTTACCGACCGGCTGCACCATTGGGCGGCGGCCGAGCCGAACCGGGTGTTCATGGCCGAGCGGGACGGCCGAACGGGTTGGCGGCAAATCACTTACGCCGAATTGTTGCGTGCAAGCCGACGGATCGCATCGGCGTTGCTCTCGCGCGGGTTATCCGCCGAGCGGCCGGTCGTTATTCTCTCGGGCAATTCCATCGACCACGCGCTGGTGGCGTTCGGCGCGCTGTATGCGGGCATCCCTTTCTGTCCTGTGTCCCCGGCCTACTCGCTGATCTCAAAGGACTACGGCAAGCTCGGCTACCTGATGAAGCTATTGACCCCCGGGCTGGTATTTGTCGATGACGCCACAAAATTCGCCGGCGCGCTCAAGGCGAACGTGGCCGCGGCAACCGAGATCGCCGCTTCGCATGGCGTGCTGCCCGGCCGCGGCGTGACCATGCTTGCCGAGTTGATGGCGACGCCGGAACATCCGCGCCTCGAGGCGGCGCACGAGGCGATCGGGCCGGACACCATCGCGAAACTCCTGCTGACCTCGGGCTCGACCGGCAATCCCAAGGCGGTAATCAATACCCAGCGGATGCTCTGCGCCAATCAAGTGATGATCCGCGAAACCATGGCCTTCCTGAAGGACGAGCCGCCCGTGATCGTCGATTGGCTGCCCTGGAATCATACGTTCGGCGGCAATCACAACATCGGCTTGACGCTCTTCAATGGCGGATCGATGTATCTCGACGCCGGCAAACCGCTGCCGGGCGGTATCGAGCAGACCGTGCGCAATCTCGCCGAGATATCGCCCACGGTCTATTTCAATGTCCCCAAGGGCTACGAATCTCTGCTGCCGTATTTGCGCGAGGACCAGCGCTGCGCGCGAAATTCTTTCATCGGCTGCACGCGATGTTCTTCTCCGGCGCGGCGCTGTCGCCGTATGTCTGGAACAGCCTGGACGAACTGAGCGCGCGGGAAACCGGGTTCCGGGTGCCGATGCTGACCGGCCTTGGCGCCACCGAGACCGCGCCATTCTCGATGTCGGTCAATCCGCGCACCAGCCGCTCCGGCCACATCGGGCTTCCGGTGTCGGGCAACGATGCCAAGCTTGTGCCAGTCAACGGCAAGCTGGAGGTTCGCGTCAAGGGACCGAACGTCACCCCAGGTTATTGGCGGCAGCCCGAACTCACCGCCGCGGCGTTCGACGAAGAGGGCTTCTATCGATATGGCGATGCCATCAAGCCGGCCGATCCAGACAAGCTCGAAGCCGGCTTCGATTTCGACGGCCGCATCGCGGAGGACTTCAAGCTCGCCAGCGGGACCTGGGTGAGTGTCGGTCCGCTGCGCGCGCGTTTTATCGCGGCGTGCGCGCCCTTGGTGCGCGACGTGGTGATCGCCGGTATCAATCGCGACGAGGCGTCGGCGCTGGTGATTCTCGATCTCGACGGCTGCCGCCTGATCAATCCGGCGCTTGCCCCCGACGACCTTGCCGCCACCTCGTCCGATCCCCTGATACGCGATGCTTTCCGCGAGCGACTTGGCAAATTTCTTGCTACCGCGACCGGATCGTCGACCAGGATCGCACGCGCCATCCTGCTCGATACCCCGCCGTCTATCGACCTCGGCGAAGTCACGGACAAGGGCTCGATCAACCAACGCGCCGTGATCGAGGCCCGCGCCGCGCTGATCGAAATGCTTTATTCGCCGACGCCGCCGCCGCACGTGATAACGATCGGCTGACAACAAATGCAATCAGCGAGGGGCGCCGATGAAAGCGAAGATCAAGCTGTACGAGTGTCCATTGTGCGACTCGATATCGCGTCGCGCATGAAGCCGCGCTAGGAAACCGCATGTTCGTCAACCGCAGGGACGTGCAGATCCAATGGGGCGACTGCGACCCCGCCAACATCGTCTATTATCCTCGTTACTTCGAGATGTTCGACGACTCGACCTCGATCCTGTTCGAGGCCGCCGGGTTTTCGAAGCAGGACATCATCAAGAAGTATGGCTTGGTCGGCATTCCCATGGTGGATACAAGAGCGAAATTCTACATCGCTTCTACCCATGGCGACTGGATCAGGATTGAAAGCCAGATCGAGACTTTCAAACGATCGAGTTTCGAGGTGATTCATAAAGTGTTCAAAGGCGAGATGCTGGCGATCGAGGCGTTCGAGACGCGCGTGCTGGTGGGGCGTCACCCCGATGACCCCGCGCGGTTAAAATCGGCCGCCGTGCCGGCCGAGATCATTGCCAGATTTATGCAGGGCTAAGACGCCAAGGAGATGACGGGAAGAGCGGCATCGCCTAAACAAGGAGCTGAATGGTCAAGCTAAATAGACCTGGACAATAACAAATCACCAACGGGAGGAATGAATGAAAAGGTTTTATGCGTCGGCCGCGGTGATCGCGGCGTCTCTCACCTGTCACGGATTGCCGGCGCTGGCGCAGACCAACGAGGTCACGATCGGCATCTCCATCACGACGACCGGACCCGCGGCGGCGCTCGGCATTCCCGAACGCAATGCGCTGGATTTCGTGGTCAAGGAAATCGCCGGCGTGCCGCTGAAGGTAATCGTGCTCGATGACGGCGGCGATCCGACCAACGCCACCACCAATGCGCGGCGCTTCGTCACGGAATCCAAGGCCGACATCATGATGGGCTCCTCGACGACCCCGCCGACCATCGCGATTTCCAATGTCGCCAACGAGGCTGGCATTCCGCATATCGGCCTGGCCCCGTTCCCGATCACGCCGGAGCGCGCCAAGTGGTCGGTGACGATGCCGCAGCCGATTCCGATCATGGGCAAGGTCCTGTACGAACATATGAAGGCACACAACGTCAAAACCGTCGGCTTCATCGGCTATTCGGATTCCTACGGCGACCTCTGGGTCAATGACTTCAAGGGCCAGGGTGTGCCGATGGGCATGTCGCTGGTGACCGAAGAGCGTTTTGCGCGTCCGGATACGTCCGTGGCGGGGCAGGCGTTGAAGCTGGTGGCGGCTAATCCCGACGCTATCCTGATCGGCGCGTCCGGTACCGCGGCAGGCTTGCCGCAGTCGGAATTACGCGATCGCGGGTACAAGGGGCTGATCTACCAGACCCATGGGGCCGCCAGCATGGATTTCATTCGCATTGCCGGCAAGGCGGCGGAGGGTGTGCTGATGGCTTCAGGTCCGGTGATGGACCCTGAGGATCAGCCGGACAGCGCGCTGACCAAAAAGCCGGGTCTGGCGCTGAACAAGGCGTATGAGGCGAAATACGGCCCCAGCAGCCGCAGCCAATTCGCGGGGCACTCCTACGATGCGTTTCTGGTTCTCGAGCGCATCATCCCGGTAGCGCTGAAAAAAGCCAAGCCCGGAACGCCGGAATTCCGCGAGGCACTTCGTCAGGCGCTAGTCAGCGAGCGCGACATCGCCGCCAGCCAGGGCGTCTATAACTTTACCGAGAAAGATCGCTACGGGCTCGACGACCGTTCTCGAATCCTGCTCACCGTCAAGGATGGCAAATACGTCCTGGCGAAGTGAACTGGCGCCCAACAGTGCGCGAACCGGCCCGTCCACGGGGCCGGTTCGTTTTCCGACGCTCAGGCTCTCAAACCGATCTGCGAGTTCGGCCAGCGACCATGCCGTAGATGAGAAGCACGATGATGGCGCCGACGATCGCGCCAATCAAACCTGCGCCCTCGCCGGGACGATACCAGCCGAGAGCTTGCCCGAGATAGGTTGCGACAAACGCACCGACGATTCCGAGGATGGTCGTCAGGATGAAGCCTGACGGCTCGTTGTCGCCGGGCATGATGAATTTGGCGATGACGCCCGCGATGAAACCGATGATGATAGTCCACAGTATCCCCATCCCATTTCTCCTTTCCAGAGAGCAATCCTCAGGCGCTGGGTAGACGACCTTCCGGCGTGTATTGGTCAACGGCTCTCGGCAGCTCGCGCGATAGCCGAGCCAGCAGTTCTTGTTCGGGCATTCCGGTCTGCTGCTCCAACCTGGCGAGTACGTCGGGGCCGATAGCTTCTTTCAACTGACCGGGAGAAATTTCCTTGTTGGGACCGCGATCGATCCAGGATTGAGCCGTCTCTCCGTGGCCGTTCTCTTTGAAAGTATCGAGAAGCTGGCCCAATCCACCGCTAAGCAGACCGCCAGCGCCCGCGCCGCCTAACATTCCGCCCAGATTGCCCAGTAGACCACCTAAACCAGCCTGCGGCGCCGACCCGGCGCCAGGGTTAGGGTTGTTCGAACCGTGGCCTCCCAGCATCTCGGCCAGCTTGTCCCGGTTCTGGTAGCCCGCAATGGCCAACATTCCGAGTAGTGCGGTCATGGAAGGAATTCCCCGGCTCATGGTCTCTCCACCTGTTTCTCGTTCCAAACGTTCCTTTGAACGTTCTGTTCCCCGCCGAGGCGGCTTAGTTGGCGCGTTCGCGTCCCGGCGCCGCATTTAAATAAAGGTTTGATGTGACTGGCGCTTTAGAGCGGATGGGAAGAATGTACCTGACGGGCTGCGTGGGGTTCCAGCGGCTTAATTGTTCGGTTCTTACTTAGCGGCTTGAAAAAGCTGACCTATCGAGATGTGGTGACTTGTTATTTCCGTTAAAATTTCCGTTAGCTCGCGAATTTCTGTTTAACTCGGAACGAATTAAATGTATAATGCTTAATGCGCGGTGGTTAATTCCTAAGAGGAGTCAGCATGACGGAAATTCAAAACCGACTGAAAAATGACGCGGACGAGGATCGCCGCAAGTTCCTGGCGACCTGCGGAAAGTTCGCGGTCGTCACGCCGCCAGCCGTAACGCTTCTCCTCTCCACATCGCTCCACAGTTCGGCGGTCGCACAATCCGCCGGCAGTCACAAAAACGGCAGCTGGAGCGGCGGTGGAAGTTGGGGCGGTCGTGGAAGCTGGGGTGGCGGTCACAGCTCGGATGGTCGTCGCAGCTAGTAAAAAGAGTCCGTAAAGGGCTCTCGCTCGAGTTGGTAAGGGCCGCCTCGGTTGGCGGTCCTTTGCTTGGCAGCTCGCGTGCTTGAGGTCGCACTTCCAGCGATCCTCGTCATGCCGATTGGAACGGTTTCCGACATTGAGGATTAACTAGGATCCGCACTCTTCCAGAAGCGGTTGAGTGAAGGACACCATGTGATCCACCAGCCCTTTACAGCCCGAAACGCTGAAGAACTCACGAGCCTGCTGAGTTCCGTGGCTATCGCAATTCTCGCTGTCATCATCATTACGACGCTTTATTTTGGCCGCGAGATCTTCGTGCCCGTAGCGTTGGCGGTTCTTCTCAGCTTCGTGCTGGCTCCTCTTGTGAGCTTACTGCAGCAAGTGCGAGTGCCGCGAGGACTGGCTGTCGTCAGCGTCGTCATTGCAGCGTTCGCGTTGATCTTCGCAATGGGAAGTCTGCTGGCCACACAGTT
>C688J18823_10002196_pt1 | contig 12217 bp, 7 predicted proteins | sample HopSoiMetagenom1_FD_18823 | JGI IMG/M metagenome (IMG submission 18823) | reverse complement strand
CGAGACCCCTCCCCGCGATCGCATAGCGATTCAAACTGTCGTCGCGAACTTTGACGAGAAGCTCATCCGCTCCGCCATCGAGCACGAGCTTGAGCGCGAGGGCCAGGCGTATTTCGTGCATAACCGCGTCGAGAGCATCTACGAGATCGCCGCCAAGATCCAGGAGTTGGTGCCGAAAGCGCGCGTGCTCGTCGGGCACGGCCAGATGTCTGAGAGTGAACTTGAGAAGGTAATGCTCAAGTTCATCCGCCATGAAGCGGACGTTTTGGTCGCGACCACTATCATCGAAAACGGCCTCGACATTCCACTGTGCAACACGATCGTCGTCAACCGCGCCGACCGCCACGGCCTTAGCGAGCTGTATCAACTGCGCGGACGCGTCGGCCGCTCCAACCGCCGCGCTTACGCTTATCTTTTGATTCCCGCCGAAGCTGAGCTCACGCCCATTGCGCGCCGCCGTCTCGCCGCTCTCAAAGAATTTTCTGACCTCGGCGCTGGATTCAAGATCGCCGCACTCGATCTCGAACTCCGTGGCGCCGGTAATCTTCTCGGTGGCGAGCAGAGCGGACACATTGATGCGGTTGGCTTCGAGCTTTACACCTCGATGCTCGACCGCACCGTTCGCGAGTTGAAGGGCGAAGAGCTGCCGCGTGAGATTGATACGCAGCTCAATCTCGGACTGAACATCAAGATTCCCGACGAATACATATCCGAAGAGAACCAGCGCCTGCGCATGTACAAGCGCATCGCCGGCGTCGCCGATGAGAGGCAGTTGGGCGAGGTCGCTGCTGAACTGGCAGACCGCTACGGGCCTATACCCGTGCCGGTGCAAAACCTGCTCGACTACGCCTCGGTCAAGCTGCTTTGCCAGCGCGCGGGAGTCGCGGGCATCGATCGCAAGCGCGAACAGATCAGCATCCGATTCATGCCAGACGCTTCGATCGATCCCGGCAAGCTCGCGCAGTTCGTCGCCGGGCAAAAAGGCGCGCAGTTCACGCCCGCAGGCATCCTGAAGTTTTCGCTACCGATTCTCAAAGCGGAAGACGTGCTCGAACGTCTAAAAGACGTGCTCGGACGACTCGGAGTCGAGGCAGCCCGGGTGGCCTGAACCGGCCTTCTACCTGTAAGCTTTCCAGTTCGAATCTAAGGAGCTTTGCTTGAAGATCATCTCCCTCGTCGCTCTCTGCATTCTNGCAACTTTCACTTTTGCCAAAGGTTCTAAGCCGGCTCAAGCTTCCCCCACTTGGGACAAACTCGCCGACGATTTCCTTTCGCAGATCTACTACAAGTTCAATCCGACCTCTGCCACCGGCGACGGTCTCCACGAGTACGACACCAAACTCGAAGGCTATTCCAAAGCCGATATCGATCNGCGCATCGCCGCAATGAAGGCATTCAAGTCGAAGGTCGAGGCTCTAGACGCGAAGTCGCTCGACTACGACCGGCAGGTCGATCGCGACCTCGTCCTCGGCTACCTGAACTCGCGGTTGCTGAGCCTGGAAGAGATCCGCGGGTGGGAAAAGAATCCTGATCCTTATCAATCGAACATCACGAACAGCATCTTCGTCATCATGGCGCGCAAGTACGCGCCGCAAGAAGAGCGGCTGAAAGCGGTGATCGCTCGCGAAAAGCAGATGCCCGCCGTCTTCACAGCCGCGCACGCCAACCTGAAGAACCCGCCGAAGATCTACACCGAGATTGCACTGCAACAGACTCCCGGCATCGTCAGCTTCTTCGAAAAAGACGTCCCGTCGGCGTTCACCCAGGTGAAAGATGCGAAGCTGAACGCGGAATTCAAAGCCGCCAACGCCGCTGTGATCGCTGCGCTCAACGAATATCAGAAATGGATGAAGTCAGATCTACTTCCCCGCTCGAACGGCAGCTTCGCTATCGGCGCTGACAACTACCGCAAGAAGCTCCTGTACGACGAAGGCGTGGACATCCCGCTCGACCGTCTGCTCGAGATCGGTATGGCCGACCTGCATAAGAACCAGGAGTGGTTCAAGGAAACGGCGAAGCAAATCGATCCCAACCACGACCCGCAAGAAATTTTGAAAGACATGCAGAAGGACCATCCTGAGCCGGCGAAGCTGCTCGACTCCTACTCGGACCTGCTCGGTGGTCTGCGCAGCTACGTCGCCGACCACAAAATAATGACGATTCCGTCGCAGGAGCAGCCGACGATGGAGGAGACTCCTCCCTTCGAGCGGGCCACCACGTTCGCTTCTATGGACACGCCCGGCCCCTTCGAAAAAGTCGCGAAAGAATCGTTCTTCAACGTCACGTTGCCCGAGCCCAATTGGTCGAAAGAAGAAATTGAAGAGCACATGGCCGGCAACGCCCGCCCGGTGATGCTCGCCGTCGCTGTGCACGAAGTCTGGCCGGGCCACTTTATGCAGCATCTATGGACGCCGCTCCTCTCCAGCAAGATCCGCAAAGTCCTCGGCTGCGGAACGAGCGGGGAAGGCTGGGCGCACTACACCGAACAGATGATGCTCGACGAGCACGTCGCGAAAGATGATCCCAAAATGCGCCTTGGCCAATTGCAAGACGCGTTGCTGCGCGATGCCCGCTATATCGTTGGCATCAAGATGCACACGCAAGGCATGACCACCGCCGAGGCCGAGGCTTTCTTCGTGAAAGATGGATACCAAACCCACAGCATCGCCAGCCGTGAGACGAAGCGCGGCACCGCCGATCCAACCTATCTGGTCTACACGCTCGGCAAGCTGCAGATCATGAAATTGCGTGAAGACTACAAACAAAAAATGGGCGACAAGTTCTCCCTGCAGGACTTCCACGACAAGTTCATGAAGCACGGCTTCGTCCCGATCAAGTATGTCCGCAAAGACATGATGGGAGACGACTCGCCCGTCCTGTAAGAGCGGTAGTTTAGAATTGCGGGGCTGTGGATGAGCGTCCACAGCCCTTTTTGTGCATCTCAAGTTGCGTACCGCTGAACGAGAAATGAAAAAAGTACGAAAAGCCGTCTTCCCCGCAGCAGGTTTGGGCACCCGTTTCCTTCCTGCCACTAAAGCGCAGCCGAAGGAAATGTTGCCGCTCGTAGACAAGCCGATCATCCAGTACGGCGTTGAAGAGGCCATGGCCGCGGGATGCGACCAGATCATCATCGTCACCGGGCGCGGCAAGTCGGCCATTGAAGACCATTTCGACGTCAGCTACGAACTCGAGCACATGCTCGAGTCACGCAACAAGACGGACTTGCTCGCTATCGTCCGCCAGATCTCGGACATGATCCACGTCGCCTACGTGCGGCAAAAAGAGGCCATGGGACTTGGCCACGCCGTCCTAATGGCACGCGAGCTCGTCGGCGAGGAACCCTTCGCTGTTTTGCTCGCCGACGACGTGATCGACGCCGAAGTCCCCGCGCTCAAGCAGATGATCGAGGTCTACGAAGCGACTGGCTGCTCCGTCATCGCGACGCAAGTCGTCGAAGGTCCCGGCATCTCCGCCTACGGCGTCATCGATGCCAAACCGGTTGACGGAAAATTCGCGGGACGATTATTCGACATCCATCATCTCGTCGAAAAGCCACGCCTCGAAGATGCTCCTTCGAATCTCGCGGTGATTGGGCGCTACGTCCTTACGCCGCGCGTCTTCGAAAAACTTGAGCAGATCCCGCTTGGCGCCGGCGGCGAGTTGCAGCTCACCGATGGGATCCGCGAACTGCTGAAAGACGAAAAGGTTTACGGCTTCACCTTCGAAGGCAAGCGCCACGATACCGGCGACAAGCTGGGGTTCCTCAAGGCGACCATTGAATTCGCGCTGAAACGGCAGGATTTAGGCGGCGACTTGCGCGACTGGCTAAAAGACCTCAAACTTTAATACTCTGACCACAACAACTGGATAGCGTCGGTTTTTACGACTCTCTAAGCTGAGTCCATGAACGCGACCATCACATCCAGTCAGTCAGAGTTATTCATGCCTACCGTCACCACAAACGATCGCCGCTGGGAAGCGGTGCTCGCTCGCGACGCCAAGTTCGACGGCAAATTTTTCTATGGCGTGACCACCACTGGGATTTTCTGCCGCACCACGTGCCCCTCGCGACGTCCGGCGCAGCAGAACGTACTCTTTTTCGACGATACCCATCAAGCCGCGCACTCCGGGTTTCGCCCCTGCCTCCGTTGCCGTCCGCTAGCCGTTGATGGCGACCCTTCGCGCACGCTGGTTCGAAAGGTTTGCGCTTACATCGCTGCCAATCTGGAAGAGCCGCTGACGTTAGTGAAGCTAGCGCGCCAGTTCGACATGAGCCCCTTCCATTTGCAGAAGAGTTTCAAGGCGGCGCTGGGGATCTCGCCGAAAGAATATGTGGACGCCTGCCGCATGCGCCTGCTGAAGAGCGACCTGCGCGCCGGCCACTCGGTTACGGATGCACTGTACGACGCGGGTTACAGCTCCAGCAGCCGGCTTTATGAGCGCGCAATCTCGCATCTTGGCATGACGCCCGATAAGTATCGCCGCGGCGCCGTTGCCGTACCGATTCACTACACCACCGCCGCAACCTCGCTCGGTCGCATGCTGGTGGCGCGAACGCCGCAAGGCATTTGCTCCATCACCTTCGGGCGCAGCGATGAAGAACTGGAGACCGGGCTGCGTCGCGAGTATCCCTACGCCACGCGCAAACGGGATGATGATTCACTCCGCGGTCACGTGAATTCGCTGATCGAGCAGATTGATGGTCGCGCGATCGCCAAGCTGCCGCTCGACATCCAAGCGACCGCTTTTCAGCGCCGCGTGTGGAAACATTTGCAAAACATTCCCGCTGGCAAGACTGAGTCTTACACCCAGGTCGCTCGCGCCATCGGTAACCCCGCCGCGTGTCGCGCCGTCGCGCGCGCCTGCGCGAGCAATCCTGTCGCGCTTGCGATCCCCTGCCATCGCGTGGTGCGCAACGATGGTTCCACGGGCGGATACCGCTGGGGAGTAGCCCGCAAGAAGACGCTTCTCGCGGCGGAAGCGGCGAGCGTTAAGCCGGCCGCACGCCTCCGGAGATGACGAGCCGCGGCCCGGTCGCGGTTTGCACGCGCAGGAAGCCGCGCTCGTCCAAGCCGTCGGTCACTCCTTCGTATTCGTCAGCGACTTTCACCCGCTTGCCTCGCGCGTAGGACGAGCGCTTCTCAAACCGCGCAATGCACGTCCGCATCACTTCGCCCGGCGAGCGCTGCAGCGGAGAGTATTCCGCCTCTAGTGCATGCAGCAGGGCGGCGATCAACTGTACGCGCGGCCATTGCTTGCCCGTCTCCACCAACAGAGAGGTTGCGAATGCGTCGATCTTTTGCGGGAACTCGCCCTGATTCACATTCAGACCGATTCCGACCACCGCGTGCCGCACTCTCGTCGCGTCCGCGTTCATTTCACACAGGATGCCGGCCAACTTTTTCTCGCCCAGCATGATGTCATTCGGCCAGCGCAGATCAGGAGCGACCCCACAAACATGTTCTACAGCGAGGGAGACCGCGAGCCCGGTCGCAAGCGAGAGGATCAGAATGTCGTTCGCAGGAAGGTTGGGGCGCAGGATAACGGACATGTAGATCGCTCCCGCCGCCGAGTGCCACGAGTTGCCGCCACGTCCGCGGCCCTGCAACTGCCGCTCGGCGAGAAAGACGCTGCCTTCCGACGCCCCTGACTGCGCTGCTTCCATGGCAGCGGAGTTCGTTGAGCCTATCTCATCGAACAGATGGATGTTCTCTGCGAACATCGTCCCGCGCAGGGCCTTCCGCAAAGCATCGGACGAAATGCTGTCGTCAAACATTGCGAGAATCTTAGCGCACGGCAAGGGAAAGACAATGCGCCACGGATCAACACCGATTCACACGGATTTATTTTTCAATCCTAATCCGTGAAATCCGAGAAAATCTGTGGCGCTTTTCGCTCGACTATTTCTGCTTCGTCGCTTCGATCGTCAGGTTGATGGTGACTTCGTTGCCCACCAGCGCTGTCCCATTCTTCATCGCCTGGTTGTAGTTCACGCCGTAATCCTTGCGATTGATCTTTGTGCTCGCCTGCACCGCGATGCGCGAATTGCCCCAGGGATCGTCTATCGGCCCACCCAGGCTAAACGGCAACTCGATCGTCTTCGACACGCCCTTCAGCGTGAAAGTCCCGGTCGCAACGTACCCGGTGCCGCGCTTCTCGACCTTGTCGCTCACGAACGTCATCTCCGGATACTTTGCAACATCCAGGAACTCACTGTTTCGCAAGTCATTGTCGCGCGAAGCATTGTCTGTATCGACGCTCGCCGTCTTGATGGTGACCTTCACCGAGGACTTGCTGATGTCCTTGGGGTCGAGCGTAATGGTGCCATCGAAATCCTTAAAACGGCCTTCCACCGTGCTGATGACGAGGTGCTGCGCGGTGAATCCGATCCTGGTGTGCGCCTTATCAAAGTTGTAAGTGTCGGCCGCAAGCGCGGGGATGGTGGTCAGCAGCGCCACAATGAGCGCTGCAAAAAGAAATCTGGTCTTCATACGTCTCCTCATACGGATACTTAGATGTTGAAGTAATCTTGAGTAGTAGATGAGCCGAAGCCCCCAGGGATTCAAATTACTGCGCAGGGTGGATGCGCAGGCTCAGATCCACCGCCGGAACCGAGTGCGTCAACGACCCGACACTGATGTAGTCCACGCCAGTCTTCGCGTATTCCAGCACATTCTCCAAGTTGATTCCGCCCGATGCCTCCAGCGGGATCCGCCGCGAGTGGCTGCTCGCCCGCTCCACGCACTGCTGCACCAGGTCAGGCTGCATGTTGTCCAGCAGCAGCGCTTCCGCGCCATGCTGCAGCGCTTCTTCTAACTCCGCCATGGTGCGGACTTCGATCTCGATCGGCTGCTCGCCGCGCCTGTTCCGATGCGCGCGCTCCAGCGCCTTCGCTACTCCGCCGGCGATTGCGATGTGGTTGTTCTTGATCAGCACGCCGTCCGAGAGGTCAAGGCGGTGATTGTGTCCGCCGCCGCAAGTGACAGCGTATTTATCCAGCACGCGCAGCCCCGGCACCGTTTTGCGCGTATCGAGGATGCGCGCCTTCGTCCCCGCGATCTTCTCCACGTATTTCCGGGTCAGCGTGGCGATGCCACTCATGCGCTGCAGAAAGTTCAGGATCACGCGCTCGCAGGAAAGTATGACGCGCGCGTTGTGACGGATCACCGCGATCGTCTGTCCGCGGTGCAGGCGCACGCCGTCGAAAATCTCGGGATGGCTTGTGACTTCCCCGTGCGCGACCACCGTACCGTCGAGCGTGGCAAAAACATCCAGGATGCTGGAGACGATTCCAACTCCCGAAAGGATGCAGTCCTGTCTGCTGATGATGGTGCCGGTCGCGCGCTGGTTCGCCTCCACCACGGCGTAGCTGGTCGCGTCGCGCGTGGCGCTATCTTCGCGCAATGCGTTTTCCAGGATGGCGGTGATACGTCGGGAGTGGAAGTCCATTGCATGGATAATTTACCATCCTCCCCATGCTTGGGTGGCACCGTCCGCTGCATTGGCTGACTGCCGAATGCTGCGGCTTGCCGCTTACTGCAGCTCGTTCAGTGCCTGCCGGTTTTTCTGGATCAGGATCTCGAGCTCGGCCGCGCGCTTCCGCATTCCTTCAACAACGTCTGCCGGCGCTTTGCCTACGAATGCCTGGTTCGCGAGCTGTTTCTCTTTCCCAGCCAGCTCGCCTTCCATCTTCGTTAGCTCTTTTTGCAGGCGTTCACGCTCGGCGCCAACGTCGACCTTGCGCTCGTAGATCACCGCGACTTCGAATTGTGCGGTTGCGCGTGATCCGGGATGGTTCGAGAGCGATTGCGGCGCGAAGCTGACTTCGCTCACGTTTGCAAGCTTCTCCAGCATTACGCGATTGCGTTCGATGGATGACCGCGCACCGTTTGCGGAGTACAGCTTAATGGGAACGCTCTGCTTCGGCTCCACCTTGAGCTCGGCACGGATCGTCCGCACCGCAACGATCAGCTCCTGCAGCAACTCCATTTCGCGCTCTGCATCGGGGTCGAGTTGCTTCGCGTCGAACCGCGGGAATTCCACCAGCGAAATCGACTTCTTCGGCGGCTTACCTTCATACACCGCCTCGAAGATCTCTTCCGTGATGAACGGCATGATCGGATGCAGCAGCCGCAACGAGCCTTCCAGCACTCCCATAACCGTAAATAGCGCCAGCTTCTGCGTCTCGGCAGACTCGGCATTCAGCCGCGGCTTGATCAGCTCGATATACCAGTCGCAGAAATCTTTCCAGAAGAAGTCGTAGATCACCTGCGCGGCTTCGTGGAAGCGGTACTCGGCAAGCGCGCTGTTCAGCTCGCCGACGACGCGCCACCAGCGCGAAAGTATCCAGCGGTCTTCGAGTGTGGTCTTCGTGCTGTCGCCGACGCGCAGCCATTCGTCCTGCGACCACCATCCCGCTTCGCGCGCGCGGTCTACGTTCATCAGCACGAAACGCGAGGCATTCCAAATCTTGTTTGCGAACGCGCGATAGCCTTCCGTTCGCGCTTCATTGAACGCGATGTCGGTTCCCGGAGACGCCATCGCGGCCAAAGTAAACCGCGTAGCATCGGTGCCGTACTTCTCGATCACCTCGATTGGGTCGAGAACGTTGCCCTTGGTCTTCGACATCTTCTGCCGCTCGGCATCACGGACCAGGGCATGGATGTAGACTTCCCGGAAAGGGACAGCGTCTTTGAGAGCGCGCTTCGAGCCATCAGCATTCGGCTCCTTCAACATGAACCACGAGCCCATCATGATCATGCGTGCCACCCAGAAGAACAGGATGTCCTGCCCGGTGATCAGCAACGATGTCGGATAAAAATCCGCCAGCTCCTTCTGCGTCTTCTCGTTCTTCGACGGCCATCCCCAAACAGTGAATGGCAGCAGCGCGGAGGAAAACCACGTGTCGAGCACGTCGGTCTCTTGTTCGAGCTTCGCCTCGCCGCAAGCGGGGCACTTCGCCGGCGTCTCGCGCGCGACCATCGGCTCGCCACCCGTATACTCGCGCGAGTGCACGCACTTCGCGTTCCCGCAGTACCANGCTGGGATGCGGTGCCCCCACCACAGCTGCCGCGAGATGCACCAGTCGTACAGGTTCTCCATCCAGTTCAGGTAGATGGTCCTGTGGTTCTCCGGCGTAAAGCGGACCGCGGGGGCTTCGCCCTGGACTGCCTGTTTCGCCACATCCGAAAGTGAAACGTCTCCTGCCGTCGGAACTTTGCGGTTCACCGCGACGAACCACTGCGTCGAGAGCCGTGGCTCGACCACATCTTTCGAGCGATCGCATTTCCCGATCGCCATCGGATGGTCCTTGATCCTGACCAGGAATCCTTGCGCTTCGAGGTCTTGCAAAACTCTTTCCCGTGCAGCGAAACGGTCGAGACCCGCATAGGCGCCCGCATTCTGATTCATCTTCGCGGTCTCATCCATCACGTTGACTTGCGGCAAGTCGTGCCGCAGCCCCGCCTGGAAGTCGTTTGGATCGTGCGCCGGCGTCACCTTCACCGCACCGGTACCGAATTCCGGATTTGCCAGCTCATCCACGATGATCGGCATCTCGCGTCCGACCTTCTTCCCATTCATGTCAGTGCGCGACTCCGGCGCGAGGGGAAGAGCGAGCTTCTTGCCGTGCAGATGCTTGTAACGCTCGTCCTTCGCGCTCACCGCCACCGCAACGTCGCCCAGCATCGTCTCCGGACGCGTCGTCGCGATGGTCACGAACTCGTCTCTCCCCACCACCGGGTAGCGGATTTCGTAAAGCTTGCCGACGGTCTCCTCGTGCTTCACCTCGAGGTCGGAGATCGCCGTCATACATCCCGGGCACCAGTTGACGATGTACTTGCCGCGATAGATCAGGCGCTTGCCCTCAGCGTCCTTTTCTTCATACAAACGAACGAAGACTTCGCGCACCGCGGCTGAGAGCCGCTCGTCCATGGTGAAGTACTCGCGCGACCAATCCACTGAGTCGCCGAGACGCTTCATCTGCTCGAGGATGTTGCCGCCGTACAGCTCGCGCCACTGCCATACGCGCTCGATGAATGCTTCGCGTCCCATATCGCGGCGGTTCTTCTTCTCCGCCGCAAGCTGGCGCTCCACCATCATCTGCGTCGCGATGCCTGCGTGGTCCGTCCCCGGCACCCAGATCGTCGTGTCGCCTAGCATGCGNCGCCACCGGATGAGGATGTCCATCTCGGTGTGGTTGAGCATGTGTCCCATGTGCAGGTTACCGGTGACGTTGGGGGGCGGAAGCAGCAGCGTGAAAGCGTGCTCCGGCTTGCGCTCAGGCGTGGGGACTTCGAAGAGGCGCTCATTCACCCAGTACTCCGCCCACTTCTTCTCAATGGCGGTGGGTTCGTACGCTTTGGGCAATTCGCGGGACATAGAGTGGATTTATCAGTTTACCAGCGCCATGCGTGTGGGCGCGGACGCCCTCGTCCGCGCAATACGCCGAGCTGATCGTGCGCGCAACAAAAATGCCGGTCCGAAGACCGGCACTCAGAAGCATCGAAGAAGTTATTTCTTCTCCTTCTCCTTCATCAACTCTTTCGTGATCTCAGCGATCAAGTCCGGACGCATGCGCTCGGTCACCCGCTGCACTACCCGCGCGATCATCTCCGGATCCATCGCGGCCGTATTGTCACCCGAACCAACCGGCGGCATCTCGGCTCCCACTGCAGCGGCCATCGCAGCCGCGAACTGCATGTCCGGAGCATTGGTCTGTGCCGCGGGAGCTGCCGCTTCTTCTTCGATGGGTGCCGGAGCTGCCGGCTCGGGCTCGGCGACCGCAGCCTGCGAGGCATAGTGTTTCGCCATCTCGTGCGCCAGGCGGACGCCATGCTCGTGCTCTTCCAGGTGATGTTCTTCCGCGCGCCAGCCTGGTGTGGGCTCCTCGGCAGAAGCTGCCTCCATCGGAGTCGCATCTACTGGCGCTTCCGCTGCGGCGGCAACTTCCGCGTGGTCGTCGTAGAGTCCCGGCACATCGGCCGCGACGCCCACTGGATCGATGGTAGCGTTCGCGACTCCAAAGTTCGTGGGGAAAGCACTCGCCATCTCACTCGGGTCGGTCACCAGCGCTGGATCAAGCCCGTGCGACGCCACTTCGCTGCCATCGCGGTGCATCGAAGTATCCAGGTCGGGATTGATCTCGACCGGCACGTCGGCGTGCGCCCCACGGTGCATGGACATATCAAGGTCGGGATCGGTCACGTGCGATATCTGCACCGTCTCGCGATGAGCGATGTGCTCCACCTCCATAGGATGCGGCGTCACCGCTTCAATCTCACGCGCCGGCTCGATAGCTGCTGCTTCGAGTGGAACTTCTATCGCAGGTGGCTCCTCCGCCATCGCCACCGGTGCGCTGAAGTCTGGAGCAGACACAGCTTCGAATGAGGGCGGCATCATTTCTTCTGGGGAGAGCGGCTGAGTGTCATGACCTACAGGAGCGGGGGTTTCCGCCATTATCGCCGGTGGCGCGATCTCTTCCATCGCTACAGCCGCCGGAATCTCTACGGCAGCAGCTTCTGCTGTCTCCACTGCGGGCGCATCCGCGTCGTTCAGCGCCGAACCGCCGAACCATGTTTTGGCTTTCGACAGAAGTTTGCCGACGCCGCTTTCGCGCGAAGGCTCGCCGGCAAGATCGATGGCGGGCGTTTCCATGGCTGGTGCGATCTCCGCAACCGGCTCCGGCGAAGTGACAGCCCAGTCTGGCACGGTTGCCGCCTTCGCCTCCGCTGGCGACACTTGGATCGTCGCCGCATAATCCGCGCCGGTAGGCGCCTCGATCATGGCGGTCTGGCCTTTCTCCAATATTTGCGTGCTGCGCAGCTCGGCGGGCGCCTCGTCCATAACGAAGGCCGGCGACGACATCATTTCAGCCGGTACGGAAGCGGAGGGCTTCTTGGTCGGCTGTTCGTCGGTATGTTCTTCAGCTGTGGTCTTCCACTCGTCGTAGCTTGCGTCGCGGAATTCGCGGAGGTCCAGCTTTACCGTCTTCTCGTATTGGGGCGTCTCGTCGTCACTTTCAAAGGCAGTCGGCAGCGGCTTCGCCGGCGCGAGCTTCTTCTCCAGCTTCTGAATGAGAGCGATAAGGTCGGTAGCTTCGAAAGGCTTGATGATGAGACCATCCGCCTTCACCCGGTTCGTCTCTTCCGGCTTGAAGGCCGTCATCTCCATCTTGCCCACGGTGAGAAGGACGGGAATCTTCGAGGTCTCGTGGACG
>C688J18823_10002195_pt1 | contig 12222 bp, 8 predicted proteins | sample HopSoiMetagenom1_FD_18823 | JGI IMG/M metagenome (IMG submission 18823) | reverse complement strand
AGCTCACGACGGTGAAAAGCCAGTTCAGCACCACCGAAACGCCGACTCCGCAGAAGGACATCACGAATTACAACAACTTCTACGAATTCAGCACCGACAAATACGGGCCAGCACAGCTGTCACGGAATTTTCGCACGTCGCCATGGACGGTGAAGATCGGTGGCGCGGTGAAAGAGAAGAAAACTTACGACCTTGATTCATTGATGAAGGTGGCGACCCTCGAGGATCGAATTTATCGCCATCGTTGTGTTGAGGGCTGGTCAATGGTGATTCCGTGGGTTGGGTATTCGCTGAGCAACTTGATCAACCAGCTGCAGCCAACGTCCAAAGCGAAATATGTGATGTTTACTACGCTGATGGATATCGGCCAGTTTCCCGGACAGCGGTCGGGGGTCCTTGACTGGCCCTACACCGAAGGCCTGCGCATGGACGAAGCTATGCACCCGCTCACCCTGCTCACCTTTGGGCTCTACGGCGAAACACTACCGAATCAGGATGGCGCACCAGTGCGCATCGTTGTCCCCTGGAAGTATGGTTTCAAGAGCATCAAGTCCATCGTAAAAATCGATTTCGTGGATTCCGAACCGCCGACAGCCTGGAACAAAGCCGCGCCAAACGAATACGGCTTTTATTCAAACGTAAATCCGAATGTCGATCATCCCCGCTGGAGTCAGGCGACTGAGCGCCGCATTGGCGAGTTTCGCAAGCGCCCAACGCTGATGTTCAATGGCTATAGTGACCAGGTAGCGAGCCTCTACACCGGGATGGACTTAAAGAAACACTTCTGAATGCCGCGGCGTTGGACCATCCTGTTCAAAGTAGTCGTTTGGATTCTTTGTCTTTCTCCCGTCACTTTGCTTGCCTGGAAGGGCACCCACGACCAACTCGGCGCCAATCCTCTCAGCGAGATCACACTTTCAACCGGCCACTGGACCCTCTACCTGCTGCTGATCACGCTCGCGATCTCTCCATTGCGCAAAATCACTGGCATCAACTGGATAATCCGGTATCGCCGTTTAGTCGGTCTGTTTGCGTTCTTTTACGGCTGCCTGCACCTGATCACTTATCTGTGGTTCGACAAGTTCTTCGACGTCCAGGAAATCGTCAAGGACATCTACAAGCGTCCATTCATCACCGCAGGTTTGACAGCGTGGACGCTGATGCTGCCACTCGCGCTCACTTCGACCACTGCATCCATCAGGTGGCTCGGCGCGAAACGCTGGCAGATGCTGCATCGGCTCATCTACGCGAGTGCGATTGCAGGCGTAGTGCACTTCTGGTGGCTGGTCAAGCGTGATTTGAGGCGTCCTGAGCTTATGGCTGCGATCCTCACGCTGTTGCTGGGAATGCGCATCATCGATCGAGTGCGCTCAGCCCGCATTCCAAGCTCCCCTTCGTTACCTTTGAGCGAAGTGTCCTCGCGGGGGCAGAGTTGATCCTCGTCGCGGTCGGGCGGAGATTGGCGCTTTCAAATCCGATTTTGTAACGCTAACGTTCGTACGTGCCCCGCATTGCACGGCGCGCCAGGCACGAATTCATGAGCGCTGGAGTAAACAATGGTCGCGAAGTGCGCCAATACTGCGTGTGATCAACGATTCACATATTTTGGGACCGGCGAGTTGCTGGTGAAAACCCATCCGGCTACCGGGCAACAGGAACTCTTCTGGCTCTGCCAACGATGTGCAGGTGAGTGGCAAGCGCCTGCGGAGATGATTCCGCTTATTCGTCCAAAATCTTCCGTTGGCAAGCGAAAAACAGCGGTAGCCTAAGCTCGACTTCGGATGAGGGCTTCAATAGAAAAGGGCTGCAACCATGCAGCCCTTTTCCATTTCGCACAGGAATTATTTCTCCCGCAAAAAACTTTAGGGGACGCTGCCTGCGTCCCCCGTTTTACTTTGCCTTGGTCAGCTCTTACTTTTTCTTCTTCGAGCTTGACTTCTTTTTCGAGGCTTTCTTGGTTGCCATGGTTTCTATTCTCCCTTTTCGATTGTTCAATCGAGTTCGCAACGATCTTTTGTTGCAATTGTTGAATGTATAGAGTCATTGAAAAACTATGTCAAGCAAAAAATGGTTGACGCGAGTTGTTCTTTGAGTTCTACCTCGCTCGAAAAGCAAACGATCAAAGTCGCTATCGATGAAATTTCTGGCACGCTCGATCGAAAAGATGCTCAAATGTTTTGCTTCCATCTTCACTCAATCACTTCAATGCTCCGCTCTTCATCAGCTTTTCCGCGATCACGAGGATCACGCCTTCAAAGCTGTCGTGCCATGCATGCGCCATCATTCCGGGTCGCAGACTCTTGCGAAGGATTGCGAGCGTCCCGAACATGGCTCCGTAAATAAATATCAAGAGCATTCGCTGGCGGCCTTCGTATCCATGAGAAAGACCGAAGATTGCAGCTGAGGCGAGCATGCCTGCCCATACATTTCTGAGTAGGCTGGAGAACTGGCGCTGGAAGTATCCACGAAAAACGATCTCCTCCACAAATCCAGCTACCACACTCATGCAAATCCAAAGCGCGAGTTCCAGTGCTCCGTGAGGAGCGAGCAATTGAATTGTTTTTCTGCCTTCGTCGATAGCGCCCGGGCGCGCCATGTGCATAGCGAGTCCGAGTCCGATGAGCACCGCGAACGCCACGATCCAGAAGCCAAAGGCGGTCGCAACATCGAGCAGGAAGTCTTCGAACGTGTTCCACCTTCCCCCAATCACGTCCCGCAGCTTCATTCGCGCAAGTCGCATGCCGACGTACGAGAGTCCCAGCAGCACGATCTCAGTCGCGATCGTGAGGCCGTAGAACATAACGTGTCCATACCTCTTGGCAACCTCACCTTGCTTATCTGCGCCCGCATACGACATGAACAAAATGAGCGCAACCATCACGATGGTGTAGCCGTATTGCCAAAGCGGTGGTCGAGACGGCGCCTCAGCAGACTGCGTCAGAGTGTCGAACGAGGTTGGGGCAGAGGTGATGAAGTCGTTCAATCAAGCTCCTCGGGAATCGAGTCGAAGCTGTAAGCCATCTTATAATGGACGGTCCGGCAACCTTTTGGGGCGGCTTCAAGTCGAGCTTTTGTCGCAGCGGCGTCTTCATCTGGCTAAACTTCGCAGCTGAATCGTGCTGTGCCGCGACCGTTGTTTATTCGTCAGCGCGAGCTGCATTCTAGATTGCTCGAGGCATTATGGATGACGTTGTTATTGTTTCTGGGGTACGAACTCCGATCGGGAAGTTTCAAGGATCTCTTTCCGACTTCACCGCGCCACAACTGGGTGCGCTGGCAGTTAAAGAAGCTGTGCATCGCGCACACCTCGATCCAAAGCAGGTGGATGAGTGCATTATGGGAAACGTCATCTCTGCGGGTTTGGGACAAAATCCGGCGCGACAAGCGGCTCTGAACGGCGGACTTCCTCCCGAGGTAGCGGCTCTGACCATCAACAAGGTATGCGGCTCGGGATTGAAGGCGGTCGGACTCGCCACTCAAGCCATTCAGACCGGCAACGCTGACATCGTCGTGGCCGGCGGTATGGAGTCGATGACCAATGCTCCGTATCTCCTGCCACAGGCGCGTAAAGGATACCGACTCGGCAACTCGCAGATCATCGACTCCATGGTCAACGATGGCCTTTGGGACATTTACAACAACTACCACATGGGGATGACGGGCGAAAACGTCGCGGAGAAGTACGGCATCACACGCGACGAGCAGGACGAATTCGCCGTCAACTCCCATCGCAAGGCGGTGCAAGCGTGGAAAGAATGCCGCTTTAAATCTCAGGTGATGCCCATCGAGCTGCCAGCCCGAAAGAAGGGCGATGCCCCGACGATGTTCGACAAGGACGAGGGTCCGCGAGAAGACACCACAGCCGAAAACCTGCGCGCCCTCAAGCCGGTCTTCAAGAAAGACGGCAGCGTAACTGCGGGGAACGCTTCGACGATCAACGACGGCGCCGCAGCTCTGGTCGTCATGAGCGCAGGCAAAGCAAAAGGCCTCGGGCTGCAGCCGATGGCGCGCGTCGTTGCGCAAGCGACGAGTGGGGTCGATCCCAAGTGGGTGATGATGGCACCCGTTGATGGCATCCGCAACTTATGGAAGAAGACTGGTTGGAGGCCCAACGAAGTTGATCTTTACGAGATTAACGAGGCGTTCTCAGTGCAATCAGTGGCCGTGGTGCGCGAACTCGGCATCGACATGGACAAAGTGAACGTCAATGGGGGAGCTGTGGCACTCGGGCATCCCATCGGAGCCAGCGGCGCGCGCGTGCTGGTGACGTTGATCTATGAATTAGTCCGCCGCAACGCCAATAGAGGTATAGCTGCGCTGTGCCTGGGTGGCGGAAATTCGGTAGCGATGGCGATTGAGAGATGAAAGCGCTGCCTGGGTATTCAATCATTGTCGCTTCTCTGTGACTCCGTATCTCCGTCGTGAAGATCATTCGACGACCACAGACTTCGACAGATGTCTTGGAGCGTCGACATCGCGTCCCTTCAACACAGCAATGTGATATGCGAGGAGCTGCAGGGGCACGACTTCCAGAATCGGCTGCAACAAAACGGGGACATCAGGCACCTCGATGATGTGGGGCGTAGCCTTCACCATTTCTCTGTCGCCTTCACTGATGACGGCAATCACCGGGGTGCCACGGTCCACGATCTCGCGAATGTTCGAGATTGTCTTCTCGTATCGGAGACGTGAAGCGGGATCTGATAGATCTCGCGTTGCCAGCACTACCAACGGCAGAGTTTCGTCAATCATGGCGCTTGGCCCGTGCTTCATCTCTCCAGTCGGATATCCTTCCGCGTGAATGTACGAGACCTCCTTCAGCTTTAGGGCTCCCTCCAGCGCGATTGGGTAATCGATATCGCGTCCTAAAAACAGGAACGATTCATATTGCGAGAAGACTCGCGCCATTGCGAGGCAAGCATTCTTCTGCTGCAGCACGCGCTTCAGCTCGTCAGGCAGCTTGCGCACCTGGCGTAACGCAGCATCAACAGCGGCGTCGGAGCTTCCGCGCACTCGTGCGAGATGACCTGCTAGCAGGAACAGCGCAGTCAATTGTGTGGTGAAGCTCTTAGTGGCCGCGATTGATGTCTCAATACCGGCATACGTGAGCAGGATCGCGTCGGCGTCGCGCGTCAGGGGTGTGTCTGCAACGTTGCAGATCGCCAGCGTCTTCGCGCCCTTCGTGCGCGCTATGTGCAACGCGGCAACGGTGTCTACCGTTGTCCCAGATTGGGAAATGAACACCGCCAGCTCACATGGCTGCACAATGGGATCGCGGTAACAATACTGGCTGGCAAAATCTACTTCCACTGGAATGCCGGTCATACGCTCAATCATGAACTCGCCGGCCAATCCGGCATGTCGGCTGCTTCCGCTGGCGGCGATGTCGATCTTCCGCAACTTTTTCACTTCATCGTCGCTGATGCTGGATCCAGGCAGCGCGATATGACCTGCCGCATTCACGCACGCTTCAATGGTCTCGCGCACGGCCTCGGGCTGCTCATGAATTTCCTTGAGCATGTAATGCGGGAAACCGTTTTTGTCCCTTTCAGTGATTTTGTTGTCCGCAGGCATGAGCAGTCGATTCTAACGAATGTCTCCGAATCGGCCAGCTAGGCCTCCACCGCGAGTCGCCCTGCGATCATGGTATGGACCACCTGGGCGTCTGCGGAGAGGAAGGCGAAGTCAGCGTCATTGTTTACCGCAATGATGCCCTTCCCCCTAGCGCGAATGAGCCGCGCGGGATTACGCGTCGCAATGATCATGCTCTGCTGCAGAGTCCATTCTGCGAAGCTCATAACATTGCGCACCGCACGATCGAGGGTTAAGACGCTTCCTGCGAGCTTACCCTGATATTCGCAGCGGTCTCCGCGCACCTCCACCTGAAATGGGCCGAGCTGATAGGTACCATCAGGCATTCCGGTAGCGCTGATTGCGTCGGTGATTAGAATCGCTCGCTCGGTGCCTTTTGCGTTCAGGAACATTTTGACGACTGCGGGAGCGACGTGGATTCCGTCCGCAATGATGTCGGCCATCAGATGGTCGCTGCTTAAAACTGCGCCCAGAATTCCCGGCTCGCGATGATCAAGTGCGCGCATGGCGTTAAACGTATGAGTGGCGCTTACCGCGCCCGCGGAAATTCCCTGCATGGTTTCAGTGAATGTTGCATTGGAATGCCCCATGCTCGTCCACACGCCGCGTTCTCTGGCTGCGCGAATTACCTCCAGCGCGTCGGGCAGTTCGGGGGCGATTGTCATCATCTTCAGCGCGCCACCGCTTGCATCCCAAATTTTCTCAAAGAGCTCCGGCGTGGGTGCGATCAGTTGCTCCGCAGGGTGGACGCCACATTTTGCCGGACTGATGAACGGACCCTCCAGGTGGATTCCCAGCGGCTTCGCACCGATGTGAGCGTGGGGCGCATCCTCGGCCGATATGATGTTGCCCAATCTATCCACAGCGCCCAGGATCCTCTCCATAGATGCCGTGACAGTAGTTGGCAAGTAGCTCGTGACTCCATGCCGAGCCATGGCTCGTTCGAACGCGATCCGGCAAGAAGGGTCGTCTTGCATTACGTCATACCCAGCGCCGCCATGCACATGGATGTCGATGAGGCCCGGCACGATTACCAAGTTGGGAAAATCAACGCACTTTGCTCCGTTCGGAATCTCCATCGCGACTTGTGAGGCGAAGCTCTCGATCACACCATCTTCGACGACGACAACGGGGCTCTCGATCACCTCAGTCGGAGTGAGCAGCCGTGCGGCGGTGATGCAGGTCTTCATGGTGAATGTGTCATTGTAAAGAATCGCGCAGAACATGAATGAGAGCGTGCCTGGTTCGCAGATTCGTCTGAAAGGTGCCCAGGGTTGGAGATAAACATCCGCGATGTTCACCGGCGTCAAGTTCAAAAGTGATGCGTAGAACCAGCACCCCTGGTTTATACTCCGTGCTCCCATGCTCTTTCGCACTCTCAGCGCTGCCGTGTACGGCATTGACGCGAATCTTATCGACGTTGAAGTTGATGTCGGCGAGTACCGCAGCGAAAAAGAAAACTTCATGACCGTCGGCTTGCCTGACGCAGCGGTGCGCGAGAGCAAACAACGTATCCAAGCGGCCCTGAAGAACTGCGGCCGCGAGATGCCGCAGACCAAAGTCACGATTAACCTTGCTCCTGCCGATCTGAAGAAAGAGGGTTCAGGGTTCGACCTGCCCATGGCAATGGGAATTCTTGGCGCTTATCACGGTCTTCTCAAAGCCGAGCTTCCTGATTACGTCTTCGTGGGCGAGCTCATGCTCGATGGAAGCGTTCGCGGCATTCGCGGAGCGTTGCCCATTGCGATCGCCACGCGAGCGCGCAAGATTCCTAACCTCGTGGTGCCTGAAGCAAACGCACGTGAGGCCGCTGTAGTGAGCGGACTGAATGTTTACCCGGTGCGCTCCCTCATTCAGGTGATCGATCTAATCAACAGCGGAAATGGCGTTACGGCCCTTGAGGTCAATGCCGCTGAATTGCTCGACCGCGCTCAGCAGTTCACCGTTGACTTCAAGGAGGTGCGTGGTCAGCAGTCCGCGAAGCGAGCACTAGAAGTTGCGAGCGCCGGCGGACACAACATCCTGATGATCGGGCCACCCGGGTCAGGCAAGACCATGCTCGCGAAGAGACTGCCCACGATTCTTCCTCCGCTCACCTTCGAAGAGGCGCTGGAGACGACCAAGATCCATAGTGTGGCGGGCGTTCTCGAGCCGGGATCCGGACTCGTAGGAGTGCGCCCCTTCCGTTCGCCGCACCACACAATCTCCGACGCCGGATTGATCGGTGGCGGCATGATTCCCCGTCCCGGCGAAGTGTCGCTGGCCCACAATGGCGTGCTTTTTCTGGATGAGCTGCCCGAGTTTCCGCGCAATGTGCTCGAAGTCATGAGACAGCCGCTCGAGGATGGTCAAGTGTCCATTGCGCGCGCTGCTATGTCGCTTACCTTTCCCGCACGATTCATGCTGGTGGCTGCAATGAATCCATGTCCTTGCGGCTATTTCAATGACGCGAGCCGTGACTGCCAATGCAGTATCGAGATGATCCAGCGCTATGTCTCCAAAATTTCCGGACCGCTCATGGATCGCATTGACATACACATCGATGTCCCTGGGGTGAACTACAAAGAGCTGCGCGGAAATAACAGCCCTGAAGACTCAGCGACAATCCGCGAGCGCGTGTTGAAGGCGCGGGAGGTGCAACTGAACCGCTTCGCAGCCGCCGGTGAACGCATCTATTCCAACGCGCAAATGGGACCGCGGCAGATTCGCACCTACTGCGAACTCTCGAGCGACTGCGAACGTCTACTTGAACGTGCCATGCAACAACAAGGGCTGAGCGCACGCGCTCATGACCGCATTCTCAAGCTGTCCCGCACCATCGCCGACCTTGACGGAACAGCAGAGATCCAGTCCAAACACATCGCTGAGGCGATCCAGTACAGAACACTGGATCGCAGCTATTGGGCATAGCAACTGCGGTTACAATCTACCAAGCTAAGCTGACGCCGACTCTGCGACGCCGGCGGCGCATAGTTTGCATGGAAGAATCAACGATATTTCCGCAGGGCGTGGACGAGTCCTCAGGTCTGGGTTTTCCGGAATCTCCTCGATCCCCACAAGAGCAGCTTACCGACCTAGCCGCTCGGCTTCTCTCTGACCTAGCGGCCAGCGGAGTAGCTGTCGCTAATGAAATCCCCAACGATCCTGCGAACATGACGTGCGTTGTGAGCTGCGGGGAGATTGCGCCGCCGCTTGGCGCGTTTTTGGACGTAAATTCGGGAATCTCCGGAAGAGCGGTGCGTGAAAGCCGGATGCTTCACAGTCACGATACCGCGATCGATCCCCGTGTAGACAAGGAAGCTTGCGAGCGTCTCGGCATTCGTTCCCTGGTGGTCGCGCCATTGTTTCGCAGTTCCTCGTGCGTTGGCGTTTTAGAGGTGTTCTCAGATCAGCCCGGTGCTTTCGATGTCACAGCCTTAACCCTGATCCAGCACGAAGCCGTGCGCGCCGCGTCCCTCATGGGCGGGATCGAGCAACCAGCTGAACTGACGTTGCCGAACCCCCAGAATTGGGCAGAACCCGAGGCTGGGTTCAAAGTCGACCAAAGCGGACGACTCTCGTCGCTGCAGGAAACGCCCGACGCAATATCTCCCAAGCATCGTGTTGACGCTGGCGGGACTAGCTTAGAGCGCACCGTCCCGCTAGAGGTGCCCGTTGCCCGCAGACGTCAGTGGCGGTGGATTGGGCTCGCCGCCGTGGCCGTCTCTCTAGCATTTTCCGCTCCGCGACTACTTCATCACACAAAAGGCGCCGATCATCTCCCAGCGACACCGGCCTTCAAGGAAAACGGTTCGCCAGCATCTGTGCAGATCCCGTCATCGATGTCTGACCTGGTGAGTGATGCTTCTCCGCCGGTGCGCGTGTTAATGGCGCAGGCACTAGCCGGCAATTCTCGCGCGCAGGGCTCGCTGGCAGATCACTACGCCACTGGTGACGGTGTGCCGCGGGATCGTGTCAAAGCTACTGTCTGGTACATCATCGCGGGCACCAAGGGAAGCCTACGTGCGAATCGCTCTGCGGTGCAAACCACCCGCGAACTCCAGCCGTTCGAAGTAGGACAGGTCCGGTTCAACGTCGCAAAGATGTTCAGGGACGGCATCGGCACATCTCAGAATCTGGTCACCGCGTATTCCTGGTTTTCATTGGCAGAGACGGCCGGAGACCCGCGTGCGGCCGCCGAGCAGCGCAAGTTGGAAGAACAAATGCCCGCCGATCAGGTTGTGGACGCCCGCCGGCGCGCTGCCGAGTGGCTCCGTCGCTTCAAGCCACGAACTTCCAAAGACACGGTCGCGAGGAATACGACGCAGTAATCAGCGAGAACTTCCGTGTCCCGCTGCTCGTTCATTGTCCGACAGCTACTGGCAATTCCACATAACTTGCCTGACCCAGCGCGTGGTATATCCGCTGCGTGGCTTTGCGATACTCGCCAGGTTTGGCCCAAAAGATGCTCGGCACAAANGTCTGCGGATTCCGGTCGTATAGGGGNAACCAGCTCGACTGAACNTGAACCATAATGCGATGCCCGGGCAGAAAAACGTGATTTACGGTCGGTAGCGCNAATTTGTACAGCAGCGGTTTGTTTGCCTCAATCGCCTTNGGCGCCTCCAGGTTCTCGCGGTAGCGNCCACGAAAAATATCTGCCGAAACCATTANCTGNTAACCGCCCATGCTNGGCTGNTCCGCGACTTCATCTGGATAGACATCAATTACTTTCACTACCCAATCGGAATCGNTGCCGCTNGTCGAGGCGATCAGGTTCGCGATTGGCTGCCCGCTAATCTTCAGCGAGTTCGGCAAAACATCAGAGACGAACGACACCACATCCTGACGGCCTGACGGTTCTCGTTGGTCGTCCACCAACCATTGCGACCACGTGGAGCCCACAAAGTACACAGGAACATTGGGCCGACTGCGATAAGGCACCGGCTTTGCGGGATCCGACACGTACTCCTCAAAAGGCGCATCGCCAGGTTTTGGCGCGCTGAAGCCGAGCTTACGGTCGGCATTCAGATAAAGCGGCTTGGGTTCAACTCTGCAGCCGCTCTCGCATCCTGCTGGCCAAGCCTGCAAACGTCTCCAGGTGTTCGTGCCAGTCTCGAACGCCGAGACCGGAGGCACATCTACCTTCGGCGCATTGTCTTTCAAGTAGTGTGCGAGAAATGGAGCAAGGATTTGTTGGCGGAAATAAAGCGCCGTATCACTGCCGAACTTGATTGCGCCGAGCGAACTACCCTCGTGAATCTCCTGGCCGTGACTCCACGGTCCCATGACAAGAAAGACTTTGTCATTATTCGTGTCTTTCGCCTCAATGGCTTTGTACACAGCAACGGCGCCGTAGATATCCTCCTGATCCCAAAGACTGTCAACCAGCATCACCGGGACCTTGAGCGGCTGCGCAGCAAGAATCTTGTCCATTGCTTGGTCGCGCCAGAAGCTGTCGTATGTCGGATGCTCCACAATTTTCCGCCAGAAGCCGACTTGCTCGCTGCCGTGTTGGCGTCCAAGCTCACCCGCCGATCCAGCCTGCATGAACTCGTCATAGTCGTCATAGTGACTTCTCCACCACTTGAAGTCGTTTTTCCGCGACGCTTCCTGCTCATAGATGTATGGCATGTTTTGCTCGCGGAAAGCGCCATTGTGGAACCAATCGTCGCCCATCCANCCATCGACCATGGGGTTCATCGGCACAGACACCTTGAGCGCTGGGTGCGGGTTCACNAGCGCCATCAGCGGCAAAAAACCATCGTAGGAAATACCCAGAATGCCCACCTTGCCGTTGCTCTCTGGGACATTCTTTANCAGCCAGTCGATGGTGTCATACGNATCAGTGGAGTGGTCAACCGGCGTGGGATTCTGCGGACCGTGGAGCGGGCGATTCATGATGTAGTCGCCCTCGGACTCGTACTTGCCACGAATGTCNTGCACCACGCGGATGTAGCNGCCTTCAACGATCACATCAACGGCGTTATCGTANCCGTTAAGAATTGGACCAAGATGCGCACTTTGCGCATGGCCAGTGAGCGCATTGGCTTCGTATGGTGTCCGCGTCAGCAAGATGGGCGCGTTCTTCGCCCCTTTGGGGACAAGGATCACNGTGTGCAGCCGGACGCCATCCCGCATCGGAATCATTACTTCTCGCCGGCTGTAGTCCCAGCCGGTCATTACNGGCTGGAAAGTCGCAGGTGTTTCGCTGGGAAAGTTCGGGTATGTAGCAGGNGNNGTCTGNGCCGACTCTTTGATNGAGAAAACAGCGATGAGGGCCCCTAATACAAAAGTGCATTCAAGGAGTTTCATGGTTTGAGGAGGTATTCAACATGCGGCCGCGCGGAAGGTCAAGCACCTCGACGGGAGCCTGCTCCGAGGTCTTTCTTGATGCGTGCTGGTGAAAGGCACAACCTCAGAGCTTCCTCCCCCAACAAAATGCACGATCTCTAGACGATCTCCAGCCGACAAGTTGACCTCGTTCCAACGCTTTCGCGGGATGATTTCATGATTCAATTCAACTGCTATGCGATCCCCTTTAAGCCCTATCCCCCCGATGAAAGCCTCCAACGACTGGCTTTGTGGGCACTCCTTAGGTTCGCCATTTACGATGACGGTCATTCCAGCAGTGTAGCGAAGAAGGCAGAG
>C688J18823_10002193_pt1 | contig 12225 bp, 12 predicted proteins | sample HopSoiMetagenom1_FD_18823 | JGI IMG/M metagenome (IMG submission 18823) | reverse complement strand
AGCAGGTTGCGGTTCGGCAGCCCGGTGAGCGCGTCGTAGTTCGCTTGGTGCTCGAGCTGCACCTGGTAGCGCTTGCGCTCGATGGAATAGTGCATCGAGCGCAATAGGAGCTCGCGATCGAGGCGGCTCTTGACGAGATAGTCCTGCGCCCCCGCCTTCACCGCCGAGAGGGCGAGCGCGTCGTCGTCGTTGCCCGTGAGCACGATGATCGGCACGGCCGGCGAATGCGCGTACACCTTCGAGAAGGTGTCGAGCCCGTGGCTGTCGGGCAGCGACAGATCCAGGATCACGAGCGCCGTTTCCCCCGCCGAGAGGTGCTCCAGTCCCGCCGCCAGCCGATCGGCCGCATGCACCGTGAACGGCGCGCGCTCGTCCTCCGAGATCATCTCGCGGATCAGGCGCGCGTCGCCGGGGTTGTCCTCGATGAGCAGTACGTTATGCATTTGAAGCCAAACGCGCACCGGAGGTTTTCAGAACAAAGCCCCAACCCCCCGCTCGCGAAAAACGCTCGCTTGCCCCCTTATCAGGGGGGCGGCAGAAAAAGCCGTGCGCGGCCGGATCAGTGTCCATTCGGCGGAAGGGTCACCACCGTGAGCCAGAAGATGTCGATCGACTTCACGACGACGATGAATTTCTCCAGGTCGACCGGCTTCGTCACATAGCAGTTGGCGTGCAGGTTGTAGGTGCGCAGCACGTCTTCTTCGGCCTTCGAGGTGGTGAGCACGACGACCGGGATGCGCTTGAGCTTGTCGTCCTGCTTGATCTCCTGGAGTACCTCGCGGCCGTCCTTCTTCGGCAGGTTGAGGTCGAGCAGGATGATGTCGGGGCGCGGCGAGTCCTTGTACTTGCCCTTCTGCTGCAAGAACTCCATCGCCTCGACGCCGTCCTTCGCCCAGTGCAGCTTGTGGTACACCTTGCCTTCCTTCAGCGCCTCGCGGGTGAGGCGCTCGTCGCCGGGGTTGTCCTCGACGAGCAGGATCTCGATGGGCGAGCGGCCGTCGGTCATGGTGCAGTCCCCCTCTTGGGTAGCGTGAAATGGAACTGGCTGCCTTCTCCGAGGGTCGAGGCTACCCAGATCGTGCCGCCATGGCGCTCGACGACCTTCTTGCAGATCGCGAGGCCTATTCCGGTGCCCGGGTACTCGCCCATGGTGTGCAGCCTCTGGAAGAGCATGAAGATGCGCTCGAAGTACTGCGGCTCGATGCCGATGCCGTTGTCGGCGATCGTCAGCTGCCAATGGTCGGGCTTTTCGCTCGCCGAGACGTGGATGCGCGGCACCCCGGCGCCGCGGAACTTGAGCGCATTGCCGATCAGGTTCTGGAATAGCTGCGCGAGCTGTACTTCGTCCACGCTCTCGGTGGGCAGCGGGTCCCAGGTCACCGAGGCGCCGGTTTCCTCGATCGCCGCGCGCAGGTTGGTGATGGCGCGCTTGAGGCTCGCGTCAAGCGCCGTGGGCTTGAAATCCTTGCCCTTGGTGCCGACGCGCGAGTAGGCGAGCAGGTCCTCGATCAGCTGCTTCATGCGCGCCGCGCCATCGACCACGTAGTGCATGAACTCCTGCGCATCGCCCTGCAGCTTGTCGCCATAGCGCTTGCCGAGCAGCTGCGTATAGGACGACACCATGCGCAGCGGCTCCTGCAGGTCGTGCGAGGCGACGTAGGCGAACTGCTCGAGCTCGGCATTCGAGCGCTGCAGCTCGTCGGCCTTGCGTTCGAGCTCGTCGTGCGCGCGCCGCAGCTCCGCTTCCGCTTCCTTGCGCGCGGTGATGTCCTGGCCGACGCCGCGATAGCCCTTGAACTTGCCGGCGGCGTCGAACACCGGCTCGCCCGACACGCAGATCCAGCGCGTGCCGCCGTCGACGTTCGGCCGCTGCATCTCGAAGTCGCGGAACGGCTCGTGGCGCGCGAGCTGCGCGCGGTGCTCTTCCCAGTCGTTCTCCGTCAGGTTGAGCGCCGGCTGGTCCCAGCGCTTGCGCCCGATGTACGCGGCAGCATCGAGGCCGGTGCGCTCGCTCATCCGCCGCGACATGAAGGTCAGGCCGAAATTCTCGTCCTGCTCCCAGTACCAGTCCGACGAGAGCTGCGTCAGGCTGCGGAAGCGCTCCTCGCTCGCGGCGAGCGCGGCTTCCGCATCCTTGCGCTCGGTGATGTCGTCGAAGATGGCGATCTCGTACAGGGGCTTGCCGCCGGCGTCGCGCTCCACCGTCATGCTGAACGCCACCCACACCACCGCATTGTCCTTGCGGATGTAACGCTTCTCCACGTACACGTGGTCGAGCTCGCCGGCGTACAGCTTGGGGCGCTGCGAGTTGATGCGGTCGAGGTCGCCCGGGTGCGAGATCTCGCGGCCGGTCATGCCGATCAGCTCGTGCTCCGGATAGCCGAGGATCTCGCACAGGCGTCGGTTGACGCGGATGAACTTGCGATCGAGGCCGATGTGCGCGACGCCCGAGCCGGCGAGCTCGAAGGTGCGCCGGTAGCGCTCCTCGCTCTCGCGCAGCGCCGCATCGATGTGCTTGCGGGTGGTGATGTCGTCCAGCACCGAGATGGCGTAGAGCGGCCGCCCGGCGCCGTCGCGCTCGAACGCGATGGCGACGCTCGCCCAGACCGTCGAGCCGTCCTTGCGCAGGTAGCGCTTCTCGACGCGGATCGAGTCTACGGTGCCCGAGGCGAGCTGCTCGCGCGGCCGGTCGACCGTGTCGCGATCGTCGGGGTGCGAGAGCTCCTTCACCGTCTTGCCGACCAGCTCCTGCTCGCTGTAGCCGAGCATGTCGCAGAGCTGGCGGTTCACCCGCAGGAAGCGGCCGTCGAGGCTGACGTGGGCGAGACCGGAGCCGGCGAGCTCGAAGGTGCGCCGGTAGCGTTCCTCGCTTTCGCGCAGCGCCTCTTCGGCGTTCTTCTGGGCGGTGATGTCGGTGAAGCTGGAGACGACGCCATACCAATCGTTGGCATCGCCGTGGCGCAGGAAGCCGGTGTTGACGGAAAGCCAGGTATGCGCGCCGCCCGGGCGCTTGATGCCGATGACGTGGCCGGTGAGCGCTTTTCCGGTGCGCACCATGACGCGCGTCGGACGCTCGTCGGGCTGGATCGGCGCGCCGTCGGCCTGCACGCACGGCAGGAGGGAAGTGAAGCCGGCCGCACCGATGATCTCCGAAAGCGGCAGCCCGATGATGCGCTCGGCCGACTGGTTGCCGGCGACGATGTTGAGGGTGCGGTCGTAGACCAGCATGCCTTCGTTCGCCGAGTTGAAGATGGTGCGCCAGCGCTCCTCGTTCTCCCGCAGCGCGCTTTCCGCCCGCGTGCGCGCCGTGATGTCGATGATGGCGCCGATCAGGCCGGCGACTTCGCCCTGCGCGTCGCTATAGGTGGCCTTGTAGTAGATGGTGTCGTGCAGCTTGCCGTCGCGCGCGCGCACCGTGATCTCGTAGCTCTGCCGGCCGGGTTGCTCGTAGAGCTTGCGGTCCATCGCCGCGTGCCGCTCGGCGATGGCCGGGTCGGACGGATAGAGGTCGGCGACCTGCTTGCCGATGAAGGCGTTGCCCTGCACGCCGAAGAATTCCTCCCACGCCCGGTTGACGCCCAGATAGCGGCCGTCGCGGCTCTTGAAGAACACGGGCACGGGGAGCGAATCGACCAGCTTGAACGCTGCGTCGAGCGGGGTTGCCGTTTCCTCCCTGCGCGCCCGTTGGAGTGGTTTTGCCTTGGGCATGGCAGTGAGACGATTCTAATGGCTGTAGAGGCCCTTGGCGGCGGCTTTGGCGGCGACGAGCGGAACCAGAATGTCGAGCGTCGGCGTAGGAATTTTTGCCATGCGTCCGAGCGCGAGCGGTGCCATGAGCTGCGTCTCCACTTCCATCGCCCGGCCGCGCTCGTAGTCCTGCAGGATCGACGGCTTGTGCGACTGCGCGCCCGAGGCGTGGCCGCCGCTTGGGCGCTGCGGCGCAGCGTTCACGTCCACGCCGAGCGCTTTCGCGATAGCGTGTCCTTCGGCGCCGGCTTTTTCGGCGATCTCCTTCAGCGTCTTGTCGTTGCGCATGGCACCGACCGGAAGCTCGGTGAGCGTGCACAAGCTCGAATTGCCGAGCATCTGCGCCGCCTTCTGCCAGACCGACTGGCGAATGTCGGCGAGCGCCGGCGAAGCCATGTCGGCCTCCTCCAGCGCTTTGCGTAAATTTTTAATAACGGCAGTTTCGACGCAATCGGGCCGGCCGATCACGATCATGTTGTTGCCCGGCACGTGGTTCTCGATCACGCCGGGCTCGATGATCTCGTTCGCCGAATAGGCGACGCCGCCGGCGACGTTTGCCGCCGGGACCGCGCGTGCGAGCCGACCGTCCGGATCGAGGCGCGTGAGGCGCTTGTCGTACCACCAGGGGATCCCGTTCTGCACGAACACCACCTCGGTGTCCGTCCTGAGGAGCGGCGCGCATTGATCGGCAAAGGCGCCGAGGCCATTCGCCTTCAGCGTCACGAACACCGCTTCCTGCGGACCCAACTCGTTCGCGCTCTGCGCCGCCCGCACGCGCCCCAGGATGGTTTTGCCACCGTGCAGCAGTTTCAGGCCATTCTTTTTGATCGCTTCGAGGTGAGCGCCACGCGCAACCACCGAGACATCGTGTCCCCCGGCGGCCAGTTTCGCAGCCATGTGACCGCCGACCGCCCCGGCCCCGAAGATGCAGATGCGCATGCGCTAAAGCGTCGTGTTGACGGCGCCGCCGTCTATCAACAGGTTCTGTCCGACGATGAAGCCCGCGTGCTCGCTGCAGAGGAATGCGCAGGTGCGGCCGAATTCCTCGGCGGTGCCGAAGCGGTTGGCCGGCACCTCGGCCATGCGCGCTTGGGCAAATGCGTCGTACTGCTGCCCGGCCTTCGCGGCGAGCTTCGCCAGGCCATCGGTTTGTCGCCGGGTCGCGAACGGTCCCGGCAGCATGTTGTTGATGACCACGTTGTGTTTCGCTACCTGGCGCGCGAGCCCGGCGACGAAGCCGGTGAGTCCGGCACGCGCGCCGTTCGACAGGCCGAGGTGCGCGAGCGGCGACTTCACCGAGCGCGAGGTGATGTTGACGATGCGCCCGAAGCGCCGCTCGATCATGCCGTCCACCACCGCGCGCATCAGCATGATCGGCGTGATCATGTTGTCGTTCACCGCGCCTTGCCACGCGCGCTCGTCCCAGTCGCGGAAGTCGCCGATCGGCGGCCCGCCCGCGTTGTTCACCAGGATGTCGGGCTGCGGGCAGGCGGCGAGTACTGCCTCGCGGCCCGCGGCAGTGGTGATGTCGCTCGCCACCGCTACCACCTTGCTGCCCGTGGCGCGGTGGATCTCCTCGGCCGCAGCCTCCAGCGTGGCCGCGTTGCGAGCGTTGATGACCAGCTCTACGCCTTCGTGTGCGAGCGCAAGGGCGCAACCCTTGCCGAGCCCCTGGCTGGATGCGCAGACGATCGCTTTTCTGCCCTTGATGCCGAGATCCATTCTGTCGGTGCCTTGTGGAAGTTGCCGTCCTTCATGATCGCCACCAGCCGGCTTGCGTCCTGCAGGATGCGTACGTCGGCGAGCGGATCGCCGTCGACCAGCAGGATATCGGCGAGGTAGCCCTTGGCGAGCCGCCCGAGCTCGAGCGGCCGGCCCATGATCTCGCCGCCCGACTGGGTGGCGGCGACGAGCGCCTCCATTGGCGTGAAGCCGAGGAGATCGACGAAGAGTTCGAGATCGCGGGCGTTGCGCCCGTGCGGATTCCAGCGGAAGCCGTAGTCGCCGCCCGGCAGCACCCGCACGCCGCGGCGCTTCAGGTCTTTCATGACGCCGATCGTGCGCTCGAGATCGCGCCCGATGCGCTCGCGCGCCGCCGGGCTGGAAGGCAGCCCGTACTTGCCCGCCTCGTGCAGCCGCGCCCAGGTCACGCTCATCGCCGGCGCGACGAACAGGCGCTCGCGATGCGCCTCGAGGAGGTCTTTCGCCTCCTCGTCGGCGTAGGTCGCGTGATAGATGACGTCGACGCCTTCCTGCACGCACAGCTTCACCGATTCCGCGCTGCGCGCATGCGCCGCGACGCGCCGTTCGTGCTGGCGCGCGACCTCCGTCACGGCCGCGATCTCGGCTCGAGTCATCAGCGTGCGGGGCGAAGGCACCTCGGGCGTCGAGGTGTCGCCCGAGGGCACGATCTTCAATACATCGACGCCTTCGCGGCACGCGGCGCGTGCGGCGCGCGTGAATTCCACCGGCCCGTCGCAAGGCAGCGTGTACATCGCTTCGCCCGGATCGAGGTGCATCTGGCGTAGGTCGCCGACACCGCCGGTGACGGTGAACTGCACGCTGGCGGCGAGTGTGCGCGGCCCGGGATATTCGCCGGAATCGATTGCGTTGCGCGCGACCACGTCCAAGCGCGGCTTGGTGGCGGCGGCGCTGAAGCAGGCGGTAAATCCGCTATCGAGATAAAGGCGCGCGTGACGCAGCGTGGCAAGCAGGTGCTCTTCCACCGGCATCGACGAGAACTCGTGCGGCGTTGCCTGGTCGAGGAAGCTCAGGTGCGAATGCGGCTCGATCAGTCCCGGCATCAGCGTCGCGCCGCCGCAGTCGACCACTTCGGCATCCGGCGCCGATATGGGCGCGCGGGAGATGCACTCGATGCGGTTGCCTTGCACCAGCAGGTGGGCGTGGAAGGGTTCGGCGCCGCTGCCATCAAGGATGCGCGCGTTGGCGAAGAGCACGGATTTCATGACACGGCCGCCTTGCGCTCGGCACCGACCAATCCCGCNTGCACGGCAATGCGATACAGCTCGCGACGCTCGGCATCGTCAACGCCCAGCTGCGGCTCGCGCACCGTGGCATGCGCAATCAGACCCTGCATCTTCAGCACTTCCTTCATCCGCGGACGATAGTCGCGGATCGGCAGGCGCCAGCAATAGCGCGCAAGAGGTCCCAGGCGCGCCCAGATGGCGGCGCCCGCATCGTAGTTGCGGCTTTTCACGGCGGCATGCATGGCCACCAGCTCCGCCGTCGCGGTGCCCGCAAAGCCGATCAGCGCACCGTCGCAGCCCATCAGCATCGCTTCGTAGATGAAGGTGTCGCTGCCCGTCAGGATGCCGAGCTTGCGTGGCAGCGCGCGCGCCGCATCGATGGTCTCGAGCGTCTTGGTGGTATCGAACGACGCTTCCTTGAGGCCTACGACCTGCGGGATGCGGGCGAGCTCGGCGAGCGTCTCCGGCGGGAAATCCGGGCCCCAGGCGGTCGGAAACTGGAACGCGACGATCGGCGCGTCCAGCGCCTCGGCAATGGCGCGGTGGTAGCGCGTGATCATTTCGGCCGGAACCGGCTTGCCGAGGAAGGTCGGAAACGGCGGGAAGACGGCGAAACCTTCGGCGCCGGCGTCCTTCAACTGCGCCCCCCAGCGCACGGCGTCGCGCGTCGACCCTGAAATGAGCCCGGAAAACAATGGCACGCGCCCGCCTATGGATTCCTTGCAAGCGGCGAGCACGCTGAGCTGCTCGTCGCGGTCGAGCGCCGGGCCCTCGCTCGCGTCCATGTTCATCGCGATGGCGGTCGGCCCCTGGCCGGCGATCCAGCCGATGTAGCGCTTGAGCGAATCCCAGTCGATCGACTGGTCCGGCCGCATCGGCAGGAAAGGCGCGGCGACGATGCCTTCGAAGGTGAACGGTTTCATTTGGCCTCCTGATGCAGGATACCGCGGGCGAGAAAGATTTCCGTGATTGCGTTCGCCGCAGCGATGAATTCCGTCGCCCGGCGCGCGGCGAGGCCGCGCGGCCTCGGCAGTGTGATCGGCATGTCACGCTCGACCCTGCCCGGCCGGGCCGACATGACGACGACGCGGTCGGCGAGGAGCACGGCCTCGTCGATGGAGTGCGTGATGAACAGGACCGTCTTGCCGGTTTCCATCCACAGCGCCTCGAGGTCGAGGCGCATCTGCTCGCGGGTCAGGGCGTCGAGGGCGCCAAACGGCTCGTCCATCAAGAGGAACGGCGGATCGTGGATAAGCGCGCGCACGATGGCCGTGCGCTGGCGCATACCGCCCGAGAGCTCGCGCGGATAGCGGTCGGCGAACTCGGCTAGGCCGACTCGCCCGAGGAGCTCCATTGCACGTTGTTTGTACTTTTGTGGCTCGAGCCCGCGCAGCTCGATTTGCACGAGCACGTTCTGCAGCACCGTGCGCCACTCGAGCAGCACCGGGCTCTGGAACACCACGCCCAGGTTGGTTTGCGGTCCGTCGACGCGCCGGCCGTCGAGCTCCACGCTGCCGGCACTTGGGGCCAGCAGCCCGGCCATGAGCCGCAAAAGCGTGGACTTGCCGCAGCCCGACGGTCCTACCACGGCGACGAACTCGCCCTCGCGCAGCGTGACATCCACCGCCGCTAGCGCGTGCGTGAGCGTGCGGCCGCGGTGGAAGGTCTTGGCGAGCCCCGAGACCGCGACGTAGGCGCGGCCCCGTTCCCTCACTTCGAAATGAATTCGTTCGTGTGGAACGCCGTCCAGGGCTGGTTCGTCTCCAGTCCGCGGTATTTCTTCAGCAGGGTGAGCGTCTGGTCCCAGTCGGCCTGCGCGCCCCAGCCGATGCGGCCTTTCGAGTTCTTCGAATCGAGGAGCTCGATGTCCACGACCAATTGATCGAGCGTCGACTCACGGTTGAGATCCGGCTTCACCTTGAGCGCGGCGTCGACCGCGGCGCCCGGGTTTTTCTTGGACTCCTCCCACGAGCGAGCGGTAGCGCGGACGAACCGGCGCACCAGATCGGGGTTGGACTTTGCCAGTTCGCCTTTCGTCAGTATGGTCATGCCGACGATGTTGGCGCCGTAGTCGGCGAAGCGCAGCGCCGCCGGCTCGATGCCGCGCTGCTTGATGAGGAAGAACTGGTCGTCGGCGCCGCCGAGAAGGGCGTCGGCCTTCTTCTCCAGCACCGACACGACCTTCGCCGCCGGGTCGACCTGCACCATGCTGATCTTCGAGGTGTCGACGCCGTTCACGGCCGCCAGCGCCTGGAAGAGCTGCCCGAGCGGATCGCCCGGGCTCACCGCGATGCGCTTGCCTTCCAGATCCTTCGGCGTGCGGATACCCGCCGACGCCATCGACACCACGGCGAAGCCGGTTGAATTGAGCAGCGACATCACCGATTTCACGTCGGCACCCTTGGACGCGGTCAGCACCACGCTGGAGGAATCGGCCAGGCCGAACGTGTCGGCGCCCGCCGCCACCACCTGCACGGTGTTGGCCGAGCCGCGGCCCTCGTTGATCGTGAGGTCGATTTTCTCCGCGGCGTAGAAACCTCGCTCCTTGCCGTAATAGAAAGGCACGTGCAACCCGCCGAGATACCAGTTGAGACGCAGCGACGCCTTGTCCTGCGCCCAGGCGGGCACGGTGACCAGCAACAGCACTATTGCAACCAGCTTGCGATGCATATCCCCCTCCGTGGTGAACTGTTCAAACCATCGCCGGCCCGGGCTGCGCCCGCTGCTGCGAGACATGCCAGGGAATCGTGAGTCTTTCCAGAACCTCGACCGCGTAGTACACCCCGAGCCCAATCAGCGAGAGCAGCACGACGATGGCGAAGACCATTGGCGTTTCCAGCTGGCCGTTGTATTGCAACAGCAGGTAGCCGAGTCCCCTGTCGGAGGCGACGAACTCCGCCACCACCGCTGCCGTAGCGGAAAGCGCGGCGCCGACCTTGAGCCCGGTGAAGATGTGGGGCAACGCCTGCGGCAGCCGGATCTTGGCGAACAGGCGCCAGCCGCCGGCGCCGGTGGTGCGCGCGAAGTCCATGATGTCAGGGTCGAGCGACTTGAACCCGACGATGCTCGACACGACGATCGGGAAGAACGACAGCAGGAACACGATCAGCACCTTGGGCATGAAGCCGAAGCCGAACCAGATGATGAAGAGCGGCGCGATGGCGATCTTCGGCACGATCTGCAGGAATACGATCACCGGGTACACCGCGGTTTCCATGAAGCGCGAAAACGAGATCGCCAGCGCAAGCGGCACGCTCACTGCCACGGCGAGCGCATACCCGACGAGGATCTCGTGCGTGGTCACCCAGGCGCTCGCCATCACGGTGTCGTAGCGCTTCAGGAACTCGACCCATACCTTCGACGGCGGCGGCAGCAGGTATTCCTTGACGCCGAAGAGCCGCACCGCCAGCTCCCAGACGACGAAGAGCAGCACGAAGATGGCGAACGCCCCCGCCCGGCGCCTCAACCAGGCGCTCATGGATCGAAGGTGCCGTACTCGGCGGGGACGTTGAGCTCCAGCACCTCGAAGTCCTCCGAGCGCGCGATCACGTTGTGCGGCACGCCCGCGGGCTGCGACAGCGCGTCGCCGGCGCGCAGCGTCACCTCGCCCTCCACGCCGTCGAAACGGAACGTGATCCAGCCCTTCAGCACATAGATGAAATGCGCGTGCATGTCGTGCCAGTGCCAACCGGTGGTCTGGAAGCCGGCGATGGCGCGGATATGCTTCAGGCCGTAGCGCCCGCCGGTAGCAGCGGAGAGCCCCAGGTCGCGGTATTCGGAATCCGGGCGCAGTCCCTCGCGATGAAAGTGCGCATCCTGCGCGCGCTGCAGGCGGAACTGCGAGTGCGCGTCCGTTAGCTTCTTGGGGCCGGGATAGGCGGGCTTCGACATGCGGCTCCCGTTTTGGCGCAAGGCTGCGGTATTGTCAACAAATGAGCCTCGCAGGCGGCGGCGTCGTGGCAATCTGGAATGGCATCCGTCCTGAAGGCCGCGCGGACTTCTATGAATGGCATAACCGCGAGCACATGCCGGAGCGCGTCGGAATTCCCGGCTTCCTGCGTGGGCGGCGCTATGGGGCGGTCGATGCACACCCCGAATTCTTCACCCTATACGAAACCGCCTCGGTGGCAGTCTTGTCCGGCATCGATTACCTCGGGCGGCTCAACGCACCCACGGAATGGACACGGCGCGCGACCGCGCACTTTACGGATACCGCACGCTCCCTTTGCCGCGTCGCGATCTCGGTCGGCCCCGGCGCGGGCGCATGGATGGTGACCTGGCGCTACGACACGCCGGATGTCGCCCTCGACGAAAAACGCCTGCGCACGCTGGCCGCCGCGCCGGGCGTCGTGGGAGCGCACCTCTGCATAGCCGAGCGTGCCGCGAACGCCATCGAAACGCAGGAGAAAAAGGGCCGACCGAAGAACGCCGTGCCGGCTTTCGTCCTGATGATCGAAGGCGGCGCGGACCGTGAGCAGCTGGAAGCCGCATGCGCCGGCGTTTCGCTGCCGCGGGCCGAGCGCGGCCTCTACCGGCTGCAATACGTGCTGAGCCAAATAGAATTAGCGCCATGAAACTCTGCCGATTCAACGATAACCGCCTCGGCCTGGTGGCCGACGACGGCGTGCGCGACGTGAGCGGCGCGCTCGCCAAGCTTCCCACCGCGACCTATCCGTTCCCGAAGCACGACGTCCTCATCGCGCAGCTGGAGACGCTCAAGCCCGAGATCGAGCGCCTCGCCAAATCGGCGAAGCCGGTGCCGCTCGCGAGCGTCAAGCTGCTGAGCCCGGTCGCCAACCCCGGCAAGATCATCGCCGCGCCGGTGAACTACACCAAGCACCTGCAGGAGGCGCTCGCCGACAAGGGCATCCACCACGGCAACCTGGTGCAGGAGATCCACAAGGCGGGCATGTTCCTCAAGGCGACGAGCGCAGTCGTCGGCGCAGGCGAAGGCGTGAAGCTCGTGCATACCGACCGGAGGAACGACCACGAAGTCGAGCTCGCCATCGTGATCGGAAGACCGGCGAAGAACGTCAAGGCCGCGCAGGCGCTCGATCACATTGCCGGCTACTGCATCGGCCTGGACATGACGATCCGCGGTCCCGAGGAGCGGAGCTTGCGCAAGTCTCCGGACAGCTACTGCGTGCTCGGCCCCTGGCTCGTGACGCGCGACGAAGTGCCCGATGCCGGCCAGCTTGGCGTGAAGATCACGGTGAACGGCCAGGTGAAGCAGGACGCGCACACGAGCGATCTGATCCTCTCCGTCGCTCAGCTCGTCGAGTGGGGCAGCGCGTTCTACACGCTGCATCCCGGCGATGTGATCCTCACCGGCACGCCGCAAGGCGTCGGCCCTGTTAAGCCCGGCGACACGATGGTCGCCACGGTCGAGCGCATCGGCTCGATGACGGTCGCCGTCACCTAAAACAAAAAGGCCGCCGGATGCCGGCGGCCTTCTCTTGCTGCTTACTGCCCGTTACTTCGACTGCGTGGT
>C688J18823_10002192_pt1 | contig 12226 bp, 12 predicted proteins | sample HopSoiMetagenom1_FD_18823 | JGI IMG/M metagenome (IMG submission 18823) | reverse complement strand
GGCCACCCCGGCCCAGCCGGCTGCCGTGGCGCGCCCGGCGCCGCCCCCGGCGGCCGCGAACGGCCCGCTGCAGATCGCGCCGAGCCCGGCTCAGCCGCCGGCGGCGGCGCAGCGCACCGCCTCCGTCCCGCGGCCGGCGCCGATCGCGGCCGAAGCCACGAACGCCGTCGGCGGCTTCTCGGTGCAGCTCTCGGTGATGAACTCCGAGGACGAGGCGAGGAAGCAATACCAGGCCTTCCAGCGCAAATACGCAGGTCCGCTCGCCGGACGCTCGCCCCTGATCCGCGCCGCCGAGGTCAACGGCAAGACCATCTATCGCGTGCGAGTCGGGCCGATGTCGCGCGACGACGCCACCGAGCTCTGCACCAAGCTCAAGGCGGCCGGCGGGCCCTGCTTCGTCGCCAAGAACTGAAACGCCTCCAGCCTGGCGAGCCCTTCGTGATCCGACGTTTTCGGCCGCAATGACGGCGCGCGCCTTCATCGCCGGCTGCTCCGGCCCGGTGCTGACCGCCGAGGAGGAAGCGTTCTTCCGTGCCGCGGCGCCGTGGGGGTTTATCGTCTTCCGGCGCAACATCGAGACGCCGGCGCAGCTGACGGCGCTGACGGCGGCGCTGCGCGAGACCGTCGGCCGCGACGCCCCGATCCTGATCGATCAGGAGGGCGGGCGCGTCCAGCGGATGGGACCGCCGCACTGGCCGGCCTATCCGCCGGGACGCGCCTATGGCCGGCTTGCCGGCAACGACCCGCTCTACCACCGCGAGATCGCCCGTCTCGGCGCCCGGCTCATGGCGGATGATCTGCGCGCCGTCGGCATCACCGTCGATTGCGTGCCGGTGCTCGACGTCCCGATCGCCGGCGCCCACGACGTGATCGGCGACCGCGCCTACGGGCGAGATCCGGAGACCGTCGCGCTGCTCGGCCGCGCCGCCGCCGAGGGGCTGATCGCCGGCGGCGTGCTGCCGGTGATCAAGCACATTCCCGGGCACGGCCGCGCCGCCGCCGACAGCCACCACGACCTGCCGGTCGTCCAGGCCTCGCGCGCCGAGCTCGAACGCCAGGATTTCGTGCCGTTCCGGCATCTTGCCGACATGCCGCTCGCGATGACGGCGCATGTCGTCTACACGGCGCTCGATCCCGAGCACCCGGCGACCACCTCGGCCAGCGTGATGCGGGACGTGATCCGCGGCCATATCGGCTATGACGGGCTCGTGATGAGCGACGACGTCTCCATGAATGCCCTGTCGGGCTCGCTCGCCGAGCGGACGCGGGCGGCGTTCGCAGCCGGCTGCGACATGGTTCTCCACTGCAACGGGCGTCTCGACGAGATGGAGGCGGTCGCCTCCGACAGCCCCGAGCTTGGCGGCGAGGCAGGGCGCCGGGCCGCCGCGGCGCTCGCCCGCATCGCGCACGAGCCCGAGCCGTTGAATGCTGTGGACGCGCGTGCCCGCTTCACGGCCGCGCTTGCAGCCGTCGCCTGACAGGCGAAAGCTCTTCCGGGAAACGAATCAGTTGGGCGTAATGGCCGAGTCGTTGCCTTTCGAGGACGTGGAGCTTGCCGAGCGCGCGATCGGCGAGCCGATCCTGCATGTCGACGTCGACGGCTTCGAAGGGCCGCTCGACCTCCTGCTCGAGCTCGCCCGCCGGCAGAAGGTCGACCTCCACCGCATCTCGATCCTGGCGCTCGCCGAGCAGTACCTCGTCTTCATCGAGGAGGCGCGCAAGATGCGCCTCGAGCTCGCCGCCGACTATCTCGTCATGGCGGCCTGGCTCGCCTACCTCAAATCGCGCTTGCTCCTGCCCGAGGGCGCGAAGGGTGACGACCCCTCGGCCGCCGACCTCGCGACGGCGCTGGCGCTGCGCCTGCGGCGCCTCGAGGCGATCCGCGAGGCGGCGAAGCGCATGGAGGAGCGGGCGCAGCTCGGGCGCGACGTGTTCGCCCGCGGCGCCCCGGAGCCGATCGCGATCCGCAAGGAGGTCGCCTGGGAGGCGACGCTCTACGACCTGCTCTCGGCCTATGCCCGCCAGCGCCAGAAGCAGATGACGAGCCGCGTCGTCATGCCGAAGCGGCATGTCTGGTCGCTCGTCGATGCCCGCGAGGCGCTCGAGCGCCTCATCGGCCAGGCGCAGGACTGGACCGTGCTCGACAGCTATCTCGTCCGCTATATCGCCGCCCCCGAGCAGCGGCCGACGGTCATCGCCTCGGCGTTCTCGGCGAGTCTGGAGCTCGTCCGCGAGGGCCGGCTCGCGCTGCGCCAGGACGGCGCCTTCGCGCCGCTTTGGGTGCGCGGCCTCACGCCCGAGCCCGAGCCGGCGGAACCCTGATGTCACGATGGACAGGTCAATGAGCGCTGTGGCCCGCAAGATCTCGGTCGATGTCGCGACCGCTCCCGACCACGGGGAAGCCTTGCGCATCGCCGAGGCGCTGCTGTTTGCGGCGCGCGAGCCGCTCGCCGCGCAGGAGCTTTCCGGCCGGCTGCCGGAGGGCAGCGACGTCACCGCGGTTCTCGCCGGCCTTGCCGAGCATTACGCCGATCGCGGCGTCAACCTCGTCCAGGTCGCCGGCAAATGGGCGTTCCGCACCGCCGGCGACCTGTCCTTCCTCCTCGCGCGCGACGTCGTCGAGCCGCGCAAGCTGTCGCGCGCCGCGATGGAGACGCTCGCCATCGTCGCCTACCACCAGCCGGTGACGCGGGCCGAGATCGAGGAGATCCGCGGCGTCGTCACNTCCAAGGGCACGCTCGACACGCTGCTCGAGACCGGCTGGATCCGGCTGCGCGGCCGGCGCAAGGCGCCGGGCCGGCCNGTGACCTACGGNACGACCCCGCGCTTCCTCGAGCATTTCGGCCTCAACGCCGTCGACGACCTGCCCGGCCTCGAGGAGCTGAAGGGCGCCGGCATGCTCGACGGCCGCATCCCGCCCGGCCTGTCGGTGCCCGTCCCCTCCGACGACACGACGCTGCGCGCGGACGAGGATCCGCTCGAGGACGATCTGTTCCAGCCGCTTCCGCTCGAGCCCGAGGCCGAGCTTCCGGAAGCCGAGCCGGATGACGAAGCCGCCGGCGAGGATTATCTGTCGCAGGAATGACGGCGGACCCCCTCCGCCCGCGTGACCGGTTGCGATTTCCCCGTTGGGGCCAGCGCGGCACGACGGGCGCCTCGATCCCGGCGGAGCTTGCTTTCGATCGCGTGAGCCAGGTCTACGGCTCGCTGCGCGCGCTCGACGACGTCTCGCTGTCGATCGCGGCGGGCGAGCTCGTCTGCCTGCTTGGCCAATCCGGCTGCGGCAAGACGACGCTGCTCAGGGTCGCGGCCGGGATCGAGAGCCCGACGCAAGGGCGCATCCTCCTTGACCGGCGCGAGGTCACCGGCCCGAAGCTGTTCCTGCCGCCGGAAGCCCGCGGCATCGGCCTGATGTTCCAGGATTACGCGCTTTTCCCGCATCTCAGCATCATCGAGAACGTCACCTTCGGCCTGCGCGGACTCGCGGCGCGCGACGCCGAGATCGCCGCCAAGCGCGCGCTCTCCCGGGTCGGGCTCGAGCGCTACGCCGCCGATTACCCGCATGTCCTCTCCGGCGGCGAGCAGCAGCGGGTGGCGCTGGCGCGCTCGATCGCCCCTCGTCCGGGCATCCTCCTCATGGACGAGCCGTTCTCGAACCTCGACCGGCGCCTGCGCGACGCGATCCGCGACGAGACCGTGGCGATCCTGCGCGAGACCGGCGCCACGACCGTCGTCGTGACCCACGATCCCGAGGAGGCGATGCGGATCGCCGACCGCATCGTGCTGATGCAGGCAGGGCGCATCATGCAGGCCGGCACGGCCGAGGAGATCTACCGCCGCCCGGCCGACATCTTCGCGGCGCGCTTCTTCTGCGACTTCACCGAGGTCGAGGGCGTCGGCCGCGGCGGGCGGGTCGAGACGCCGGTCGGACTCTTTTTTGCACCGCAGGTGGCGGACGGCGCCGCTGCCGTCGTCTGCATCCGGCCGCAGGGGGTGCGGCTCAAGCCCGCCGGGTTCTGCCTGCCGGGGCGCCTCCTGTCGCGGCGCTTCCTCGGCGAGGTCGAGCTTGTCCAGGTCGCGGTCCAGGGCCTCGACCACCCGCTGCAGGCGAGGGTGCGCGGGCCGGTTTTGGTTAACGCCGGCGAGGACGTGGGCGTCGAGATCGACCCGGACGAGGTTCTTGTTTTCGCCGCAGGTCACCCCTAGTTTGGCGCCAGAAACCAAGCAACACCGCGCCGGGGCAACGCCGGCGCAGGAGGACTTCCATGGGTGGCGTAAGCATTTGGCATTGGCTCGTCGTGGGCGTCATCGTCCTGTTGCTGTTCGGGCGCGGCAAGATCTCGGACATGATGGGCGACGTCGCGAAGGGCATCAAAGCCTTCAAGAAGGGCATGAGCGAGGAAGAGGCGACCGCCGTAACGACGCCTGCGGCGACGACCCCGGCCGATCCGCTGCGCACCATCGAGCACCAGTCGCCGGCGCCGGCGCAGCCGACGACCGCCGCCGCTCCGGTCGGCGAGCGCAAGGCCGGCTGAGCGCGGCGAGGCTGCCGTCCGCCGCCGCGCCGAGGACGGCGCGAGGCGTCGAGGACCGACCATGTTCGACATGAGCTGGGGTGAGGTGCTGGTGATCGGCGCCGTCGCGCTCATCGTCATCGGTCCGAAGGACCTGCCGAAGGCGCTGCGCACGCTCGGCAACATGACCTCGCAGGTCAAGAAGATGGCCTCCGAGTTCCAGTCGCAGTTCAACGAGGCGATGCGCGAGGCCGAGCTCGACGACATCAAGAAGGAGGTCTCCGGGCTGAACGAGCAGGTGAGCGCGTTCAACCCGCTCGGCACGATCCATGACGAGCTCAAGGGCGCGATCGAGTCGACGCCGGCAGCGAACGCTGCCGCCGCGGTGCCGGATGTCCCGGCCGCGGAGCCGGCGGCGTCTGCTGCCGCCGCGCCGCTCCCGGGCGAGCCGGCCTTCGACCTCGCCTTGCCGGCGCCGCCGCCGGCGCTCTCGGGGCCGCTGCCGGAGCCCGTCGACACGGCCGCCGCGGCAGGGCCCGTCCCGGCCGAGAGCCCCAAGGCATGACGACGCCTGAGGATGACGAAGTCGAGGCCTCCCGGGCGCCGCTGATCGACCACCTGATCGAGCTGCGCACGCGGCTCATCCGCGCGCTGATCGCCTTCGTCGTCATGTTCATCGGCTGCTTTGCCGGCGCGAAGTACATCTACAACATCCTGGTCCAGCCCTATGTCTGGGCGGTCGGCGATCCGTCGAAGGCGCATATGGTCTACACGCATGCGTTGGAGTTCTTCTTCACGCAGCTCCAGGTGGCGATGTTCGGCGCCGGCTTCCTCGCCTTCCCGGTAATCGCGAACCAGATCTACAAGTTCGTCGCCCCGGGTCTCTACAAGAACGAGCGCCAGGCCTTCCTGCCGTTCCTTATCGCGACCCCGATCCTGTTCCTCCTCGGGGCGCTCGTCGTCTACTTCATGGCGATGCCGCTCTTGATGCGGTTCTCGGTCTCGATGCAGCAGTTCGGCACCGGCGAGGGCAACCCCGAGATCCAGTTCCTGCCGAAGGTCAACGAGTACCTCTCGCTGATCATGACACTGATCTTCGCCTTCGGCATCTGCTTCCAGATGCCGGTGATCCTGACGCTGCTCGGCAAGGCCGGGATCATCGATTCGCAGTTCCTGGTCGACAAGCGCCGCTACGCCATCGTCATCGTCTTCGTGATCGCGGCGGTGCTGACGCCGCCGGACGTGATCTCGCAGCTCGCGCTCGCGATCCCGACGCTCGCCCTCTACGAGGCCTCGATCTGGTCGGTGCGCATGGTCGAGCGAAAGCGCGCCCAGGAGCGGGCGGCAAGCGCCGCGGCGGAGTAGGGGGCCGGTTGCCAACCCGCACCCGGGCTGAGATAGACCCGCTGTCATCCCGGGGCTCCGCGAAGCGGAGAACCCGGGACCCATAACCACGGACGGCGCCCTCTTCGCTCCGACGGTGGTTATGGGTTCCGGGCTCGACCCTTCGGGTCGCCCCGGAATGACAGTCGAGGCCAGCGTCCCCCCATGCACGACATCCGCTTCATCCGCGACAACCCGCAGGCCTTCGATAACGGCCTCGCAAAGCGCGGGCTCGCGCCGATGGCGGCGCAGCTGATCGCACTCGACGAGGAGCGCCGGCGCGCCATCGCGGCAGCGCAAGAGGCGCAGCAGCGCCGCAACGCGCTGTCGAAGGAGATCGGCCAGGCGAAGGCGAAGAAGGACGAGGCGCGGGCGAACGCGCTGATGGCCGAGGTGGCGCAGCTGAAAGAGTCAGTGCCCGCGCTCGAGGCCGCCGAGCGCGAGGCGAACGCCGCGCTCGACAAGGCGCTCGCCGAGATCCCGAACCTGCCGAGCCCGGAGGTGCCGGTCGGCGCGGACGAGCACGGCAACGTCGAGAGGAGCCGCTTCGGCAACCCGCGCAACTTCGCCGCGCCGAAGGAGCATTTCGAGCTCGGCGAGGCGATGCGCCTCATGGATTTCGAAACCGCCGCGAAGCTCTCAGGCTCGCGCTTCGTGGTCCTGCGCGGCCAGCTCGCGCGCCTCGAACGCGCGCTCGGCCAGTTCATGCTCGACCTGCACACGACCGAGCACGGCTACACGGAGGTGGCGCCGCCGCTGCTCGTGCGTGATGAGGTAATGTTTGGGACGACGCAACTGCCGAAGTTTGCGGACGATCAGTTCTCTGCATACCGCGAGGTCAGACTATATGAACAGATCGAGCGCTTTATCGAGAGGAAATTGGGGGAGCGGGAAGGAGAGAAAATTATCTTTCCGCTAGAGGTTACCTTCGATGATTTAGAAGATCGTGAGCGCTTCTGGCTCATCCCCACCGCCGAAGTCTCGCTGACAAACCTCGTTCGCGAGGCCATCACCCCCGAGGACGAGCTCCCGCTCCGTGTCACCGCGCTCACGCCGTGCTTTCGCGCCGAGGCCGGTGCTGCCGGCAAGGACACGCGCGGCATGCTGCGGCAGCACCAGTTCACGAAGTGCGAGCTCGTCTCGATCACGACGCCGGAGCAGTCGGCGGACGAGCACGAGCGCATGCTTGGCTGCGCCGAGGAAGTGCTCAAGCGCCTCGATCTGCCCCATCGCGTCATGACGCTGTGCACCGGCGACATGGGCTTCGCCGCGGCCAAGACCTACGACATCGAGGTCTGGCTGCCGGGGCAGGGGACCTACCGCGAGATCTCGTCCTGCTCGGTCTGCACCGATTTCCAGGCCAGGCGCATGAACGCCCGCTATCGCCCGAAGGACGGCAAGCCGCGCCTCGTCCACACGCTGAACGGCTCCGGCGTCGCCGTCGGGCGCGCCCTCATCGCCGTGATGGAGAACTACCAGGACGAGGACGGCAGCGTGTCGGTGCCGGACGCGCTCGCGCCCTATATGGGCGGGGTGAAGCGGATCGAGGGGGCAAGCGCGAAGTGATCTCCTCCGTCGAGGTCGTCCCGGCCGAAGCGCAGCGAAGAGCCGGGACCCACCCCCGCGCGCCGGCGCTATGGGTCCCGGCTCGGCCTTCGGCCGACGCCGGCCCTCACCCGGTCGCCTTCGGCGACTCGGCCTCTCCCGCAAGCGGGAGAGGGGATTAGATGCGCATCCTCGTCACCAACGACGACGGCATCCATGCGCCGGGCCTTGGCGTCGCCGAGCGCATCGCCGCGGCGCTGTCGGACGACGTCTGGATCGTCGCGCCGGAGACCGACCAGAGCGGCGTGTCGCATTCGCTGACGCTCAACGACCCCTTACGCCTGCGCGAGGTCGAGGCGCGGCGCTTCGCCATCAAGGGCACGCCGACCGACTGCGTCATCATGGGCCTGCGGCACGTGATGCGGGACGTGCGGCCCGACCTCGTGCTCTCCGGCGTCAACCGCGGCCAGAACGTCGCCGAGGACGTGACCTATTCGGGCACGGTCGCCGGCGCCATGGAGGGCACGATCCTCGGCGTGCCCTCGATCGCGCTGTCGCAGGCCTATGGGCCGGGCGGGCGCAACGCCATCCGCTGGCAATGCGCCGAGGCGCACGCGCCGGCGGTGGTGCGCAAGATCCTCGATGAGGGCATCCCAGCCAGCATCCTCGTCAACGTCAACTTCCCGGATTGCGAGCCCGCCGAGGTGCGCGGCATCGCGGTGACGGCGCAAGGGCAGCGCACGCAGGAGCTCTTGCGCATCGACGAGCGCGTCGACGGCCGCGGCAACCCGTACTTCTGGGTCGCCTTCGCCAAAGGCAAGTCGATCCCGGCGAACGGCACCGATCTCTGGGCGCTCGCCGACCGGCGCATCTCGGTGACGCCGCTGCGCCTCGACCTCACCGACGAGCCGACGCTGACGAAATACGCGGCGGCGTTCGCTTAAGGCGACCTCAGATGGCGTGCGCCGGCGCCGGTACGAGGCGCGGCCCGGCATCGCGGAAGAGCACGACGCAGTAGGCGAGAAGCAGGACCGCGAAGGCGCCGATGAGGCCGCCGGGGCCAGCCAGCGCCGTGCCGCCGCCGGCAAGCAGCGGCCCGGCGATCTCGCCGGCGCCGCACAGGGCGACGAAGCAGGCGTTGCCGGCCGCGAGCTGCTGTCGCGGCACGCTCCGGCTCATGACGGCAAGGCCGAGCGTGTAGAAGCCGTCGCAGGCGCCGCCGAGAAGGACCATCAGCGGAAACAGGAGAGCGCGCGTCCCGGTCGCAGTCAGGAGGCCGATGATGCACAGGAGCGCGGTTGCCGAGCAGACGGTCAGCATCGTCTGCGGGCTGTAGCGGTCGGCGCAGTAGCCGGCCGGGATCTGGAACAGGACGACGCCGAGAAAGCCTGCGGCCGCAAGCGCCGAGGCGTCGACGCTCGAATGCCCGGTCTCGACCGCGAACACGGCGATCAGCGACAAAAGGCCGTTGTCGAGCGCGCCGAACATCAGGGCGGCGACAAACGCGAGCGGCGCGAGGCCGATGGTGCGAAGGCTCGGCCTCGCGGCGGGTCTCGCGTCGATGCGCCCGCGGACCTCGGCCGAGAGGACGAGCAGCGCCGCGAGAAAGAAGCTCGCGCCGCCGAGGAGGCGCGCCGGCATGCCGTCGCAGCCGAGAAGGGCGATGGTCGCCGGCGCCAGCGCGGTGCCGACGGCAAAGACCGTGGCGTAGACGGCGACGGCGGTCGCCCGGCGCTCGACGGGCATCCGGGCGATGACGACGTATTCGACGTTGGTGACGAGCGTGCCGATGCCGAGCGCGCAGACGAAGCGCGCCATGGTGACCGCCTCGATGCTCTCGACGAGCGCCGCGGCGGCGAGCGCAAATCCGGCGATCAGGCTGCCGAGCGCGAGCGTGCGCGCGGAGCCGAGCCGGTTCAGGACCGGGACCGCGACGCAGGCCGCGATGACGATGCCGAGCGCCTGCGTCGCCGTGCTGAGCCCGATCGCCGAGCCGGAGACGCCGCGCTGCTGAAGCCCGAGATTGAGGAACTGGATCGCGTAGCTGCCGCCGAAGCCGGCGAGGAGCACGATGCCGTAGAGGCTGAGGACCGCCGGCCAGCGCGGCGCGGCTGCGTCGCCGGCGCGCTCGCTCGCGCAGTCCAGGATCTCGATGCCCTTCGCCAACATCCGCCCGGCCCGCTTGCGAGGTCGCGAGCAGGGCGCGTCCTCGGGCATCATCTGTAGCCCGGATGAATGGCAATTCAGGCAATCCGTTCGTGCAAAACCGGTCGATCGGGTTAGCGAAAAATCAACCGTGAGCGGCGCTCAAATGGCGGCGGTGAGGGCGTTGGCGGTCGTGAGGCTCATGAAAGTTCGGCGGCGTGGCGCGAGGCGCAAGCGGCTCGGCATCCTCCACACCGCGTCCGAGCCGCACGCGCCGTCGTGCTCGGGCTCGATCCGCGCCTTCATGCGCGCCGCGGCGGGCCAGGGCCTCGACGCGGTTCTCCTCGGCAAGGACGCGATCCAGCGCGTCGACGAGCTCGATGGGCTCCTGATCCGCGATCTGACGTCGCCGCGCAATCACACCTACGACTTCGCCCGTGCCGCCGAGGCGCGGGGCATCCCGGTTCTCGACGATGCGCGATCGATCGTGCGCTGCTCCGACAAGGTCTTCCTCCACCACGAGCTGACGAAAGCGGGCCTGCCGACGCCGCGGGGCGTGATCCTGACGGCTGCCGATGCGGTCGCGGCGGCGATCGACGCGCTCGGCCTGCCGCTCGTACTCAAGCTCCCGGAAGGGGCCTTCTCGAAGGGCGTCTACCGCGTCGTCTCGCGCGCCGAGGCCGAGACGAAGCTCTTCGAGCTCATGCGCCGGGCGCCTGCCGTCGTCGCGCAGGAGTACCTGCCGACGGCCTTCGATTGGCGCATCGGCGTGCTCGCTGGCGAGCCGCTCTTTGCCTGCCGCTATCACATGGCGCCGGGCCACTGGCAGATCGTCGATCATCGCCACGAAGCGCCCTGCGAAGGCGCGGTCGAGCCGCTCGCCCTCGCGGACGCGCCAGTCGAGGCCGTGGCGCTGGCGCTCGAGGCCTCCGCCCGCATGGGACAGGGGCTTTACGGCGCCGACATCAAGGAGCGCGGCGGCCGCTTCTACGTGATCGAGGTCAACGACAATCCCGACATCCACGACGCCTTCGAGGCGAGCCGCCCGTCGGACCGGGTCTGGAGCCGGATTGCCGGCTGGTTCGCGGAGCGCGCGATCGAGCGCGCCATTCCGGCCGCGGCCTAGGACGCCGCTGGCGCCGGGCGCCGGCATGGTCAAGGGACTCTGAAGGGCAACGCGCGAAAACGTGCAAACCGAGTTTATCAAATCGAGAAGGCTTTGTGCGATGCCATCCTTGGTTTCATGACCGAGGGCCGCCCCATGTCCCGCACGATGTCCACCTTCCTCAGAGACGAGTCGGGCGGTGCCATGATCCTCGCCGCCGTCATCCTGCCGATCGGCCTGGCGGCCGTCGGGGCGGCGGTCACCTACAGCAATGTGAGCGCGACCCGCGTCTCCTATCAGAAGGCGCTGGACGGAGCGGTCCTTGCCGGAACGATCCTGCCGGGCTCGGCGAGCGCCGCCGAGCGCATCAAGGCGGCGGAGGTCGTTTTCGCCGCCGGCATCACCGGCCAGGTGCAGAGCGTCACGGTGGCGAGCAGCACCCGGTTCAAGGTCGACACGCTCGGCTCCGACGACGTCAAAGTCACGGGCGAGGCGAGCGCCGAGGTGAAAAACCTCTTCGGCGTCATCGGCGGCGAGACGATCGCGATCGCCGTCCACTCCGCCGGCCGCAAGGGCCAATCCGACCCGGTCTGCCTCATGGCGCTCAACGGCAAGGACCAGGGCGCCGTCGACCTCAATGGCACGGTCGACGTGACGACCAACTGCCCGGTCCAGGCGAACTCCTCGGACGGCGCCGCGGTCCGGCAGGTCGGCAACGCCGCGATGACGAGCTCGATGTTCGCGGTCGCCGGCAACTACCGCGGCAGCAACTTCTCGCCGAAACCCCTCACCGGCAGCGACCGCGTCGCCGATCCGCTCGCGAGCCTGCCCTTTCCGGCCTCCGGACTCTGCGTCGACCTCGGCCTTGGCGGCAGCGGCAAGCTGCAGCAGGAAACCCGGACGCTCTCGCCCGGCACCTATTGCGGCGGGCTCGACATCTCGGCGGACAGCAAGATCCGGCTCGAGCCGGGCATCTACATCATCAAGGACGGCGAGCTGAAGATCTCCGGCTCGGTGGTCACCGGCACCGACGTCATGATCGCCTTCACCGGCAAGGGGGCGAAGTTCTGGCTCACCGGCGGCGCCGTCGTGAAGCTGACCTCGCCTTCGTCCGGTCCCTACATGAACATGCAGTTCATGGAAGACCGCAACAGCACCGCCGGCAACACCTGGGTGTCGATCGGCGGCGATTCGAAGCTCGACTACGACGGCACCATGTATTTTCCGAACTCGAACATCTGGATCTTCGGCGGCTCCGAGGTGACGGCGCGCTCGCCGAATCTGATCATGGTCGGCGACAAGCTGTGGTTCCAGGACAACAGCAAGGTCGTCGTCAAGCAGGAGAATGTCCGCGGCTTGCCGGTCAAGGAAACCCCCCGCCTGAAATTCGGCGCCAAGCTCGTCGAATAGCGCCGCGAACCCCTCTCCCGCAGGAGACCTCTGCAAAAGGCGGTAGCGGATCACCGTGAAGGGTGATTCAGTTGCGGTTGGTCGCGGGGGCTTGGGCGATGGGCGGGAAGCAGCTGAGCTTTGC
>C688J18823_10002191_pt1 | contig 12231 bp, 8 predicted proteins | sample HopSoiMetagenom1_FD_18823 | JGI IMG/M metagenome (IMG submission 18823) | reverse complement strand
CTCTTCACGACGGACAAGCCGATCATCTTCGCCTTTCACGGCTATCCGTCGCTCATCCACCGGCTGACCTACCGCCGCAACGGTCACAAAAACATCCACGTCCGCGGCTACAAGGAAGAGGGCACCACAAGCACGCCATTTGATATCTGCGTCATGAACGATATCGATCGGTTCCACTTGGTCAGCGATGTAATCGACCGCGTGCCGAAGGCCGGCCCGCGAGCGGCCTACGCCAAACAGGCGATCCGCGACAAGCTGATCGAACACAAGGAATACATCGCGATACACGGCGACGATATGCCGGAGATCACTGGCTGGAGTTGGGGGCGTGAGACCGCCGCTTCGGGAGCCCGCTCGACAGAGGCCGACAACGTCTGAGGCCGGAGCGCGTGCTTCGCCTCTAGGTCAGGACGGGACCGCGCGGGCGGCGGTCTCTCCCCGCGGAAAAGATCATAACAGAGCCGCTCCGCTGCGGCGCCTACGGAGAGCAAAATTATGAGCAGAACGGCGGTCGGGGCCAAAAAGCCGAGCGCGCCAATGACGGCAACCCTGCTCGATCAGTATGGTTGCGGCCCGATCAAGTTCACCGGCAGCGGGGATGCGCTTTACGAACGGCATTTGATGTTCGACAGCGTCCGCGATCCCGATGAAGTCGGCGCGCGGGAGCGGTATGAGGCGGTGGCCCGCTCGGTGCGCGACATCCTCTCCCAGCGCTGGCATCGGACGGAGCACACCTACGACCGCGAGAACCCGAAGCGGGTTTACTATCTCTCCCTGGAATTCCTGATCGGGCGCTCTCTCGGCAACAATATACTTAACCTGCGCCTAGATTCGCTGGCACGGCGGTTCATCGACGAAAAAGACCTGGATGTGCTCGCGGTGCTCGAGGAAGAGCCCGACGCCGGCCTCGGCAATGGCGGGTTGGGCCGCCTCGCCGCGTGCTTTCTCGACTCCATGGCGACGATGCAGCTGCCGGCGATGGGTTACGGACTGCGTTATGAGTACGGCATTTTCAAGCAGACCATAAAAGACGGCTGGCAGCACGAGCAGCCGGACAATTGGCTGAGACGGCCGGACCCGTGGGAAGTCGCCCGCCCCGAGCAACAGGTTGAAGTGAAGCTCGGTTGCTCGTTCCGGGCGGACGGGGCGAACCTGCGGGCCGTCCTCGGTCAGCCCTTTAGCCTCTTGGGCATTCCGTTCGATCGCCCGGTCGTGGGGTATGGCGGGAAGACCATCAACACGCTTCGGCTGTGGGCCGCCGCTGCGCCGAACCTTTTCGATTTCCGCGCGTTCAGCGCCGGCGAGTTTGTCAGCGCACTTGCCGAGCGGCTTGCGGCCGAATCGGTCACGCGCGTGCTTTATCCCGACGACACCACCAGCATGGGCCAGGCGCTCCGGTTTGTGCAGGAATATTTCCTTGTGGCCTGCTCGCTGGCGGATCTCGTCAGACGTTTTCGGCGCCGCAATTCCGGTTGGGAGGCCTTCCCGGAAAAGGTAGCGATCCAGCTCAACGATACGCACCCGAGCCTTGCGGTACCGGAGCTGATGCGAATCCTGCTGGATGACGTGAAACTTGGCTGGGACGAAGCCTGGGACATCACACGCCGGACCCTAGCCTACACCAACCACACGCTGCTTCCGGAGGCCCTGGAAAAGTGGCCACTGCGCTGGTTCGAAGTACTGCTGCCACGTCAGCTGGAGATCATTTCCGAGATCGATCGCCGCCTGCTCGAAGAGGTGCAGATGCGCTTCCCGGGCGATCAAAGCCGGATCGAGCCGATAAGCCTGTTCGAAGACGGTCCTGAGCGGCGCATTCGGATGGCGAATCTTGCCATCGTTGGTTCGCACAGCACGAATGGCGTCGCCGCCATACATTCGGGTCTGCTCCGCACGGTCACTGTCAAGGATCTCGCGGAGATGTTCCCGCAGCGCTTCAACAACAAAACGAATGGCGTGACACCGCGGCGCTGGCTTCTGCTGGCGAATCCCGCGCTCGCCGGCTGTATTACCGACGCGATCGGCGATAGCTGGATTACTGATCTCGCCGACTTGGCGATGCTACAGCCGCTCGCCGAAGATCGCGGCTTTCGAGACGCTGTCCGGAACGCAAAAAGACAGGCAAAGCTGCGGCTAGCGGATTGGCTCAGATCGACATCCGGGGTAGTCGTCGACCCGAATTCCATCTTCGACAGCCAAGTGAAGCGCATCCACGAATACAAGCGTCAGCTGCTGAACGGGCTGCGGGTGGTCGCGCTCTACGATCGACTTCGTCAGAACCCGGGGATCGAGATGATTCCGCGCACATTTTTCTTCGCGGGCAAGGCCGCGCCTGCATACCAGCTGGCGAAACTCATCATCAAGTTCGTGAACAATGTCGCGCTCACGATCGATGCCGATCCGGCCGTGCGCGGCCGCATCAAGGTCGTCTTCCTGCCCGAATACAACGTGTCGCTCGCCGAGCGGCTGATACCAGCCAGCGACGTTTCGAATCAAATCTCGACCGCCGGGTACGAAGCAAGCGGCACCAGCAATATGAAGTTCATGATGAACGGGGCCTTGACCCTCGGCACGCGCGACGGCGCGACGATCGAGATGGCGGAGGCGGCCGGCGAAGAAAACTTCTTCCTGTTCGGCCTTACCGCAGACCAGGTGGCTGCCAGCCGCGGCTGGTACAATCCGCAGTGGCACTACGAGAACGAGACGGAGACGAAGACGACGCTGAACCTGATCTTCTCGGACCATTTCAGCGGGTTCGAACCGGGCATCTTCGAGCCGTTGCGCGAGACCTTGCTCACCCGCGGCGACCACTACATGCATCTCGCGGATTTACGGTCTTACCTGGAGGCGGATCAGCGGCTGGTCGAATTGTATGCCGACCCCGACCCATGGGCCCGCAAGGCTATCTTGAACATCGCTGCGTCAGGCAGATTTTCCAGCGACCGCACGATTGCCGAATACGCCGCGGAGATCTGGCACGCGACGCCTTGCCCCGTGCCTTAGACCAGAGCCGATAAATTCCGACACCTCCGGACAGGTTGCGATGGCGGAAGCTGACCTCAATAACCTGGGCGCGAGGCTCAGCGCCGGCGAAGAGACGGCACGGGCTCCAGAAAGACCGTTGCTGCCGTTTCCACCGGACTACCGCGCCTCCGGGATCCTGCTGCACCTGGCTTCATTACCGACCCCGTACGGGGTCGGCGATTTGGGTCCATCGGCGTTGGCATGGATCGATCGCCTGCAGGAGTCTGGGCAAAGCTGGTGGCAGGCATTGCCACTCGGGCCGACGGGCTACGGCAATTCGCCTTATCAGCCGCTGTCGTCTTTCGCTGGCAACGAGCTCTTGGTCAGCCCGGATTTTCTCGTCGCGGATCGATTGCTGGAGTCGAGCGACTGCCAGGGCGTCGCGTTCCCGCCAAACTCGATCGAATACAGCGCCGTCATCTCGTTCAAGCGGGGCCTTCTCGAGCGGGCTTGGAATAACTTCAATACCCGGGCACAACCCGATTTGCGATCTGCCTTCGAGCAATACTGCCTGGAACAGACAAGCTGGCTGGAAGATTACGCCCTGTTCCGGGCGCTCAAGGCCAAGTTCAACGGCGCGTACTATCTCGATTGGCCGGCGGAGCTGATCGTTCGGGAACCTGGGGCCCTGGCTGCGGCCCGTCGCGATCTCTCGGACCACATGGAACGCGTCCGTTTTGCACAATTCCTGCTGCTTCGGCAGGGAAGGCAGGTCAGGGCGCATGCGCGTTCAAGAGGCATATTTCTACTGGGAGACCTGCCGTTTTTCGTCTCGCCCGATTCCAGCGACGTCTGGGCCAACCCCGAGCTGTTTCTGCTCGACCAACAGCACCGCCCACTCTTCGTCGCCGGCGTGCCGCCAGATTATTTCAGCGCTGAGGGGCAGCTCTGGGGCAACCCGGTCTACAACTGGGACGTTGCGCGTCAAACCGGGTTTCGATGGTGGCTGGACCGGCTGCGTGCATGGCTGTCGCATGTCGACATGATCCGGTTGGACCACTTCCGCGCATTCGCCGCCGCATGGCACGTGCCGGCGGGAGCACCGACCGCGCAAACCGGCAGTTGGGTCCCCGGACCTGGCGCGGCGTTGTTCAGCGCCGCCGAGAAGGAATTGGGCGGGCTACCGTTTGTTGCCGAGGATCTGGGCCTGATCACCCCCGATGTCGATGCCCTGCGGGAATCTTTCCGGCTGCCCGGAATGCGGGTGCTGCAATTCGCCTTCGACGGCAACTCAGAAAACCCGCATCTGCCGCACAACCACAGCCATAACACCGTGGTCTATACCGCCACGCACGACAACCCGACGACCCGCGCCTGGTTTGAGGGATTGCCGGAGCCAACAAGGCGCAATTTTCAGCAATATCAGAACCGACCGGCAGCTGACAGCGCCGAAGCCACAGCTGCGTTGGTCGCTCTGGCATGGTCGTCGAAAGCCGCCCTGGCGATTGCGCCGTTTCAGGATGTCCTAAGGCTCGGCAGCGAAGCACAGATGAACGTGCCAGGTCGGGCCGATGGAAATTGGTGCTGGCGGTGCACGGCAGATCAGCTGAATTCCTCGGCATTCGAATGGCTGCGGGCGTTGACGGACACCTCGAACCGAAGGCTCGCGTGACCAGCCCGATGGCACGGAAGGATTATCGCCGATGATCTCACCCCTGGCAGGTAAACCGGCGCCGCAGGATATGCTGTTGGATGTCGGCCGGCTTTTGCGCTGCTACTACGAGCAAAAGCCGGACCTGGACGATCCAGCCCAGCTTGTGGCCTTTGGCACCAGCGGACATCGCGGCTCCGCCTTTACCGGCTCACTCACCGAATCCCATATCCTGGCGATCACCCAGGCCATCTGCGATTATCGGCGCACCAAGGGCATTAACGGTCCCCTTTATATCGGCAAGGACACGCATGCCCTCTCGGGGCCGGTCCATTCGACAGCGCTCGAGGTTCTCGCCGGGAACGGCGTGGAAACTGTCCTACAGCGCGATGACGGCGTCACTCCGACTCCGGTCATTTCACGCGCGATCCTTGTTAACAATCGCCGTCGGGACCAAGGCCTCGCAGACGGGATTGTCGTCACCCCGTCCCATAACCCACCGGCGGATGGTGGCATCAAATATAACACGCCCGACGGCGGCCCGGCTGACGTCGAGGTGACCGATTGGATGGAAGCACGAGCCAACAACCTGCTCCAGAACTGCAATCGCGATGTGAAGCGGATTGCGCTCGAGCGCGCCGTCAAAGCGGAAACGACGCATCAGGAGGATCTCGTACTGCCCTACGTCGAGGATCTGCCGAGCGTTGTCGATATCGAGGCCATTCGAGGTAGCGGGCTGAGGCTGGGGGTGGATCCGCTCGGTGGCACAGCCCTACCCTATTGGCAGGCGATCAATTCAGTTCACAAGCTAAACATTACGATCGCCAACCCCGCGATTGATCCGACCTTCTCGTTCATGACGGTCGACCACGACGGCAAGATCCGCATGGATCCATCCAGCCCCTACGCCATGGCGCGTCTATTGGCACTCAAGGATAAATACGATCTCTCGTTTGCGAACGACCCAGATGCGGACCGTCACGGCATCGTTACACCCTCCGCCGGTCTGATGAACCCAAATCATTTCTTGGCTGTGGCCGTGCGTCACTTGGCGACCTGCCGTCAAGGTTGGTCCGCCACCGCCATGATCGGTAAGACCTTGGTCAGCAGCAGCATGATTGACCGGGTCGTCGAACATCTCGGCCGGCGGCTTTACGAGGTGCCGGTCGGCTTCAAATGGTTTGTCCCAGTGCTGTTCGACGGATCGTGCTGCTTTGGGGGTGAAGAAAGCGCGGGGGCGAGCTTTTTGCGCCAGGACGGGACCGTCTGGAGCACCGACAAGGACGGCCTGATTTTGGACCTGCTGGCTGCCGAAATAACCGCGCGAACGCGCAGGGACCCGGGCGAACACTATGCCGAGCTGACCGAGACCTTCGGAACCCCGCACTATCGGCGCATCGATGTACCGGCTAGCCCTGTCGTAAAGGCGGCGCTGGAGAAACTGTCAGCCGATTTGGTCACCACCCCGACACTTGCGGGTGACGCGATCACCGCCAAATTGACTCAAGCGCCGGGCAATGGCGCGAGCATCGGCGGGCTGAAAGTGGTGACTGGGAGGGGCTGGTTTGCGGCTCGGCCGTCCGGCACTGAAAACATCTACAAGCTTTATGCCGAAAGCTTTCGTGACGAGGACCATCTGGAGGAGATCATTGAAGAGGCGCAGGGGATAATTCAGCACGTGCTTCGGCAAGCACCATAGCCCGCCCAACGCCAAAGCACCCCGACGCTCACCCGCCTTCCGGGGCGATTACCACGAAAGCGTGATCGCCACCTCGCCCGGCACGCCCCCAGGGAAATTGATTATTTCGGCCCGGAGCCGATAACCCTGCTGCTGCAGCTCGGCCTTGTAGAATTCATATGCGCGCTGGGCGAAGCCAGCCAACGTCTCGGGCCAGCTCGGAAGCCCGCTATTAATGGCGCGTCCGCCGTCGGTGCACAGTTCGCTCGGAAAGGTAAAGACCTGAAGATGGTTTTCGCCCCGTTCGGCGGCTCCCAGCAGCGCTTTCCGCAGGCGATCGATACCGTCGGGCTGGATCTGCCGGTTCATGAACGCTTCCTTGAGCTGTTCCCGCTCGGCGGCGCGACGCTGGTCCGCTTCCAGGAGCTGCTGGGCCCTCGCTCGTTCTTTCTCCTGGGTGGTTTTCCGCAGTTCATCGGGTTTGACTATGTCGGCCACACGCACCTCCATCGATCACGTCTGCTGAGCCCGCGTCGTTTTTGCAGCTCAGCCGTGCAGTTCCGGAACAAACCGTCTGCCGAGCAGCCCCGCCTCCGAGTCGTATTTGTCGTGTTTGGAGCGTCTGGGGAGCTTCACCTTCTGGTGAGGCGCATCCTCATGCGGAATGAGGCTAAGAAAATGCGCGAGGCAGCTCAGCCGCGCCGTCTTCTTGTCATCGGAGCGGATGATGTACCAGGGAGCGTGCGTTGTATCGGTCGCTTGCAGCATCTCATCGCGCGCCCGCGTATAATCGTCCCACCGGCGCCAGGAATCGACATCCATCGGGCTCAGCTTCCATTGCCTCAAGGGATCGTTAATGCGAGCCTCAAAGCGGCGCGCCTGCTCCTCTTTGCCGACTTCAAGCCAATATTTAATCAGGATGATGCCGCTTTCGACCATGACCCGCTCGACGAAGGGCAGCACGCGCAAAAAGCCGCTGTGCTGCTGCTTTGTGCAGAAGCCCATCACCCGCTCGACGCCAGCGCGATTGTACCAGCTGCGATCGAAGATCACGACCTCGCCAGCGGCTGGGAAATGCGCCATGTAGCGCTGCACGTACATCTGCGATTTTTCGCGATCCGAGGGCGCCGGAAGAGCGACGACCCGGAAGACGCGCGGGCTGACGCGCTCCGTCATGGCCTTGATGGTGCCGCCTTTACCGGCGGCATCGCGTCCCTCGAACACCACGATGACCCTCAGGCCCTTAAACTTAACCCACTCCTGCAGCTTGCATAATCGGTTCTGCAGGTGTTTCAGCTGCTCGTCGTATTCCTTGCGCTTCATCAACCCCCACCGCATCAAATTCTAGCGCGCCGCACGGGACTGCTAGTCCGACGATCGGCCTAGGACCGACCGACCGCCGCATTCCATCATGTTTTGTGAAACAGAAGGGGTCGAGAGGACATTGATTTGCATCAACCTGCTGAACCCTGGGCCGATGCTCGACTTGATCCAAGTCAAGGCATGCGGAGGTGTTGTCAGCTGAGCCTCATGCGTTTTGGCCAGATAAAGGCTAGCCGGGTAGTGACGTTCCGAACGACGATAACGCTCGTTGTGATGGTTTTGGTCACTGCGCTGGCGATAGTACTAATAATCATTCAGGCTATGGTGGTCCGGATCATCGGTGAGCAAGCCGCCAGTTCTCATATGGACGTGGTTAGCGCCGACATCCGCAACCGCCTCGAGACCCCGATTTCCGAGTTATTCGCGGTAATCGAGAGCCTCTCGACCAGCCCTTTCTTAGCTAACTCGAATGACCGCAGCGAAACCGATGGCGCAATCAGGCTCTTTAAGACCGCCTTGAATGCGATGCCTCAGGCCGACAGCCTTTACATCGCCTACGATAATGGCGCATGGCTGCAAGTCCGACGCCTGTCGACTTTGAAACCGGAGCAACGCAGGCGCCTCGATGCACCCGAAACCGCCTCGATCAACATCAACCTAATCCGCCCGTTACCGGATGGCGCTCTGCCATTGCGCCGGATCTTCGAAAGCGCGGATGGTATCAAGCTGGACCAGATCGATCTGTGGAACTACGGCTACGATGCGCGCCAGCGATCCTGGTATCGCGATACAATGGATGCCGATCAGCCACTTGTTTCGTCCCCATATCTGTCGTTCAGCATCGAAACACCCATGCTGACGTTGAGTGCGCCGCTGCGCGGGACCACGCCCGGCGTTATCGCTGCCGACCTCAAACTTGACAGCTTCAGTGATTTCGTTCACGCGCATCGTCCCGGCGAGCGTGGCTTGGCACTGCTCTTCGACCCGGCCGGTGTGTTGATCGCATACCCGCAGCTTGCCGGGGCCATTGAATACGCGGCCACCCATCCGTCCCGCTCGCACCTGCCGACCGTCAAGGAAATCACGGATCCGCTGGTCCCACTGGTCATTAACACGTGGAACGGCATCGATGATCAGGAAGGCAAATTGCGCAACCAAGCTGGCGAAAGGTTCCTTTTTCGGCTGCGCCATTTCACCGCGGGCGATCATCTGCATGGTCACCTGTTGCTGATCGCGTCTCAGAACGATTTCGTTCAAGAGATTTGGGATCTGGAGCTTAAAGGGTTGCTTATCGCGATTTGCGCTGGCGGCTGCTTTGTGCCTTTGGTGTGGTTCCTTGGCGGCCGGTTGTCCGCTTCGCTAAGACGCATCACCGCTCAAGCCGAAAAGCTTTGGACGCTCGCGCCGCCTAGTGAACCGGCGGTCAAGTCTTATGTTCGGGAGATTGGCGACCTGGGCGCGACGATTCTGGTGGCTCAGCGAACGGTCTGGTCGTTTTCTCGGTTTGTCCCCCGGGAGCTAGTCAAAGGCGTGATCGACGGGTCGATCCCGACCGTGCTTGGTGGCGTCCGGCGGGAGGTCACCATCCTGTTCACCGATGTCCGTAACTTCACCGGCATCGCGGAAGCCGCCGATCCCGATTGTCTCACGCGTCAGACATCTCGCTATTTTGCCGCGTTGACCGTGGAGTTCCTTGCCGAAGGGGGAACGGTCGACAAATTCATAGGCGATAGCGTCATGGTTTTCTGGAATGCACCGCATCAGCAACCGGATCACGTGGAGCGGGCGTGCCGAGCGGCGCTGGCCGCCAAACAGGCGAGCGTGCTGCTCAATGCGCGGTTTGAAACCGAGGGCCTGCCACCATTCGTGACCCGTATTGGCATTCACGTCGGTGATGTCGTGGTCGGCAATGTCGGTTCGATGGACCGGATGAATTATACCGTTCTGGGCAACAGCGTGAACTTAGCCGCTCGGCTGGAGGCGTTGAATAAAAGGTATGGCACAGCGATTCTCGTTAGCGCAGCGCTGCGCGATCGCGTCGGGACTCTTTTTTTGTTTGAGCCGGTCGCATCTGTCACCGCGGATGGGATGACGCAAGAAACAATCGTTTATGAGCTTATCGGTTCCACCGTAAAGGAGGGCATGGCTGTGCGCCAAACGCATGCAGCATCACCGGTTCTGCGCGAGGACACAGTCGATGGCCACTGACTCGCCCGCTTCGTTGATTGGCGTGCTAAACGCCGGCTCCTCCTCGCTCAAATTCGCCTTCTACGAAGAGGAACATCTGTTACTCTCCGGACAGGTGGAGGGCATCGGAGTACGACCGCATGCGAGCGCGGCCGGCCTTGATGGCAAACCGCTTCCATTCCCGAAATTCGGGGATACTCCGCCCGGCTCGCCGAGCGAGGCGGTTTCGGCAATTTTATCCTGGGCACGCGAGCAGCTGAACCAACGTCCTCTGGCGGCGCTCGGGCATCGCGTGGTGCATGGGGGTCCAGCACATTCGGGTCCCGCGCGCGTCACCCCGGAGCTGCTTGCCGAATTGGAAGCGCTGGTCCCGCTTGCGCCACTGCATGAGCCGCACAATCTGGCACCGATCCGCCTGGTGGCGGCGGTGAATCCGGAATTGCCGCAAGTCGCATGTTTCGATACTGCCTTTCACCGGACCATGCCGGAAGAGGAACAGGCGTTCGCGCTGCCATACGACCTATACCAGCAGGGCATACGGCGCTACGGATTTCATGGGCTGTCCTACGAATACATTGCCTCGGTGCTGCCGGAGCGTGCTCCGGAGATCGCGGATGGACGCGTAGTCGTCGCGCATCTGGGTAACGGTTGTTCGGCATGCGCGATGGAGAAGGGCCAATCGGTGGCGACGACAATGAGCTTCACCGCGCTGGACGGACTGCCGATGGGTACCCGCTGCGGCGCCCTCGATCCGGGTGTTGTTTTGTATTTGATGCAACAATTGGGGATGTCGCCCGAGGCCCTGGTGGAGCTCCTCTACAGGCGGTCCGGAATGCTGGGCCTGTCCGGCGTGTCATCTGATTTTCGCGAGCTGCTGGCCAGCGACGCGCCGCGCGCGAGCTTTGCGATCAAGCTGTTTTGCCGTAATGCCGCGCGCCAGATAGCCTCTCTCGCGGCGGCGATCGGCGGAATAGACGGCGTGGTGTTTACGGCCGGGGTCGGCGAGAACGCCGCCTCAATACGCGGTGCGATCTGCCGGGCATGCGCATGGCTCGGGCTCGATCTCGACGAAGACGCCAATCTCGCCAATCAGACCCGCATTAGCACCGGCGCTAGTCGGGTTGCCGCGTATATGATCAAAACTGATGAGAATTTAATGATTGCCCGGCATACCCGAGCACTGCTGAAAGGCTGAAGCGAAGCCCGGGTAAAACGTCTGGCGTTCCGACGCGCTCAAGCCCGCAGCCCGCCGAGCGGCTTGCTCAAGATCGCTGTCCGCATCAAGAGGGTAGAGCAGCGTGGCGTTGAGCAGATGCCAGACGTTAGCGAGATGAGGAAAATCCCAAGCGCGACAAACAAGCTTGTGCCGGCCGCCGGGTGCCGCGTCGAGACTGCCGCGCTGCTCGCTGCCATAACGATCAGGGTAGGAAATACAGCGCACCGCCCCAAAACACCGCGGCCGGAACCGTCGCTTCGAGGTAAATTGTGGATGTGAGGTATGATAAAGCGAGAGCGGCCTTCGCCCAGACCGGCAAGGCAAAAACAGCGTCAGGATAAGCCATAAGTAAGGCAGCATAACGCTAGGATCGGCAGCACATCGCCCCACTCGGCCCACCGCGTCGCAATGGTGTGAAATAGGAAACTGCCGAGGCCAACCACCGCACTGATGATGATCAGCGCCTCGATATAATGCCGCGTAACTGGATTGGGGTCTGGATGGTATCGGTGAAGCCGCCATGCCGCCCATGCTGCGATCAAGAAAGCTGCTTGGTCAGCGCATTCGCGGGTTTGGCTCCCAACGACGCATCGGTGCGTTCGCAATAGTTTTCGGCCACGGCGCACAGTACGGGATAATGATCGACAACAGGCCACCGACAGCTGATGACACGCGCGGGCGCCCGCAGAGGTGACAATGGGGCGAAGTCAGTATTCCTCCCCTTGCCCGGCATTGCTTCAATCAAGATTTGCGCTGAAGCGATCGCCTTGATGTACGTCAATGTGAAGGATCTGCTGACCCACAACTAAGGGCCAACATCTCGGGCCCGGAGCACAGCTTATGAAGAAAGGCCGCGGCGGACCATCGCGACGCAAGGCAACGGCAACTGGCATACCGGTGCAAGGGAGAAGTTTTCCGCTCGGGGCATCGCTTACGACCAAGGGCGCCAATTTCAGCGTCTACGCCAAACACGCCACGGCGGTTCAGCTCGTGCTTTTTGATCATGTCGAAGCGCAGGAACCATTCCGCGTCATTGAGCTCGACCCGCGTCAGAACCGGACCTACCACTATTGGCACGTATTTGTTCCCGACGTCATTGCCGGCCAAATCTATGGCTACCGGGTCGCAGGGCCCTTCGATCCGGCACGAGGCCTCCGGTTCGATCCGCAAAAGCTGCTGCTCGATCCTTACGGCAGGTGCATCGCCTCGCCTGAG
>C688J18823_10002189_pt1 | contig 12237 bp, 12 predicted proteins | sample HopSoiMetagenom1_FD_18823 | JGI IMG/M metagenome (IMG submission 18823) | reverse complement strand
CCGGGGCGTCGGAGTGGCGGGTAATCAACGACCTCGACCACCTCGACCGTATCCTCGGGCAGGGCTAGCAAACCAAGGTGCTGGCGCCCCGCGGCGGGGCGCTGGCACGGTCTAGGCGAAAGAGCCGACGCCTTTCGCTATCAACGCCGCGCACAGCAGCCCGACTAGCTCCAGCTGCACGAACATGCGCAGCGCCCGCTTTTCGATGAAGGCAAAACCTACGAGCAGCAAGACCAGCGCCGAAATCCCGAGCGCGATGTAGGCGGCCAGAATCTGGCGCGGCGCTCAACCGCCGAGCGCGCGGAAGAGGTCCGCAATGGCCGCGCGATGGGCGCGCACTGCCTCGATGCGCGCGCTTTGCGCCGCGAGCAGGCCGCGCTCGGCGTCGATGACGTCGAGCTGGCTCGCGATGCCGTTCTGATAGCGCAGGCGGGCCAGGCGCACTGACTGCGCGAGCGCCTGCTCGCGCGCCGATTCCGCCTCGAAACTCTCGCGCGAACGCGTCTGTCCCACGAGGGCGGTGCGTACCTCGCTGAATGCGTTCTGGATCGACTTCTGGTACTGGGCGAGCGCCTGCTGCTCGCGCGCCTTGGCTGCGTCGGTGCGCGCCCGCAGGCGGCCGCCGGCGAAGATCGGCTGCGAGACGCTGGCGAGGAAATAGTAGATGCCGGCGGGACCGTTGAAGAGGCTGGATAGCGAAGCGCTTTCGCGACCGGCGAGGCCGGTCAGACTGATGGACGGAAACATCTCGGCGCGCGCCGCATCAATGCGTGCGTTGCTCGCCGCCAGACGCCGCTCGGCCTCGACCAGGTCCGGCCGGCGCAGCAGCAGCTCGGAGGGCAAACCGGCGGGCAGCACCGCCGCCTCCAGCGCTTGATCGAAAATCTGCGGGCGACCGACACCGGTCTCGAAAATCTGCTTCGGGCCGCGGCCGAGGAGCACGGTGAGCGCAGCTTCCTCCTGGTCGCGCGAGCGCTCGAGCGGCGGCAGCTGCGCGCGCACCGAGGCCGCTTCCGCCTCGAGCTGCCGCAGGTCGTATTCGGAGATCACGCCGCCCTCGAAGCGGCGGCGCTGCAGGCGCAGCGCGTCCTCGCGCAGGTTGATATTGCGGTTGGTCATGGCGATCTGCTCATCGAGCGCGCGCAGCGAGTAGTAGGACTTGACCACCTCGGCGGCGAGCGCGAGGCGCACGCCGTCGCGCGCCGCTTCGCTCGCCTGGAAATCAGCCGCCGCGGCCGATGCGACCGAGCGCAGGCGTCCGAAGACGTCCACCTCCCAGGAGACGTTGAGCGACGCGCGATAGTCGTTGTACTCGAGCGGGATGCCGGAAAAGAACGTCGCGGTGCGCTGCGAGTTGCGCTGGCGCTGCGCGGCAAAGCGGGCATCCACTGTCGGCATCTGCGCGCCCTTGGCGTCCGTGACGAGCGCGCGCGCCTCGTCGACGCGCGCGGCGGCGAGGCGCAGATCGCTGTTCTGAGCGAGCGATTCCTCCACAAGTTTGTCGAGCTCCGCGTCCTGGTAGATGCCCCACCAGCGCCCGTCCTCGGCGAAACGCGGTGCGCTCTCCTTCCACGCCGTGGGCAGCTCGACACGCGGTGGCTGTGCCGGCGGCGGCGTCGCACAGCCGGCGACCAGCAACAACGGCAGGAGCGATCTACGCATTACCCTGCTCCTGCGGCTTGTCGCCGACCTGCGGATGCGGCGCGTGGTGGTAGCAATGCTGCGAGTCGCCGTGCGCGACGCCGCTGGAATGCCGGATTTCCTCGCGGATCTCCGCGGTGCTCCGCGTCTCGCGCAGCCGGCGCGTCGCCAGGAGCTTGAAAAACATCGGCACGAAGAAGATGGCAAGGAAGGTCGCCGCGAGCATGCCGCCCATGACGCCGGTACCCACGGAGCGCCGTGCGCCGGCACCCGCGCCGCTCGACAGGGCGAGCGGCAGCACGCCGAAGATGAAGGCGAGGGAGGTCATCAGGATCGGGCGGAATCGCAGGCGCGCCGCTTCCAGCGCGGCTGCGGCGGGCGACAGGCCTTCCCGCTCCTTCAGTTCGGCGAACTGCACGATCAGGATGGCGTTCTTCGCCGCTAGGCCAAGCAGCGTCACCAGGCCGATCTGGAAGTAGACGTCGTTCGAATAGCCGCGCAGCCAGACCGCGGCGAGCGCACCGAACGTGCCGAAGGGCAGCGCGAGCAGCACCGACAGTGGCAGCGACCAGCGCTCGTACTGCGCCGCCAGGATGAGGAACACCATGATCACCGCGAGGCCGAGCGCGATGACCGAGGTGCCGCCGCTCTTCTTCTCCTGGTAGGAGGCGCCGCCCCAGTCATAGCTGAACTCGGGCGGCAGCACCTCGGCGGCGAGCCGCTCCGCTTGCGCGATCGCCTGGCCCGACGACACGCCGGGCGCCGCTTGCCCGAAGAGCTTCACCGCCGGCAGGTTGTTGAACCGGGTAAGCGAATCCGGGCCCGAGGCGTAGCGCACATTGGCGAGCGAGCGCAGCGGGATCATGTCGCCGCGCTCCGAGCGCACGTAGATGTCGCCGACGTCGCCGGGACTGTTGCGGTATTGCGGCTCGGCCGACATCAGCACCTGCCAGGTGCGGCCGTACTTGTTGAAATCGTTGACGTAGTAGTTGCCGAGCGTTGCGGCGAGCGCGCCGTAGAGTTCTTGCAGCGGCACGCCGAGCGCCTTCGCCTTCTCGCGGTCGACGTCGACGTAGAGCTGCGGCGTCGCCGGGCGCCAAAGCGTCTGCACAAAGGCGAAATTGGGATCCTTCGCCGCGCGGCCGATGAACTGCCCCATGACCTGCGCCATGCGCTGCGGGCCGCCCTCGCCGCGGTTCTGCAGATAAAGCTCGAAGCCGCCCGCGGTGCCGAGGCCGAAAATCGGCGGCGGACCGAAGGCGAGCACCAGGCCTTCCTTGATGCCGGCGGTCTTCATGAAGAGGTCGCCGACGACCATCTTGGTGTCGACCTTGCGCTCGTCCCACGGCTTCTGCGTGACGAAGATCGTGGCCGCGTTGTTGCGGAAGTAGCCGCCGAGGAAATCGAAGCCGGTAAACGCGACCGCGTCCTCGTTGTTCGGGTTTGACTTGACTGCCTCCAGCACCTTGGCGACCACTTTGTCGGTGCGCTCGAGCGTCGCGCCGTCGGGCAGGATCACGGCGGCAATATAGAAGCCCTGATCCTCATCGGGCACCAGGCTGCCGGGCGTGATGCGCCACAGGAACGCCGCGCCGGCCACCATCAGGGCGAAGAGCGAGACGCCGATGGCGGCGCGCCGGATCATCCAGCCGACACCCTCCGTGTAGTGCCCGGTGGTGCGCAGAAAACCGGCGTTGAACGCGTGGAAAAAGCGCCCTGGCAGCCGGTGTTCGCGCTTGAGGATCAGCACGCAAAGCGACGGCGTGAGCGTCAGCGCGACGATGCCGGAGATGACCACCGCGATGGCAATCGTGACGGCGAACTGCCGGTAGAGTTCACCGGCGAGCCCGCCGAGGAACGCGATCGGCACGAACACCGAGCAGAGCACCAGCACGATGGCAATCACCGGCCCCGAGACCTCGCGCATCGCCTTGATGGCGGCGTCGCGCGCCGGCAGGTGCTCCTCGTGCATGATGCGCTCGATGTTCTCGAGCACCACGATGGCGTCGTCGACGACGATGCCGATGGCGAGCACCATGCCGAACAAGGTGAGCGTGTTGATCGAGTAGCCGAGCACGTAGAGTCCGGCGAAGGTGCCGATCAGGGACACCGGCACCGCGGCAATCGGGATCAGCGTGGCGCGCCAGTTCTGCAGGAACAGGAACACCACCAGCACGACGAGCAGCATCGCCTCGAGGAGCGTGATGACCACCTCGCGAATCGACACGCGCACGAACTTCGTCGTGTCGTAGGGCACCGAGTAGGCGAGCCCCGGCGGGAAGCGCGGCTTGATCTGCTCGACGGTCTTAACCACGTCGTCCGCCACCTGCAGCGCATTGGCCCCGGGCAGGAGGAACACGCCGATCAACGTCGTCTCGGTGCCGTTCAGCCGGCCGATGAACTCGTAGTCTTTCGAGCCGAGCTCGACACGCGCCACGTCCTTCAGGCGCAGCGTAGAGCCATCGGGATTGGCGCGCACGATGATGTTCTCGAACTCGCGCGGATCGGCGAGCCGGCCCTTGGTGGTGATGGTGTAGACGAGCTCCTGCGGCCCGCTCGAAGGCGACTGTCCGATCTTGCCGGCGGCGAACTGCGCGTTCTGCTCGCTCAGCACGCGAATGATGTCGTTCGGCGTGAGGCGCAGCTGCGTCAGGCGATCCGGCTTCACCCAGATGCGCATGGCGTAGTCCTTGGCGCCGAAGATCTGCACGTTGGTCGTGCCCGGCACGCGCTTGAGCTGGTCGAGCACGTTGAGCGTCACGTAGTTGCTGATGGCGAGGTTGTCGTAGCGGTTGTCCGGCGAATAGAACGCCAGCACCTGCAGGAAGGCGGACGAGCCCTTCACCACCGTAACGCCCTGGCGGCGCACTTCCTCGGGCAGCCGCGCCTCGGCCTGCTTGACGCGGTTATTCACGTCGACAGTCGCCTGGTCGGCGTTGGTGCCGATGTCGAAGGTGACCTGGATCTGCACGATCCCGTTCGACCCCGAGGTGGAGCTCATGTAGAGCATCTTCTCCACGCCGGTGATCGCGTTCTCGATCGGCGCCGCGACTGTCTGCTCGATCACCTCGGCGGACGCCCCGGGATAGATGGCCTGCACGGTGACCACCGGCGGCGCGATTTCCGGGTACTGCGCGATGGGCAGGTTCCTCATTGCCGCAAGACCCGCGAGTACGATGAAGATCGACAGCACCGCGGCGAAGATCGGCCGGTCGATGAAGAAGCGCGAGAACATCGTTATTTCTTCGCTGGCGTCTGGGCGGCGGGCTTGCCGGCCTGCTGTGCCGGCTGCGCCGGCGGCTTGCCTTGCGCCGCGCCCGCCTCCGCGATGCGCACCGGCGCGCCGGGTCCCAGGCGCATCAATCCCTCGGTGATGACGCGGTCGCCCGCCTGCACGCCCTTGGTGATGACCCAGTCATCGCCCGCCCAGTCGCCCACCTCGATCGGCCGCGGCTGCGCAGTGCCTTTCTCGTCGACCACGTAAACGAACTTGCCCTGCGGTCCCTCCAGCACTGCGCGCTGCGGAACGGTGAGCGCGTTCGGGCGCGTTGCGCCGCGCAGGATGACGCGCACGAATTCGCCCGGCCTCAGCTCGCCCTGCGGATTGGGGATCTCGGCGCGCGCCTCGCGCGTGCCGGTGACCGGTGAGACGCGGACGTCGTTGAAGTTCAGCCGGCCGGTGCGCTCGTAGACCGTGCCGTCGGCGCGCTTCAGCGCGATCTCGAACTGGCCGTTCCTGGGAAGCGCGACGCGCCCGGCCTGCGCTTCCTTCGCGAGTTGCGCCTGCTCGTTGTCCGGCACGCCGAAGTTCACCCAGATCGGGTCGACCTGGATCACCGTGGTGAGGAGCGTCTGCGGTCCGTCGACCAGCGTGCCCTCCGAGCGAAGCGACCTGCTTGCCACGCCGGACACCGGCGCCTCGACTTTCGTGTAGCCCAGATTGAGCCGCGCCTCGACCAGCCGCGCGCGCGCCGCCTTGACGTCGGCCGCGCCGATCGACTCGGCGGAGACGGCGTCGTCGTTCTCCTTCTGGCTCACCGCCTTCTCGGCGTAGAGCGGCTTCAGGCGCGCGGCGTTGCGCTTCGCCTGATCGTAGCGTGCCTCGGCCGCGGCCACATCGGCCTCGGCGCGCGCTACCACCGCCTGGAACGACTCCGGATCGATGGTGTAGAGCGACTGGCCCTGCTTCACCGGCGCGCCCTCGACGAAGTTTCTCTTCAGCATGATGCCCGCGACGCGCGCGCGCACCTCGACCTCGCGCGAGCCGGTAGTCTGCCCGGTGTACTCGAACGTGAGCGGCAGCGTGCGCGGCATCACCGTAGCGACGCTCACCTCGGGGGGCGGAAAGCCCATGCCGGGGCCGCCCTTTTTCTCCGAACCGTTGGACTGGCCGCAGGCGCTGACGAGCAGCGCGAGCAGCGAAAGGAAAGCTAGGCGCAAGGACATCAGCGACTCCCCGGGGAAACGACGATTGCCGACGGCGGTACTAGGTAGTAACATCGATGGTACTGATCGGTAACATCCCCTGTCAAGCACGAGGAGGAACGTGGCGCGCTTGAAACACGGCCCCGGCGAGGCGCCACCGCGCGAGCGCATACTGCGCGCGGCGCGCGAACTTTTCTATCGCGACGGCATCGGCGCGGTGAGCGTCGAGGCGATCGCCACTACCGCCGGGACCAACAAGATGACGCTTTATCGCCATTTCTCCTCCAAGGACGAGCTGGTGGCGGCGTACCTGAGCGAGCTCGCCGGCGAAGGCGACTCTCTCTGGGACGCGGCGAGCGCAGCGCATCCCGGCGACCCCGAGGCGCAGCTGCGCTATCTCTTGAAGCATGTTTCGCACTTCGAAAGCGCCGGCCGCGGCTGCGCCCTCGCCAACGCCGCCGTCGAGCTCACCGAGCCGCGCCATCCGGCGCGCCGCGTGATCGAGGCGCACAAGCGCCGCCAGCGCGAGCGCCTTGTGGCGCTGGTGCGCGCGGCCGGCTATCTCAAGCCTGAGCGCGTCGCCGACGAGCTTTTCCTGCTGGTCGAAGGGGCGCGCGTCAGCCTGCAGAGCGTAGGACGCGAGGGGCCGGGGTCGCGCCTGTATGCGCTCGTTCAGTCGCTCCTCGACTCGGCGCCGCGGCGCAAGGCCCTGAGGCCGGTATGAAGTCATCTTCCCTTTGTCGCGCGGCGCAGCCGCAATTCGACATCGGGATCATGGATTATCGAAACCGTTTCAGCTCGATTGGCGTCTACCCGCGCCCGCGGTCATGCACCGTGGCGGCGCTCGGCGCCGCCGGCCTCGCCGCGAGCGACCCCTCGTGTGGCGGATAGGCTAGACCTGCCACGCCCCATAGCGCAACGAACGTGAGCCCGAGCGCCGCGGTCGCGGCGCAGATCCGCTCGAGCGCGCCTACGGTCATACCGAGTTTTTGCATTCTCGCAGCGTACGCAAGCCGCGTAACCGACTTGCGTCGCTCTGGAAACGCTTTTGTTTCAGGTTTCTGATCTGGCGCGCCAGCTCGCCGAGCTAGGCGTCCCGCCGGGTGGCGTGCTGGTGCTGCACACGGGCTTCTCGCAAGTGGGCGCCGTGGAAGGCGGCCCCACGGGCTGATCGCGGCGCTATCTGCAGTACTCGGCCCCGACGGCACCCTCGTCATGCCGAGCATGTGCGACGACGACGATATCGTTTTCGACCGGAGCAGCGCCTCGTGCCGCGCGCTCGGTGTCGTCGCCGACAGCTTCTGGCGCATGCCGGGCGTCCTGCGCAGCGACAATCCGCACGCTTTCGCCGCGCGCGGGCCGCTCGCCGCGCGCATTACCGCGCCGCATCCGGTAGACATTCCGCACGGCATCGACAGCCCACCCGGGCGGGTCTACGAGCTCGACGGCGAGGTGCTGCTGCTCGGCGTCGGACACGACAGCAACACGACGGTGCACGTCGCCGAACATCTCGCGGGTGTGCGCTACCGCCTGCCCAAGCACGCGACCGTGATGGAGGATGGCCGGCCGCGACGCTACGAGTACGGCGAGACCGACCACTGCTGCGAGCGTTTCGCCCTGCTCGACGACTGGCTTGGACCAGGGCAGCGCCGCGGTATCGTCGGCCGGGCCGAAGCGCGCCTTGCCCGCTCACGCGATCTGGTCGATACGGCGCTCGCGCGCCTTCGCGTCGACGAGACCGTCTTCCTTCATCGTGCCGGCGGCCCGTGCGGCGAATGCAACGACGCTCGCTCGAGCATTCCGCGCTGATGGCGGAAAAAGTAAAAACAAATCAATCGGCTCGCGCGTTCGTGTGGCTCATGTCGATCGGGCGGTGCCTGCTTCGACTAGGACATGACATCCCTGCGAACCAAAAGGAGACGACATGCGCTACCTATCGATGATCCGCATCGACGAGAAAAGCGGCCAGGCGCCGAGCCCGCAGCTCATGGAGGACATGGGCAAGCTGATCGAGGAGATGACCCGCAATGGCGCGCTGATCAGCACTGCCGGGCTGCGTCCCACGGCTGAAGGCGTGCGCGTTCGCCTGCGCGGCGGCAAGCTGTCGACCACCGACGGACCCTTCACCGAGACCAAGGAAGTGATTGGCGGCTACGCAGTCATCGAGGCGAAATCGATGCAAGAGGCGATCGAGCTGACCAAGCGCTTCCTGCGCGTCCACGGCGACGGATGGGACATCGAGTGCGAAGTACGCCAGCTCGACGGGCCCGAATTCGGCTCGGAACGGACTTGCTAACCGGCGCCCGCTAGTGGGCTGATTCCGACGGGCGGCTATTTCCGGGACGGTGCGCTGCCGAGCTCGCGCGCGGTCTCGATCACCTTCGAGACCAGGCCGTATGCGATCGCCTCCTCGGCGCTCATCCAGAAGTCGCGCTCCATGTCGGCGAGCACCTTCTGCAGCGTCTGGCCTGTTTGCCGTGCAATGACGGTGGCGATGCGCTCGCGCGTCTTGATGATCTCCTTCGCCTGGATGGCGATGTCGGTCGCCGGCCCGCCGGCGCCGCCGCCCGGCTGGTGGATCATGAAGCGGGTGTTCGGCAGGCAGACGCGGCGCTCCTTCGGCGCGGCGATGAACACGTGCGTGCCGGCGCTCGCCACCCAGCCCGTGCCGACGGTGGTCACCGGCGCGCGCACGAACCGGATGATGTCGTGGATCGCGTCGCCCGATTCAACATGGCCGCCGGGCGATGAGATGAGCACGCTGATCGGCGCGTCGGACTCCTCGGCGAGCGCGATGAGCCGCGTGCAGGTGGCGCGCGCCACCGCGTGGTTGATCTCGCCGAACAGCATGACGAACCGCGAGCGGAAGGCGAGCCGGTCGGCAATCGCTTCGATCCGTTCCGCGGCTTCGGGTTTTTCTTCGTTGGCGTCCATGGCTACTCCTCTAGGGTTCGCCGAATGGTACGACGCCGGGCCGCCCCGGCCGGACCCGAATCGCCGGACCGGCAAAGGCTGACACTAAATCAGGCAGTTGCGGAGGTGATTGCCCCCGGCGCCGCGACGTTATATTTTTTTGGCCCATGCCAGCGACGCGCTTTGCCCGCGAGTCCGATCTGGGGCTCACGCCGCGGGAGTTCGCCCTCCTGCGGCGCCTCGACACGCCGCAGAAGATCCAGGCCTATCTGCTCGGGCTGAAGCAGAACTTCGAACACGACGGCGAGAGCTGCCGCACGGTGCGCGAGGTGATCCGCACCGGCCGCGCGCACTGCATCGAGGGCGCGATGCTCGCCGCGGCCGCGCTCTGGGTGCACGGCGAGCCGCCGCTCGTTCTCGACATGCGCGCGCAGCACGATTTCGATCATGTCGTGGCCCTCTTCAAGAGGAACGGCCGCTGGGGTGCGATCTCGAAAACCAACGGCATCGGCCTGCGTTGGCGCGACCCGGTGTACCGCAGCCTGCGCGAGCTCGCCATGTCCTACTTTCATGAGTACTACAACGGCCATTCGCACAAGACCCTGCGCGAGTACTCGCTGCCCTACGATCTGCGGCGCATGGAAGCGGCGGTCTGGGTGAGCGGCACTAAGCATTGCTGGGTGGTTGGCGAGAAGCTCGACGAGATCCGCCACTTCAAGCTCGTGACCGGCCACCACCTGAAGGCCGTGACGCGGCGCGATGCCTTCGAGCGGCGCATCGGCGTCCTGGGTCAGTACCGCAAGCCGCGCGCGCTCGTCGAGAAGCTGGCGCAGCTGAAGAAGAAGCGCAAACGCCGCCGGCCCTAGCGTCCGCGTCACGCGGCGCTAGCTCGCCGTCCTTGGCGGCGTGATTCCCGGCGGCCCACTATTTCCCCGGTTGCTTCTCCTCCACCTTGCCGATCTTCTCGAGCGCCGTCTTCAGGCGCGCCGCGTCGCGCTCCCAGTACTTCTTGAACTCGGGCGCGTCGAGGTAGGCAAGCGGCGTCTGCACCTTCTCCATGGCGCCGCGGAACTCTTCCGAATTGGCCGCTTCCTTCACCGCCTCGCGCAGGCGATTGACGATCGGCGCCGGCGTCGCTGCCGGCGCGAACACGCCAGACCAGATGTAGAACTCGGCGTCGTAGCCGAGCTCCTTGAACGTCGGAATATCCGGCAGCAGCTTCAGCCGCTGCGTGCCCCAGCTCGCGAGCGCGCGCATCTTGCCGGCCTTCACCTGCCCGATCACCGCCGCCGGACCCTGCGCCGAGGCTTCCACCTGCCCCGCGAGCAGCGCCGTCACCGCCGGTCCGCCGCCTTGATAAGGCACATGGAAAAGCTGGATACCCGCGGCATTGGCGAAGATCTCCATCGCCACATGCAGCGTGCCGTAGACGCCGGATGACGAATAGTTGATCTTCCCCGGCCGCGCTTTCGCGCCGGCCACGAACTCCTGCAGCGTCTTGTAGGGGCTTTCGCTGCGCACGACGAGCACCGTCGGATCTGCCGTGACCAGCGCGATCGGTGAAAAGTCGCTCATCTCGTAGAGCGGCTCCTTGCCGTTGATCCGGTCGGACACCGGGAATATCGAGATGGANGAGAGTCCCATGAGGATGGTGTAGCCATCGGGGGCNCTCTTCGCCACCGCCGCCATGCCGACCGCCCCNCCNGCGCCAGTGCGGTTCACGACGACCACCGGATGCTTGAGCGATTTTTGCATCACGGTGGCGAGCGGCCGGCCGACGATGTCCGCGACCCCGCCCGGCGGGAAGGGCACGATCATCGTGATCGGCTTCGATGGATAAGCGTCCTCCGCTGCCGCGGCGCCGGCAGCGAGCGCCGCCAGCAGGGCAATCAATGCTCGGGTCATGGTTCCTCCAGCGGGCGGGAAACTTAACACGCTGTTACACCTGTTGCACTTTGCGCGTTCACTTTCGGCGCCGTCGCGCGTGAAATGGCCATCGCCACGCACAAATGGAGTCGACCATGCTGAAGAAGGTTCTTGTCGCCGTGAGTACAACTGCAGCCGCTCTCGGTTTCTCCGGGTTCGCGCTTGCCGATCCGCCCCACTGGGCGCCCGCGCACGGCTGGCGCGCGCACCCGTACTACGCCCACTACGCCCGGCACTACTACGCGCCGCGGCCTGTCGTTATCGTGCCGGCGCCGCGTGTCGTGTACGCACCGCCTCCCCCGGTGGCGTACCCGTACTACGCGGCGCCGGTGGTCGTGAGGCCGGCCGTGCCGGTGTATCCGGCGCCGGGCGGGGTTTCAATCCGCTTCAATTTCCCGCTGTAGACTGTCAGGAACGTTCCCGCCGCCCGACCAAGGCGGGAACGTACCCTGAAAGGAGACCGATGGAACGGCGTACCTTGCTGAAAGCATTGGCACTGGCGGGCTTCGCCCGGCAGGCGAGCGCCGCGCCACCCGCGAATATGAAAGGCGTCGAGGAGCTGCAAAAGAACTGGAAGACCTTCCTGCCCGCGGGGACGACCGTGCCCTCGCCCACCGAGCCGGTGAAGCTTAGCAAAGACGAATGGCGCAAGCGCCTGCCCGCGGAGAGCTTCCACGTCATGCGCGAGGAAGGCACCGAACGCGCGGGTAGCAGCCCGCTCAACGACGAGAAGCGACCGGGCATCTTCGCGTGCGCCGGCTGCGGCCTGCCGCTCTTCACCTCGGCGATGAAGTTCGACTCCGGCACCGGCTGGCCGAGCTTCTTCACCGTCATCCCAGGCGCCTTCGAGACGAAGAAGGACCATTACCTCATCTATCCGCGCACCGAGTACCACTGCGCGCGCTGTGGCGGCCATCACGGCCACCTGTTCGACGACGGCCCGCAGCCGACCGGGCTTCGCTACTGCAACAACGGCGTCGCGCTGAAGTTCATTCCGAAGGACGCGAAGACCTAAAGACGTCTAAGGACGTCGCCCCCGCGAAAGCGGGGGCCCCGTCTTCTTTCCGAGAAATGATGGGTTGCGGTGTCCGTTCGGACTACGCGCGCGTGCACTAGTCCGCGTAGCGGACTCATNCGTGCAAGAAGCGTGCGGCCGCGCGGATCAGACTGCGCGCGGTGCATGCTCGTTGCATTCGCATAATCGACCTGACCTGTAAGCGAGCGGTGAGCGGCCTCACAAGGGACGCCACCGTACGAAAGGGACGCCGATGACCGTCGCCGCCACCTTCGAGATACGGTTCACCCGGTATTTGGATCCCACCGGCCGGGAAG
>C688J18823_10002188_pt1 | contig 12238 bp, 10 predicted proteins | sample HopSoiMetagenom1_FD_18823 | JGI IMG/M metagenome (IMG submission 18823) | reverse complement strand
CGGCAACGCTTCGCCGTCAGCCCGCGAGCCGGCGACCGTCGAGCGCCGCTCGAGCACGATCATGGGCGTCTCGATGCGGCCCGGGCTCTCCTCCCAAAGCTCGAGCGCGCCGGGGCGGCGCCGATGGGCGAGCGTCAGGTCCACGATCCGCTTGGCGGCCTCGGGCGGCACCCGCTTGCGCTTGGCGTTGTAGAGGTAGCCACGCAGCGTCGACTCGGGCATCTGCAGGAGCTCCGCCACGCCGCGGACCGATCCGTGCTGTACACGAAGCCACCGGATCAGCGGCCGCACGCGCTCGACGGGCACGCCCTGCTTCGACCACATGCCGGCGCGCGGATGCACGACGCGCAGCTGATGGCCCGGCACGAACGTGAACGGGTGCCCCGCGTGACGGTTCCACGGCACTGACGTCACGGCGCTTCGTTTCGGCGCCGCCCCGCAGCCACAGTGGCAGGTCCCGTACGACGGGCACTCGGGCACACACGTGCCGTGCGACGGGTGATCGAACCTCCATCCGGCAGACCGCGGTTCAAGCGGGGGTTCTCGAAGCGGTTGGGTCTCCACGACCTCTCCTTGGTCCGGCCGCTCCGCGCTGGAGCGGCAACCGATCGCGAGCGGGACGCTCGCGAACTCGACGCGTCAGGCCGAAAGGAGAGGCGGCGCCCGCGTGCCGCCGGGTAGAAGCGCCCGCCGGACGAGCCGCACGACCACTGGGCGCCCGGGCGCGGGGACGTGCGCGGCCACGACCCGCGGCTGGCGACGGACCCCTCGGACCACGCGCAACACGGCGAACCCGAGCGCCATGAGCACGAGCGCCGAGCCGATCGCGACCGACAGCTCGAACAGGAAGCTGGAGCCGAACAGCCCCTCGGCAAACGGGTCGCGTTGCGCGATCCGTTCGGTGACCTCGAGTAACACGAACAACACCAGCTGCGACGCGATCATGGCGGCAAGCAGCCGCCGGAGGCGTCGCGCGGGCGCCGCGGTCGTTCGAGGCCGCCAGCGGATCCGGCCGACGGCCGACCAGGCGCCGACGACGACAAGCGCTTGGATCGCGAGCGGCACAACGCCGACCACGAATACGACAAGCCGGCGTGGCGGTACTCGTCCGCACCGAACACGGCATTGGCCACCGCGTGACCCGAGATGGCGCTCACCAGGGTGCCGCGCACCCAGAAGAGCCACGCTGGCTTCGGCGCCATGTCGCCAGGATGGCAGCCCTCGTTCGCGCGGGTCAACGAACAGTTATGGAGGGTTCGTGCTGCTCGGAAACGCTCTCAGGCAACGCTCAGGAACCGTGCGAGCCTTCAAGCAGCGACGCCGCGTGATCGGGCACGTACGTGTAGAGGTCGGTCGGCGGCCGGACGTAGCCCTCGTCCTGCTGCCGGGGCGGTATCTCGATCTCAGGCAGCGGCCGCTTCTCCCACGGGATCACGCTCAGCAGATGTGCGATCGCGTTGAGCCGCGCGCGGCGCTTATCGTCGGCGGGCACGACGTACCACGGCGCTTCGGGGATGTCGGTGTGCACGAACATCTCGTCCTTCGCCCGTGAGAAGTCGACCCACTTCGTGCGCGAGTACAGATCCGTCGGCGAGAGCTTCCATCGGCGCATGGGGTCCTCGATCCGCTTCTGGAACCGGCGCTCCTGCTCCTCGTCCGACACGGAGAACCAGTACTTGATCAGCCGGACACCGTCCTCGACGAGGAGCCGCTCGAAGATCGGGCACTGCCGCAGGAACGTGTAGTACTCCTGCTGCGTGCAGAAGCCGAGCACGTGCTCGATGCCGGCGCGGTTGTACCAGCTGCGGTCGAACAGCGCGATCTCACCCTTGGTCGGCAGGTTCGCGACGTAACGCTGGAAGTACCACTGTCCCTGCTCGCGTTCCGTCGGCTTCGGCAATGCGATGTGGCGGGTGACGCGGGGGTTCATGTACTCGGTGATCCGCTTGATGGTGCCGCCCTTGCCCGACGCGTCGCGGCCCTCGAAGACGACAGCGATCCGTGCGCCCGATGCGGTGACCCAGTCCTCCATGCGGACCAGGTCCTCCTGGAGGCGCTTGAGCTCGGACTCGTAGGTCTTGCGCGGGATCGCCGACGACATCCGGCGAGTCTATTGCTCCTCGGTTGGCGCCGCGCCGTCCATCACGAGGTCGACGATCGCGAGCGCCAGTCGCTGGTTCACCGGGGCGCCGGTGATCAGCCTGCGAAGGACGACGGGGCCGCCGAGCAGATCGACCATCACGCGGGCGTCGACCTCGGGCCGGATCTCGCCGCGCTGTTTGCCGCGCTCGATCACCGACACGAGGCCTCGCTCGCGCTCGGCGACGAGGACGGAGCGCACGGCCTGCGCGAGATCCTCGTTGCGCGACATCGCGTCGACGAGTCCCGCGAGGACGCGAGCGGCGGAACCCTCGTGCGGTCTGGTGAACCCCGCCATCGCGCGAACGAGCGCCTCACGGGTGGGCATATCCTCGGCGACCACGGTCGGCGTCGGCGTCTTCATCTGGGTGAGCGCGTCGACCACGAGGGGGATCTTGGACGGCCAGCGGCGATAGACCGTGGTCTTGCCGACGCGAGCGCGCGCCGCGACACCCTCGATCGACAGGCCGTCGAACCCGTCCTCGCCGAGCAGCTCGAGCGTGGCCGCGAGGATCGTTCGATCGACCTCCGGATCTCGCGGCCGGCCCGGCGCCCGGGCCGCACTGAGCTCGACGCCGGCGTTCACTCGGCCTCCGCCCCGACCGAGATCCCGGCCTCGCTGTCGGCGAACTCGCCGGGGAGCGGCTCCTGCGTCGGCGTCGCCGCACGGCTCGGCAGCCAGATCAAGGCGACCATCGCACCGAGCAGCGCGATCGATGCGCCGACGAAGAGCCCTCGATCCATCGCCGTGATGAACGATTCCTTCGCGGCCGCGATGATCGCGGCGCCCGTGGCGCCTCCGGTCGCCACACCGGCTTGGAGCGCCTTGTCGACAGACTCCGACGCGACGGCGACGGTCGACGCCGGGAGCCCGGAGAGCTGGTCAGTGATATGCGTCGCGAACGACGACGCGAACACACTGCCGAGGATCGCGACGCCCAGCGCGCCGCCGATCTGGCGGGTGGTGTCGTTCATCGCGGATCCGAGCCCGGCCTTCGCGAGCGGCAGAGAGCCCATGATCGACTCGGTCGCCGGCACCATCGCCGTTCCCATGCCGAGCCCAAGGATCACCAGGGCGATCAGCACATGCGGGTATCCCGACGACACCGTGATCGTGGCGAGGAACCCGAGGCCGAGCGCGACGGCGGTCATGCCGGCCGCGACGAGGACCTTGTTGCCGACCCGCGTGACGAACCGGCCGGCGAGCGGGGCTGCGACCATCAAGACGAGCGCGATCGGCGCCACCCGGAAGCCTGCCTGCAGCGGTGTGTACCCGAGCACGAACTGCAGGTATTGCGTCAGGAAGTACAGCGAGCCGAACAGCGCGAAGAAGACGAGGACGATCGAGATGTTCGCGGCGGTGAATCGCGGGTTCTCGAAGAACGTGACGTCGAGCATCGGGTGGTCGCTTCGGAGCTCCCAGATCGCGAATGCCGCCAACACGACGAAGGCGAGGGCGAAGGTGCCCAAGGTTCGCGGCGAGGTCCATCCGTGATCCGGCGCTTCGATGATCGCGTAGACCAAGCTCACGAGCCCGAGGATGGACAGGATGGCGCCGACGGGGTCCAACGCGTTCGGCGACGGATCCTTGGAGTCCGGCACGATCAGACGTCCGAGGATCAGCGCCACGACGACGACCGGCACGTTGACGAGGAACACCGAACCCCACCAGAAGTTGCTGAGGAGCCAGCCCCCGACGATCGGGCCGATCGCGATGCCGAGGCCGGAGACGCCGGCCCAGATGCCGATCGCCCGGCCGCGCTCGTCGGCTGGGAAGACGTTCGTGAGGATCGACAGGGTCGAGGGCATGATCAACGCACCGCCCACGCCCATCACCGCGCGGCTCGCGATCAGCGCGCTCGAGGTGCCCGAGAACGCGGAAAGCGTCGACCCGACGCCGAAGACGAGCAACCCGAGGGCGAGCGCCTTCCGTCGGCCGTACCGGTCGGACAGGCTGCCGGTCGTGAGCAGCAGGCCGGCGAAGACCAGGATGTAGGCGTCGACCATCCACTGCAACTGGCTGTTCGTGGCGCCCAGGTCGTGTGACAACGTGGGCAGCGCCACGTTCAGGATCGTGTTGTCGAGCCCGATGATCAACAGGCTCAGACACAGGACCCCGAGGATCCACCACCGGCGTTCGTACCCCTCGGCATTCTCCATCGCGTCCTTCTTTCGATACGTTCGCGTTTCGAAAAGGATACCGGGCCGCAGTCGAGTTTCGCAACAGACCCGTATCGAATCCGGCCGTTGCGCGCGGCGGCGTTCGTTCGTCGGCTCGGTGGCGCGTTCGAGTACGGGCGGGAGGACAGGGATTCGAACCCTGGAGGGACTTTCGCCCCTAACGGTTTTCAAGACCGTCGCCTTCGGCCGCTCGGCCACCCTCCCGGCGTGAGCGTACCCGTCCTGCCTCCGGTGCTTCGAGACACGGGAGGCGGCGATGCGGATCCGGAACGGATCGCGGGTACCGTTCCGACATGTCTGCCGATGGGCTCATCACGTCGGTCGAGCAGTTCCAGGCGCTGTGGCCGGATCTGCGGCGCGCGTCGGTGTTCGACCTGGATCTTCGAGGCGAACGTGTGGACTGGACCAAGAGCCGGCTCGACGGAAGCACCTTCTTCGGATGCGTGTTCGGCGATACCGATCCCGACCGGCTGGCGGCATGCGGCGCGAGCATCCTGTCGCTGCCTGAGGGGTTGCCGTTCAAGCCGTACCGCTCGTCGCTCTACGACTACCTCGAGCTCACCGCGCGGACCGACGACCCTGCGACCGCCACGCTGGACGGCCGTATGGCGTCCTGGTTCGCGTCGTCATCGGCCACGTCGATCCATGACCTCGCGATCAGGGCGCTCCACGACGCGACGATCGACGGCGCCATCGCCCGGTTCGTCATCGGACGACGAGTCGTGGGAGTGATGGGCGGCCACGCGCTCCGCCGGGACAGCCACCTGTACGAGACGGTCGCGGATGTCGGTCGGCAGCTGACTCGCACTGGTCTGTGCGTGGCGACCGGGGGAGGCCCCGGCGTGATGGAAGCGGCCAATCTCGGTGCGTGGTTCGCCCCGCTTCCCGATCGCACTCTGGACGAAGCGATCGCCGTCCTCGCCGAGGCGCCTGCTTACGCCGACGATCCCGTCGGATACGACCGCTGCACGCGAGAGGTCCGGCGACGCTGGCCGGCGGGCGGCGAGAGCCTCGGCGTGCCGACCTGGGTGTACGCCGACGAGCCGACCTCCGGGTTCGCGAGCCACATCGGCAAGTACTTCACGAACAGCGTGCGCGAGAACGGCCTCCTGGCCATCGCACGGTCGGGCGTGATCTACGCGCCGGGCGGCGCCGGCACCGAGCAAGAGATCTTCACCGACACCGCCCAGAACAGCTTGACCCTCTATGAGGTTCGCAGTCCCATGGTGTTCCTCGGCCGCCACCACTACGAGATCGAGCACGCCGACCTCCTCGCCGCTGCCCGCCGGCAAGCGACGGCCTTCGGCTGGGCGGAGCTCATCACCGTCTGCGACCAACCGTCGGAGGTCGTCGACTTCATCACCGCGCACGACCCGGACACGTCGGGCACCCGCGATGTGGACCCCCGTCGCGCGCACCGGGACATCCGCGCGTGAGTCCGCGCGTGCTCCGAGCGCCGACCGAGGCCGCGCCGTTTCGGGAAGCGTTCGCGCGGATCCGCACGGAGTTCAACGTCCCGGCTGCCTTCCCCCCGCACGTCGAAGCCGACGCGGAAGCCGTCGCAACGCGCGGCCCGGTGGTGCCGTCCGGAGCCGCAGCCACCGCGCGCGTTGACGCCCGCGATGTCGGTTTCGTCACGATCGATCCACCCGGGAGCCGCGATCTCGATCAGGCCTACCAGGCGGAGCGGCGATCCGCCGGCTACCGGGTTCGCTACGCCATCGCGGATGTCGCGGCCTTCGTCGCACCCGGAAGTGCGTTGGACGTCGAGTCGTTCGCCCGCGGCGTCACGCTGTATCTCCCCGACGGGCGCGCTCCGTTGCTGCCGAACCGGATCGGCGAGGGCTGCGCGAGCCTGTTGCCGAACGAGGAGCGTCCGGCGCTGTTGTGGACGATAGATCTTGACGCCACGGGCGGAACCGTGTCCGCGCGGCTCGAACGGGCGATCGTGCGGAGCCGAGCGGCGCTCACGTACGGCGAGGCACAAGCGTCGCTCGACGCCGGCCGGGCCGACGACTCGCTCTCGCTGCTCCGAACGATCGGCGCGCTCCGGCTCGAGCGGCAGATCGAGCGAGGCGGCGTCAGCCTCGACCTGCCAACGCAGGAGGTCATCGCCGCTCCCTCGGGCGCGTTCGCGCTGCGGTACGGATCACCGCTCCCCGTCGAGGGGTGGAACGCGCAGATCTCGCTGCTGGCCGGCATGGAGGCGGCCAACATCATGATCGCCGGCGGCGTCGGGATCCTGCGGACGTTGCCGCCGCCGCAAGACGCCCAGCTCGAGCGGCTCCGGCGCGCGGCCCAAGCCCTCGGCGTGGCTTGGCCGAACGACGCGCGATGGTCCGACGTCGTCCACGCGTTGGATCGCGGGAACCAGGGCAGCGCTGCCTTCCTGATCCAAGCGGCGCACATCCTTCGCGGAGCCGGATACGCGAAGCTCGACGCGACGAACACGGACGCCGCGCTCGTCCCCGTGCATGCCGGCCTTGCAGCTCCGTACGCCCACGTCACCGCGCCGCTGAGACGCCTCGCCGACCGCTACGCGAACGAGATCGTGCTCGCTCGGTGCGCCGGCGAAGAGCCGCCGACGTGGGTCGCGGATGCGCTCGATCGGTTGGTAGCAACGATGGAGGCTGCGAACCGCCTCGACGCCGACGTGGAGCGTGCGGTCGTCGACGCGGTCGAGTGCGCGGTCCTCGCGGGTCACATCGGAGAGCGCTTCGGCGCCGTGGTCATCGATCAGAACCGCACGGGCATCGTCGTCCAACTGTCCGGAGCGGCGATCGTCGCGCACATGGACGAAGATCTGCCGCTCGGCCAACACATCGACGTGATCGTGGCCGCCGTCGATCCGGTTGCGCGTCACGTTGAGCTGGGTCCTGCCGCACCCGTCCCCGGCGCGAACAAAGAGAAGGCCGGATGATCGCCGTGATCGACGTCCGAGGCTAACGCGGGTCGGCGTTGGCTGCCCCGGCCGAGGCAGGTGCCTGGCCGGCAAGCTCGGCGGTCAACGACATGCCGAGATGCAGCGCGAGCGAGGTCGCGCCCGCCCACATCAGCAGCGCGATGACCGACAGGAGCGGCCCGTACGTCTGCGAGCTGCTCGACACGGAGAACCACACCGTAAGGGCGATCGTGAACACGACCCACAACACGAGTGCAACCAGCGCTCCCGCCATGACGGCGCGCTGCGGGCCGAGCGGGCGAGCGGGCGCCCACCGGAACAACAGGTAGATCCCGATCGCTGCGGCGACGACGCCGGCGATCCACCGCAGGACCAACCACGCGTCCTTCGCCGCGCCCGTCCACCCGAAGCCGGTCGCGATCGCATCGCCCCCGACGAGGACCGCGAGGCCGATCGCGGCCAATAACCCTGCGGTGAACGCCAGCCCCAACGCCACGAGGAAGCGGCGGACGCCTGGCCGGTCTTCGGTCCGGCCGGCGAGCCGGTTGCCGGAGCGCTCGATCTGGGCCATCGCGAACATGCCGGAGAACATCGCGGCGCCGAGACCCACCATCGCCGCCGTTGCGCCGCCGGTCGACTGTTGGGCGGCTTCCTGGAGCAACTGTCCCGACGGCCCGGGCGCGATCGACTTCGATAGCTCGATGATCGTGTCGCGGAACGCCCCGATCCCCAGCACGCTCGCCAGCCCGACCAGCCCGATGAAGCCGGAGATCATCGCGAACATGCCCTGGTACCCGAGCGCCCGGGTGTGACTGGACCCGTCCGCATGGGTGAATCGCCGAACGACGTCGCCGACCACGTGGCCGGTCCCTCGTCGCCGAACGTCCGTCATGACCGGTGTGTTCGTCGCGCCCGCCGTTCGCATGTCGGATCCCTCCCCGCTCCGGATCATCCCGGCGAACGCGTACCCAGAGACGTCTCGGTCCACACCTCCGCTGCGGCGACGCGTCGCCGGCCTGCGTGCTCCGACCCTCCCCGCCCTAGGTCGGTCCGTCTCCTGGGTGCGTCTCAGAACGGCACGATCCGGACGCGGATCCCGCGGTCGATCGTGACGATCACGTACGTCGGTCGCTCCTGCCGTCGCTTCCACGTTGGACTTCCAGGATTGACCAGCCGCACGCCGTCCTCCTCGACGTCCATCGGGATGTGGGAATGCCCGAACAACACGACGGCCGCGTCGGGGAACCGACGGTGCATCCGCGCCCCGCGTCTCCTCGCCGGTCCGGCGTCGTGGATCACGGCGAACCGCACGCCGTCGACGTCGAAGCTGAGTGACTCGGGCGCGCCCCACGCGGCGATCGCCCGCCCGTCGTTGTTGCCGCGGACGGCACGGACCGGCGCGAGGTCGGCCAACTGCTCGAGAACCCCCGGGGCGGTCACGTCGCCGGCATGAACGATGAGATCGACGCCCGCGGCGGCGCGCAGAACCACGGGCGGCAGCTCGCGAGCGAAATCAGGGATGTGCGTGTCGGCGACGACGAGGATGCGGGTGCCGCGGCCGCGGTCTGGCATCGTTGCCGCAGCGTATCTCGTCGACGCCGCCACCCGACCGATCCGGCGGCGTAGAACGCGAAAGGCAGTACGGTGGTCGCGATGAGCGCCGACGAAACGCGGCGAGCCGCAGATCTCGTTCGTGCGGTGAAGCCGGCCGACGACGACCACATCTCCTCGACCGACCCGGAGGAGACGACACCGTGGGAACACGTCCGGCCGCGCTCCATCACCGATGACCAATGGCGACGGTTCGAAGGCGCCGTCGCCGAGATGTTCGAGGCCTTCGGGATGGACCTCGACACGACGGGCACGCGGGCGACGCCGGGGCGATTCGTGCGCGCCTTGTTCGAGGCAACGGCCGGCTACGAGGGAGATCCGAAGCTCCTCACCACCTTCCCGACCGAGTGTCGAGGAGGCCCGGACTGCTCGATCAGCCAGGTGATCGAAGGACCGATCCCGTTCTTCGCGCTCTGTGAGCACCACGCCTTCCCCTTCTACGGGGTCGCGCATGTCGCGTACGTGGCGCACGAGCAGATCATCGGCATCTCCAAGCTGACCAGGTTGGTGCGCGTCTATGCCCGCCGCTTCAGCGTCCAGGAACGACTCGGCCAACAGATCGCCGACCACCTGAACGAAGCGATGCAGCCGCACGGCGTTGCCGTGCACCTCCAGGCCGCTCATCTGTGCACGCAGATGCGAGGCGTTCGCGAGGAACGCTCGCGGACGTCAACGTCGTTCTGGCGAGGGAACTACGAGCGCGATCCCGAGATGCGGCGGGAGTTCCTGTCGGTGGCACAGCAATCTCGTGACTGATCTCGGCGTCACGATCGACGCCCTGTTGGACGAAGCCAGGTTCCCTGCCGTTGATCTTCACCCCGAAGTCGAGGCGGCATACGGGGGCCCGCTCGGGCTGCCCGAGGACGTCGTCTACGCGAACTTCGTGGCATCGATCGACGGCGTTGCCGCCATCTCCGGGATCACGACGTCGTCGGCGTTGATCAGCGGCGGTGGCGCTGCCGACCGATTCGTGATGGCGCTGCTTCGATCGGCGGCCGATGCGGTGATCGTCGGTTCAGGCACGTTGCGAGAGCACGACGGGCCATGGACAGCGGAACACGCGTTCCCGCGTGGCGCCCAGCAGTTCGAGCGTTCCGGGTCCGACCGGTCGGCCTCATCCGAGCCTCAGCTCGTCGTCACAACCAGACGCGGAGACCTCCGGATCGATCATCCGGCGCTCGCGGGGTCGCTCGTAGCGTCGACGACGCGCGGCGCTCGGTCGGTCGCTGACCGCGGCGCCGGGCGGCTCGAGGTTCTCGATCTCGGCGACACCGACGAGATCGATCCGCGGGCGCTCGTCGTCGCGCTGCGCGAACGAGGCCATCGGAGGATCCTGACGGAAGGCGGCCCACGATGGATGGGCTCGATGCTAGCCGCAGCCGCCGTCGATCAACTCTTCCTGACGGTGGCACCGAGCATGCTGGGAGGCGGCTCCGGTCGTGTCCCGCTGTCCGGCGAACGAGACCTGCGGACGACGGACCACGATGCGCGATTGATCGGCGTGCGCACGTCGGCCGACTATCTGTTTGTCCGATACGCGCTCGGCGAACGATAGGCGAGGTCCGCAGTAGCATCGGATACGTCGCCTGAACCATGCGTCGCGACTACTCGGACGGTGTGTCGGCCGACGGGAGATCCGACGGGAGGCGTCCGGTGCAACAGCCAGGAGGCGGTGAGCGATGAATCCCTTGTTGCGGCTGCGTGAGGCCGGACAGAGTGTCTGGCTCGACTTCCTGAGGCGAAGCCTTATCACCGGCGGTGGCCTTGAGCGCCTCGTTCGCGAGGACGGCGTCAGCGGCCTAACGTCGAATCCCAGCATCTTCGGCAAGGCGATCGGCGATTCCACCGACTACGACGAGGCGATCCGCGCGATCGCAGAGAAGGATGGCCGAACCCCGATCGAGGTCTTCTACGACCTCGCGCTGGCCGACGTGCAGATGGCCGCCGACGTCTTCCTTCCGGTCTTCCAAGACACGGGCGGCGCCGATGGCTTGGTCTCGTTCGAGCTCGAACCGAGATTGGCGCACGACACCGAAGGTTCGATCGAGGCGGCCGTGGACCTGTTCACGCGCATCGGCAAGCCGAACGTGATGATCAAGGTCCCCGGCACCGACGAGGGGGCGGCGGCGGTCGAGGAGCTCACCGCCCTCGGTGTGAGCGTCAACATCACGCTGCTGTTCTCCGTCGCGATGTACGAGAAAGTGGCGGAGGCATACCTGCGCGGCCTCGAGCGCCGAATGGCGGAGGGTCAACCGCTCGACGGCATCGTCTCGGTCGCCTCGTTCTTCGTCTCTCGGGTCGACACGGCGGTGGACGAACAGCTTCCCGCCGATTCCGCGCTCCGCGGAAAGACGGCGATCGCCAACGCGCAGCGCGCGTATCACCGGTTCCAACATCTCTTCTCGGGCGAGCGCTGGGAACGGCTCGCGGCGGCCGGCGGCCGCGTGCAACGGCCGCTGTGGGCATCGACGAGCACGAAGGACCCCGCCTACTCGGACGTGCGCTATGTCGAGGAGCTGATCGGCCCCGACACGGTGAACACGATCCCCGAGGCGACCCTCAACGCCTTCCGCGACCACGGCGTTGTTCGGCCGGGTGCGGTCATCGAAGGGTTCGACGTGGCCGAGTCCGTCCTGTCGTTGCTTCCCGAACATGGGATCGATCTTGACGCCATCACCGCGCGGCTCGTCGAGGATGGCGTGCGAGCGTTCCAAACGGATCTCGACAAGCTGCTCGGCGTCATCGAGCGGGAGCTCGCGGAGAGCCGTGCCGCGGACACGGAGACGTCCTCGGAGCTCGGTGGCATCGCCGAACGCGTCGAGGACCGGTTGACGTCGCTCGAGCATGACGACGTCGTTGCGCGTATCTGGCGGAAGGATCACACCGTCTGGCGAGCCGATCCCGCTGAGATCAGCAACCGCTTGGGGTGGCTCGACGTCGTCGGTCAGATGCGCGCGCGGGTGCACGAGCTGCAAAGCTTCGCGAAGGGCGCGACCGACGACGGCTTCGATGCCGCGGTGCTCCTCGGCATGGGCGGGTCGAGTCTGGCACCGGACGTCCTTCGGCGGACCCTTGGAGTCCGAGAAGGGTTCCTCGACCTCACGGTGCTGGACACGACCCATCCCGCCGCCATCGCTCGCCTGGATCGGTCGCTCGATCTGGACCGAACGCTGTTCATCGTGTCGAGCAAGTCGGGAGGAACGGTCGAGACGCTCTCGCAGTTCGCTCACTTCTTCGAGCGGACAGGGCGCACCGGCGACCGGTTCGTCGCGATCACGGACGCCGGGACGCCGCTGGAAGCGCTCGCACGCTCGCGCGGGTTCCGGCATGTCTTCCTCAATCCGCCGGATATCGGTGGGCGGTACTCCGCGTTGTCGCTCTTCGGCTTGGTCCCGGCCGCCCTGA
>C688J18823_10002187_pt1 | contig 12241 bp, 6 predicted proteins | sample HopSoiMetagenom1_FD_18823 | JGI IMG/M metagenome (IMG submission 18823) | reverse complement strand
AGGCGGCCGCCACAGTGGAGTTGACGTCTCCATACACCAGCACTATGTCTGGTCTTTTCTCCAGAACCACTGGTTCAAATCGGCTCATGATTTCGGCGGTCTGGTGAGCATGACTGCCGGAGCCCACTTCGAGGTTCACATCCGGCGCAGGTATCCCAAGCTGCTCGAAAAATACTCCGGACATGTTCTTGTCATAGTGCTGACCGGTGTGTACGACAGTTTGTCGGAAACTCGACCTCTTCCTGAGCGCCTCTATTACCGGCGCAGCTTTCATGAAGTTCGGTCGAGCGCCAACTACGTGAAGAATGTGCATAAAGTTAAGCAGCTTCTTACTTTGTTATCAGCTGTGCCTTACGAGCCTAGTGGTGGTGCATGTCGCGCATTCGCAAGTGGCCGCGAACTCCACTGCAGTCAATTGGCGTAAAGAGAAGTCTATTGAACGGGCGTGTTCATGTCCGATTGGATCTCACCTGCACTGAGAACTCGGTTGTAAATGCGAACCTCATCGATTAGTCCCTGGAAATACTCGCCCCAGATGGAGTCACCACCAATGCGCAGAACCCCGGTTGAGGTCTTGACAGCGCCTGACACGGCCTTGCTGCTTACCTCTACACCGTTTACCAACATTCGCAGCGTTGTGCCATCGTAAGTGACTGCCAGGTGCGTCCAGGCGTTTGTAGCAACTGCCGCCGTCCCACGCGTGTCAAATTCGGAAGCGATGAACACGTGTCCGCTCGGACGACTCGTGTCAGTATTTGCGTATAGAGCATAAATGAGACCACCGGGCTGCTCTTTCAGAGCGACAGTTCGCCAAATCGTTCCTAGAGCACTTGGGTTAACCCACGCTTCGAGAGTCATGCCAGTAGTTAGATCCAAGGTTGCAGAATCTGCGATTGTGACCCATGCGTTGGTCCCATTGAACGATAGTGCCTTACCGAATTTACCAGCCGTGCTCCAGGTAGCATTGCTTATCGTCCCGGTGTTGCCACTACCCGATGAGTCATTGACGGTTGTCCCAGTGCCTTCATTGAACCCATAGGCTGCGGCCAATCCCGCAGACTTACCTCCCGTTACGGTTACCGAAACTGAAGCGCTCGTCGCCTGATTTCCGGCGGCATCTCTAGCGCGCGCCGCGAGTGTGTGTGACCCGTTAGTCGCAGTACCGCTGTCCCAAGCAACCGAATACGGCGCCGAAGTATCTTCTGCACCCAGGGCTGCACCATCCAGTAGGAACTGCACTCCTACAACCCCAACGTTGTCGCTCGCAGCGGCGGAGACGGTAACAGCCCCAGAGACGGTGGCACCTGACAACGGAGCAGTGAGAGAGACGCTTGGGGCTTGAGTATCGGGAGCTACGTTGGATGTCGTTATACCCACTGGTGCACTCGTCGTCTGATTCCCCGCAGCGTCTCGAGCACGAGCCGCAAGCGTATGCGAGCCGTTTGCAACGGTCGCGCTGTTCCAGGAGATCGAGTAGGGTGCTGCCGTAACTTCCGCACCGAGAGAGACGCCGTCGAGAAGGAACTGCACTCCCAGTACCCCGACATTGTCTGTCGCGTTCGCAGAGACCGTTTTGGTTCCGGTGACCGTGTCTCCATTTGCCGGAGCAGTCATGTTCACCGCCGGCGCAGTCGTATCCGGCACTCCGATGGGAGCGTTCATGTCACTTTGAATTTCACCCGCGGTTAGCGCCCGGTTGTAAACACGTACTTCATCGATGAGACCACTGAAGTACTCGCCCCAGATACCATTGCCGCCAATTCTCAACACGCCGGTAGACACTTGCATGCTACCGCTGATGGCTTTATTGCTAGCTTCCACGCCATTGACGAAGAGCCGCAGAGTGCTGCCGTCGTAAGTGACAGCCAAATGCGTCCAGGCATTAGTCGTCAGGGCAGCTGTACCGCGTGTTTCGACCTCCCCCCCAACGTAGACGTTTCCACTAGGTCGAGTGGTGCTCGTGTTGCCATAGAGCGTATAGACGAGCTCCGACGGCTGCTCCTTCATTATTATTGTGCGCCAGACTGTTCCGAGAGTGGTCGGGTTCACCCACGCTTCCAACGTCATTCCGGAAGTCAGATCCAAACTGGCAGAATCAGCTACAGTCACCCAGCTATTGGTACCGTTAAACGACAAGGCCTTCCCAAACTTTCCCGCTGTACTCCAAGTTGTGTTCGTGGTTGTTCCGTTGTTTCCGGTACCTGATAGATCATTAACTGTCGTGCCACTGCCTTCATCGAAGGAATACGCTGCGATCAGTCCAGCGGTCTTACCCCCGGTAACTGTTACTGGAACTGACGCGCTCGTCGTCTGATTTCCCGCAGCATCTCTCGCGCGTGCGCTTAACGTGTGTGCGCCATTTGTAGCCGTAGCCGTGTCCCAGCTAATAGAGTACGGCGCCGAAGTGTCTTCACTGCCCAGGGGCGAGCCATCTAACAGGAACTGCACTCCCGCCACTCCAACGTTGTCACTGGCATCGGCCGACACCGTCACTGGACCAGAAACTGTCCCGGCAGCTGGAGCCGTCATGGCTACACTTGGTGGTGTTGTGTCTGGTGCCACGTTCGATGTGGTTACACTTACGACGGCGCTTGTGGTTGAGTTCCCGGCAGCATCCCTTGCACGAGCAGACAACGTGTGTGAACCGTTAGCGGCAGTGGAACTGTTCCAGGAAATCGAGTAGGGCGCCACCGTGTCCTCACTTCCGAGAGGAGCGCCGTCTAGGAGGAACTGAACTCCAGCCACCCCGATATTGTCAGCAGCGGTCGCCGAGACAGTTGCTGCTCCTGTCACCGTAGAGCCATTTGCCGGCGCAGTCATCGTGACGGTGGGTGGAGTCGTGTCAGGAGTTCCCACCGGCGTGCTCATGTCTGATTGAATTTCAGCGGGAGTTGACGCTCGATTGAAGATTCTGACCTCGTCAATTAATCCGCTGAAGTACTCTCCCCAGACTCCATTGCCGCCGATGCGTAGTACACCAGTCGAATTGACAATGCTCCCACTGATTGCCTTGTTGCTTACCTCCACTCCATTGACATATAGCCGCAACGTCGTACCGTCATAAGTCACCGCAAGATGGGTCCAAGTGTTGGTGACCAGCGCCGCCGTGCCTTGAGTACTGTTTTCACCGCCGATATAGATATATCCCGCTGGCCGAGTACCGTTATTGGCGTACAGCGTATAAGTCATCTCTCCAGACTGTTCTTTCATCATCACTGTGCGCCATGCAGTGCCTATCGCCGTCGGATTCACCCACGCTTCAAGCGTCATGCCCGTCGTAAGGTGTAAACTTGCTGAATCGTTAACAGTCACCCAACTACTACTTCCGTTAAATGAAAGTGCCTTGTTGAACTTGCCGGCCGTACTCCAGGTTGTTCCACTTACGGTTCCATTATTCCCGTTTCCAGATAGATCGTTCACAGCCGTTCCGCTTCCCTCGTCGAACGAATACGCTGCCACCAGGACACGAGGCGGCGGCGTATAAGTGAACGCTGCGGGGAGCGTCGCTGTTCCATTCGTATCTACGACGCTAACATCCACAACTCCTTGAGCCCCCACTGGAGTTACCACCTGCAACGTCGAACTATTCACAAATGTCACGCTCGCTGCGCTGTTCTGTCCGAAATAAACGACAGCGGTCGACGTGAATCCAACGCCCGTAACTGTGACAAGAGTTCCACCTGTCGATGGACCGCTAACTGGAGTAATCGATTGTATTGAAGGAGGCAGCCCGCGACTTACTTGCAAGCCGCTCGTAAACCCAGGTATGCTCTGCCACGCCCCTTCTGTATCTCCTTGAAATAACAAGACTTGTGTAGCAATGAGATTTCCGTCAGCGTCGGCGGCTTTCCCGGTAAACGTATACGAAACCTGTGAGCCGTCGTAACTGGCTGCGGTGAGATTCGATTTTCTCCGTGCGTAGATGTAATCACCAAGATTTTCCATGAATACATGCCGGGCGCCGTTTGCATTCAACCAAGATGAACTTTGAGCAATGACAGCTTGTCTATCTGACGCAGTTGAGTTTTCGTAGTTCGCTGCGTCATGGGTGAATACCTGCACTGGACCTAACCCCGACCAATGTCGCCATGTGTACTGCTGCAGTTGTCCCACGCTCCCGGCGACGGTTTGAGTGGTAGTGGCAGCATTGGGCCATGCAAAATCGACGCGTGGATAGCGTGACGCATCCTCATATTGCGTCGTGAAGAGGAAGAAGGTCTGCGGCGGTAAACCAGCCCGGCTCTGAATAACGTAGTCATCGGCAAAAAAGAATGGGTAGTTCTCCGTCGGAGTGTTCGGATCGGCTACAACCTTTGGCGGCATCTGATAAATCCAGAAGGGCCGTACCGGCAGTCGTTCCGCTCCATTATTTTGGAGTGTTGATTGGAATCCCGCTTTCTGGATCGCGGTGACATATCGAAACCCGTAATGGTTCCAAAGGTCGTATCCGATGTTGTCACTCAAATCCCAATAGTGACCTACGAGGGAGCGAGAGAGCGATGGGATCGCATCTGTGCCTCCATTCCCCTGCTTCCACGCATCAATCGACGACATGTTGGTGACCCATTGCTGGTCATTGAGCGGACCAGTGCACGTGTTCCAATACATATTGCCGCAATTGACATCCCCAATGAACGAATGGGGACTGACTTCCAGCTTTCCGGCTTTGATATCTGCAATGATGCTGGCACGCTGGGACGTTCCTTTTGCGAGGTTATCGGTGTAAAGGTAGCCAGTAACCTTCCAAGGTCCACCCACGCCGTTGCCACCGGTTTGGCCAGTCAGAGCAGGGTTATACATATCGCTCACTCGAGATGACCAGTCTAGCCTGGTATCGTCCATCTGCACTGACCACAACCGCGGGTATCCGCGTAGAGCGAACGGTTTGCGCGCTGCCCAAACGAGACTGCGCCAAAAAAGATCGTCAACACCCATTTCGAAACCAAAGCGGTCCGCCTGCAAATAATTGAGGGTTCCGAAATGGACCGCCCTGCCAGTTCCGTAGCTGGTAGCAAGAATCAGAGGATCGTTGCCTAGACGCGCGATCACAGTACCAGTCGCGTTTTGCAAAATCGTACTGGTTGCGCTGCGTAGAACTCCGCTCGCATCTGCATGAAACGCGTACTGGAGAGTTCCACCATCAAATCGCTTCTGTAGAGCTGCGATGTAATGCGGTGTTGCCCCTCCGGGCGCTACGGCCGCCGGCACAGTAATCTGCGTCGCAGCCGTTCCTGGCGCGGAACCTGTGGCTCCGAAGATGGCACCCATATGTGAGGCACCGCCAATCGACAAGTCGGAATCAAGGTTCACAAAGCCTGTCCCGCCGTTCACAGCAGTGACGATCGCGTTTCGCCAGTCAGCCGGTAAGGCAAGATTTGAATGGGCCGCCACGATTAGTTGCCGCGAGTTCAAATCGGCTGGCGGCGTAGTGTTCGATACATCGAAGATCTCGTATGGGGCCTGCAGGTGCTCAAGGTATCGCTCCGCAAAGCGCTGGAACTCGCCGGGGCTGGTAGGGCTCGGGTTGTAACCGCTTGCGTTTTGCGAATTGACCAACACAGCCACCGTCAAGTTACGGCTCTGTGCAGATGCAGAAATACACGCAAGCAGCAGACACTCAAGAACCAGAAATAGCTTTACACGCATGATACAGCCAACTACTTTCGTGAGCTGATGCATTCTTACTCTCACCATCGCAAGGAATAGTTCTGTGATGTTTTTGGATTTAATACTTTTTGGCACTTCAATCGAGCTGCCTCGATGCGTCCTATGAACGGGGGCCGATACTAACGCTCTGGCGCAGGCTGCGGACAATCCGTTCCATGCCAATATCATGCTGGTTTCCCTCATGAGTCAGCGAGAGAAACACTTTCTCAATGTTGAATCCGAATACGAGGAAAACAGCCACCCTCAAGCTTGCATTGGAGTGCGACCTGTTGACCGGCCGGCCCAACTCTGAATTTACCAATGAGCTTGCGCGGCTCGGTAAGCGGCTTCAGCTGTTCTGCAACCCGTGTTAGACCGGCCGACGTCGTTCGAAAGTGATGAATAAACGTACAGCGGGCCCTCGCCGTGAGGGGTGTTCCAGGCAAAGCATAGCTCGTAATTCCGAATCAAGGCCGCTTCGAGTGCATTGTCTAATCGCGGAGAACGAGGATAGAGCGCATTCGCATCGTAGGTCGAGTTGAGTTGAGATCTCAGAATTGCAAACTCATAGCGTTTGGCCGTTGCTGCCGCGACGAGAGTCGATGACGACCATGCTTCCTTACCGCCACGCCTTTCTGTATTGGTCAGTGACGGTAGATCAAGTACCTGAACGTGCGGCAATCTAGCAGCGATATATGAATCGTCGGTAAACACGTCCTTGTCTTTGATCCACGACAGGACGCCCCGAAGGTCCTCGGCCTTGTTGTGCACGGCGTTCCATCTTTGAGTGTCCAGCGATGGTAAGACGAGGGCCAGCACTGTGATGATAACAAAAGGCGCAAAGGGCGACTCACGGTCCCATACTGTCGCTAAACGGCTTACGCCAATAGGAGTCAGTAAGGCCATGGCAAATGCTGACTCGAGGTAATGATTCACTGCTGCACCCGCGGCTGCTGAACCGACGAAACCGAGCGCCAGCGAAACGACCAGGTAAACACTGACCAGTTGTATGCGGATATCCGTATGCTTACGCCAGGACTCGACAAAGCCGAATGTGCCAAAAGCGAACAATAGCACCGCAAAGCCTTGACCTTCTCTAGATATAAGCCGGTTTAATATATCACGGGCGTATGTTAGAGCGAAGAGTCCAAACTTCGCTCCTGAAATGTTTAGTACTAACAGTCCATGACTGGAGATATTAACCGACAAAAGCACAGTACCTGCTACTATGCCCCATACCGCACAAAAAACAGCAGCGTGCTTCCAGCGTCTGACCCAGACCAACCAGAAAACGATCGCTACTGAAGCCGCTACAGTATTATGCTTTGCCAAAAACGCCAATGCCGCTGCTAAAGCGCCTAACGGCACCGACGCAAGACGCGCGCCAAGGCCGATGCAGTAGATAGCTACAAAGGCAAACAATAACGCCAGCAAGTCGGGGCGTGCAGTTACTGCCCAGGGGATGAGGATAGGAAGAGATACGAAGAACGCAGGAGTCAATAGAGCTAACTTCGGAGATAATCCGAGCCGTCGGTTCCAGCGATATCCCAGCAGCATCGCTGCAAATAGGCACGTCAAACTCAATACCCTGCCAAACAACAAGAGGGCATCTAAGTTGAAGTGCCCTATTCGACTTGCCGCAGCTAGAATGCCGTACCACAGTGGCGGAAAAGGAGTCATGAAGTACGGGATTTGCCGGTAGTCTGCATATAACGGGCCATGGTGGGCCCAGCGCTGGCTAACCGCGATTCCGGACGATTCTGGATAAACATTATCTCCGGTAGGCGGCAGATAATTTACCACCTGGCACAGGAAGAACAACGCCGCGCACGAACTTAGGGCAAAGAGCAGGATGTGGAAGTTCGAAAAGGTGAACAGGGTAGACGCGAGTCTGTGCGATGCAGTTGGTTGGCTGGTCGGATCTGTAAATCTCTGCTCCTTCGCCTTCACAACAAGTTCTTCCACAATGGGATTCTGCATTGAAAGTCTTATGCTCCACTCACCAAACAGGTCCAGCAAAGCTAATTCGCGTTTTTGGATATCGACTGCAGGTAAGCCTGAAAGCCACGCTCTTTAAGAGCTTTCTTGGCTGGCATGCTGAGCTTTCTGCACACTGCTGCGATGTTATCCCACGCGACTAAGCCTCTTCGACCGAGAAGCGCGGCCAACAAAAATGCAACACTCTTGGCAGACACTGCTCCAAAGCGGAACTGCTGCAAAGCCAATTTCCGCACGCTGTGTCCTCGTCTGCCTAAAAACTGGCAGAGCCCTCGAGCTTCCGAGGCATAGCGAGCGTTCCACGGCCGTAGCTTTCGAGTCGTGTATATGACGCGAGAGAAGGCAAGCATCCTGGAGCGGTAATAGTCTCGCCCAAAATTTCCATTCACGACGACAGAGCTGGCGGCTAGATCAGAAGTCCGAAAGTACCTGCCTACGACCGATGGGATCGCCGCAAACTTGTAACGGCAGGCGACTTGGAATCCAGCGAGTAAGTCGTCGTCGCTTCGTAGACCTTCGCTGAAGCAGTCGAGTTCAAGCAGCACGACACGGCGAATGAAACTGGCCTGTAGCATCGGAAATTGAAACGGATACTGAATGCTGAGAGAATCCTGGAGGACTTGAGGGGAAGTCTCGATCGTTACTCCGTGCTCTTCAAAGAACGAAAGTCCATCGCCTTCGTCAGTCACTAAGCGCAGGTCTCCGAATATCCAGGCCACATCCGGGGGTACCTGACAGACCGCTTTCAGCAGTTCGCCAGTACGTTCCGGAGTCCATACGTCATCACTGTCGAGAAATGCAATCCATTCTCCTCTTGCCTCCATAATCCCGCGGTGGCGTGCTCCAGCGACCCCGGTATTAGCTTGCCGAACAACGCGAACCCGTGCTCCATATCGCGACTCGACAAGGTCGGGGGTGCCGTCGGAGGAACCATCGTCCACCACAATGATCTCATCCACTGGAGTCGTTTGTGCCAGCACGCTATCAATCGCGCGTTCGATATAACGCCGGCGATTGTAAGTAGGAATAACTGCTGAGACTCTCATGTAAAAATCCGTCAATTGCTCCAGAACACACAAGATGTGTACTTTGCGTGTGGCACATTTCTGTGCGACTGCAGGTGTAAATCACAAAAGGTTCGGCCACGCAACCAAGGAACTGATACCGATCAGGACAAGAAAGATTACGTACCATCGGATTTCAGCCGCGGCTACTTCGGGCAACACTTTGCGCAGACCAATGACTACGGGGATATACGACAGAACCTGCGCAATGATCAGACAGGCAACAGCTTGGTGCAGTCCAAAGAACGCGAAAGCAACCCAAATCCCGGGAACCATATAAATAAGACGGCTCGCGCTTGCCGCGGCGGAATACTGCGTCTTTCCATATGCCAAAAGCAGATTTGATGCAGGCGCTGCAAACACATCCAAGGCGACACGAACACCGAGCGCTTGCAACATCCACCCTGCCATTGTGTACTTCACTGGGAGCAGCAGCGAGATAAGCGGCTTCCCGCACGCCAGAAATCCGATGCCGGCGAACACTGCCAAGGCAAAAAAGAGCCGTCTTGAATGCAGAAAGTCTCGCACAGTGTCCGAGTGACTCGAACGAACCGTGGAAGAAATCATCGGAAGGAAAATCTGGCTGGCCAACTGACTTATGCCGGCCGCTGGAACTGCTGAAATCATAAGCGCCAAAGAGAAGCATCCCAGTTCCGCCGGTGTTACAAACTTACCTAATATGAGTCTCTCACTCTGCCCTCCCATGAAGTAGGCGGCCGTGGAGATTGAAACCCATCCGCCAAAGTGAAGGATTTCCTTGGCGGCGCTGCCATCCCAGCCAAAGCGCACTGCGGGCTTTGCGATAAAGTGGCTGCCCAACGCATACACTGCCGCGCTCGCAACGCTCCTTGCAACCAGCGCCCAAGCAGAAGGCGAAACAACGGCCCATAGAATGGCTATGCCGAACGCCGCAGCTTCAGAAGCGACCGCAAGCAGCGTAATATTTCGCAGCTTTACATGACGCGTAAGTGTAAAGGCCGCTGTACTCGTGAATCCGCGGAAGAGTTCTGCTGATGCCGCAATTGACAGCAAGAGAAATAACTGCGGCTGATGATAAAACAGCGCAACTGGGTAAGCTGCCACTATTGCAACAACAAAAATCCCAAGTCCCCGCGATGCCTGGATAGAGAAGGCAGTGTTGAGGAATCGCGGATCGTCGCCCCGAGGATGCTGAACAATATTGGCCAATATACCGAGCTCGGAGAACATTGCGAGTCCGGCAATGAACACACCGACCAAGCCCACGATTCCAAACGGCTCCGGGCCCAGGAAATGCCTCGCCAGAACCAGTGTGGCTGCAATTCGTAACGCTTGGGTAGCGATGTAGCCAATGAGACTCCACGCACCTCCCCTTATAACTACAGCAGCACGGTCAGAACTGGCCCATACCTTTATCTTTCGCCATGAACTGGAGCTCTCGGCGAGAGGTGGAGCGCTCCTTACCTCTTCAATATCTACGCTCTGCTTTGTTTCGGCTGCCGGAGTCTCTGCGAACGCCGTCGTCAATCGTGCTCCTTTTCTCTAAGTATCTTGGCTCAAACCAGCTATGCTCACGTACTTGACAAACACTATCTAAGAATTAAGTCACGTACGTTTCGTACAACTCACGACAGTCAACTCGATGGTCCAGTTCTTTTGTGATCATTTTGGGAAAGTGACCCGTGCGACGCATGACCGCAGCAAAGTACCGCTCTATCGCCATCAACGTCCTACCGATCACACTTGCGCCGACGAACTTCTTTTCGTTCACCTGCCAAGCGTATTGCATGCGTCGCTGGCTCCGGAGAGTTTGGACTAAATAGCTACGAGTCTTGATATTGGCCTGGTTCTCTCCAGTTGCAAGGGCATCTGTAAGCAATCGAACTCCACAGCCATGTAACTGCACAGCTTCGCTCTTAGCACGACTGGTGATGCTACCCTGGCTGCCAGGATTCCAATATGTGAGAGGCTCCCGAATAAAACCCCACGGCCCAAGCCTTGCAAGTTTCAGCGCTAAATCCCACTCTTCCAAGTAGCGGAGCTGGGAGTTATAACCTCCTACCGTCATCAATGCATCGCGGCGTACTGCAACAACCTGATTGAAAAAAATACAGCGGCTCGCAATAACTTCAGCAGGATTGAGCCACAGCCCTTCTTCATGAGTTGGACGCAACATTCCTATGGAAAAGGTCTGACGCTCCGCGCCGCCAGGGCTCTCCGATCGAAAGACCGCGTTGCACACGCAGCACGGGACTGCAGGTCCGAGCTTTTGCAGCAACCCCACCTGTCGCGCAATTTTCGTGGGGTGCCATTGGTCATCTGAGTCTTGGAAAGCGATAATTTCTCCGCGCGCTTCGCTGATGCCACGGTTCCTGGCTGAAGCTGCACCTTGATTCTGCTGTGCGACAACTCGGATTTCGTTTCCGAACTCTTCTAGTCGGGCTCGCGTATCGTCGGTGGAGCCATCATCCACAACTATGATTTCCAGGTTCGGGTAAGTTTGTCGCCGGACGTCGCCTATAGTCTGCGCGATGATATTCGCGCGATTGAACGTTGGGATCACAACGCTGACTAGCGGATCTCTTGCTACCACTTCGCTACTCCTGATTTTCCTTAGAGCTCTTGGCCTGTCGAGACGGTTTACGCTTCGCGAACCGCTGCACTCAGCTCGGAGCAAGTTGGAAGAGCTTTCACGATCCGCGCCGGAGCCCCGACGGCGAGAGAGTAGTCCGGCACGTTTCGTGTCACTACTGAATTGGCACCAATGACTGCTCCCGTTCCAATCGTTACGCCCGGACACACTACTACATTCTGACCGAGCCATGCCCCGCGCTTTATAACTACGGACGCTATTTTGTCGAGTCCTTGTGCTCTGATCGGGACACCGATATCACTGTATTTGTGAATGTGATCTGATATGTAGACGTTGCGAGCCAGCAGTACATCATCTTCTATTAAAACGCTTCGGACGGCAGAAATCACACAAGTTCCGGCGATGCTTGTCCTGTGTCCTATTGAAATTGCCACCGAACGGTCCGACCCATTCGGTAAGGTCTGGAGCCATGAACCCGCACCTATGAACACCCCGGTGCCGAGTGCTATCCGGTCCTCTCCGGCGAGCCGAATAGGTACCATGAGAACTGTCTTGCGTCCAAAGCTGGCAAACGCACTCGCCACAAGCACGGAAAAGCACTTGCATTGAAGGCGCACGAATCCCCGATACGCAGATAGACACAATTGTGACAGTCTTCTCACAGGGCTTAATTACGTCACTTCAGCGTGTTGTCGCGGGTACGTGGCCTGCCGCAATAGAGGCAGCAGAAGTATGACGCAGGGGGTGATCGAGGTACGTCTAAAGCTAGACTAAACAGCGGATCTCGCACGCCTCAGGCTCACTGGCGAGCAGTTGACGTGATCACTGCGGAAACTATCTGACCGTTGCGTTCAGATTACTCGGTGCGTTTACCTTGGCCGTCGTCACAAGCTGGTCAGCGCCTGCGTCTGGAGGACTTACCCGGGCCTGCCCGTCAATGTCAGCTGCTGGATAATCTGCG
>C688J18823_10002185_pt1 | contig 12245 bp, 3 predicted proteins | sample HopSoiMetagenom1_FD_18823 | JGI IMG/M metagenome (IMG submission 18823) | reverse complement strand
ATTCCTGTTGCTGTAAAATGGACTTGTCCAAGATTATGTGTAAACGTTCCGGCACTGTGTGTATAGTTTCCAGCGATGCTTAATTTTTTTGTAGTACTTCTAAAAGTACCGCCTGCTAAGGTGAATGGACCATTCACGGTAATGTCTGCATTATCACCTAAAAAAGTTCCACCATTCACAACCATTCCATTGGTTCCAACGAGTATGGTCTTTCCATTTTGCTGAATGGTTCCTGAATAATTGGAAGCGATGGTGATCATCTTCACATCAATGTTCACATTTAAAATTAAATCTCCTGCTCCGCCATTATCAAAAAATACAGCATCGACTGAAGTTGGAACCGCAGCACCAGGTTGTCCGCCTGATACGGCCGACCAGTTGGCGGTGTTATCCCAGTTTTTGTTGCTATTGTTTCCAACCCAATAACGTTGATTCGCAATTGGAGGTGGTGAATATTCTGCAAGTGCATAATATTGATTGTTGTTAACAGAGCCCACTAAATTGGCTTTTATGGTACCAACTTGTTGATTACCCGTAATTGTATTTTGTCCCAGATCTGTCCACTGAGTTCCACTCCAATTAGCTACGCGTACATCCGCTAATGCATGGATGTTACACGTGTTTTTATTCCAGCCGATGGTTGGAGTGATTGTAGGGTTACTACCGCCAGGATGCGCCAATGCCCAATATTCACAAGTGCTTATTGGTTTTAATGTGCTTGCAACGGAAGTAAATGTAGGATGATCGGTTAATTGATTTTTTGCAAAGTATTGTGCGGTATATATATCTCCAACGGTTGTTGGTGCCGTTATACTTATAGGATGATAAGCAGATGTATCCGGTAAAGTGGTATCACCTACCATAAAGGTAAAGGCATCGTTACCTGTTTTCTTTAGGGTACCAGCTACATAGCTCAGGTTAGAACCATTTGTTGAAGTAGCGTTATCTGTAAGGTTAAGTGTGTTTGTTGCTGTAGAAACAAGGACACCTTTTGTCAATGTTAATGCATTGGTTAAATTTACAGGACTTTTTAAATATACTTTTCCGGAAGGTTTGTTAATCTCCAACCCATAGATTGTTTCTGTACCACTTGCACCACCAGATTTAATTAGTTTTTGATTTCCTGAACCATTGAAAATTATTTTTGCTCCGCTAGAAATTACATTTCCATCGTCATAATCTCCCCCAATTGAAATCTGGAAGGCATTTGTAAGAGCAAGAGTACTCCCGCCGTATATTGTAAAATTACCTTTAACATCTAAGTTAGAATTGAGTGTACAAGAGCTCCTAATAAAAACATTGTTATAAGGTAGTTGAAAATTATTTTTGTAAATGCTTTTAGAAAAGACCAATGTTGATGTTTCAGCATTAACAACACCGTTTAAATGCTTAAAATCACCATAGACCGAGATAAAGTTTTTTAAAAGTACAGTACCTTGTGTTTTGTCGATGGTAACATTTCCTAAAATTGCTTTATTAGGAGCATTAGTACCTGTAAATGTTTGATTGGCATTTCCGGAAAGTGTAATGAGTCCAGTTCCTGTAGGTGTACCTCCAACATATCCATATGTATTATTTATGGTAACATCACCTTTAGCATTGATGGTTCCATCATAGATCGTAGCGTTGGAGCCTCCATCTGTCTTAAGTTCTCCATTAACAGTTATGACATCGTTTACTCCTATGTAATTGAAAGAATTACCGTCTGCAAGGATTGTCATATTTTGAAGCGGGAAACTTCCTGTAATTGTTCTGGTTCCTGCAGAAAATAATACAGTCGAATTGTATGCAGTTGTATTAATTGTACCACCACTTGCAACAAATTGCCAATTACCTCCAACTGTAATATTATCCTTTAACAATAAAGCTGAGCCTGTTGGTTTGTCAATTTTAACATTACATAAGGTTCCTCTTTGAGTTGCAGCATTACCAATTATTTGCTGGTCTGTTGAACCATTGATTAAAATAGTTGCTGACCCGCTACCATAGGGAGGTGCTGCAGAAAGATCAATATCTTTTTTTACTTGTATTGTTCCTGTATTTAGTGTAAGTGCATATGAACCAATTAAAGTCAAATTTCCATTTACTGTTAATACATCACTTATGGTATTTATTTCAGAAGGTGCATCACTATAAAAGGTGACATTCGGCAATACAGGATTTCCTGAAATGGTTCTTCCTGTTGATTTACAAAAGACAATGGATGACGCAGGCGCAGTGGGTGTAACATCAATTACTCCTTGTACTTGCGTCCAGTTACCGGCAACAGAAATTTGATTTTTTAAATATAAAATACCCCCTGTTTTATTAATTTTAATGTTACAAAATTTTCCTTTTCCTGCAACTGTTGCACTGGGACCACTAAGCGTTTGAGTGCTTGGACCGGAAATGTTAATGGTGGCTGTACCTCCACTATAAACAGTAGCAGCTTCTGTAAATGTGTTGTTGCTTGTTATATTATTTCCTTTTGCGCTTATTGTCCCTCCATTAATGGTTAAGGCATAGGTATTGCCCTCCAATGTAAGGTCTCCATTTACTTGTAAATCCGTGGAAGCACCTATTCCAATTGTCGTGGTTGAATAACCTGAACTAAAAATAACATGATGCAATGCATGGGACCCTGTAATGGAGCTCCCATAACCAAAGAGAACGGCTGTTGGAGCGGCCTCATATTCTTCACCATCGATGTTACCGTTAAGATATGTCCAACTACCAAAAACGTTGATATAATTTTTGAGTTTCAGCTTACCACCTGATTTGTCAATCGTAACATTACCTAAATAGCCATCTGCTTTTGTTGTTGCACCCGTTAAAGTCTGAATATTTCCACCTGCTATTAACAACTTCCCAGTAGAAGAACCGCCTCCAAAACCAGAACTCGGAATATTGATATCACCTTCGGCTCTAATTGTTCCACCATAAATTGCAATACCATACACAGTAGCAGGAGATTCAAATGTTAAGCTATGTGTAACGGTAAGTACATCTGCAACAGGAATTGTATTGTAATTAGCATAATCCGCATAAAAAGAAACATTATAAAGAGAATGAGTTCCAGAGATCGTTCTTGAGCCCTTTGTAAAAGCAACAGTTGATTCGTAGGTGCTCGCATCAATGTTACCTTGTTGCCATATCCAATTGCCCCAAACTGAAATTGTTTTTTTTAGGATAAGTGTTCCTTGCGTTTTATTGATCACAATATTTGGAACAATGCCTGCACCCTTCGTATCGTTCCCTAATAAAATTTGATCTCCGGTTCCGCAAAATTCAATGACTCCGGTTCCTATACTACCACTATATACAGCTGTTGCTGTTGTAATAAAATCTCCTAATAATTTAATATTTCCATCAATTGCATTGACTTTTGGACCAAGGGTAATGGATTTTCTAACTGTCAAAACATGACCTGTAAATACAGCTAAATAACCGTTTGCTCCACTATTACCTACAAATATTTTATTAAGGGTTTGCGTTCCTTTTATAGAATGGGCAATACCGCCTATGGGAAAGGAAATTGTTCCGTTGTAAGTAGAATCGTCGACCACGCCATTTACTAACTCCCATGTTCCTGAAAGGGTGACTACATCTTTTACATATAATTTTCCACCTGTCTTGTCAATTTTAATATTGCACAATACACCAATAGCACTCGTGTTTGCATAACCTGTTAATAGCTGGTTACCACCTCCGTTAATATTAATTGTTCCGCTTCCTCCGCCGCTTGCATAACCATTGTTTTCTTTTATATCACCTTGTACGTTAATTGTTCCAGCGTCGATCCTTACTAAGGTCCCACCATCATGTGAGAAAAAATGGCTAACGTTAAATGTAGATGATGCTGTAATAGTATACGTTGCAGGAGCGGAACAATTCAAACTTAAATCGTAAAAATCTGTACTTCCTGTTAATGTTCCACTAGCCTTAAACGTTACATTTCCATTGTTGTGAGTAAAAGACCCTGCTGTTTTTGTATAAGATCCCCAGATGGTTAATATACCTGAAGTACTTGTGAAATTGACTCCTCCTAAAGTAAGCGGTCCATTTACAGTTATGTTTCCGGTATTTCCAATAAAGGTTCCGTCATTCAATACCATCCCATATATACCTACTGTAATTGTCTTCCCATTCTGACTGATTGTACCTGTATATCCGGAGTTGATGGTGAATTTTCTTACACTAATAGTTGCATCCAACACGAGTTCACCCAATCCATTGGAAGTAAAATAAACATCATCAGCAGCTCCCGGAACTGTTGCTCCCCCAGCTCCAGTCGCAGTGGTTGACCAATTTGCTGTGCTCGTCCAATTTTTGTCTGTATTCGAACTTGCTGCTATCCAATATCTGTCGGCAGCAAACGTATTTACGCTCATCAATAAAACAAACAGTATAAAGCTGTAATAAAATTTTACTTGTTTCGAATTCATTGTTTAGTTGTTATGTAATTCATTTTTAAAACATTACACTTTATCAAAAAAAATAATAAAGTAATGAAGTCCTTCAAACAAAACGTTTGAAACACTTGTCATTCAATCATTATAATGGGTTTATTTAATTTCCGCGGAGGTTACTACTTCTCTTCAATCATTTTGTATTGCTGCTTATTTATTTCCACACAAATAAAAACCTTTTTTAGCATTGTTATGTGGATTTCTTTTTAAAGGTCGCTTTGTTTATTTAACGGTAATTCATTTTTTTTCTGAATATCATTAAATCATTTACCTGGCAAGTGATAAATTAAGGTTTTGGGAGGCTGCCACATTTCAACAGGACAAAAACAATAACACTAAATGGAAATCATTCGTTGGGGGTGGCACTAATTACGGGGAGTCAACAAAGAAAACTCTACAAAGGAAAAAACAGGGATCAATCCTTTGCAAGTGAAAACCGTACAGGTAATGACAATTCTAGTTTTACGGGCTGCCCTTGATAAATAAATGGTTTAAGTTTTGGCAAAAGGTATATGATTCGAACAGCTTCTTCTGCTAATCCGTCCGAATGGGATCTAATAACTTTTACATTTTCAACTCTACCTTCTTTATTTACATTAAATCGAATATATATTATGCCTTGTATCCCGCTTTGTTTTTCTTTTTGTGGATATTGAAGATATCTGTTATACACATAATTAATATATTTCATAATCGTATCAACATAAGGTTGCATTAACTTTTCGGGGATAAATGTATAAACAGTGTCTTTATCACGAACATAATAAGACAAATCCATTTTATTATTATTCGTGTACCGATAAAATTCGAGGTAACTGCTATACTTTGATTGCATAAATTTTAATTTGTAAAAATAATTTTCGGGTAAGGCTTTTTTATAGCTTTCAGTTACGTAAAATGAATCAATGGTGGCACAATCATTACAAAAGAGCCGAGCAGATTCTTTGTCCTCTAAGATTTTTGCATATTCTATATTTGCACAATAGATTCCTGTATTTCCTAATTTTTTATTTACAATGGCTTTGTTATAAAAAGCATCTACATTGGGCTCCAAATCAAGAGAAATTGAAAAAAGGGAATCTGCCTCTTCTAATTTTCCTTCTTTAAAATAGTTCACAGCCTTTTCATAAGCATTGAGTGCATCTATTTTCGTTTGTTTAAATGTTTCATTGGTATACACATTGGTTGGGATGCTTGTTTTCTTGTGGTATGATTCAAGATCAAATCGTATTGCCAAATTATATCCAACACGAACGGGAACAGCATCTTGTTGAGCTCCGATCCAATTTGGCATTGATCGTATAATTCTTACCGCTTCTAAATTTAGATCTGCTCCATTTGGGATTCCTTTAAGAATACTGATATGAGTTATACTACCATCTTTTTCAATTACAAATGTAAGATAGACAGTCCCTCCTATTCTATTATTTCTAGCATTTTCAGGATAGTATAAATTATCCCGGATATATTTTTCCAGTTCCTTTTCACCTCCGGGAAAGCTTGGCATTTTTTCAACAATCGTAAAGATAAGTTCTTGGTTCAAATCATCTTTTTGATTGCTTGTTTGCCCAAACAGAAAAACACAATTCAAAATTAAAAAAGCAATTAATGATATTCTCTTCATCCGATTTTAAGTATCAATTCCATTACAAAATAATTAATAGTTAGTTTCATAAAATAAAAAAATCATACGTTTTGCACCAAATATTTCCTTGTAGCCGACAAGCTGCACGAGTAAGCGCGAAGCTATGCATAGGTTTGTGTGTTTGGGGCTTCGTGTTTATAGGATAGGAATCTTCGCTTACTCTTTTCTCAATCGAAGCGCTAGCGTAGATTGAAATTAACCAATTAAACTTCATTCAGTTCAAATTTAATATAAATACACTTATTCAAATCAATAAAAAGCAATTGCTTGATTAACTTTCCCTTTTTAAATATCCGTCGCATTGGATAGGATATAACTGCCAACAATATATTTTTACGACTGTAGATAACATCTCCCTTTTCTTAGAAACACAAAGTGTACATTTTGAAAGTCGTTTTATAAAATTTCTTAGTGTTAAATTTTTACGTTCGATTCTATTTGTTAGCCTTCTTCCTGGTTTGTGAATTCTTTTTGGAATAAGTGAAGGATAAGAATTTAAACCGTCTGTAAATATTGTTTTAGGATGATAGCGCAAAACCGAATCAACAACCTTTTTTATATTTTCTTTCGTTCTATTACCAACAAAAAAGTCGATTACTTTCCTTGTATTACGATTAATTGCATAGATAAGATAAACATCTTGCTCTCCTGCTACTTTTACAGTCATTTCATCCAACTCATACTTTTGATCATATTCGTTAAAAATGGGTTTATTTATTTTACTACCCATTTCAAACAGTCTGCGTTGAATAATTGATTTTGATACACCCACCAAACGTGCAATTGAACTTATTCCTGAACCTTCTTTTGTAAGGTTTATAATTACATTATCCATTTTAAAATCATACGATTTATAGACATATTTACATTGCTGATACTTCCTGCAATTTTTACAAAAATATTTTTGAATCTTGTTTCTAATTCCTTTTTTAATACAATCTTTTGTACAATAAATACAGTTATGTTTCATTCAGGTGACAATTGGTACACGAGGTTTTAAGAGAACCTTATTTTAGGCCCTGTCGCGAATTTAAAAATAAAAAAGAGGATGGAACACCATCCTCTTTTTTACTCACCCTTAATTCCAAGAGTTTTAAAATCAATAATTTATGATAAATTAATTTGTCCAGGTGACAATTGGTACACGACCTACTCATGCAGCTTACCGCCTACTTGGGAAAGAATTTACGTGCTTTTGTCAACAATCTTTATCAAAATCCATTCATTATTTTTACTCTTAAAAATATAATCCACAAACACACCTGTATCCATAATTTGAATATTTAAAATGTAGTTATTGTCAACATCTCTATTTATTTTTCTGATTTTCTTTTCGTCCAAGTTTTTTAAATCAAAAAACTTCCATTCGCTTTTCTTTATTGTGGATTTCTCATACGATTCGTCATCTATATCATACGTTTCTACATTTAGTGGAAAATTTATTCTACTCACCTGAAATTCAGAATCATTTGAAAATTTCTCTATAAACAAATCAAAATTTTCTACACCTAATGTATCAGTATTTTTTTTATTTTCTTCCACGAAAGTTGAATGATTTTCTTTAGAGTCATTTTTTATTTCTTTTTCATCAGAACAAGATGAAAAAAAAACAATACCTAATATAGCTAATTTTATTACTTGCATACTACTGATTTTAATATTTAAGTTTTATAAATTTAAATTTTTTTAATGAAACCAGCCTATAATAGTTGAAATTATAGATGGTTTCTCTTCATGTTTGCCTGTAATGTAACTACCTTTTTCTGAAAGAACATTATCATCTTTATTATCTTCATCCTTTATCCATTTCTGAGGGTCTACAATATTTTCTTTAGATTTTCCTTTCCCCTCTGTTGGGTCAATAGACTCCCATTTCCCTGTTTCAGAATTCAAACGTTGTATAGTATAATGCAAGTGAACTTCTCTTCCTCTTTCAGATCCGTTTGCACTTCCTCCTATTTCTCCAATAACATCAGATTCAGAAACCGGTCCATCTTTAATTTTTATTCTACTTAGGTGAAAATACATGGTTCTAAAAGTGCCATCTGGAGAAGTAATAGTTATTGACCTTCCTTCTTGGCCCTCGGTGCTATTATCAATTTTTGCAATTCCCCTATGAGTCGCAATTACGGGTGCTCCATAATCAGTAGCGCCACCACCTTCATAGTTGAAATCTAAACCCTTATGAAATTTACTCGCTCCTTTTAATCCAGTATTTCGAGGCCCAAACCAAGAATCAATTCTCCATTTCCATTTCTTAAATTTAGCCAATAAAGGGAAAGGAACATCGCCGTTAACATCATTAAATAAAATAGGATTATTCATGAAACAAGAATAGTTACTTACACCAACCATTGGTTTCGGATCTAAATTCCAACGCCTTCCCAACCTCGAATCATACTCCCAAAATTCAGCCGTATATGAGCTACCAGAAATATTTTTCACCTCATCATCCTTCTCTTGCCCATTGAACCCATACCGATAACCATTTGCTGAATACGATTTACCAGGCATTTCAGAACCAAATGCATAAAAATTATCATAGGAAACCAATACAGCCGTACTATCTGTATTCTTACGATCACTTACTGTTACACGAACATTATCCAAATAATCATTTAATTCATAAATTTTCTTACTGATATCTCTTGCATAATATCCATTCAAATGTTGCATATCTACTGTCCAATAATATTTTGTGCAACCTATACAGCTTAAACCTGTCCCGTCAGCTCTTACTGTTTTCACTAGAATGTTAGGTGTACGTATTCCCAAACGACCACTTCCATATATGGTCGCTTCTTTCTGTGTATATTCATAATCCACTCCATTGGTTATTCTTCCATAAACAGATAAAGGATTTCCGCTTGCATCTTTAACATAATATGTTGCCGTTGGTGTACCGGAAGCAGGTTTAAGTGTTTTTATAATTCGGGTACCTGCAGCATCATACACAAATAGTATACTATCACCATTTGTTTTCTTTATAGATTTTATTTTTCCATATACAGTCCACGTAATGTTATCAATTGATTCTTTGGTATCCTTTATTAAATTACCAATTGCATCGTAATCATAATTACCAGTATTCTGATCGTCAATATCTGTACTATAAATAGAAGTAATTGCATCATCAACATGATCCAGCTTATTGGTTCCTGAAAGATACGAATACGTCAGATCATCCATGTTATTTGCATTTCCTTTACGATTCAATTTCTGAATGTTTCCATTTCCATCATATGTAAAAGTATTATCATAGGTATTGGATGGCTCTGTCCAGCTACCCGTATTTACACGATAATCTTCAGTTTTTATACGATTCAACTGATCATATTTGTATTTTTGTCCCATCAATCCGCTAATGGATAAAGCTGTACCAGTCTGTGAGGTCCACGTGCTTATGTTTCCATTAAAAAGATCTACACCTGCTTGTCCGGCACTTGTACTGGTTGAACTTACTAGGTTTGCATTGGAAGGATTAAATTTACTAGATGTTCTGTTAAAGTCGCTACTGTTATATCCTAACACCATTCCAAATGCATCAGCGGCAAATGTCTTGTTATTATCTGCCCCAGGATCATCGGCTGTAGCCAAGGTTGGATAATTGATTCCTTTTATCCAACCACTGATCGTATATACATAATCCAATCCTTGTATATGATCTTCACCAATCTCGGTTCGTTTTAATGGGCCGTGTGCATAGTATTTGTATTTTGCATCCGTATCCCAGCCTACGCTATTTTGTTTTACTATGGCAGGTTGAGGCTGTAATTTTCCTGATGAAGAAATACTGCCATTACCCCACGCCGTTTGTGCCGTTAACAGGCGCTGGTCGGTATCATAACTATAACGATGATGAAACTCATCTGCTGCTCCTTCATTGTAATGCACTGCCAATACTTTGTTACTGATTAAATCGTATTCATAGCGTATGAATTTTTTGTCCAATCCAGGTATGTCTTGTATTAACCATTCTACATTTCCATGCGGGTCGTAGCTGTAATACGTATATACATTATCATCCGTATAGGTATAACTCACCCGGTTTTGTAAGTAGCGTTGAGGTTGAAAATTCTGATAGAAAATATAAGTTGCAGGTGTTGTATAAACCGTATAGGTTCGTTCCTTATTATTATTTACAGGGAAAGTGGCAGCATTCAAGTTCCACACTTTATTAAAAGTGGTGATGCTGTCTGAACTTTCTCCCACTTCTAATATTCTTCCTAGCGGATCATACTTAGTATAGCTATACTTATTGTTTAGCTTTTGCTTTGCATTTTGTGATACACGTAACTGTCCTTTGAAATCATACCAGAAATTAGATTGTCCTCCATCGGGTGTCTCCTGACGAACAAGTTGCTGAATACTATTGTACCAATATTTAGTAACAAAGGTATGTGCATTGTGTTGGGAACGTTTTGTTACCAGCACATTAGAACCATCTTTATAATTTACACCATTGGGTGGAACCGTTCGTACGAGGTTACCAGCTCTATCATAATAATACAGTGTATAGTTGTAAAAACCTTGGGAGTAGCTTATACTACATGTGTCTTTGATATTGGAAGGATCAGCACAAGTAAAAATGTATTGATTAACATAAGCTGTTAGTGCGCTATCTATATTTTTTTGAACTTGTAAAACAATACTGTTGTATACAGAAGTACTGTTAACAGAGTCACAGGTTAGGAATTTGAATTCAACGGTGGCGCTGTCGCCGGTATAATTGTATGGTGGTAGTGTCCAACGGAAACAGATACTGTCGTGGGTGCAAGCTTCGCGGGTTTTGAGAACCCAATAATCGTTACCTGTATAAGTTGGAACTGTTTTATTACCATCTATTCCAATAGGGGAGTAGCCGGCTAGCCAAAAACAATTTTCGTTATCTGAGCATATTCCCACAACTCCGTCGTATTGGTAGGTACCAAATCGCCTATCCCATTTCAAGTTTCCGTTATTTGATCCTTCTATTTTTATTAACCAAAAATCGTAGTTTCCAAAACCGGTTTGTGTTTTATTTCCACTAAGCCCTGATCTAGTCAATGATGATAACAGACAATTTTCAGAATTTGGAATTAATTTAATTCTTAGATCTATTGTTTCAGCTGAACCAACAAAACCTTCATCTGCATTTCCACCATATGTTCTATTCCAACGAATAGTATCGTTATTATTAACCCAGTCTTTATCATTAACTCTAACTACCCATATATCACTCCCTCCGTAGGAATTTTCAGTTTTATTTCCACTTATATTAGAATCAGAAGCACCAGCTAGTATGAAATCACCAGAAGGTGTTTGTACCATATCAGTCATTCGATCACTTCCCGATCCACCATAAATTTTATCCCAAATTTTTTGCCCTGCCGGACTTATTTTCACAATCCAATAATCCAAAAGCCCCTTTGATGCTCTAGATTTATCACCACTTAGACTATCACCGTCAGAAGCTCCACCCAATATATAATTACCATCACTTGATTCTTTTACTACATTTAAGAAATCATTTCCAACTGTTCCAAATCTTTTATCCCAAATTTTTTGTCCTTTACTATTAATTTTCACAACCCAATAATCCCACTCCCCTCTACTAGTTTGAGTTTTATCACCGTTCATTCCAGAGGCACTTGTTCCTCCAAGTATAAAATCACCATTTTTTGTTTCAATAATAGATTCTATCCAATCCACATTTGTTCCTCCAAACGTTTTATCCCACTCTTTCTCCCCCTTTACGTTTAACTTAACAACCCAAAAATCTTGATTTCCTCTATTCGCTTCTGACTTAGTTCCACTTATTCCAGAATATGACGTCCCACCTAGAAGAAATCCTCCATCCTTTGTTTCAATTGCATTATATAAGTAGTCATCACCCGAACCTCCTAATCTTCTATTCCAAATTATTTTACCTTGTTCATTAATTCTTGCTATCCAAGAGTCGTACCCACCATATGAGGAAGAAGTAATATCGTTATCAAATCCTCCTCCTGCGTGTCCTACTAACAATGCGCCCCCATATTTACTTTTTATAATATTTCCTAATACATCATCACCAAATCCACCATAATGACTCTGCCATAAAACAGACAATACATTATCACTAGCCGCATCAAGCCCAGAAGGAGACCCTAATTTCTTCCATCCTATTCCAC
>C688J18823_10002184_pt1 | contig 12245 bp, 10 predicted proteins | sample HopSoiMetagenom1_FD_18823 | JGI IMG/M metagenome (IMG submission 18823) | reverse complement strand
CTTCGCTCAGGGCCACCTTCTCCCCGCAAGCGGGGCGAAGGTCAACGCACTCGCGCAGCGCAAGCCCCTCCAATGACCCTCGCCCCGCTTGCGGGGAGAGGGTGGTCCTGAGCGAAGCGAAGGGCCGGGTGAGGGGCCGCCCCCTCACGGCAAAATCGCAAACGCCCGCGCCGGAAAGCCGAACCCATGCTCCACCTTCGGCCACGTCACCACGATCACCGCACCCGTCGCCGGCACTTTGTCGAGATTCGCCATCGCCTCGATCTGGAAGTGGTTCTGCTTCAGGATCCAAGTCTCCGAGTCCATCGAGTCCGTCGTGTCGGTATCCAGTGCTTCATGACCGATCGCCGTCACCTTGCGCTCCTCGAACAGGAACCGGATCGCCGCGAGCGACCACGCCGGAAACGGCTGCCGTTTGAATCGCGCCGGATTGCTCTCCCAGTCCTTGCTCATGTCGGTGCGCAGCGCCGCGAACGCGCCCGCCGGCACGGCGCCGTGCGCCTTCTCCCACGTTTTGATGTCGTCGACGCTGAGCGCGTGATTCGGATCGGTGCCAAGGAGCGGCGTGATGTCGAAAACGACGAGCGGCAGGATCATGTCCTTCAGCGGAATCTCGTCCATCGTCATGCCGGTGTTGGAGAAGTGCGCCGGCGGATCGACATGCGTGCCGTACTGCCCGACCAGCGAATAGAACGTGGTGCGGAATCCATCCTTCTCGATCGTGAACGGCGTGTGCGTTTTCGGATCGCACGCCGCGCTCATCGTCGCCTGCCCGAACCCGCTCCACACCGGCGTCGTCGAACTGAAGTTGTGCGTGAGGTCGACGAACTGTTTGCCCTGAATCACGCGCAGCGCGTCGGCGAGCGTTGGCTCGGCGGCCGTGAGCGGAGCGGCGAGGCAAACGGAGAGCGCGAGAGTGAAGAGCGAGCGCATGGTGGCATTATCTGCGTGATGTCACACGTGGCGAAGATCCCGCGCCGGGCCGCGGTCGCGCTGACGATTTCGACCTGCGGCGGTCTGCTGATGCTGCACGGATGGCACAGCTCACTCTTCGCGCTCTTCCTCCGCACGACCATCATCGCGCTCGCCGCAACCACCGCATTCGCGCTCTTCGAAGTGTGGCCGCGCCGGTTGCCTCGCTGGTTTCAGCGCTGGGCATTGCAGGTGATCGCAGTCGCCGTGTTCATGCCGATCACGACGACGCTGATCTACCTCCTCTCCACGCCGCACGGCGCGCCGCAGTTCTGGAACATCAAAGACCGCATGGACGGCTGGATGATGCTCACATTCCTCGGCCTCCTCATCGCGCCGTGGACGGCGCTCGCGGCGATCGTGCGGCAGAAGGAAGCGTTCGCGCGCGAGCAGACGCTCGCGTTTGCGCTGGAGCGGAGTGAGCTCGAACGGCAGGCGCTCGATGCGCATCTGCATCTGCTGCAGGCGCAGGTCACGCCGCATTTCCTGTTCAACACGCTGGCGAACGTGCAGGCACTCGTCGATGCGCGATCGCCGCATGCCTCGGCGGTGCTGCGCAGTCTGATCGCGTATCTGCGCGCGGCCGTGCCGCAGCTCAACGATCCAGCCGCGACGATGGAGCGCGAGCTGCAACTCGTCCGGCCGTATCTCGAGCTGATGCAGATGCGCATTCCCGATCGGCTGCAGTACGCGATCAACGTCGAGCCGTCGACGCTCGCTGTTCGCTGCCCGCCGACCACGCTGTTGACGCTCGTCGAGAACGCGGTGCGGCACGGGATCGATCCGAGCGAAGAAGGAGGCCGCATCGATGTCGACATCGAACGCCTCGGCGAGCGCTGCGTGCTGCGCGTGCGCGATACCGGCGCCGGATTGCGTCAATCAGGCAACGGACTCGGGACCGGATTGACGACGTTGCGCGAGCGGCTGCAACTGATGTTCGGTGATGCGGCGGAGTTGCGCGTGCTGTCCGGCGCGGCGCGCGGCGTGACGGTCGAAGTCGAGATTCCGGCATGAAGGCGACGGCGCTCATCGCGGACGACGAGCCGCTGTTGCGCGATGCGTTGCGGCGACAACTGGCCGAGGTCTGGCCCGAGCTCGAGATCGTGGCGGAGGCGCGGAACGGGCGGGAAGCGGTGCAGCTGTTCGACGAGCGGCATCCGGACATCTGTTTTCTCGACGTGCACATGCCGGGACTTTCCGGCGTCGATGCGGCGAATCACATCGGCCGCCGCGCGCATCTCGTGTTCGTCACCGCGTACGACCATTACGCGGTGCAGGCGTTTGCGCAGGGCGCGCTCGATTACCTGCTGAAGCCGGTCGAACAATCGCGGCTTGCGGAGACGGTCAGCCGGCTGAAGGAACGCTTGCAGGCATCGCGGCCGGCAATCAACACCGAGCAGCTGTTGCAGCAGCTCGCGGCGCAGCTCGGGAAGCTCGGCGGCGGCGCGAAGGGCGAGCCGCTGCGCTGGATTCGCGCGCAGGCGGGGAAGACGCTGCGCCTCATCGCGATCGACGACGTCGACTATCTCCGATCGGACGCGAAGTACACGCTCGTCGCATGGCGCGACGGCGGCAAGCCGGCCGAGGCGGTGGTGCGGACGCCGCTGAAGGAGCTGGCGGCGCAGCTCGACGGCGAGCAGTTCGTGCAGGTGCATCGGTCGGTGGTGGTGAACCTGCGCGCGATCAGCCACGTGAAGCGCCACGACAATGAGACGGCCGAGGTGCATCTCAAGGGACGCGATGACGTGCTGCCGGTGAGCCGGAATTACATGCACGTGTTCCGGCAGATGTAGCCCGCCGTTCGTCCGCGCGGATCGGCCGTTCGTCGCAAGCGCGCGTGCATTGTGCGACGGCCGAGCCGATACTCATTGCATGCTCCTGCCAATCCACATCGCCGCCGGCGGTCTCGCGATCGTGCTCGGTGCGGTCGCGCTGTCAGTGAAGAAGGGCGGCACGATCCATCGCCGCGCGGGACTGCTGTTCGTCTGCGCGATGCTGACGATGGGCACGACTGCGTCGCTGCTCGGATTTCGGAAGAGTCCACCGGATGGAAACGTGCTCGCCGGATTCATGGTCGCGTACTTCGTCGTCACGGCGCTGACGACGGTTCGTCCTGCGGCGTGGTGGACGCGATTCGTCAATGTCGCCGCGGTGAGCATCGCCGTCGGATTGGCCTTCATCGACATCGCGGCCGGCTACATCGCGTTCCGCATGCCGCGCGGCTTCCTCAACGGCGCACCGTTTCCGATGTACTTCTTCCTCGCGACGGTGCTGCTCCTCGCGGCGGGCGGCGACGTGCGCGTGATCCGATCCGGCGTGCCGCGCGGCAGTCCGCGTCTCGCGCGTCATCTGTGGCGGATGTGCTTCGCGCTGTTCATCGCGGCCGGATCGTTCTTCTCGATCCGCGAGCGCGTGGCGAAGATTCTTCCGGAGCCGTTCACGACCGCGCCGATGCGCGCGCTGCCGATCGTGTTGTTGTTCGGCGCGATGTTCTACTGGCTTTGGCGCGTGCGCAGAGTTCGGCAGATGATGTCTGCCGGATGACGTCGAACGTCAAAGGCGGCGCGATCATGCTCCTCGGCGTCGGAGCGTTTTCGATCATGGACGCGGGGATGAAGACGCTCGCGGCGGCCTATCCGCCGATGCAGATCGTATCGGTGCGCTGTTTCGCATCGCTGCCGCTGATCTTCGTCTGGGTCGCGTTGCGCGGCGGATTCCGCGACGTGCTGCGCGTCCGGTTCGGCCTGCACGTGCTGCGCGCGGCGATCGGTATCGTCATGCTCACATCCTTTATTTATGGCCTGCGGCGGCTTCCGCTTTCGGAGGCGTACTCGATCTTCTTCGTCGCGCCGCTGCTCATCACCGTGTTCGCCGCGCTGATCCTCGGCGAGCGGATCGAATGGCAGCGATGGGCGGCCGTCGCCATCGGTCTCGCCGGCGTGCTGATCGTGCTGCGGCCGGCCGGCGCCGGAGTCGCGACGCTGCCCGGTATCGCGGTGGTGATCGGCGCGATCGGCTACGCGCTTACCGCGATCATGGTGCGGATCATCGGCCGCACCGACTCGACCGACAGCATGGTGCTCTGGCTGCTGATCCTGATGGGCGCCGGCGCGACGCTGCTCGCGCTGCCGCATTGGCTGCCGATTCAGCCGCAGCACTGGATCGCGATCGTCGCCGTCGGCATCGGCGGTTGCCTCGGACAGTGGGCGATCACCGAGGCCTTTCGACTCGGCGAGGCGTCGTTCCTCGCGCCGTTCGAATATTCGGCGCTGGTGTGGGGACTGGCGTTCGACTGGACGCTCTGGCGAACCGTCCCCGAGGCGCGCGCGATGGCCGGTGCGGCGGTGATCGTCGCCAGCGGCATGTACCTGATCCGCCGTGAATCTCTGGTGAATCGTCGCCCCGCACCCGTTCCCGCCGATTGACAGCGGTTCAAAAACGCGCGTCAATCGAACGTCGTCCAATCGAGCAGTTTCCCGGAGGCACAAGAATGCGTGCATTGCTGCGGTTTGCCGCCGCATTGCTGATCGGTTCGGCCGCGCTCGCCGCGCCGCAGTCGCCGTTGACGGCCATCGGCCGCGGCACCGCGATCGTCTTCAGTCCCGATCTGAGCCTGAAGAACAATTGCGCGTTCTACGAGCGCCTCGGGTTCGTCTGCTACGCGACGCCGAGCTGGGAGGAGGTCGTCGCCGACATCAGTCGCCGCAATGCGACGGCGACCCCGGACGATGCGATCGCGGTGGTGATTCTCGAGGCGCACGGCACGCAGGGAAATGGTCTCAAACTCCAGACCAGCTCCGTGCGAAATGCCCAGCGTTCGTACGCGGCCGTCGGCGCGTTACGCGAGCGGCTAGGAGCCGCGGGCGTGCGCGAGTGCATCCTCGCGGCGTGCAACTCGCGGCGGCTTCTCCGTCCATCGATTCTCGATACGCTCGACAGCGAGCGCCTCTTCCTTCCCGCCACCCTCGGCATCATGAACGCCGCCGGTTCTTCCGGCGATACGCGCCTGCGCTTCCTCGCCCGCGCGGACAGTCACGTCGAAGGCGTGACCGTTGCGCGCACCGACGAGTTATCGCAATCGACGCTTCGCGCGCTCGGGCTCACGGACGAACAGCCGATGACATTCGTCGTATCCGACATGTTCGTGCAACTCGTCACCGGCGATCCGTCGCTCGACCTCCGCGAAGCGATGCCGGTCGACCGGCTGAAGGGCATCACGCCGGAGGACGCATACGCGGATGCGCTGTTTGCGCGGTTCGTGGAGCACCTCGATCAGTTGGCGAACTCGCAGCGGGTGGCGTCGGAAGCGCCGTTCGTCGCGATGCTGATGCACCGTTGACGGTGGGACGTGGGCTCACGCGGTCCCGTTTGCCGCCAACCACATGCCGACCTTCTGCAGTGCGGCGTGCGCTGAGTCGATCGAAACGTGCGGTTTGATCTCATGCAGTCGCACGGCGAGTGCCTCGTCGTTCGCCTGAGGTTGTTCGCGTTTCAGGAAGAGCGCGGTCGCGAGCGGCTCGAGCTCCTTGACTCCGAGAGGGGCCAGCTCGCGCATGACCCAGTCGATCGCCGGCTCGAGTTGCTGCAACGTCCGGGGGAAACGGTCTCGGACTTGTGCGTAGCGGCGGCCGAGGCGATAAGTGGCTCCCCACTCATGGGGGACTGTTTGTACGACATCGTGAGCTTCCATCATTGCGAGTGTGTCGCGCAGATCGAAAGAGAAAGGGCCGTAGTAGTAGATTCGGAACGGTGCGCTGATCGGACCGCCGAACATCTCTTTGAGGAAGTAGGCCGATTTCTGCAGGAGGGTTTCACCGCAGAATCGCTTCTGCTCCTCCACTCGCTCCACGATTCGGCCGAGAATTGCCCAGTCCCTCAGTTCATCGGCGGTCATTTCCCCTCCTCCTCGATCAGCGTTTGAAGGATACCTCGGAGGTTCTTGTTCAACCACCGTTGCGCCTCTTCGCGAAGCTCCGGAACGATGAACACCCGGTCGAAAGTCGCCGCAGGAATCCGGTCGAGGACTTTCGACTCCTGAAGTGATGAAACGATCTGCCCGTCATCGCGCAGCACGGCGAAGTCCATCGGCTTTGCCGGCTTCGCTTCGCGGTCGCGCGCGACGGCGCCGGTACCGAACTGCTCTTTGGCAGCGCGCCGGACCGCCTCGACTGCGTTGATGTTCGTGTTTAGATCATCTTGCGTCGGCTCATAGAGGACGCGATAAAAGCTGCGGTGAAGGATACGCCTGGCAGCGTCATGCCCATCGTGGTGCGCATCCTTCGCGGCGGCCGCCATCGCCATAAGGACATCATTGTCAGTCCATTGCAGATGATCCTCGACATTGAGCGGGTAAACACCGCCTGGCAGGATTGCGCGCAGGAAGTCCCGTAGATGGAGGTCGAGCGCACGTCGGACGCGGTGGTAGTAGAGCTGCTCAAACATGAAGTAACGGGCGAGCTGCAAACCTTCCGCTGCATGCATACCGCCGCGTTCGATGCCGATCGTCGGCTTGCCCGTTCCTGGCGCGCGGAGTACGCGCAGCGTGTCAATCAGCCGATGGTGATCGAAATGACCATAGGCGACGCCGGCGTGGAGGGAGTCACGGAGAAGATAGTCGGCCCGATCGGCGCCGAAGGCATTGCCGGTCACGATCTCTGTGAGCAGTTCGTCCCATGGCGTGAACTCCTTCGGGTCGCGAGGCCAATCCTTCAACCCGACGGCCACTTTGGCGACATCGAGCGGCTCGATCGGCGGCTTCATCGTCGACCAGATCGTCCGCATTTCGGTGCTGAGAATGACGTCGACCGAGAGTTGCTCGTGATGCGTGCCTGCCGGGAGCACGGCCTCCGCGCCATGAGAGAAAGGGATGTGGCCGAGATCGTGACAAAGGGCACCCATTCGGACGACGGTGCGCCAGTAGTCGAGCTCCTTCTCGGATGGAAAAATCTGCTGGACGTCGGGATGACGGGGCTGGCCGGTGATTACGTCGAAGATACGGCCGGCAAGATCCATGACGCCGAGACAGTGCTCGAAACGCCGATGTGTCGCGCCGGGATAGACGAGAAATGTCAGCGCGAGCTGGTGAATGTGACGCAGGCGTTGGAAGGCGCGAGAGTCGACCACCCGCCGTTCGTCGGACGAGACCCGGATGAACGTATGAATCGGATCGCGGATCTCGTGTTCGTACTTCGGGAGCATTCAGGAAAATCGTACAGCGAATTCCGGCGCCAACCTCGGAACCTACCGTCTGTAGAACGCTGAAGGCCTCACTTCCGCCCCATCAAATCGTCGACCTCGCGCGCTAAGTCTTCCAGATACGCATCGCCGTTCGGATGGTGCGTCAGCGCGGCGAGCACGTAGCGGCGGTTCGGGCCTTCGATCAGGGCGGTGTCGTGCAGGTAGTCCTCGTACGAGCCCCATTTGCGGAGGAGGACCACGTCGCGGCCGGCGAGGGCGCGGACGAATTTGTGGTCGTCGTGCGGGATGTCGGGGGAGAGGAAGATCTCGCGCATCTTGCTGGACGCGGCGGGGGAGACGAGCCGGCCGGTGTCCATGAGCCAGTAGAAGCGGAGGATCTGGCGGACCGTCGCGCCGTGCGAGTGATTGGCGACCGGGTCGCCGATCCGCTCGCTGTTCGGGCCGTAATGCTTGCCCACCCACAGTCCGCCGCCGCGCGCCGCGTCATAGAAACCGCCGGCGTTGAGGATCTGCTGGATCTCGCGCAGGCCCATCTCGCGCGAGTACTTCGCGGCCATCTCGTTGCTCGATGCCTTGATCATCAGGCCGAGCTCGTGCTGCGTCTGCGCGTCGAGCGACGCGGCGGCGTCGGGATGCAGTTGAAAGTACGCGAGGAGGATGCCGATCTTCGCCACGCTCGCTGCGTACTCGATCCGATCGGGATGGATCATCGCGACGCGCAGATGGCGGAGATCGAGCAGGCCGACCGCTGCCTGCTCCGCCGTCAGGCCGTGCTTCGCGCGGAGGCGAGCATCGATTTCCTCGAGCCGGCGCTGCAGTTTCGCGTCGACTTTCGTGTCGTAGTCGAGCGTGAAGGGACGCGGTGCGGTTGTCGTGCAGGCGGCGAGCATCAGAGCGATGGCGGCATAAAGCGGCTTCACCCGCGGAGCATACCGCGCGGGTGAAGCCGGCTCCGTTTATCGAACGAAGATCACCGATGCATCGAGGATCGTTTCGGATTTGACCGCGCGAACATCGATGCGGTGGTATCCCGGCTCCGACGGCGCTGCAACGGTCATCGAAAACGAGCCATCACCGTCTGCGGTCGCGCTTCCCTTCGCCAGTTCTCCGTCGATCAGCGCTTCGTAGCTGACGCCGGCGACGAAATCGCTTCCGGAAAGCTCGAACGTCTCCCCCTGCGTCACAGTCGCCACTCCGTCGAAATCCTCGGAAAGCACAGTGACGTACGGTTTTCCGTTCGTCGGCGATTCCTTCGATCCGCCGCCGTATGTGTCCTTGTCAGCGGGTGGAACGAGCGTCGCGACCGCGTCGCCGAACACGGCGCCGGTCATTGTGTCGTCACTCATCATCACAATGCCTTTCGCAATCCAGCCGTCCGGGCCTTTCGGCAGCGGTTCGAATACGTCCTTCTCGTTGTCGCTCTCCGTGATTGCGATGTCGTCCTGCGAGTCTTTCGCGTCGCCTGTGAAGACAATGGAGCTTCCGGGTGTGACGAAGACTTCGCGCACGAGTTTGTTCTCTGTACGCACACCGAGAACGGTGCCGTCGAAGACCATGATCGAGTTGTCGAACGACGGGCTCTTGGCAGCTCCGTCCGGCGGCACGAGCTGGCACGCCGGGCCACAAAGCTGCTCGAATTCGTCCGGTGTATCGATTGTGCGATTGTCCAGACGCCACAGTCCGCGGCCGAATGTCGAGATGTACACGCGGTTTGCGTTCTCCCAGGCAAACGACGTGGTATTTGTGACGCGCCGTGTTCCTTCGATTTCGGTCCAGTCCGTGCCGTGATTGTTTGAAACGAGAATTCCGCCCTCGCTCGTGCCGGCAATTGCGAGACTCGGATTTTGTGGACAGAAACTGACTGCAGTCACCAATGAATAGATCGGCTGAACGTTCCGCTGCGACAAAGCGGACGCGAATCCGAAGAGGCCATTACGGGTCGCGACAGACGTCAGCGACGAAAGCGGGGCCCAGTTGTCGCCGCCGTCTTCCGTCTTTTTCATGCCCTGACTGTTCTCGACGTCCGCGGCAATGATGCGATCGGATTTCGACGGATCGATTGCAAAGACCGGCAGCATCGTCGGCCCGAACCCGAGCACGCCGAAATCTCCCATGAGCGGGAACGTCGGATCGACCGGTTCGGAGGAGAAGAGTTGCCGGTCCGCGCGCAGCAGCTGGCCGCCGCCGATCGCCCACTCCGGTCCGAATTTGTTGGTCTTGTACGCCTGATAGAGGATCGTCGTTCCGGATGGATCGAATCCCGACCGCGCAACCATCGGCACATCGCGCGGTTCGTTGCGGAACCCGGTGGTGAAGGGCTGCCAATCGATTCCGCATTGTTCCGTCACGTTGATTGCGAACGACCTTCTCGCTGTGGAGTTCTGCACGAACTGGCAATCGTTGATGACGACCGGCGTGCCCTTGTGTTGCGGCACGTTCGGCCACAAGACGGGATGGTCGAACAGATGACCGGACAACTTGTTGCTGCACGAAAACACACAGGCGGCGAACGTGATCTTCGAGTTGATGCCCTTGATCACAGCATCCGTCTCGATGTGATGTCCCTGTGGCGAGACGCTGGTCAACGTACCGTGCTGTCCGTCGACGGCCCAGAGATTGTTGTCCTGGGTGCCGATGTAGCGGTCGAAGTACGACACGTGCGGCGTGCGGATCGTTCGCTGGCCTCTGATCTGATAGGCCTGCAGGGCATTATAGCCGCGCGGCCCGCCGCCTTCGAGATACCACGACTGGCCATTGTCCGCTGTCTTATGCAAGCCGCCGTTCGATGCGAGGAGCAGCGGCACCGTATTGTTCAGAGCGAGATCGCGTGGATTGTTGTGATCGACTGCGACCGGGTTCCATGAATTGACCGTGACGCCGAGGCCCGGGTCGTTCGACGCGAATGCCGTGTAAAGACTGCAGCCGTTTGAGTAATAGAGGTTGTAGCCGAGGATCTGAACGCCGGACGTGCGCGCCGCGACTTTGACGAACGGAATGCCTTTGCAGGTCGCGTTCGACGCCGGCGCTGATGGAATCTGCACCCAGTTCGTCCCTTCATTCTTCGTCACAAAGAGCTTGCCCGCGGCGGTCACGACGAAAACCGCCGAACCGTAAAGCCGATAGGCGCCGAACGCATGCATGTCTTTGATCGGACCGAGGTCGGCGGTCCTGATCTCAGCTGTGCCGGGGATCTTCACGCGTATGCCGGACGGTCCTCCGAAATAGACCGCCGTGTCCGTCGCCAGCACCGAATAAACGGATTTATCGATGCCTCCGAATATGTCGTAGTAAGCCCATGGCCCGTTGCCGGCGCGTTCGAATTCACCTTCCGAGGTTCCGACGTAAATTTCGTCGTTTGCGCTCCGCATCCCGATTTCGTAGCCGCTGAGCAGGCTGTGACCGGGCGCGTTCAGGTCGATGTGCTGCCAGTTCGTCCCGGTATTGCTGTTGCCGATCCAGAGGCCGCCGCCGTTGAAGAACTTGAAATCCGCTTTTGCGGTCGCGTAAACGAAATTCGAATTGTGCGGGTTGTACACGACGGATTCCGTGTAGATGACCGGCAGATCGTCGATATGCGTCCATACGTCGCCGTTTTCGGTCTTGAAGAGCCCGCCGGACTCGGAGGCGACGTATCGCCGGTCCGGGTTGATCGGATTGAGAGCGATCGTATTGGCGCGTCCGCCGTTCGGAATGTTCAGCTGCTTTTCGGAGAGAGTCCAGAAGCGGGTGACGTCCACTTGTGCCTCCACTGCGGACGCCACACACAACACAATCCACGTACAGATGACGATGACTGCCTTATTTCTGTTCAAGCGCTTCTCCTTTCAGACTTCAGGAGAGAAGCGCGGAATAACGGAAAAAGGGGCCACGCGTAATTACGGAGTGGCCAATAGCACGCGCAGATCGTGCGCAATGCCGCGCAACCCGTAACGCTCGACCTCGGGCAGCATCCCGCGCACGAGCGTCTCCAGCTCGCGCCGCCGGCCGGCCGCATGCAGCGCCTCGGCGAGCGCTTCCTGCTGCTCGATGACCAGCCCCCGCGCTTTCCAGCCCTCGGCCATGCGCACCGTTTGATGGCGAAGCTCGATGGCACGTGGCCAGTCGCCGCCGGCGGCAGCCACGCGCGCCTCGATGGTGACGAAATCGAAGCGCGCGTTCGGCGAGCCGTCCTCGCTCGCGGCTTTTCGCAGCGTCTCCAGACGTTGTCGCGCCGCCGCCATGTTTCCCTGCCGCGCCTCGGCCCACGCAAGAACGCCTTCCGTTTCCGTCGCGCCGCGCGTGTTGCCGATGCTGCGATACACGGCGATCGCTTCCTGCGCCCGTGCCGCCGCGGCCACGGGCTGTTCGTCGGCCAGCTCCAGCCACGCCAGGTCGTTGAGATAGTTGCCGATGGAAAGCGGGACGTTCGCGCGGCGCGCGCGCTCGACCGCGGAGGTGTAGCGCTTGCGCGCCAGGTCGTAATCGCCGCGCGTCTGCTCGAGGTAACCGCGCGCGCGATCGATCGACGCGTACGCAACCTCGCTTCCGACGTGTCGCGCGAGCCCCTCCGCTTCGACCAGATACGCCTCACCTTTGTCGAGATCGAGCGATTCGATGGCGAGGATGGCGAGATTGGTGAGCGTGCCCATGAGCACGCGCCGGTTCCCCGATTCGCGCAACGCGGTCAGCGCCTCGTCCGTCGCCGCTTTCGTCGAGACGTCATCATCCGCCCAGTTGTAGAGCGTCAGCAGCTGCGACAGCACGTATCCCTCGGCCCAGCGATCGCCGATCGCGCGCGCATCGGCGAGCGCGGCGCGTGCGGTGCGGATCGCGTCCGGCAACTTGTCCTCGCCGCCTGCGACGATGGCGAGCTGACTGCGCGCGAGGATTGCGCCGCGCCGGTCTCCAGCGCGGACGCAGCCGGCGAGCGCTTGCTCGAGCACGCGCCGCGCATCGGCGTGATTCGCGCGCAGCAGAATCGGTCCGAGGGCGAGACGCGCGGCCGCGGCTTCATGGGTGAGGCCGGCGGCGGCATCGGCGGCGGCGATCGATTCGAGCTCGCGCTGCGCTTCATCGGCGACGGTCGAGAAGCCCGA
>C688J18823_10002183_pt1 | contig 12246 bp, 9 predicted proteins | sample HopSoiMetagenom1_FD_18823 | JGI IMG/M metagenome (IMG submission 18823) | reverse complement strand
CAGATCTCTTCGACTAGATATTGATTTCTGAAATTCCACATATGCCTAACTGTAAAGATACTGCGGGTCGCAAGTTTATCTTTTGATATCCCATTCTACAGATGACTTTGCATCGTTCTTATGGCCGTGCCCACTCCATGTAATAATATGGAGAATGAATTATTTTATTAGTTGGATCTTGTTCGTATAATCAAACCCTATATCTATCTACCATCAGCTAGTTGTTAGTCTGCATTCTTGATTTGTGTTTCTGAATTTGACTAATGGAATTCTCTGCAAGAACAGATATATTATACTTATCTTAATGAAATTAAGAAAATAGTGTATTGAATAGGTCCATACGCCACAGGATAAGATTTCCTATATTTCATTTTATGAACATAAAATTAGCAGTATACATAGTCGTGACACTATGCTTAGTCAACATTGCCACAACAACTGTAATGAATCCTATGATGTTAGGATTTGCACAAGGTAGACAGAATCAAACTCATAATCAAACTACGAACAATAACAATGCTCCCCTCATATCAATATTGGCTAACAATTTAGCAAACCGACTCAACAAATCAGCTGCAATATTACAAATAACAAGCAACTTACCGGAAATAAAAAATCATACATACGCATCATTTCTTAAACAGTCATTGCATGGAATAGCTGCAAATGTAGATATTCAAAAAAGAAAGGTAGCACAAGCTATTCTGTCAGCAGACAAGGATTTCGGAGTCATCTTTTTTCTTATGCCTAATGGTTTAGTGTATATGGAAGAACCATATTCCCGTCAGCTCAACCTCACCACAAACAACCTTGGTTTTAGAGACTTTTATAAAGGAGTTGTTAGCACGCATATGCCATATCTTGGCAATGTTGTTATTTCTGCTTCTTCAGGCCGTCCACAAACCAATATTGCAGTTCCAGTTTACTCTGAAAATAATAATAATAATAGCAATAGACAATCTCTTCTGGGCATCTGGGCTGGTGGTATAAACTTACCAGTCTTTAACAAATTGCTGCAATCACTTAAACTTACCAATAACGAACATATTGTTTTAGTTGATCACCATGGTCAGAAGATAGCCGATTCAGATAAATACCAAGCATTAAATTCAAATCAATCTTTTGCTAATTTTCAGAGTTTCAAAAATGCTATAGCTGGAAAGACTGGTTCCATCGTGGAAGCAATTAACGACACTAAGGTGCTAGTATCATATCATCCGGTCAATGCTATTCAGACAAAGTGGGCTATCCTTGATATTCTACCTTTATGAAACCAATACTTTTGCTTCAAGTTAAAGAATGGATGAGCATGCGGATTGACCATTGCGTCCATGATTAGTAGAATACTTGAAAATAGAATTATATTTCTAATTCTGTATATTACCTCAGAGGAAACCAATAGACAATAAATAAAATCTGTCGACCGTATAAATTGATAATATCTACAGATAGTAGCAGTTAATGAAAGTAAATTAAATAAAATATTTTAGTTTCATCTGGCAATTTTTAACTCATATGACAATATCAGTTAAGTCTGGTTTACTGTATCTCGGAAATGGTGCTTCTAGATACGATATGCGGCCTGCGAGATTATAAATAATATCGATAAATGCTGCAACCTAGGCAGAGACCGACATTCCAGGATGGAATAAATCGTTTGTAGTGACTTGCACATAGAGTCTGTTTGCGGCTGCCGTTGTAGATCTCCATGCCTTCCAGGACTAAGTTGCAGACCAGATTTTGGACGACGGTTTCTTTTCGAACGTACGGTGATATTGCTGATTTAGCAGTTTAAACGCATACTTGCCCCGCCGCTTTAGATTCGGTGCCGGTCCAAGTCTGCCGGTATGCAATAGTATCTGAAAACCTAGACTTCATACAATCACATTTCCGAGAGCCCCTTTTCCCAAGGAAATATCATGACCAAAGCTCTTGGTTATCAGAAGGAGGTGTTCAGCGTAAAGGAACACTTGAATATTTTAGAGAATCAAACTATGAGGATTGCAGAATCAATGCTTATCCATCATTTATTAAATACGATGGCATTAATAGAATTGGACCAAGTTTTCTAATGATAGATATAGATCTAAAGGATTTTGCTTCTAAGGACAAACTTGATAGATCTCTGAATAGAGTCTTGAGACGAATCGAAAGCAAAATGCGCGGCCATCCTGCAGTACTATGGACCGGCAACGGTTATCATATTTACCAGCCTGTGGCAGGATTCATCCTAAAGGCAGAAGAGGTATTTGCCAAATTTATAGACCCTAATGGAAAAGATCTTACCAGTAAGTACATGCTGTTTGCTGAAGATTTTCTAACGAACAAGAAAGGAGATCGGCAACATAAGCCTTCCATAAATTCATGCTTGGTTAGGATTCCAGGAACAATAAATTCGAAATGCGGACAGATAGTCAAGGTTATGCAACACTGGGATGGTCAAAGACCTGCTATAAATTACCTGTTGCGCGATTTCAGAAGACGGCTTATAGATGCGTTGTAGGTCATGATAAGATGGGAAACGTAATGGCAATGGATGCGACCACGGGTAAAGAAATCTGGTGGAGCACAATAGGGCCTCATTACAATACAGAATCGATCCCTTCACGGATCGGTAGTGGCATGATTTGGTTTTATGGAATATCAAACTATCATGCTGTGGATGATGCTAGCCATACTCTATATATTTCGGCCACAAATAGAGGCGTGAATTATTTTACGGACGGGATTGCCGGACATAAGAATACTGCACCTCATACTATACAAGACGGGCTACGCAATGGTACAATACTTGCAATGAATGTGCAAAATGGTAAAGTCAAATGGCAATATAAGACAAAATTGCTACCAAGGATATCACCACTAGTTACCAACAAAATCGTCATTGCCGGTTACATCCCGTTCACTGAAAGGACTAAGAGGACTTTAAACCATGCCAAGGCGAGTACATCCGGAATAATTTTAGCTTTAGATAAGGAAACTGGGAATAAACTATGGGAATATGACTTACAAGCTCCAAATTGGCCAGGTCTGGCCCTCTATTGCAGATGGAATGTTATTTGTACCCACTGGAAAAACTGATGATAGTCAACGCAAAGGTTCGACCAATAGAGAAGGAACTTTCGCTGCATTTGGACTACCATAAGAGCTATGCTCTGTGTCATATGTTATACTAGTCATGATTGACTACCTAATTTTTCTAGAGTCCCAAATCAGCTTGAGCATTCTTTCTAGATCCTAGTAAACATCGCAAGATATAAAAAAATAAATCACGACGTTTCCTATCATAGTTATTTAACATCCTTTAGCTCAGTATATCGATAAATATATTTAATGAAATGCGGTTTGAAATCGGAGATTCTAGTCGGAAGTCAATTAGATCAGTCGTTCAATTCTATCATAATGCAATTCGAAGCAATGATATTTACATTCTAACTAGACTAATAACTCTATGACTAATAAGTGGAAACCCATCACAGACTTTACTGATAAACTGTTTTTGAGCTTTTATTGAGTTCCAGATCCACGTTTTCGTGTTTGTCTAGTAATTCTTCAGGCGATGGAATCCTTCCGAATTGTTTTTCGTATTCGGCAATATTTAGCATAAGCCACTGCGAAATCGCCTTGGCATTTAATGGGTCTATTATCAGTCTACACTCTAATGTACGGTTGATCGTCGTCTTTTCGGGTGCTGTTCCTATAGTTGATAAGGCTGAGCTAACCTTGCTCTCATCAGAAAATAACACTATATCAAAATACATCCCTCTAGCCCCACCAAAGACGCCATTCACATTGATCGTTCTGAAGTTGGGATGCTCCTTCACTTGAATCTCTAGTGACTTAGCATCACTCGTCGGAAAGCTCACTCCTAAACATTAGGTATGTACCACTTTGGCCTGTGTATATTTCTTTATAAGAGGTATAGATGAAATTTTGACCACACGAGCTTACTAGCATCTTGATGTAATCGATCAAGAATGTTTTAGGTTCGGGAGTGTATTCTGTTAGCGAGTAGGGTGAATAATAGCTTTTCAGGTATGTACGGCAGGAGCCTTATCATCAATTTCTCTTTTCTAGAGCCAACCAAATATCTGCGATGTGGTTTCAGTGAACTAACAGCCTTTAGAATAACGTTCGCTACAGAAATTGGATTCAATCCTGTGTAATAATCACTATTCAGCAGATATCTGTTATATGCCACAACAAATCTTGTTTTATTAACATTCTTAATATTTAGTATGTCCTCAGTCTTATGTTTCAAGATATCATGTATACCAGTACTGATGACACCAGGATTAATGGTTATAACTTTGATATCTGTATTCCAGAGCTCCACTCTGAGGGCATCAAACACCGCTTCAAATGCATGTTTTGAAGCTGCATAAGCTCCGATCAATGGAAGCGAGATGAGACCTGCGAATGAGCTAACATTTATAATTCTCCCGCCTGATTGGTTTCGTTCCACCATCAATGCAAGTACTCTTTTTGTAAAATCTACATGGCCAAAGAAATTTGTTTCAAATTGATCTCTCAAGTTTGTCATAGTCAAATCTTCAATTGCTCCAGGCTCAAGGTAGCCTGCGTTATTTACAAGACCATAGATTTCTCTACCGTCGGTTATAGAGACAATTCTGTCTATAACCTCAGTGAAAACTTTTGGTTTAGCGATATCAAATTCCAATGGTACATAGGTATGCTTGTAACTCCAGTTAGACTGTATGTTATATGATGGTAGTAACTGCTCAGCAGCTAGTTTATCAAATCGCCTAGCTAGTCCAATAACTTGATATCCAGATTCAAGTAACCTCATAACGGTCTTTTTACCGATACCACTAGATGCCCCCGTAACTATAACTAATTTTGCCAATTTAGGATAAGTACTGTATGCGAATTAGTACAATATATGCTACATTTTTTGGAATTTGTTTCAAGCTTCCCAATTGGAAAAACTAGTAGTGTTACTATTACAACCTGGCTGTATGTCAAGATAGTATCATAGTGATTTCTGCAAATATTTCAATTATATATGTCAAACTAGGAAGTAGGCAGTTCCGAGTATTCTTGTCAGCACAAGTATGTCCAAACAATTTTCGAGGATATGCTATTGCTATCCAACATTGAAATAACTAGGCAAGACTCGAGATTCACTATTTGTCTGCTCGCAAGCAATAACGAGTAATCATTAAGGCTAGGTAAATGAATCGAAACTTATCGCTTTTAAAATTTGAATTATGATCTATGCGGGGCAGGTGCTCCCAAAGAAATAAAATGAATTGTACTTGAATAATAGAAACGTTCTAGGACTCAATGGGAAACCTAGATGAAAAATCATGGAGTACCACTAATGTAAAACAGGAGAAAATTAAGGAGACAATTGAGATTTAAGAAAGGACTCGAGAGCCTATCACAGCCAGTTATATGCAATAAACGTTATGAAAATAATATTTCCGCAATCCAAAGGGTTATCAATACACATTGTAAAGTACATTGAAATTTAATCGTAGCCACGTCAAGGTTTGAGTGACATTTTCGGTATAATACGCTAGTACTCATGCAACGCTTACAAAAATTGACCCAGATTCTATGCCTATGTTGTAGAAAAAAATAGTCGTTAGGACAGTTTAGCGGATGACACTATATTACCACATTCTATTGAAGGCATCAAGAATCACTAGGCTTGTATCTCGAATTATTATTTCGGTCTACCATATTAGCCGTATGTGACAGATCTGATAATGGCACTTATCTTCTCAGTTGATACCTCGGCAGAATTTTCGTGTTCGAATGACACGTTATAATCATGGCGTTCATCTAGGTATTAATATTGGTTATCAAAACGGGGCCTGCTGATGACATGAATCTCGATGTGACTGCATCATGGAATTTCATTCCAATGGAAAATCAAAGGGAAAGAGAGAAGATATTCATCTTGTATGATTCATGCCTTTGGTCTGCAACCATCGGAAACTTACACCCTAGAGGGGCGGATGTCCCAAATGCCAAAATACGGAATTTTCCAGCTTTTTAATATTGCCAAAGGAACATTCATCATTAATCATGGCGGGAAGCAGGGAGTTGAATTGATGTCCAGCCCGAGGAAACAGAAGAAAAATTAGTGTTCAAAGCGATTAGCTTTTACTTCTTGAGATTTTATCAGTATCGATACTTGCTGTTTCGAATTAAATAGTATAACCAAATTTCATGTTAGAAAAATCATGTGTTATGGTAATCTTATATCTGAGCTACTCCGAATGGCAATATCATCTATTCTAGCGTCTCCATCTCAGATAATTACTTCGGGCACTTCAATACCCCTATGGACTTATCATATAACCGATTCGAGAAATTGGGCCTAACTACCAGGCAACGCTACCTATGTCGAAGGCAGAAATTACAGGAATTAATTAAGCATAAGCTTATCTCTTAATTCCTTTGTTCTATTTCTAACGGTTACTTCAGTAACCCCAGCTGCAGCAGCTATATTTGATTGGGTAACAATTTCTCCATTTTTAATTCCAGATAGATACAACACAGATGCAGCTAGACCCATAGGATCTTTTCCAGCAGATATTTCTTCCTTTGTGACGTTGCTCATGATCAGCGAGGCTTGCCGTTTCGTTTTCTCGCTTAGTTTGACTTTATTTGCAACTTTTGCTATGCACTTCATGGGATCTGGTTGAGGTATTCTAAGATCAAGTCGGGTACAAAGGATCCTGAAATCTTTTGACAGCTCCTTACGCTTTACACTGCATGCTGCAGCGATATCATTCAGTGTCCTATGGATTCCCATTTCTCTACATGAAATATATATTGCGGCTGCTAGGACCCCTGAGATGGTTCTACCACGAGTAATTTTCTTCGACTGAGCTTTCCTATAGATATATGCCGCTTTCTCGACAATACTGTCCGAGAGTCCGAGTTTATCTTTTAGAACATCTAATTTAAAAAATGCTTGTCTAAGACTTCGATCTTTTGGCGTATGTAATTGGGATCTTAAATCCCACGTAGCTAACCTATTCATCTTGGTCTGCATAACTGCATCAAGTTTGTTACCGCTGGCATCTCTGCCAGATCTACCAATAACTGTAGACAGTCCCATATCGTGACGGGCGAGCGAACTACGACTTCCAATCCTGGTTCCTATCTTAGACTCATCGATAAAGTATCTATGCCATTCGGAATCAATATCTTGTAATTTATCAGAGATTACTCGACCACAATTACTGCAAATGATCTCTCCAGATTCAGAATCGGTGATTATACTCTCGTTCTTACATCCTGGGCATGTTGTTATAACAGAAGCCCTTATTTTTTGGTTGTTCGGAGGAATTTTACCATAAGAGTCTGTGTCTACGCTAACATCACCATATCTAATATAATAAGGTAATTTCATATAAATGGTATAGTAAGTAACATACTACCAACTAACTGTTTGGTTAGTTAGTATTTTCATTAGCATAATAGCTATATAGAAAGTACCACAGTAAATTTGGTAAATGAGTCGGTCAGAGATCTGATATGATATGAACTGGCTAATGTTTGTACTATAAGTCAGATAGGCCTACTTCTAAAAATGATCTTATTACCAATAAGATGATACATCAAAAACTTTACTATTGATAACATATGTAATATATAGAATAGGCCCTAGATTCGCATTGTTAGAAATGCGATTTATTGCGAACAATCTAATCAATTTGGCTATTCTATCAAAAATGCAATTAACAGACTCTCAATAAATTTAATGGAAACGGAAAAGTGCGGATTGGCCATATGTGAAATTTCTTCTAATGAAAAACCTCTAGTACAATATTCAGGCCGGTAGAAACGCATTTCTATTATAAATTCTTAAAATTGAACCTATCACACTTCTCGAGATTTTGTAATAAAGACTCAGCGCACAAATAATAAACAGATTTTTCAGAGCATATATACAGTAGATCAATCAACTAAAGATGTTGTTTTTAGTACCTGGGCATGAATCGATGCAAATTGTCGAAGAACTGTATATACATTGTAGCTGTTGGTATCATTATTATACAATGGCACTAGTAATGTCAATGACATAAGTAAGGCAATCCTAAATCACTTCAGTTCTGTATGTAACTTCAGCTCAACTTCAGGACACTTTTTTGTTTAGGGTAGATAGTACCTCGGATAATGGTTTTGAAGAGTCTTATAATTCTATACCACCTAAAGTGCGTAGGTTAATAAAACCAGAGATTTACTTATGGATTTGTCTTGTCTGAGAACGAGATGGTCCTGAAGAGGTATAGCAAAAATCCGATTTTGAGTCCTGATAATAATAACTGGTGGGAATCCAAGGCAGTATTTAACTGTGGAGTATTATATGACGGGATTAGAATTCATATGTTGTATCGTGCTATTGGCGAATATGAAGACTATATTTCAAGAGTAGGATATGCTTCCAGCACTGATGGCTATACGTTTGTTAGACGTAATGAGGTTGCTATTTCTCCTAATGTCCAATACGAGAGGTTCGGTATAGAAGATCCTCGTTTAGTAAAGATTGGTCAGAGGGATTACCTTGTTTATGTAGTTCCTTCCAAGTATGTACGCGAAGGACCAGAGACTTTAACAGCATTAGCTACGACGAGTGATTATCGTGTTTTTACCAGATTAGGTACCATAACAAAACAAACCGATGACGACAAAGATGTTGTTTTCTTCCCACATAAATTTGATGCACATTCAATAAGTGGAAAAGGAACAAATAAGTATTTTTCCTTACACAGACCAAGTCGATGGGTTGGAAAGGATTATGGAGTAGATAGACCTAGTATCTGGCTTGGGGAAGGGAACTCTTTGATGGCCCGTAGCAAATACACTCTCCTTATAAGTCCTAGATCAGACTGGGAGGAATTAAAGGTCGGAGCAGGGCCACCACCGATCAAAACGAGATATGGTTGGTTAGTTATCTATCATGGAGTAAGTAATGATAAAGTTTATAGAGCCGGTGCCGCGCTGCTGGATTTGGATAGACCAAACAAGATACTTGCTAGGACCAGGAGACCAATATTGCAACCAAGGGAATCGTATGAATTATACGGAGATGTTAACAATGTGGTATTTCCCACCGGTGGATGTGTGTTGGACGGACGGTTGTTTGTTTACTACGGCGCAGGAGATAAAGTATGTTGCCTTGCAACAGCAGATCTTGAATCCTTCATAGGTCATATTAAACAGGATAGTTACGGGAACTAACCGACAACCATATCATCTCTGGCAAAGCATAGTTGAATGGGGTTTATTGTTCTAGGCCAGAAAGCGTTACTAAATAATTAACCTCCAGAATTGGTATATTTCCATTAATCTCAAGCTTATAAAATGTAGTCGGTATACAAAGCTTCTAGTGTGGGCCCTACTCTAATAATTCACTTCAGCAGATCAGTTAATTATCACTTCTCCCAAATCATATCTTATTACTGGTACAAATATCAAGCGTTATATTGATTATATGAAATTCTTCCTGTGCTAAATGACGTGAACTATCTCTGAGAATAAGAAGCAGTGGATCCACTCCTGATATCGGTGTTATAGAATATAAAAATTAGCATAAAAACTACAAATGGAGCGGGTCGAGCAAAATCATTGTATAATTATCGTTTAACACGGCTTAGTAAAAGCATAATTAGGAATGCACCTATTGTATGATGTATCACTGGGATATGAATGGAGCCTACGATTAAAGGAACTAGATTAGAATCAATACGTGACGCTAATAACTCAAAAAAAGAAGATAGAACAGATAGAATGGAAGATTATCTAGAAGTAATATTTGAGCTAATTCAGCAAAAAGGATATGCAACAACTATTGAAATATCCAAATACCTTAACGTAAGCTCTCCAAGCGTTACAAAAATGGTACAAAGGCTAGGGGAGAGTGGGCACCTAAAGTATGAAAAATATAGAGGCATAAGCCTAACTAACGAGGGTATAAAAGTTGCAGAGAGCATTAGAGAACGACACGGCCTTCTTGCAGAATTCTTCAAAATGATCGGTGTAACTGTTGATATAGCCAATCGGGATGCGGAGGGAATTGAGCATCACCTGCATCCTGAAAGTCTAAAGAAATTGGAAGAGTTTATACGGACTATAAAAGAGGATTCTCAAATGAAAAGAAGCTAGAATTGTATCTTAAGTTAATCGAACCCAGTTGTCTAGACAAACTTCCTGTCTCTGATCAAAGATTCTTGTATATTAACTCCCAGTGTTACCACATATAGATATTGACGTAAAGTACATGTCTTAAATATGTAATTTAGAGGGTGTACTATAGATGATCCTACGGTTTTATTCGGTAAACAATGGTATTGATTACCAATATTTATATAGAACTACAGCTAAATAGTTCTATGGTAGATTACACACACACAGAGGAAAATACAACTACCTCTAAAGGTCTGAATATTTACGATTCTGTCAAGGAAAATTTACTGAGAACAGTAGACGAAATGGCGAAGGCTCAACCTCAATATTATCAGTCTATTTCTAATCTTCAACTTGATTATATCCAGACCGCAAAAAATATTATTCAAACTGCAGTATCCGCTCAAAAACAGCTTCTAGGAAACAATTGGTCAATCCAATCCCCTGGTCCATACGCGGAGCAATTGGTAAATCAGTCTAATCAGATTACTAATGGCACCATCAGGGCAGTTGACGTTAACAATCAACTCCTGATTAATAGTCTCGATACCCTTAGAGAGAACTTAAAGGTCTGCAATAGGACAATCGATACTGTCACAGAGTACAATAATAATGTTATGAAAGCCTGGAATTCCTTCTTTTCATCCGCAGAACAACAACACAGACAATTCTTGTCTAATATGTAATAATCTTTGATCAAAATATCCATTTTCCGTCTTTATCTTTTCTCTTCATATCCTCATTGTATCATTTTCGATCTCGAGACAGGATTGGTTAATGCAGAATGCTGGCTCCTATTTCAGTGATCGCGTACTCGACACGAGACCGTTGGTATACTAGGTTACCTTGATCGGAAAATCCGCAGATTCCGGTCTAATAGGATTAAAAAGTATACCAAACACCTTTACTGTTAATAGGTAATTACCTGATGAATGAAATACATAAGGTATAGTTACAATACCCTCAGCAGTATGTAGCGGGACCCCCGTTTGACCCGTCGAAGAAGATGCTGAGAAAACACCTTTGCCGTTCTTTGTAATAAGGAAATCATAATCAATATGTGGCTGAACATTTCCTGCTGATTTGGAGAATGTTATTTTAAATTTTGTTGGCGTGTTTACCTTGAGGGTTATTGGAGTAGGCTCGATCTTAACCTTCAGACTACCACCAGTCGTAGGCTTCACAAGTGCAGCATTCTGTCCAACTGCTGTCGGTGGATGGGAGACGAAAAGGAATGACAATATAGATGCTACAAAAAACCCTAGTGTTAGCTTTATCAGGCTAGATTTGCATAACATCACAAAAATACAGATCAATATGGATTATAAGTATTTAGATTGTCTTCCCAAGACTAGATTCTAATTATATCAGGCTCTTGTAGAAAAATGTTATTCAGTTGACGAGTAAGCCACATTAGTCCCAAGTGCAATTGCCATATTTTGTTATCCCACCTTACTTAGGGTTTTACATATGAAGTCTAGGATATAGTGAACGTGTAGTTTATCTATCGCCATGATTTATTTCTTAGGGTCATGGCAGCTACTGGAAGCAACCATGTGTAGACGAAAGTAGTGAGAAAAGTGAATACTGGCCGATATAACCAAAGCCTATCACCTGGGTTACGTAGTCTGAAATCTACAGCATAAATCATGCCAGTATACATTATACCCATTACCCATAAAATCGTAGATCTAAAATCTCCTTCGAAGGGCAGAACTAGTAATGCATGTAGCACTATGTAGGGGCGAATAAATTTCATAGCTGTTTGTATATAATAAAGCATAGCAACATAAAATGGACGACTCCAGTACATTCCTCCGGTAGAAGACAGGCTTCGAATAAAACTCTTTTTCCATCTAATTTGCTGTTTTATGAGATCTGAGACTCTGTTGGGTACTCCTACGTTTACCTTTATACTATAGCTATACTTGACGTTCCAACGTGGAGGAGAAGAACGTTTATCATAATCCCGATCTGGGTCTGTAGTCTTTTCCAATAACTCTATTTCGTCGTTTCCTACAGCTAGAATCGGAATATCGGCTTGAGCACTTCGTCCATGATCCACGTCATCAGTCG
>C688J18823_10002182_pt1 | contig 12247 bp, 10 predicted proteins | sample HopSoiMetagenom1_FD_18823 | JGI IMG/M metagenome (IMG submission 18823) | reverse complement strand
ACCCGAGCCGGACCGGCCGCGGCTCTGGCGCTATCACAAGCCGGCGGGGCTCGTCACCACGCATCGCGACGAGCGCGGCCGGCCCACCGTGTTTGACGCGCTGCCGAAGGATCTGCCGCGGCTGATTTCGATTGGGCGGCTCGACCTCAACTCCGAGGGCTTGCTGCTGCTGACCAATGACGGCGCGTTGGCCCGCCGGCTGGAACTGCCGGCCACCGGCTGGGTACGGCGTTACAAGGTTCGGGTGCATGGCGAGATCGATCCGGCGCGCTTCGCCGGGCTCGAACGCGGGATCAAGATCGACGGCGTGTCGTATGGCCCGATCCGCGCCCGTCCGGAGCGGCAGCAGGGGTCGAATGCCTGGCTGACGCTGTCGTTGCAGGAGGGTAAGAACCGCGAGGTGCGCCGGGTCCTGGAGCATCTCGGCTATCCGGTGACACGGCTGATCCGGCTCGCCTATGGACCCTTCCAACTGGGCAACCTGCCGCGCGGCGCGGTCGAGGAAGTACCGCGCAAGGCGCTGGACGAGCAGCTCGGCGGGGGCAACGCCAGCGGCTGGGCGCATGCGCATCGTCGGCGGTAGGCATCGCGGCCGCCGGCTGTTCGCGCCGCAAGGCGACGCGGTGCGGCCGACCAGCGACCGGGCGCGCGAGGCGCTGTTCAACATCCTGTCGCATGGCCGCTTCGCGGCATCGGGGTTGCCCTTTGCCGGAAAGTCGGTGCTCGACGGCTTCGCGGGCACCGGCGCGCTTGGCCTCGAAGCCCTGTCGCGGGGCGCTGGCGCCGCCGTGTTCTTCGAAATCGAGCGCGATGCGCTGAGCGCCCTCCGTCGCAATATCGCCACGCTCGGCGAGGAAGACAGCGTGCATGTCGTGGCCGGGGATGCGACCCGCCCGCCGCGCGCCGCGATGCGCTGCGCCGTGGCGTTTCTCGACCCGCCCTATGGCAGCGGGCTTGCCGCGCCGGCATTGACAGCGCTCGCCAGCGCCAGTTGGCTGACCGAGGACGCGCTGGCGGTGGTCGAGGTCGCGGCGCGCGAGCCGTTGCCGGTGCCGGCCGGGTTCGGCCTAATCGACGAGCGCGTCTATGGCGCCGCGCGGCTTATCTTCTTGCGCCGCGAGGCGACTGCTAGCGGAGAACAGCGATGACTGACAGCCTGCCGCAAGTGGCCCTGCCGAATGGCGAGACGGTGCCGGCTTTCGGCCAGGGCACCTGGCATATGGGCGAGGATCGCCGCCGCGCTGCCGAGGAGGCCGCGGCGCTCCGGCTCGGCATCGAGCTCGGTCTGACCCTGATCGACACCGCCGAAATGTATGGCGGCGGTGCCGCCGAGCAGGTCCTGGCCGAGGCGTCGCGGGGGCTGCGGGACAACCTATTCATCGTCAGCAAGGTGTTGCCCTACAACGCCTCGCAGAACGGCGTCATCGAAGCCTGCGAACGCAGCTTGAAGCGGCTCAATACCGACCGCATCGACCTTTACCTGCTGCATTGGCGCGGCTCCGCACCGCTCGCCGAGACCCTCGCCGGCTTCGAGCGGTTGAAGCGCGACGGCAAGATCCGCCACCACGGCGTCAGCAATTTCGATACCGACGACATGCAGGAATGGGTCCGGCTGGCCGGCGGCGAGACCGTCGCCGCCAACCAGATCCTCTATAATCTCAGCCGCCGCGGCCCGGAGTGGGAGCTGATCCCGTGGTGCCGCGAGCGCAAAATCGCGATCATGGCCTACACCCCGATCGAGCAAGGCCGGATGCTGCGGCACAGGGCCCTCGGCGAAGTCGCCGCGCGGCACGGCGCGACGGCGGCGCAGGTGGCGCTTGCCTGGCTGTTGCGGCAGGACGGCATGATCGTGATCCCGAAAGCATCGAAACAGGAGCATGTGCGCGAGAACCGCGCCGCCCTCGATGTGAAGCTGACCGCCGACGACCTCGCCGCGCTCGACCGCGCCTTCCCGCCGCCCAAGGCCCGCACCTCGCTGGGAATGCTGTAGCGGAAGACCCGCTACGCCGTCCTCTGCGCGCTCAGGCCGAGTTCGCGGACCATGGTTTCGCGCATGGCGAATTTCTGGATCTTTCCGGTCACGGTCATCGGGAAGGCGTCTACGAATCTGACGTAGCGCGGGATCTTGTAATGCGCGATCTGGCCTTCGCAGAAGGCGCGGATCTCCTCCATGCTTGCGTCCTCGCCGTCGCGCAGCCGCACCCAGGCGCACAGCTCTTCGCCGTAGCGCTGGTCCGGAACACCGAACACCTGCACATCCTGGATTTTCGGGTGGCGATAGAGGAATTCCTCGATCTCGCGCGGATAGACGTTCTCGCCGCCACGGATGACCATATCCTTGATGCGACCGACGATGTTGACGTAGCCCTCCGCGTCGATCGTGGCGAGGTCGCCGGTATGCATCCACCCGGCCGCGTCGATCGCCTCTCCGGTCCGCTCCGGGTCGGCCCAATACCCGCGCATGACCAGATAGCCGCGGGTCAACAGCTCGCCCGGTGTGCCGCGCGGCACGATCCGGCCTTCGGCATCGACGATCTTCACTTCCGTGTGCGGCATCGCGCGGCCGACGGTTGATACCCGCCGCTCAATCGGATCGTCGGTCGTGGTGATCGTGCTCGCCGGGCTGGTTTCGGTCATGCCGTAGCCGATCACGATCTCGCGCAAATTCATCCGCTCGACAGCGCGGTTCATGACCTCCACCGGGCACGGACTGCCGGCCATGATCCCGGTGCGCAATGACGAGAGATCGAAGCGCGCGAAATTGGGATGATCGAGCTGAGCGATGAACATCGTCGGCACGCCATAGAGCCCGGTGCAGCGCTCCGCCGCGACCGCTTCCAGCGTCGCAAGCGGGTCGAAACCTTCGCTCGGATAAACCATCGCCGAACCGTGCGTCAGGCACCCGAGGTTGCCGATCACCATGCCGAAGCAATGGTAGAGCGGCACCGGGATGCAGACCCGGTCGCGCTCAGTGAATTTCATCGCTTCGGCGATGAAGAAGCCGTTGTTCAGGATGTTGTGGTGGGTAAGCGTGGCGCCCTTCGGGAAGCCAGTGGTGCCCGAGGTGAACTGGATGTTGATCGGGTCGTCGAATTGCGATTCGTCGGCCAACGCAGCGAGGCGCTCGTGCTCGGCGGCGCCGGCGAGCGACAAAACGTCGTCGAAGCACAGCATGCCGGGCTCCGCTTCCTCGCCGATGCCGATCACGGCCCGCAACGACGGAAGCCGCTCGGCGCGTAACTTGCCGGGATCAGCCTCCGCCAGTTCCGGGGCGAGCTCCCGGAGCATGCCGATGTAGTCGCTGGTCTTGAACCGGGCGGCGGTGATCAGCCCGGCGCAGCTGGCCTTGTTCAGCACGTATTCGAGCTCGGCGACCCGGTAGGCCGGGTTGATGTTGACGAGGATCAGGCCGGCTTTCGCGGTGGCGAATTGCGCGATCACCCATTCGGCGTTGTTCGGCGACCAGATGCCGACCCGCTCGCCGCGCTCGAGCCCGAGCGCCAGGAGCCCGGCGGCAAAGGCATCGACCCGCTGCTTCAGCTCGCGATAGCTCCAGCGGATCTGCTGGTGTCGGGAGATCAGCGCGTCGCGCTCACCGAAAAGCTCGGCGATATGGTCGAAACGCACGCCTATCGTCTCGCCGATCAATGGCGTCGAGCTGGCGCCGTGCAGGTAGCTTGGCTGAGGCATTTGGACCCCTCCTGACGGGATCCTACCCGGGAACGATGTCCACCCGGTAGTCGTGGCCGTGCCAGTCGCCGCTGTCCTGTGCGCGCCAAGTGAAGTCGATCCGGGAATAAGGCAACGAGGCCGTGGTGGAGAGCGCCGCGACGTGGAAACCGAGCCCGCTGTCGCTGGTCGGCGTATCCTGTACGTCGGTCCAGCCGTCACGCCCCCAATGCACGATCGATGGCTCGGGCAAGGCGATGGCGAAGCGAGCGCCGGCGGGCATCGAGGCGATCGCCGCATGCGGAAACCAGAAGGCGTATTCCGCTGTGGGGCGCCGGCCTTGATAGCGCTGGCGTACGCTGCGCGGCTGATCGAAAGGATGGCCGAGTGGGCGCGATACCAAGAGCTTGACGAACTCGGCATGCGCCCAGGCGAGCGGCATTGCCGAGCCCGCAGCCTCCCCGGGAGAGAGGCGACGAGCCGGGATCGGGTCCGAATCCCAGACTTGCTCCGGTATCATCCCGCCGGGGCTCGCCATCGCCGCCATTGCTTCGAGATAGGGCAGCGGGTCGTTGCCGGCGCATAGCTCGAAATGCCCGCGCTCCCCGGTCAACAGCGGCCAGCCGCGGCCGATGCCGGTCCCGTCATACGCCCTGCCGTCCTCGTGCTCGCCATATCCGTCGTTGATATAGCGGTGCCAGACTGGGCCGTTTGGCGTCTCGGTCCGCAACAGCGCGTCGGCGAGGTGCAACGAGCCCTGAATCAGCGGATCGTCGGGACGGCGAAGTCCAAAACGCACGAGCTGCAGAAATTCGGTGCCGATCTGCTCGTCGGCGCGGAGCCCGCCGCCATCGTCGGCGCGATTGCGGATCGGCACGACGAGGGCGCTGGCGCGGTGGTCGGAGACGACGCCCGGCGGCGCGACCCGCAAGTAATAACCGGGAACGCCGTACTGCCGGGCCAGCGGCGTATCGGTGACCGTTGCCCAATTTTCGATATTGGCATTCCAGAAATCGGCGAGTGCCAGGGCCCAGTCCTGGGCCGGCGCCGGCAGCAGCGCGGCGCCGGCGACCAGCGCCGATATCGACACAGCAAGGGTGAAGGCGTTGATGCCCTCGTTCTCCTCCCAGCGGTCCTGCGCTGACACCGGCCCGGTGCGCGCGATATAGCCGAGCGCGCGGCACACCATGTCGTCGACCGCGACGCGGCGCAGCGCGCTCCGCTCCTCAAGGCAGGCGGCGAGCAATACCGGGAACGCGGTCTCGTCGAGTTGAATGCCTTGCCAATACGGCGTCCCGCCGAGCCATTGGTTCTGGAACCAATGTCCGTCCTCCGTCTGCGTCGCAACCAGATAGCGCAGCGTGTCGCGCGCCTCGGGTTCGGCGCCGAGCGCAAGAAATGCGCCGGCGCATTCGACGAGATCGCGCGGCCAGACGAGATGATAGCCGCCGCGCTCGTCGCCGCTATCACCCCACGGCACGCTGAGGCTCGCCACCATGGCGCCGGGATAGGTCTTATCGAGATGCGCCCGCAGCGCGATCGTCGAGACCACGAATTCGTCGCGGACCGCTGTCGGCAGGTCGAGGAGCGGCACACCCCGCTCGTTGCCGCGCGCCTGCCAGGATTCCCAATCAGCGATCTGATGCTGCAGCACGTTCTCGAACGGCTGCACCGCGCTGGAGACCGCCAGGGTCGCGGCGGATTCGGCGCTGCTGCCGAAGCCGAGCGCCAGGACGGCGCGACGCGGCAGCTCACCGACCAGCGCGACGTTGCCCGGCCCGGCCGTCTGGTGCTGCCAAGTCATCGCGCCATTGCGGTTGAAATCCTGCCAGCCGTCGCTGGTCCCGACATAACCGGCGCTGGCGCGCCCGAACGCGTCGCGCTGCTGCGCATCGACCGCGGCGAGTGCGACCGCGAACGGCCCCTGCTCCGCCCATAGCACGCGGCGGCCGCGATAGCGCGCGACTGCGGCGGTGTTGGCGTGGCCAGTGGCGCCGAGATGCGGCGCCAGCAGGACGTAAAGCCCGAGATCGCCATCGCCGTCGAGCCGGCACTCTAAAAGCAGGACGTCGCGGCGCGGGTCCGGGGTGACGCGCAGGCGCAGCGTATAGCGCGGATGTTCGTGCAGAATCTCGATGGCCGGCACGCCAGGGGCGAGCAGGCTCAGCTTGTAGTTGGCGTTGCGCTTGACCTCGGACCAGAAACCTTCCGGGCCAGCGACGATAAAGCCGAGGTCCCGGATCTGCGGGATGTCGACGCGCGGGTAGTAGACCTCGTTGACGATGCCGAAGCCCATTGTGAACCAGAGCCGTGCCGGGCCCAGCGAGCAGCCGACGATATCCTTCGCACTGCTCGTCCAGCTCGGCGCGACGCCGGGCGCGCCTGGCGCGTGGCCCGCCGGTTCAGGGGTCTGAATCAGTTGACCTCGACCAGCGCGATCGCCTCGCGGCTCGGGCCCTCGATCATCACGGCGCGCGTATCGCCGAGCCGGTACGGCCCGTCGAGGATCGTGACCGCCTCGCCGCGCAATTTCGCCACCCAGGCGTCAAGATCGGCGACGCTGAGGCCGATATGGTCCTGGAACTGCCCGCGTGGGCTGACGAGCGGCTCCTGGCCCTGGTTCGGGTACCAGGTCAGCACGACATCGCCAAACTCGACCCCGGCGCGCGGCGAGCGGAACATCCCCTCGCGCTTCAGCGCCGGCCAGGTGCGGTCGGCGCCACGCGGCACCTTGCAATTGGCCTCGGCCAACGCGGTCGCCTCGAAGCCCGGGCGCACCGGCGCGTTCAGATGGTTCTGGTACCAGAGCAGCGCGCAGAACGGGTCTTCCTGCCACATATGCACGTGATTGAAGCGCTCGGCGGGGTAGTTGCCGGCGATCTCGACAAGCGCGCGGTCCGGCCCTTCCATATAGGCGAAGCCACCGCCGCCCGGCGGCTTCGTGCCGTTGGCGCGCGCCTCGGCGATCTGCGCCTTGGTGAGCCCGATTGCGTTGCCGACATTCGGCCAGGTGTCGCTGCTGATCAGCACCGAGCCACCCTCATCGGTGGTGTAGAGCGGCAGCAGCTTGACCTCGGGCCGGCTCTTGTAGGTGTCGATGCTGGCGCGGGCGTCGGTGACGTGCCAGCCGAAATGCCAGATCGCGCTTTGCGGCTGGCTCGGCACCGGGCGATCGACCTTGTTGAACAGAACCATCACATTATTCGGGGCTTTAAGCGCCGGATAGCCGGCCCACTCGCCTTTGGTGGTGCTTGGGAACTGGCGCACATACCAGTCGATCGCGGCCTCGGGATCGGGCGAATTCAGCTGGATATGATGAAAGCCGGGGGTCGGCAGCATGGCGCGCAACCTCGAAACGGAAGCCGGAGCCGGCATTATGCGCCGCTTGCGGATTTAGCGTCATCGGCTAAAGCTGCCGGGAGACGAAAGCGAGCGGGAGAGCGGCAATGGATGCGTTCGAGAAACGCCGGATCGGCCGCACCTCGCTCGAAGTCACGGCGCTGGGACTCGGCTGCGCCACGCTCGGAGGCACCCGCATCCCGGTCACCGGGCAACAGGCGGAGACGATCGTGGGAGCCGCCTGGGACGCCGGGGTGCGATATGTCGATGCCGCGCCCTATTACGGTTTCGGCCAGGCCGAACGTGCGGTCGGCGACGCGCTGCGGGATCAGCCGCGCGACGATTGGGTATTGTCGACCAAGGTCGGGCGGCTGCTGCGGCCGTTTCCGTAGGTGGCGCCGGAGCCGGGACGCAAGCACCCGCTGCCCTTCGGCGTCGCCTATGATTATTCCTATGACGGGATCATGCGGTCCTTCGAGGACAGCCTCCAGCGGCTCGGCCTCGCCCGCATCGACATCCTCTATGTCCACGACATCGGCCGGTATCAGCACGGCGACGGGCATCCCGGGCTGATGCGCAGCCTGAGCGAGAGCGGCTACCGGGCGCTGGAAAGCCTCAAGGGTTCGGGGACGGTCAGCGCGATCGGCATCGGCGTCAACGAGCGCGAGGTGTTGCTCGAAGCGATGGAGTGGGGCCAGTGGGATGCCTTCCTGTTGGCCGGGCGCTACACCCTTTTGGAGCAGGCGCCGCTTGAGGATCTCTTCCCAAAATGCGTCGCGGCGGGCACGTCGATAGTGGTCGGCGGGCCGCTCAATTCCGGCATCCTCGCCGGCCGCGACACCTGGAACTACAAGACGGCACCGCCCGAGGTGGTGGCGCGGGTCGACGCGATCCGGGCGGTATGCGACCGGCACGCCGTGCCCTTGCCGGCGGCGGCACTGCAATTCCCGCTGGCGCATCCGGCGGTCGCCGCGATCATCCCCGGCCCGCGGAATGCGGAGGAGTTCCGCGCCAACCTCGATTTGCTGCGGCACCCGATCCCGCCGGCGCTGTGGCAAGAGCTGCGCGCGGCCGGTCTCCTGCACCCGGCCGCGCCGGTGCCGAGGTAGCGGGCGACGAGTGCCGCGCTAGCCGTCATTCCGGGGGCCGCGCAGGGACGAGCCCGGAACCCATATTCCAGAGGCCGGTGTTCATGGGTTCCGGGCCCGGCCCTCCGGGCCCTCCCGGAATGACGGCTAGAGACGGTTACGTGATCTTCTTGAAATAGCTGTGGTGGCGCTCGGTGGTGTGGGGGCGGATCTTCGGCGCCCAATCGCCCCACTCACCCTTCTCCTTCCACGCCGGGCTGTCGACGATGTCGGGCGAGTCGATCTCGTAGATCGCCAGGTATTTCTGCATCTTCGGGTCGTTGGTTTTTTCCAGCCGGTAGCGCTGCACCCCGCGCACCCCCGGCACCTGGGATAGCATCGGCACATGCTCGGTGTCGTAGACCCGGTTGAACTCAGCCTCGTGCTCGGCCGGGATATTCATCTGCACGACATAGATGTACGACATAGCGGGGTCTCCTCTCCTCTTCACGCCGAGTTCAGGCCAGCCTATTTGAGCGCCCACACGACGGCCAGCCCGATCACCAGTATCGCCGATATGACCGCCAGCGGGCGCTCGTAGCGCGCGACCAGCGCCATCACCCGCGCGCCGAACAGCACCAGCAGGATGGCCACCATGGCGAAATGCAGCGCGCGACCGACAAAGGACGCGAGCATGAAGACGACCGGGTTCATCTTAGCGGCGCCCGCGGCAATCGCCGCGATCTTGAACGGGATCGGAGTCAGCGCCTTGCCGATGATGATCCAGGCTCCCCAATCCTGGACCCAACGCTGAAATTGCAGGTAGTGGTGCGTATGGCCGTAGAATTCGACGATCGGCGCGCCGACAGTGGTCCATAAAAAAAAGCCGATCAAATAGCCGACCGCCGCGCCCACGGTCGATCCGAGCGTGCACAAGGTCAGCAGCCACCAGATCCGGCGCGGCTGCATCAGCACCATCGGGACCAACAGCAGATCGGGCGGGATCGGCAGGAAGGAGCTGTCGGCGAAGGCTATCGCGAACAGCAGCCAGGGGCTGGAACGGTGATGCGCCCAGGCCGACACATGCCGCAACCAGCCGCCGCGCGTTGCCGAAACCTCGGTCACCGCAGCTTCCCCCTGGCGCCGGTTGCGCCGCCGGCTGATCTCTTTCTCTGCTTGCGCATCCCGGATCGTAGCGGCACCACGGTTTTGTTCAAGTTAACCCTTTGGCGGTATTCGGCTGCCTTAGCCGCTTGAGATCCGCGGCGGGCGCGGTACTACTTCGGGCAAAGCCATAAGCCGGCGAGGCAGGAGGAAGCGATGCGCGGATTGATGTCGGAGCGGCCGCTGCTCGTCTCAAGCCTGATCGAGCATGCCGCGCGCTATCACGGCGATGTCGAGATCGTGTCGCGACTGGTGGACGGCACGACGCACCGTTACGGCTATGCCGACGCCGCGCGGCGCTCGAAGCAGCTGGCCAACGCGCTGCTGCGGCTCGGCATCCAAGCCGGGGACCGGATCGGCACCTTGGCCTGGAACACGCACCGGCATTTCGAATTGTATTACGGGGTCTCCGGCATCGGCGCGGTCTGCCACACCATCAACCCCAGGCTCTTCGACGAGCAGATTGTCTACATGGTCAACCACGCCCGCGACCGTCTGCTGTTTGTCGAAACCAGCTTCATCCCGCTGATCGAGCGGCTCCAGCGGCAATTGCCGGCGGATTGCCGGATCGTGCTGCTCGAACCGGCTGACACCTCCCTGCCGGTGCTCGCGAGTTACGACGAGCTGATTTCAAAGGAGAGCGACGAGTTCGCCTGGCCCGAATTCGACGAGTTCAGCGCCTCGGCGCTTTGCTACACCTCGGGCACGACCGGCCGACCAAAGGGCGTCCTCTACACGCACCGCTCGACGGTATTGCACGCGTATGGCGCCTCCCTGCCCGACGCCATCCCGGTCTCGGCCAGCGATGTCATCTGCCCAGTGGTGCCGATGTTCCACGCCTGCGCCTGGAGCGTGCCCTATGTGGCGGCGATGAACGGCGTCAAATTGGTACTGCCTGGCTCCCGCCTCGACGGCGCCAGCCTCTACGAGCTGTTCGAGGCAGAAGGGGTGACGATGAGTCTCGGCGTGCCGACGGTGTGGCTCGGCTTCGAGGCGCACCTGGCGCAGACCGGCGCGCGCTGCTCGACCTTGCGTCGTATTTTATCCGGCGGCGCGGCGGTGCCGCCCTCGATGATCCAGGCTTTCGAGAGGCGCGGCATCGCGGTGACCCAGGGCTGGGGCATGACCGAGATGAGCCCGCTCGGCACCACCGCGGTGCTGAAGGCAAAGCATGCCGGGCTGGACGACGCGGCGAAACTGGCGATCCGGTCGAAGCAAGGGCGGCCGGTATTCGGGGTCGAGATGAAGATCGTCGACGATGCGGGCCGCGAATTGCCGCATGACGGCAAGTCGATGGGCGAGCTTTTGGTGCGCGGGCCCTGGATCGTCAGCGGCTATTTCGAGGACGAGGAGGCGACCGCCGCCGCGGTCGAGCCGGATGGCTGGTTCCATACCGGCGATGTCGCGACCATCGACTCGGACGGCTACGTGCAGTTGACCGACCGGCGCAAGGACATCATCAAATCGGGCGGCGAATGGATCAGCTCGATCGATCTCGAAAACGCCGCTATGGCGCATGATTGCGTCGCCGAGGCGGCGTGCATCGCGATCCCACATCCGCGCTGGGGCGAGCGGCCGCTGCTGATCGTGACGCCGCGCCCAGGAACCCGGGCCGAGCGGCGGCCCGAGCGCGACAGCCTGATCGCGTTTCTCGCCGAACGGTTCCCGCGCTGGATGCTGCCGGACGATGTCGTCGTGCTTGACGAGTTGCCGCACACGGCAACTGGGAAGGTNATGAAGACCCGCCTGCGCGAGCTCTACGCGACGCACACGCCCGGGAACTGAGCGCCTCGTCAAACCGCCGGCTGCGGCGCCAACACCGGGACCAAACCAGTGTCCGCCCGCTCCTCGATTTTCGCCGTCGTGGTGGCTGGCGCACGCAGTTGGCAGGTGCGGCTGACCCAGAAGACGTGNTCCGCCGAGGCGCTCATTCCCGGCCGATGGGCGACGTTGATCCGGGTCATGGACAGGGCACGCAGATTGCGGTGCACCTCGGCTTCGCGTTCGGTGTCGAGGTGGGCGGTGCCCTCGTCGAGGAACAGCAGCTTGGGCTGGCGATAAAGCGCCCGCGCCAACAGCACGCGCTGCTTCTGCCCGCCGGACAACGANCTNCCCATATCGCCGATCAGGCTGTTGTAGGTCATCGGCATCGCCATGATCTCGTCNTGGACCCCGGCGAGGCGGGCGCATTCNAGCATCCGCTCCTGATCGTAGCCGGGNTCGAAAAAGCAGATGTTGTCGGCGATCGATCCCGACAGCAGCTGATCCTCCTGCATCACGGCGCCGACCTGCTCGCGATANGCCTGNGCGCCGATNGTCGTCAGCGGGATGCCGTCGATGAGGACCTCGCCGCTGGTCGGCTCCAACAGCCCCAGCATGATTTTGACGAGCGTCGTCTTGCCGCCGCCCGAGGGACCCATGATCGTCACCAAGGCGCCGGGCTCGACCGACAGGTTTATGTCTTCGAGCACGAAAGGCTCGGTCTCGGCGTAGCGGAACCAAATGTTGCGCAGCTCGATGCGGCCCAAGATCGGCCTGGCATAGCCGACCGGCCGGTCATGGCCCGGTTCGGGCGCGCTCAGCGCGATGTCGGAAAGCCGCTCGAGATGAAGTTCGAGAATGCGGAAGTCGAGCGCCGTCTCGACCAGCGACACCGCCTTAGTCATGAAGCTGTGCTTGTAGGCCATGATCGCGAAGATCATGCCGATCGTCAGCTGGCCGGCGAGCGCCATCCGCACCGCGAGGTAGACCGTGACGATGTTTTCCAGGCCGAAGATCGCCTCGTTAAGCGTGCCGAACAGGATTTTGGTGCGGCCGACGCGCACGGACGCGTTGATGACCCCGGCGTAGCGGTTCAGCCACTGACTTTCCCGCTCGCTCTCGCGGTTGAACAGCTTCAGGCTTTGCATGGCGCGCAAGGTCTCGATCAGCGTCGAGCTCTCCTGCGCCTTGCTGCGGATCACCGCTTCGCTGCGCTCGCGGAACTGGCGGTACAGCGCCAGCCGCAG
>C688J18823_10002181_pt1 | contig 12248 bp, 13 predicted proteins | sample HopSoiMetagenom1_FD_18823 | JGI IMG/M metagenome (IMG submission 18823) | reverse complement strand
GGGAGGCGGCACCTTCGACGCCTCGCTCATCCACATGGAGGGCAAGAGCAACGAGGTGATCACCTCCAGCGGCATCTCGCGCCTGGGCGGCGACGACTTCGACGAGGCCATTGCGCAGCTGGTGCTGGAGAAGCGCGGCGGCGGCGCGCTCACCGAGCACCTGCTCGACGAGGTGCGCGGATACAAAGAATCGCTCACCCCCAACACGCGCAAGTTCGCGGTCGACGAGGTCGTGGTCCCTGTGGACGAGGTCTACGCCCGCTGCATGCCGTTGGTGGAAGAGACGCTCGGGGCCATGGAGCCGGCCATGCGCGACCCGCGGCGCGAGGGCGACCAGGAGGTGGCCTGGAGCGAGCTGGCGGGCATCTACGTGGTGGGCGGCGCCTCGTCGTTCCCGCCCGTCTACCGGCGCCTGCGCGAGAAGTTCGGCGCCCACCGCGTGCGGCGCTCGCCACATCCCTTCGGGTCCTGCGCCATCGGCCTCGCCATCCATCTCGACGAGCACAAGGGCTACAAGCTGAGCGAGCGCCTCTCGCGCCATTTCGGCGTCTTCCGCGAGGACGAGCACGGCGGCCGCATCTCCTTCGACGTGCTGGTGCCCAAGGACACGCCGCTGCCCGCGGAGGTGTCGCGCCGCTACCGGGCAGCGCACAACGTGGGGCATTATCGTTTCGTGGAGTGCGGACGCATCGAGCGCGGACGGCCGGAGGGCAACCTGGCCACCTGGGACGAGCTGCTCTTTCCCTTCGACCCGTCGCTGCGCGGCAGCGATCTGGCTGCGGTGCCCGTGCAGCGCCTGGGCCACGGGCCGGAGGTGGAGGAGATCTACCGCTGCGGTTCGGATGGAACGGTCACCGCCAGCCTGCGCGTCCTGGACGACGGCTTCGAGCGCACGCTGCAGCTCTCCCGGAGGTGAGCATGACGACGCGCAGGGAAATGCTGGGAGCGCTGACCACCCTCTGGCTCGCCCGCGCCGTGCATGGGGCCGACGCTGCGCGTCCCGCCGTGAAACAGGGCCTCTTGCCGCGCCTGCGGCGTCTGGACGAGCTGTCGCGCGCGCTGGCCCGCCGCGAGATCGCGCCGGTCGATTGGCAGCGCGGCGCGGGGGAGGTGTGCGACGGCATCGACATCGCGGAGCTCTGCAAGGCAGCCGACTTCGACCGCGTGATCGCGCGCCTGCCGCTCCTGCCGCGGGGCACCAGCGCGGAGTCCATCGACCTGCTCGAGGGACAGTCGTTCACGCCGAGGATCTTCGCCATGGGCAAGGGCAGGGCGATCATTCCCCACGGCCACGTGAACATGGTCTCCCAGCACCTGGTCCTGCGCGGCGAGATGCGCGGGCGGCATTGGCAGCGGCTGCGGGACGAGCCCGGGCACTTGGTGCTGCGGCCCACCATCGATCGGACGTTCCGGACGGGGGACTTCTCCTCCATCTCCGATCAACGCGACAACGTGCACTGGTTCGTCACCACCAGCGAGAGCGCCTACACGCTCGACGCCATCGTCGACAACCTGGACGGCCACAAGCCGTACCGCTTCCACATCGACTTCCTCGATCCCGAGCGTGCCCGACCCGGCGAAGACGGCACGGTGCGCATGCCGCGCATCGAATTGGATCGGTGCCTGCAGCGCTACGGATGACCGCGCCGGTCAGCCCACGGTGAAACTCGTCCAGCCTCGCCGGCGGGCGCCGTCCAGGAACATGCGCACGGCCGCGACGGTGGCCGGCCGCTCGTAGCCGAAGCTCGATCCCGTCCCGGAGTCGTGCAGATCCACCACCGCGTCGAGCCCGGTGCGCGCGCACTCCTCGACGTGCGCCGCCATCCGGGCGGCCAGGGCCGGCGCCTCCTCCGCGCGCAGCGCCCAGTCCCCGAAGTCGCCGGTCCAATGCTGGTGGGCGATGCCGAGCGAGGCGATCACCGCGAGCCGTGGGTCCATCTGCTCGCCGATGGTTCCCAGCGGAAAAGGTTCGCTGACGCGCTGGATGCCATACGGCAGCCGGAACGCGATCGGACCGGACCGGAGGGAGCGGACGACAGCCTCGCCGCGGCGCAGGTCGGCGGCCACGTCGCGCCAGCGGTCTGGCCGCAGATGCGAGTACGTGTGGTTGCCCAGCGCGTGCCCTTCGCGGACGGCGCGCTCGGCCAGTGCCCTGGCGCGGCGCGGATCGCCGCACCAAGGCGCTTCATCGACGTTGCGCCCGAGCAGGAAGAACGTGGCCCGCACCCCGCCGTCGCGGAGCACGTCGAGCAGCTCGGCGGTGGACGGTCCCGGGCCGTCGTCGAAGGTGAGGGCGAACATCCCGGCACTATACTCGCGGCGTGAAGACGCTGCGCCTCGTCCAGCTGCCCGTGCCCCCGCCCGCTGCGCTGGCCGCCACCGGCAACGTTCCGCTCGCGGCGGGCTGCCTGGCGGTGGCGGCGCGCGTGCACGGCCTCGGGCGCGATCTGTCCATCGAAGTGGTGCAGCCCGAGGTCACGGACGCGTTGGGCGATGCGCTGCTGGCCGATCACCTGGCCCGCGGCGAGCCCGACTTCCTCGGCTTCTCGCTCTATCTCTGGAACAGCGAGCGCAGCCTGCACCTGGCGCGCGAGGTGAAGCGGCGCTCTCCGCGGACGCGCATCCTGATCGGCGGCCCGGAGGTGGGCCCCGACAACCCGTTCGTGCTGCGGCAGGCCGGGGCGGACGTGGCCGTGACCGGCGAGGCGGAGGACACCTTCGCCCGCGTCATGTTCGCGCTGGCGCGGGGGGAGTCTCCCGCCGGTATCGCCGGCGTCTCCGTGCGGGGGCCGCTGGGCTTTCCCGCCTTTGCGCCGCAGTCGGCAGCGAGCTTTCCCCTCACCGACTACCCCTCGCCGTACCTCGACGGCCTGGTCGGGGTCGACCCGCAGCGCTCCACCTACGTGGAGACCGTGCGCGGCTGCCGCTCCCATTGCACCTTCTGCTTCTACCCGCGCTCGTCCTCGGTGCTGCGCGTGCTCGACGTCCCGCGCAGCGCGGAATTGGTCGGCGCGCTCCGCGATCGCGGCGCGCGGGAAGTGGTGTTCCTCGATCCGACCTTCAATCACCGGCCCGACTTCGAGCCGCTGCTCGATGCCCTCGTCCGCGAGAACCGCGAGCGCAGGCTGACCTTCTTCGCCGAGGTACGCGCGGAAGGGCTGACCCTCCCGCACGCGCGCAAGCTGAAGCAGGCTGGGTTCGATCGTCTGGAGATCGGGCTGCAGTCAGTGAATCGCGACACGCTGAAGCGGGTGCGGCGGGGAGGATCGCCCGAGAAGGTCGCCGAGGCCGCGCGCATGCTGCACGGCGAAGGCATCGAACTCCTCGTCGACCTGATCGTCGGCCTGCCAGGCGACAATGCCGACGACGTCCTGCGGGGGATGGATTTCCTCGATGCGAACGGCCTGGGCGACGAAGCGCAGGTCTTTCCGCTCTCGCTGCTGCCCGGCACGGCGATGCGCGCCACCGCCGAAGCCGATGGGGTGGAATTCGACCCGGCGCCGCCCTATCGCGTGCGCAGGACCGCGGCGTTCGACGAAGAGGCCCTGTTGCGCACGCTGCTGCAGGCCGAAGAGCGCCTCGGCCGGCGCCTCGACGAATGGCCGCGGCCGCACCTGTCGCGTCCCGGCATCGACGGCTTTGGGCCGCAGGCGCCCGGCCCGCGGCACGCCGCCCTCTGGTTCCGCGCGCCGGATCTCTTCGCGCGCCGGGAAGACGTGGTCCGCGGCATCGACGCGCGCCTGGCGATCGATCCCCATGCCACGCTGGACATTGTGCTCTGCCCCGAGCTGCCCTTTCCGCTCGATCTGTTCGACTCCATTCGCGCGCGCCTCCGCGCCGCGCCACAGAGCTACCTCTCTCGCGCGCTCGCCCACCGCGGCGAAGATCTGATGCGCCGCATCGCCGTCGTGCTGCGCGGCGGGTTCGCTCCCGACTGGATCGAGGCGGTTCGGGGGCATGCCCAGGTCTTCCGGGATCAGACCGCGCGCGAGGCGCTGGCGACGGCGGATCGCATCGGCGTCGAGCTGCCCGGGGCCCGGATCACGGGGGAGGTCAGCGGCCCCGAGCTCGATGATCTGTCGCGCGGCGCCGATGCCGACTTCGTCTGCTTCGAGGACCCCGCGCTGGAGGCGGCGTGGACGCGCCGCGTGCTCGGCTTCGGCGACGCGCGCTGATCCGCTACCCGGCTTCGAGCACTGCCTGCAGCCGCTCGCGGTCGCCGGTGGCGATGGTGACGAACTTCGCGCCCACGTCGTAGCGCGCAGGCGATCCTTCGGGCAGGTCGTCGACCCAGACCACCTCGACGGTGCAGATCACCTCGGTCTGGTCGGGCAGGAAGAGCTCCAGCTCCAGCCGATCGCCGGTCTTGGGTGCATCGTCGGCATAGATGCGCAAGCCTCCCAGGCTGACGTCCACCGCCTTGCGCCGTCCGAAGAACGGCGTTCCGGTGGGCCGGCAGAAGACTGGTGCGTTCACTCGGGGGAACTCGCGCCGATCCATGCCGCGCAGCGTACCCGGCCGCGCGGCATGGCGTCGAGTTTTCACGCCGGTCAGGAACCGCTGCCGTCCTCGATCTCCGGGTCCGGCGGGTCGGCCGTCTCGCCGGCGCCGTCCCTCGGCGACGCAGCCTTGGGCGGCTCCGGCGCCTTGGTGGGAGCCGACATCTCCGCCAGCTGCGACGGACTTGGCTGCGCGTGGGAATCCGTGGGTGCGGGCTTCTCGCGAAGCGCCAGCGTGGCGGCGACCAGCACGGCGACCGAGAGCGTACCGAAGATCACTTTTCCGAGAGGGGTCATGGGAAGGTCTCCTTTGCAGGACAGGCCATTTCATCCGGCGTGCCAGCGGAAGCTCCCTCTGGAACAGCGTTCCGGCCCGGCTACGGTACGTAGAACGTAGAAACGTCACCTGCGCGGCCTGCCGGTGGTACAGTCCGGAGCATCGGAGGAGGTCCGCATGCGCGCGGGTCTCGCGGGGTATTCGAGGTCGGGCAAGACCACGCTGTTCAACGCGCTGACCGGCCTGCGCCGCGGGCCCGAGGCGAAGCTGCACCTGGGCGCCATCAAGGTGCCGGACCCGCGCCTGGACCGGTTGAGCGCCCTCTTCAAACCGCGCAAGACCACGCCCGCGGAGGTGACGCTGGCGGATCTGCCCGGCCCGCGCAGCAAGGGGGCGGCGCTGGAGCCCGAGGCGCTGCAGGCGCTGCGCGAGGTGGATGCGCTCTGCGTGGTGCTGCGCGCCTTCGAGTCCGACGCCGATCCGCTGCGCGACCTGCGCGACTTCGAGGCCGAGCTGATCCTCTCCGACCTGCAGGCCGCGGAGCGGCGCCTGCACCGCCTCAGGCAGGAGCGCGACACCGGCGGCGAGACGCACGAGCTGATGCGCGTGAGCGCCCACCTGGAAGGCGGCGCACCCCTGCGCACGATGGAGATGAGCGACGCGGAGGAGCAGGCGCTGCTCCATTTCGGCTTTCTCTCGCGCAAGCCCGTGCTGGCGGTCTGCAACGTCGCCGAGCAGGACGCCGCAGCGCCGCTGGATCTGGAGCTGGTGGCGGCCGCGGGATCGCAAGGCGGGCAGGTGCTGGCCCTCTCCGCGGAGGTGGAATCGGAGATCGCCGAGCTCCCCGCAGCGGAGCAGCCCGACTATCTCTCCTCGCTCGGTCTGACCGAGCCGGCGCGGGCGCGCTTTCTGCGCGCGGTCTACGCGCTCCTGCACCGCATCTCCTTCTTCACCGTGGGCGAGGACGAGGTCCGCGCCTGGACCGTCCGGCAGGGCGACCGGGCGGCGCGGGCCGCGGGGAAGATCCACAGCGATCTGGAGAAGAGCTTCGTCCGCGCCGAGGTGACGCACTACGACGACTTCATCGCCGCGGGCAGCGAGCACAAGGCGCGGGAGACCGGCAAGCTGCGGCTGGAGGGCAAGGACTACGTGGTGCAGGACGGGGACATCCTGCACGTCCGCGCCGGCGCGCAGCGGCGCTGAGGCGGGACCAGCTACTTCTTCTTCCTGGGCGCGGGGGGTTGCGACTTGCGCACCAGCTTTTCCGCGTAGCCCGGACCCTTCCAGCCCAGCACGCGCGCGTCTTTCTGCGTGAAGAAGGTGGTGTCGAGAAAGAACCGCTCGATCTCCTGCCGCATGCGCTGCGGGAGCGCGTCCGGATCGCGAAGGTGCTCGAAGCGGCTCAATCCCAAGGGCGCGAGCACAAGGCGATCGTTGCGCTGCCGCTTTCCGTCTTCCTTCTGGTCCAGCAGCACCGCGCCGATGGGTCGGCAGGGGATGACCACGCCCGGGTAGCTGGGCACGTCGCACAGCACCAGCGCATCGAGCGGATCGCCGTCCTCGGCGCGCGTCCCCGGGACGAATCCCCAGTCGTAGGGATAGGCGAGACCCAGCGGCAGCGCGCGCCCGTATTCGAATGCGCCGAGATCCGGGTCGTACTTGAGCTTGATTCCGCAGCCGCGCGGGGCTTCCACCACCACGCGCACGGCCCCCTCGCCGTCGCGCGGCGGAAGCGTGTGCAGGCGCATGCGCCGATGGTGCGCCCGCGCAGCGCGACGCGCACCATCGCTGCCGCCCGAGCCGTCAGGCCGCCGACAAAGACCGCCGTGCGAAGAGCGGCAGGCAAGTGTGGGCGCAGTCCGCGGTGCCGGTCTCGCCATACCCGTTGCAGGACTGGATCCCGACCGGGTCGCCGGTGGACGCGTCGCGCACCACCGTGCAGCGCACAAGCCGATTGTCGTGCTCCCTGCAGCGGACGGAGTGCGACTCCAGGCGGTACTTCCGATCCGCCGCCAGCCCGGAGAGCCACATCACCACGATGGGGGAGATGGCGACGAGCAGCACGAGCGAGGCGACCCAGTGGCCCTGGCCTGTCATGACGGCCCTCCTTGCGTAGATCGCGTTGCAGCTCTGCAAGCCGTGCGCCGCCTGGCCCAGAGAGGGACGCGTATATTTTTCCGGCATCCTCTGCGCTCCTCACCCCTGGGGCGCGCACGGGTTTCGCGGCTGCGGCAATCGGCCCGGGGCCCGACCTTGATTTCGCGCAACCACAGCGCCCACCATGGGCGGAACGGAGGCGCCATGGGCCGATATGAGCAGGTGTACCGCCGCTCCTTGCAGGATCCGGAGGGGTTCTGGGCAGAGGCAGCGGGGGCCCTCCGCTGGCGCCGCAGGTGGGACCGGGTGCTGGACCGCGCGGATCCGCGGCGCCCGCGCTGGTTCGAGGGCGGCGAGCTGAACACCTGCGAGAACGCGCTCGACGCCAACGTGGACGCAGGGCGCGGCGATCAGCTCGCTCTGGTCTGGGACAGCGCCGTCGCCAACCAGACCCTGAGCTTCACCTATCGCGAGCTGCTGCGCGACGTGGCGCAGTTCGCCGGCGCGCTGCGGCGGCTGGGCGTGGAGAAGGGCGACCGCGTGGTGATCTACATGCCGATGGTGCCGCAGGCGCTGGTGGCCATGCTCGCCTGCGCGCGCCTCGGCGCGGTGCACTCGGTGGTGTTCGGCGGGTTCGCCGCGCACGAGCTGGCGGCCCGGATCGAACACGCGACGCCCAAGGCGATCGTCTGCGGATCCTGCGGGCTCGAGCCGGGCCGCACCATCCCGTACAAGCCGATGGTGGACAAGGCCATCGCGCTGTCCAGGCACAAGCCGTCGAGCGTGATCGTGCTCCAGCGGCCGCAGCTGCGCGCCGAGCTTACGAAGGGACGCGATCTCGACTGGGATCAGGCGATCGACGGCGCCGAGCCCGCTGCGTGCGTGCCGGTCGCAGCCACCGATCCGCTCTACGTGCTCTACACCAGCGGCACCACCGGCAGGCCCAAGGGCGTCGTGCGCGACAACGGCGGCCATGCCGTGGCCCTCAAGTACAGCATGGGGGCCATCTTCGACGCCAGGCCGGGCGAGCCCTACTGGGCCGCCAGCGACATCGGCTGGGTGGTGGGCCACTCGTACATCGTCTACGCGCCGCTGCTCAACGGGAACACCACCATCCTCTACGAGGGAAAGCCGGTCGGCACGCCCGACGCCGGCGCCTTCTGGCGAGTCGTGTCGCAGCATGGCGTGCGGACGCTGTTCACCGCGCCCACTGCTTTCCGCGCCATCCGCCGCGAGGATCCGGAGGGCAAGCTGATCCAGAAGTACGAGCCGACCAGGACCCTGCGCGCGCTCTTCCTCGCAGGCGAGCGCTGCGATCCCGAGACCCTCTCCTGGGCACAGCAGAAGCTGCGCATCCCGGTGGTGGACCACTGGTGGCAGACCGAGACGGGATGGCCCATCGTCGCCGATCCCATCGGCATCGAGGCCTTCCCTGTGAAGCCCGGCTCGGCCACCAAGCCGGTGCCGGGTTACGACGTCCAGGTGCTGGACGAGAGCGGCAGCGAGGTGCCGCGCGGGCGGAACGGCGCCATCGCCATCAAGCTGCCTTTGCCGCCCGGGTGCCTCCCCACGCTGTACCAGGACGACGCGGGCTTCGAGCGCGCCTACCTCTCGCGCTACCCCGGGTACTACCTCACCGGCGACGGCGGCTACTTCGACGAGGAGGGCTACCTCTCGATCATGGGCCGCATCGACGACGTGATCAACGTCGCCGGCCACCGCCTCTCCACCGGCGCCATGGAGGAGGTGCTCGCCTCGCACAAGGACGTGGCGGAGTGCGCGGTGGTGGGCGTCAACGATCAGCTCAAGGGCGAGGTGCCGGTGGGCTTCGTGGTGCTCAAGGCGGGCGTGCAGCGCGAGGAAAAGGAGGTGGCCGACGAGCTGTGCGCCCTGGTGCGCGAGCGCATCGGGCCGGTGGCGTTCTTCAAGCAGGCGGCGGTCGTCTCCAAGCTGCCCAAGACGCGGTCGGGCAAGATCCTGCGCGGCACCATCCGCAAGATCGCCGACGGCATCGAGTACACGATGCCCCCCACCATCGAGGATCCGGCGGCGCTGGACGACATGGGGCGCGTGCTCTCGCGCCTGGGATATCCGCGCAGGGCGTGAGCGACGTGCGTGCCGGGAACGTTCCTGCTCACCTGGAACCCGCGGGTGTACGCGTGGAGCGATCTGCGCCGCGACGTCGCGCGGGTGCGGCGGCGCGGCTGGCTGGACACGGACTGGAGCGTGGCCCGAAGCAAGCAAGTGCGGGCAGGCGACCGCGTCTTCCTGCTGCGGCAGGGCGTCGAGCCGCGCGGGATCGTCGCCTCGGGGCGGGCGACGAGCGATTGGTACGAAGGGCCTGGATGGAGGCGCGCCGGCGTGCCCTGCAACTACGTCGACGTGCGCTTCGACGTGCTGCGGGACGCGGAGCGGGAGGCCATCTTGCCGCGCGAGGCGCTGGGGCACGGCATCCTGGGCGAGATGTACTGGGACACGCAGGTCTCGGGCATCCGCATCCCCGCGCACGTGGCCCGCGAGTTGGAGCGGGCGTGGAGGGCGGTGCGCTAGGTGCTGGGGCTGGCATCCCGCGCTATCCTGTCGCTGCCCGTGCCTTCCGACGACGTGGTCCATCTGCGCGCGTACACCCCTCGACTCCGCGCCGCCACGGCCGCCGTGAAGGCGCTGTCCCTGGCCAACCTGCTCGAGCTGGCGGTGCGCTTCGTGCTCGACAGCGTCGAGCCACAAGAATTGGAGCGGTTGCCGCTGCCGCTGCTCGTCCGCCGGGTCGTCCTCTTCACCGTCGCGCCGTGGTTGATCTGGCTGATCGTGCGCGGCTACTGCCGGGCAACGCTGGCGGCGGACGGCTCGACCCTGCACGTGCGCGCGCAATGGGGTTCCAGGGACGTGCCGCGCCCCGCGGCGGGCGTGGCGCGGCCCTGGCGCCTGCCACTGCCCGAGCCCGGCTTGCAGCTGCCGGCCACGAACGCGCCCTTGGGGTTCTCCTGGGACGCGGCACCGCTCGTCGGAGTCGCCACCTCCGACGACGCAGCGGCCCTCCGTCGCATGCGGCGCCTGCACCATCCGGCCATCAAGCTGGTCCTGGTGCCCACGGCGCTCACCTTCGTCCTCTTCCGGCTCCACCAGATCATCACCTACGGCGGCCCGATGGGCGAGGCACGGATCTTCGGGCTCCGGCGCTGGCTGAACACCTTGTTGGGCGTGACGCTGTACTCGTTCTGCACGCTGCTGGTGGTGGCGGTGGCGCTGCGCTCGTGCATCGAGATCGTCGCGCTCCTCACCTCGCGGCTGCCGCCGCCGTGGGCGGGAAGGACGCGGGTCGCATTGGAGGCGGCGGGAGCGACTCTTTATTATGGCGGCCTTCTGGCCCTGGTGGTGCTGCGTCTTGGCCTTTGAGCCCCAGGACCGCCGCGCTAGATTGCCGGAACGATGACTTCCGGACAGCGTGCCGCCTGCCGCAAGCTGCTCGAGGAACGGAGGCGCGAGGCCCTGGCGCAGGGCCCCGCGCGCGTGGAGCCGAACCGGCGCGACGCCAGCGAGGTCGGCGTCGCCGACGAGGACGCGCAGGCCCTCTCCGAGATGCTGCAGTCCATCAACTCGCAGCGGAACAAGGGCAAGGCCGAGCGCGTGGCCCTCATCGATCGGGCCCTGCGCAAGGTGGACGAGGAACCCGACCAGTACGGCCTGTGCGAGGAGTGCGGAGACGAGATCGCGCCGCGGCGGCTCCAGGCCATGCCCGAGGCCACCCTCTGCACCGAGTGCCAGTCCGCGCGCGATCCCCGCCGCGGCGGAACGCGCCGCAAGGTCACCGACTACCGCTAGCTCTCCTGCCCTGCAGGCAACGGCGATCGCGCGCGCATCGACGGTGAAAAGAATTTTCTATACAGTCCGCCTCCCCATCGGAGGTGACCATGGTTCGCGCATCCTTCCTCGCGGTCGCTGCGGCTCTCGGTTTCGCGGCGNCCGCCACCGCGGCGCCGGTGAAGCTTGGCGTCATCAANTCANTGACCGGGCCCGAGGCCCCCATCGGCGAGGACATCAGCAACGGCATCAAGCTCGCCCTCGAGGATCTGAAGAAGAAGGGCATCGACGTGCAGGTGGTCTGGGAGGATGACACCGGCAAGCCGCAGGTGGGCATCAGCGCCATGGAGAAGCTTGCCACCCGCGACAACGTCACCGGCGTGGTGGGCGCCTACACCTCCGCCGTCACCAGCGTGGTGGCGAAGAGCGCGGAGCGGCTCAAGATCCCGCTGGTCAACCCGGTCGCGTCCAAGGAGGAGATCACGCGCCAGGGCTACAAGCACGTGTTCCGCGTCTCCGCCACCACCAACGACTACGCCGGCGTGCTGCTCGACATGGCCACCTCCTTCGGCCAGCCCAAGACCATCGGCATCCTCAACGAGAACACCGACTTCGGCGTCTCCGGCGGCCGCAGCGCGGAGGAGATCGCGCAGAAGAAGGGCCTCAAGGTCGTCTTCCACGAGGGGTACTCGAAGGGGTCGCCCGACTACCGCTCCACCCTGGTGAACCTCAAGAACGCCAACCCCGACATCGTCTTCATGGTCTCGTACGTGGCCGACGCGATTCTCTTGATGCGGCAGTCGCGCGAGATCGGCCTCTCGCCCCAGGCCTTCCTCGGCGCCGGCGCCGGCTTCTCCAACGCGCAGTTCGCCAAGGAGGGCGCCGTCTCGCACGGAATCTTCTCCAGCACGCAATGGACGTCCGCCGTGTCGTGGCCCGGCACCAAGGAGTTCGCCAAGGTCTACGAGGAGCGCTACCACAAGCCGGCCAGCTATCACGCCGCCACGGCTTACACGGCGATGTGGATCCTGGCGCAGGCGGCGGCGCAGGGAAACGGCGACCGGGAGAAGACCCGCGAGGCGCTCGATTCCGGCAGCTGGGAAACGCTGGATGGCACCGTCAAGTTCGCCGACTACGACGGCTACACCAACCAGAACAAGCACCAGATGCTGGTCGAGCAGATCCAGAACGGGAAGTTCGTCACCGTCTGGCCCAAGGACCTGGCCACCGGCAAGCCGCTCTGGCCCTTCCCCGGCTGGAAGTAACCGCTCAAACCGGTCCGGCGGCGGGCAAGTCGCCGCCGGGCCGGTTGTGGGAAAACAAACGGCGTGCCTCCGGCAGAGTCGTTAAGTTGAGCGCTCCCGATGAACACTCCAGGCGTGCTTCCGTCCATTCAAAGCCTCGTCGAGTCGAACGAGCTGCGGGTGCTCACCGACAGCGTCAAGGATTACGCCATCTTCGTGCTCGATCACACCGGCAGGGTGATGACCTGGAACCGCGGCGCGCAGAACATCAAGGGATATTCTCCCGCGGAGATCATCGGCGAGCATTTCTCCAGATTTTACACACCCGAG
>C688J18823_10002180_pt1 | contig 12250 bp, 9 predicted proteins | sample HopSoiMetagenom1_FD_18823 | JGI IMG/M metagenome (IMG submission 18823) | reverse complement strand
GATCCCCGTCGTGCGGTGAGCCCTGGGACCGCCGGCGTTCTCGCCGGCCCTGGCTCTGAAGAGCCAGGAGACTCGGCTGGCACCTCGCTCGCCGGTTGCAGCACCTTGGCAGAAAGCCCTTGCCCACTCGGGATTGAAGTCCCGGGCGGACGCCGCATTCCCCCTTCCCCCATGCCCTCGAAGGCTTTGTTGTGCCGCGACCCGGCTCCCTTTTGCGGCATTATCTCCGGAAAGTGCCGCGCAAAGAAGTCTTCTTGCTGCAATGAGGCGCATCATTGCGGCTTTCCCCGGAGATAATGGCCCGAGAGATCCTCTTTCTGTCGCAAGAAGTCTCCACCTTGCGGCATTCCCTGTTCTTTGGGAGTCGTAGTGGCAAAAGAATGTAGGGTTCTCTGTCCTTTTCGGGATGCGAAGCCCAGGGAATGCCGCAATGAGGGTTCTCTTTGCGGCATTCCCTCGCCATGATGCGGTATTCCCCCGTCATGACGCGGCATTGTCTCGGGGAAATGACGCGCGGAGGTGAGATAACGCTGCATGACGAAGGGGGAATGCCGCGCAAAGTCACCAACTTGCGGCGTTCAGGCCCCATCGGAAGGCGACTTGAGGACTCCCCCCCGGGCTTTGTGGACCTCGCCGTTCCTGACGTCCTCGTCGAGCTCGGCGCGGAGGCCGCGAAGGATCACGCCGTCCTCACGGAGACGCTCGAACGCCAGCTCATGGCTCTCACGGGCAAGCTCGGCTGCCATGCGAAGGGCCTCCTGCTCTTCGATCGCCTCGTGATCCGGCGATGCGAGCAGGCAGTGGCGCCAGAGCTCCGGGGAATAGCTCCGTGCGTCGGGAAGGAGAGCCCGGAGGTACCCTCGACGCGGCGAATCGAGTGGCACCTCGGCAGCGCGAACGGACACTTCCTCCATCCACGCGGCCCCCTCGTCCGTCCAACGCGCCCCCTGGGACCGCCGGCGGCCTCACCGGGTCTCTCTTTCCGGAGCCTCCGGCACCTTGAATAAGGAGGCGCGGCTGACCGCATCCGACACAGAAGATCAGAAGAAAGGAGGTCTCTCCATGAAGAAACATCTTCTCCGCACCTTCGGCCTGGCTGCGGCGTTCTCCCTCTCCGCCTTCGCCCTGCAAGCCCAGACCGGTTGGAGCTTCGAGGGCTGCTGGAGCCCCTTCCCCACCGACACCTGCTACGACGTCTACCGGGACGCCGCCGGAGCTTACTGGCGCTGCAAGGCCTGCGGCACCACCACCAACCCCAGTTCCAAGACCTGCTTCCAGGTCAACCCGTACTCGACCGGGTTCTGGTGCTCGTAGGCTGCCTCGGCGGCTGAGCCCACCCGAAGCCCCGCAGCGCGTTGGCGCCGCGGGGCGGCTTCGGGGAGCTCGCCGGTCTCCCTGGTAGAATGGCTCCGATGCTGGACTGGTCGCAATGCCCCGCTGTCGAACGCTCCCTGGATCGGGTCAGCGGCGCCTGGGTCTTCCGCGGCACCCGCGTGCCCGTCAAAGCGCTCTTCGAGAACCTGGAGTCCGGCGCCAGGCTGGATGACTTCCTGGAATGGTTTCCCGGCGTCACCCGCGAGCAGGCAGAAGCGGTCCTCGACCATGCAGCTCGTAGCCTCCTCGTGGCGTGAAGGTTCTATTCGATCAGCCCCCCCGCAAAGCCCGAAGGGCGACGTGTGAACAGCCCAGGGTGGTAACCCCAGGAACGAGCCCATCCAATCCCCAAGCCCTGAAGGGGCCACCCGCGCGAGTCGCCCGACGGAGCTCTGCGAATCGCGTGGCCCCTCGGGCTCGCCGGGGGGCTCTCACGAGAGCTTGGCCCGAATATCCATGATTGCCGCTTCGAGCTCGTGGAGCCTTGATCGCTTTGAGGAGATCTTGCTCTCGACGTCGTAGATCTTGCTTTCGAGACTCGACCGGATCTCGTCAGCCCGACCTCCGGACCGGAGATTGTAGATCGTGCTCCGCCAGCGGCTGACGTTCTCCTCGTCGTGGCTGATCGACTCCCGCAGGCGCGCCACTTGCTCTCGCTTGTTGTCCAGAGCCTCCCGCATCCGGCTCTGCCCTTCTGCCTTCCGCTGCTCGAAGTAGGTGGACCGGCGGTCATAGAACCGATCCTGAGCCGAACGGAAACGCGTCCAGAGCGCATCCCCCCGCTCGCGAGGAACCGGTCCCACCGACTTCCACTCCGCCTGAAGCGCTTTCAGTGCATCACCCGTCGACTTCCAGTCTGTCGAAGAGCTCAGCGCCTCGGCCTTTTCGCACAGCCGCTCCTTCCGGCGGAGATTCTCTTCCTGACCCTTCTGGAGCTGCTCGAAGTGGGATTGTCGCCGCGAATAGAATCGATCGGCAGCCGCACGGAACCTGTGCCACACCGCATCCGCCTTGTCCTTGGGCACAGGACCGATCGCCTTCCACTGGTCCTGGAGGGCCTTCATCGCCTCTCCCGCGGACTTCCAGTCCGTGGACGAGCTGAGGGCTTCCGCCTTCGCGCAGAGGTGCTCCTTCTGGTGGAGGTTCTCGTGCTGCTGCTGGTCTCGCTCTTTGAAATGCGCCTCGCGCCGTTCGAAGAAGCGGTCCACCGCCTTGCGAAACCGTTCCCAGACGACCTCCGCGTCGGCCTTGGGAACGGGGCCGATGGCCTTCCACTCGGCCTGCAGAGCCTTGATCGCTTCGCCCGTAGCTTTCCAGTCGCTGGAGGTGCTGAGAGTCTCCGCCTTGGCGCAGAGCGCTCTTTTGTGCTGGAGATTCTCCTCGAGTTGGTGCAGGACGGTCTTTTCCAGCCCCTGGAGGCGCCGGATCAAACTCTCGAAGTCTCCCAGCGCCTCCGCTTCGGGAACCCATTTCAGCATCGACTGGATCCGCCCCAGAAAGCGAGCCTTGCTCTCCTCGCCTTTCATCTCCTGTTCGAGGGCGTTCACCTTGTCGACGATCCCCTGGAAGCGAAGGACGAAATACCCGAGAGCCGCTTTGGGGTTGTTCCCCTTCATCTCGCCGATGATTCGGCCCCGGAAGAACACCCCGTCCCGTTGACGGATGTTCCCCCGGTCGTCGACATACCCCCACTCCTCTCCGGAAAAGAAGACTCCGTCCTTGGCGTGCGCCCTCTGTTCCTTGACCTGACCGACGACCTCGCCACGGAAGAAGATCCCGTCCTTGCGCCGGATCTGATCATTCTCATCGACCGAGCCGATCTCCTCGCCTCGGAAGAAGACTCCGTCCCGCTTACGGATTCGCCCCTCCGCATTGCCGTGGCCGAGGGTGTCCCCGTCGAAGAAGACTCCACCCGGGGCGTGGAAATCGGCTTCTTTCTTCTTCTCGTCCGCCATGGTCCTAGGTCCTCGCTAAACAAGGATACCGCCGTCCGCCGGGCAACCCAAGCCCTACCTCACCTGTGAGTCTGATACCCCGGCGCACCCCATCTCCGGTATCATCAGAACCTCTGAAACCGCACCTTGGAAACGGGCCGGCCGCGACCGGACCTCATCGGGAGCCCCCATGCCATCGAAGCGCGACGTTCTGGAACAGTTGAAACGGGACGAGCTCCTGGCCGCCGCCGACCGGTTCGAGCTCGAAATCCGCGACCGCCGCGTCCGCGACGAGATCGTGGAGGCCCTGGCCGGAACACGGAGGGCGGGCCTGGCCGAAGTCCTCGAAGATTTGCCCCGCAAACGGCTCAAGGAGATCTGCCGCGCCCTGGATCTCGATGACTCCGGCCGCGAGAAGGCGGTGCTCATCGCCCGCCTGACCGGTAAACCCGGCGATTCGAAGCCGGAGCCGGTGGCGGCTCCGGCGCCTCCCGCAAAGACCGCGGACGCCGCGCCACCCACCTCCGGCCGCCCCCGGAGCCAGGCCGGAGCCAAGAAGCCCTCCAAGGCCGCCTCCAGCGCCAATCTCGGCTTCGAGGACAAGCTCTGGGCCGCCGCCGACAAGCTCCGCGGCCACATGGACGCCTCGGAGTACAAGAACGTCGTCCTCGGCCTCATCTTCCTCAAGTACATCTCGGACACCTTCGAGGAAAAACGCGCGGCCTTGGAGAACGATCCCGCATCCGATCCCGAAGAGCGCGATGAATACCTCGCCGTCAACGTCTTCTGGGTCCCCGAGGCGGCCCGCTGGTCCGGCATTCAGGCCCTGGCCCGGAACCCTGGCATCGGCCACGCCATCGACGAGGCCATGAATGCCATCGAGAAGGAGAACTCCTCTGTCAAAGGCGTCCTCCCCAAGGACTACGGCCGCCCCGCCCTGGACAAGACCCGCCTCGGCGAGCTCGTGGACCTCATCTCCACCATCGGCCTCGGCGACGCCGCCAGCCGCTCGAAGGACATCCTCGGCCGGGTCTACGAGTACTTCCTCGGCAAATTCGCGGCGGCGGAGGGCAAGAGCGGCGGCGAGTTCTACACGCCGCAATGCATCGTCAAGCTCCTCGTGGCGATGCTGGAGCCCTTCCGCGGCCGGGTCTTCGATCCCTGCTGCGGCTCGGGCGGCATGTTCGTCTCCTCCGAGCGCTTCGTCGAGGAGCACGGCGGCCGGCGGGATGACCTCGCCATCTACGGCCAGGAGTCCAACCCCACCACCTGGAAGTTAGCGCGCATGAACCTCGCCATCCGGGGCATCGACGCCAACCTCGGCTCCGAGCCCGCCGACAGCTTCCACCGCGATCTTAACCCTTACCTCAAGGCGGACTTCCTCCTCGCCAACCCGCCTTTCAACATGAGTGACTGGGGAGGCGAGCGCCTGCGGGAGGACAAGCGCTGGACCTACGGCACGCCGCCCGTCGGCAACGCCAACTACGCGTGGATCCAGCACTTCATCTCCCATCTCAGCCCGACCGGAGTGGCCGGCTTCGTGATGGCGAACGGCTCCATGTCCTCGAACCAGTCGGGCGAAGGGGAGATCCGAAAGAAGATCGTCGAAGCCGACCTCGTGGACTGCATGATCGCCCTGCCGACGCAGCTCTTCTACACCACGGGCATTCCTGTCTGTCTCTGGTTTCTGGCCCGCGACAAGAAGAACCACAAGTTCCGTGATCGCCGGGGCGAGACTCTCTTTATCGACGCCCGCAAGCTGGGGCAGATGACGGACCGGACTCATCGGGAGCTCACGGATGAGGAGATCGCGGAGATTGCGCGCGTCTATCATGCTTGGCGGGGTGAGAAGGAGGCAGGGGCATATGAGGACAAGCTGGGATTTTGTAAATCGGCGGCAACAAAAGTAATAGAGGATCACGGATATGCGCTTACCCCAGGCCGCTACGTTGGAGCTGCGGAATTGGAAGACGATGATGAACCTTTCGGACAAAAACTAAAGCGACTGAAAATGATGCTTGAAGAACAGTTTGCGGAGTCAGATAGGCTTGAGCAGGTGATCCTGAACAACCTTCGGGGGCTCGGGCATGGGCTCTGAAGCTTGGTCCAGGATTGTCCTTGAAGACATAAAAGCTGATCAGCCCAACGCCTTAGCAACCGGGCCCTTTGGCTCAAGCATTTCAGCAAAGTACTTCAAAAGCACAGGGGTTCCGGTCATCCGTGGCAGTAATCTTAGCGATGAGGTTGGCGTCCGCCTCGATGTTCAAAATCTGGTGTTCCTCGATCCGGAAAAAGCCAAAGAATTCAGGAGATCTATTGCAACCCGAGGGGATCTCATCTTCACCTGTTGGGGAACCATTGGACAAGTGGGACTGGTCGACGAGAGAAGCCCCTATGCAGAATACGTCATCTCAAATAAACAAATGAAGTTTAGACCCAATCCCAAAGTAGCAAACAGTTTGTTTCTATACTATCTATTTTCCGGGCCTGAGATGTCGTCGCGCATTCGCATGCAGGCTATTGGTAGCTCGGTGCCGGGGTTTAATCTCTCTCAACTTCGTCAGCTCTCGTTTCCGCTACCGCCACTGCATGAACAGGCTTCGATTGCCTATGTTCTGGGATCCCTTGACAACAAAATCGAGTTAAACCGCCGCATGAACCAGACGCTAGAGACGATGGCTCGCGCGATCTTCAAGTCGTGGTTTGTGGACTTTGAGCCGGCGCGGGAGGGATCTTATCCATTCCCGTCTACGCTTGGAGACTCTGAAATTGGCAGTATCCCTAAAGGCTGGGACATAGGCCGCTTCGACGACCTTCTTGTGCTCCAGCGAGGCTTTGACCTTCCATCGAATAGGCGTTCTCCTGGACCCTATCCTGTAATGGCTGCAAGTGGACCGTCTGGAACTCACTCAGAGGGAATGGTGAAAGGCCCTGGAGTGACTACCGGACGGAGCGGTGTGCTCGGGGGTGTGTATCTTGTGTTTGAGGACTTTTGGCCCTTGAATACTTCGCTTTGGGTGAAGGACTTCCGCCGTTCCCGTCCTGCTCATGCTTACTTCCTTCTGCAAACTCTGGACCTCACTACTTTCAATGCCGGATCTGCGGTGCCAACCTTGAACCGTAACCACATCCACGGTCTTCCGATGGTTGTTCCTCCCCTTCCCGTCATTCAGAGATTTGAGGAAAAAGCTTTACCCATGCTGCAACTCCGGCACCGCAAGGAGTTAGAATCTCGTACCCTAGCTTCTGTTCGGGACACCCTACTCCCCAAGCTCCTCTCAGGCGAGATCCGCGTCAACCAAGCCGAGAAGATTGTAGGCGAGGTTGTCTGATGAACCGACCTCTTTATCAACGTGTCGCCCTGAAGCGGGACCTCCCCGAGCACGGGCTCAAAAAGGGGGATGTGGCCACGCTGGTCGAGTACGTTCCTCATTCCGAGGGCGGAGAGCAGGGATGCGTCCTGGAGGTATTCAACGCGTTGGGAGAGTCGATGGCGGTCGTGGCGGTTCGGGAATCCGAGATCGAGAGCCTCCATGCCGGTGAGGTTCTGGCCGTCAGGCCGCTGGCGAAGGCCGGTTGAGGCCGGGGGCGGAGCGTTGCGTGCCGCCCTTACTGGGCTGGACAGAGAGTGTGTCGTCCCGATCCCGCCTCACCTCCACGGCCCACCCGGCGACCACGAAGCCGGGAGCTCACCTCCCTCCAAGAGAGCCTCGTAGGGCTGGGCGAGGAATTCACGGATGGCCTCTCCCGCGGCGGCAAAGTCTCGCGGCGCATTGCGCAGCCCGTTTTTCGTCAGGTAAGTCCGCCACCGGCCCGCACGGACCTCATCGGCAAAGAACGCCTCGGGGAGCGGGAGAGCCTCGGGCAGGGGTGTGCGGCGCCGGGTAAAGGTGGCGGCAATGGCCCGGGTCAGCGTTGGACCCTCGAACGAAAAGAGGGTGGAAAGGGCGAACAGGTCGTAGAAGTCTTTCAGCCGGCTGTTCGCGTCACCCAGCACTGCGGCGGCGTGAAGCTTCTCCGCGACGACACTCTCGCGCGAGTAGGCGCGAATCCGCGGAGCAGGACCTTCGAGAAGGACGGGGAACGTCTTTTCCTCGGGACCAGGAACGATGACATCACCAAACCCGACATCCACCTGAACATGGATGCGTGCCTTGTCGAGACGCGCCTCGAGCCGGGCTCTGACGCCACCGTACTCCGCCGTATTGCGGATCTCCTCGCTACGGACGGTGCCGGGAAGGAAGAGCAGACCGTCATCCGTCACCTCGACCGAGCAGAGCGAGCGGAAGACATCGGCCACCGCCTCGACCGTGTCCGGCCCGTAGCCGAGAAGATCGAGATCGCGAGTGGGTCGATAGATCTCTCCTCCCCAGACGAGATAGAGCATGGCGCCCTTGAGGACGAAACGGTCATGGACCGGCGATTGGGAGAGCCGGAAGAGCAGCCGTTCTATGGCATAGCGCTGGAGAGTGAGTTGGTAATCCTCACCAAGGCGCTGGGAGCGCTGAAGCAGCCGATGGCTGACGGAGGCCGCGATGTGAATGGGTTTGCGGGTCAAGAGACGACCGCCTCGACATAGGGCTGGATCACGCCACGCACCCGGCCCACCTCGGCGATGCGCAGGATCTCCGTCACGCTGGCGCGGCGTGAGGCGAGGGCGTCCCGAAGCGCTTCGAGGGCCACGTCGAGCCCGATCTTGTTCCGGTAGCGGAAGCAGTCCACCACGGTCCGCGCGGGCGAGGTGATCTGTACGGTCACTCCCTGGATCTCGCGAGTCTCTACGCCACAGGTCAACATCGGCCCCGAGAAGCGCACGACGTGGACGGGCAGCCCGGCGAGTTGAGGTTTCCGCGCCTTGCGGTCGAGGGCGATCCAGATCTCCCGGGGGGCCTGGGTGCCGAGGCCGTGCATCTGCAGTGCCGTGAGCAGGCAGATGATGGCGTTGGGCGCTCGGGCTGCCACCCTGACAATGGTTTCGTGCTCGGTGAGCTGGGCGCCGGTGATCCGGTAGAGCCCGCGCCCCACAAGCTCGGCCGTGCCCTGGCGCAGCCAGAGGCGAAGCCGGCTCCGTGGGATACCGAGGGCTTCCAGGTCCTGGGGACGGAACACCGTGGCAAGCTGGGATTCGGCGCTGGCCCTATTCGGGGAGGCATGCTTTCCCATGGGCTCCATGGTAGCCCAAAGGGTCGGCAGTTAGAGACAAGTGCCGACGTTTTCGTCCTTCAGGGAAACCCGCAAGCAGCACGGGCTTTCCTCTGGCCGGTACGCCGGTGATATCATCCTATTCTGTAATCCTTCAAGGAGTCGGGACGCGGAATGGCGAATTTCCTCACCGAGGCCGACGTCGAGCGGTCTCTTCTCGAACAGCTTCAGGAGATGGGCTATGAGACCGTGGCGGGGCCGGAGATCGCGCCCGGAGGCGAACGGTCCGAGCGGAGGACCTGGGGGGACGTGGTGCTCCGGGACCGGCTGCGGTCCGCGCTGGTACGGATCAACGCGCACCTTCCGGCCGGCGCGGTGGAAGAGGCGCTGCGCCAGGTAGGGCGGCTGGAAAGCCCGAGCCTGGTCCAGAACAACCGGCGCTTTCACCAGAGGCTGGTCGAGAGGGTGGACGTCGAGGTCCAGCTTCCGGCGCGGGCCGGAGGCGGGGTCTCCTACGAAAAGGTGGCCCTGATCGATTTCGAGGATCCCGAGGGCAACGACTTCCTGGCCGTGGGCCAATTCCGGGTCGAGGAGAACCGGAAGAAGCGGCGGCTGGACGTGGTGGTCTTCGTCAACGGCCTGCCGCTGGCGGTGTTCGAGATCAAGAATCCGGCGGACGAGACCGCCACCATCCGCGACGCCTTCCAGCAGCTTCAGACCTATAAGGGCGAGTTTCCGACGCTGTTTTCGTTCAACGAGATCCTGGTGGCCACGGACGGTCTGGAGGCGCGGGCGGGGACGTTGACGGCGGACTGGGACCGCTTCATGCCGTGGCGTACGGTCGAGGGGCGGGACGTGGCGCCCCTGAGCGTTCCCCAACTCGACGTGCTGGTGGCCGGAATGTTCGACAAGCGCCGGCTGCTGGACCTGCTGCGCAGCTTCGTGGTGTTCGAGGACGACGGCCGGTCCGTGGCCAAGAAGATCGCCGCGTACCACCAATACCACGCGGTCAACAAGGCGGTGGATTGCACCCTCCGGGCGGCCTCGCCGCAGGGGGACCGCCGGATCGGGGTGGTATGGCATACCCAGGGGAGCGGCAAGAGCCTGTCGATGGTCTTCTACGCCGGCAAGATCGCGCAGGAGCCGGCGATGGCCAATCCGACCCTGGTGGTGCTCACGGACCGCAACGACCTGGACGGCCAGCTCTTCGGCACCTTCGCGGCCTGCGGCGCGCTGCTGAGGCAGGCGCCGCAGCAGGCGGACGATCGGGACGAGATGCGCGAGCTGCTGAAGGTGGCTTCCGGCGGCGTGGTCTTCACCACCATCCAGAAGTTCCTGCCGGACGAGAAGGGGGAGCGCCATCCTCTGCTCTCGAACCGGAGCAACATCGTGGTGATCGCGGACGAGGCCCACCGCAGCCAGTACGGTTTCACCAAGGGTTTCGCCGGCCGGGTGCGCGACGCCCTGCCGAACGCGAGCTTCATCGGCTTCACCGGCACGCCCATCGAGATCGGAGACCGCAGCACGCCGCTGGTCTTCGGCGATTACATCGACGTCTACGATATCCAGCAGGCGATCGACGACCGGGCCACGGTGCGTATCTACTACGAGGCGCGCATGGCGAGGCTCGCCCTGAAGGAAGAGGAACGGCCGCGGATCGATCCGGACTTCGAGGAGGTCACGGAGGCCGAGGAAGAGGCGAGCCGGGAGCGCCTGAAGAGCAAATGGGCGCAGATCGAAAAGCTGGTGGGCGCGCCGCATCGGGTCGCGCTGGTGGCCGAGGACCTGGTGCGGCACTTCGAGGCGCGCGACGCCACTCTCGACGGCAAGGCCATGGTGGTGGCGATGAGCCGCCGCATCTGTGTGGATCTCTACAAGGCGCTGATCGCCCTGCGGCCGGACTGGCACGACGAGGACGACGCCCGGGGCGCGATCAAGATCGTGATGACCGGCCAGGCGTCCGACGATGCCTCATGGCAGCCGCACATCCGGCCGAAGTCGGGGCGGGACAGGATCGCGAAGCGGTTCAAGGACCCGGCCGATCCCCTGAAGATCGTGATCGTACGGGACATGTGGCTTACCGGCTTCGACGTGCCGTCGCTGCACACGATGTACGTGGACAAGCCGATGCACGGGCACACGCTGATGCAGGCCATCGCGCGGGTGAACCGGGTATTCCGGGACAAGCCGGGCGGCCTGGTGGTGGATTACCTGGGGCTCGCGGAAGAGCTGCGCCAGGCCGTGGCGAGCTACACCGCGAGCGGCGGCCGAGGCCGGGCGAAGGTGGACATCGAGGAAGTCCTTCCCGTGCTGCGGGAAAAATACGAGATCCTGCGCGACATGCTCCACGGCTTCGACGTGGAGGCCGTGCTCACCGGTCCAGCCTCGAAGCGGAGCTCGGGAGTCGCGGCGGCCATGGACTACGTGCTCGGGCTGCCGGATGGCCGGAAGCGCTATCTGCAGGCGGTGGCGGACCTTTCGAAGGTGTTCGCGCTGGCCGGCGCCAATGAACAGGCGAGGGCGATGCTCGACGAGGTCGCCTTCTTCCAGGCGGTGCGGGCGGGCATCCTCAAGCGTACGGAGGGCGAGGGGAGGCGGTCGCCGGAGGATCTGGATGCGGCCATCCGCCAGATCGTCTCGCGGGCGGTGGTCTCGGACCAGGTCGTGGACGTGTTCGCGGCGGCGGGTCTGAACAAGCCGGAGATCTCCATTCTTTCCGACGAGTTCCTGGAGGAGGTGCGCGACCTCCCGTACCGGAACCTCGCGGCGGAGCTCCTGCAACGGCTTCTCAACGACGAGGTCAAGCGGCAGGAGAAGAAGAACCTGGTCCAGGCGCGCTCGTTCGCGGCGATGCTGGAGGAGGCGATCCGGCGCTATCAGAACCGGTCGATCGAGACGGCGCAGCTCATTCTCGAGCTGATCGATATGGCCAAGGAATTCCGCCGCCTGGAGCGCCGGGGCGAGCCGCTCGGCCTCACCGAGGAGGAGCTCGCCTTCTACGACGCCCTGGAGACGAACGACAGCGCGGTAGCCGTGCTCGGCGACGAGACCCTGCGGACCATCGCCCGCGAGCTCACCCGCACCGTCCGCGCCAACGCGACGATCGACTGGAGCTTGCGGGAGAGCGCGCGGGCGCGGCTCCGATTGACGATCAAGAAGCTGCTCGCCAAGTACCGCTATCCGCCGGACAAGCAGGAGCGGGCCACGCAGACCGTGCTGGCCCAGGCGGAGCAGCTCGGGGACTTCTTCGTCGAGACGGGGGCCACCGAGCCGGAGCCGGATAAGGCCCGGCCTTTCCGGATCCTGCCTCTTGAGGAGCTCAAGCCGTTCGAGAACGCCGTGCCGGTGTACGACCTGAAGATCGCCGCCGGCCGCTTCAGCGCCGAGCTCGAGCCCGGCGTCGGGCTCCAGGGAGAGGAGACGGCGCATCCCGAGCGTTTCGAATGGGCCGAGCTGCCCGACTACTACCGGCCGCGCCCGGGGATGTTCGTGGCCCAGGTGAATGGAGAGTCGATGAACCGGCGGATCGCGAACGGCGGCTGGGGCCTCTTCCGGCTGCATCCTCACGGGAGCCGAGAAGGCAAGACGGTCCTCGTCCAGCACCGCGAGATCCAGGACACAGACCTCGGCGGCCACTTCACGCTCAAGAGGTATCACAGCGAGAAGTCCCAGAATCCGGATGGCACCTGGGAGCACACCCGCATCGTCCTGAGCCCGGAGACGACGGCCGAGGGCTACGAGCCGATCGTCATCGAGGCTTCAGGGGACGAGGAGGTGCGGGTGATCGCGGAGTGGCTGGG
>C688J18823_10002179_pt1 | contig 12251 bp, 9 predicted proteins | sample HopSoiMetagenom1_FD_18823 | JGI IMG/M metagenome (IMG submission 18823) | reverse complement strand
CCGGAAGTCGACCAGCACCGCTTCCCCGGCGAACCGGATCGCGCTGGTCGCTCCCAGGCGCTGCCCGTTGATGCTCACCGCCTCGGCTCCGGCGGCCCACAGCGCGTTGACGACCAGCTGCAGGTCGCCGTCACGGACCCGGCCGCTCGCGTCGGCCTCCGTGCTGCCACCGACGGGGTCCCCGTCGGCCTTGGGATCGGCGTTGGCGAGGGTCACCAGCAGCCCCGGCCCGGTCACCGGCACGGCCCCAGCACCCGCCTCGGCCCGCGCCAGGTCGTCGAGGGCACGCTGGCCGAAGCTGCTGCGGGCCAGCAGCTGGTCGCGGTTCCGGGTGACCTTGCCGCGCACGTCCTCGAGCTGGGCGGCGAGGTCGTCGGCGACCCGGGACTCCTGCTCGATGTCGGCCACCAGCGCCGCGCGGACCTGCGACCGGCCCTTGGCCGACGCGGACGCCTGGTCGTAGGTGACCGCCACCAGCAAGCCGGCCACCGCGAGGGTCAGCGCGACCAGCACCCTGCCGCGCCGGGGACGCGCCGTCGGTGCACCACCGTCGGCGGCGCGGGTGGCACGCTCCGCGGCGGCCCGGGCGTACGCGGGATCGAGGGTCTCGGCCAGGACGGCGTCGAGCAGCGACGCTCCCATCGACCGGGGCCCGCCGCCACGCTGGACCGTCGTCACGGCGCCGTCCCGGCGTTCCCGGGCGCCCGTTCGGCCCGGACGATGCCGACCACCTGGATGACGTAGAACACCCCGGCGAGGACGTAGAGCGCGGTCCCCCAGATGGTGAGGGCCCAGGCGAGGGGCTCGGCGATCGCGGCCACCGTGCCCTCGCTGGAGGCGGCGAGCAGCAGCGTCGGAAAGGCGTAGAGCAGCAGGAACGTGGCCGCCTTGCCGAGGTAGTGCACCTGGAGCGGCGGATAACCGTAGTGGCGCAGGACCAGGAGCATGATCCCGAGCACCGCCTCGCGGCCGAGCAGCACGGCGACCAGCCAGAGCGGGACGACGTCTCGCAGGGCCAGCGCGATCAGCGCGGAGACGATGTAGAGGCGGTCGGCCGCCGGGTCGAGGAGGGCGCCCAGCCGGCTGCCCTGATCAAGCCAGCGCGCGATCTTGCCGTCCGCCCAGTCGGTGACGCCGGAGAGAGCGAGCACGACGACGGCCCAGCCGTCTGCGTGCGGGCCGAGCAGCAGCCAGAGGAACAGCGGCACGCCGAGCAGCCGCAGCACCGAAAGGGCGTTGGGCACCGTCCAGATGCGGTCGGGCAGGTCCTCTCGGTCCATGACCGCGGGCCCGTCGACCCGCACCGGCGGGACCGGGGCAGCGGCCGACGAACCGTTCGACGACGTCACTGCTCCTCCACCCCGCACGACTGCCCGCTGAGCTCCGTGTCCGAGGCTAGTGTCCCGCCCGGTCGGGCCGTGCGGCGGCGCACCGACGGCCCTCTCCAGGGCCGGGTGGCCCCTCCAGGGCGTCCCCGAGCCTGCGAGGGGACCCCAGGAGTCCTGCTACATCCTCAGACGGGCACCGCCACCGAGGACGGCGCCGGCTCGTACCCGAGCGGCCGTCGCGAGAAGCTCCCGGTGCCGTGGGTGACCGAGCGGAGGACTCCCGGATAGGTGAGCAACTCCACCTCCGGCACCTCGGCCCGCACGGTGGTCCGGTCGCGGACCGGGTCGGCCTCGCTGCCGGTGACCCGCGCCCGCCGGCCCGAGAGGTCGCTCATCACCGCCCCCACGTACTCCCCCGGCACCACGACCTCGATGTCGCACCAGGGCTCGAGCACGCGGGTACCGGCGGCCGCGGCGAGCTCGCGCAGGGCAAGGGCCCCGGCGGCCTGGAACGCGGCGTCCGAGGAATCGACCGAGTGCGCCTTGCCGTCGACGAGGGTGACGTGCAGGTCCACCATCGGCCGGTCGCCGCTGATCCCGCGCTCCGCCTGCGCCCGGACCCCCTTCTCCACGCTGCCGTGGAACTGGCTGGGCACGGTGCCGCCGACGATCCGCTGCTCGAACACGATTCCGGACCCTGGCTGACCCGGCTCACCCTCGACCACCACGACGGCGTACTGGCCGTGTCCCCCGGACTGCTTGACGTGCCGCCCGGTCACGCGCGCCGAGCCGGCGAGGGTCTCCACCATCGGCACCCGGACCGGCACCGTCGTGACCGCGACGCCGTGCCGGGTGCGCAACCGCTCCAGCAGCACTTCGGCGTGCGCCTCACCGACGCACCAGAGCAGCAACTGGCCCGTGTCCGGCCGTCGCTCCAGCCGCACCGTCGGGTCCTCGGCCACGAGCCGTGCCAGCGCGGTGGCCAGCCGGTCCTCGTCGGCGCGGGAGGCCGCCTCGACCGCCACGGGCAGCTGCGGGGTGGGCAGGTCCCAGGGCGGCACCAGCCGCGGCTCCTCGGGGGTGGAGAGGGTGTCGCCGGTCTCGGCGCTGCTCAGCCGGGCCACTGCACAGATGTCNCCCGCCGGGCAGGCGGCCACCGGCCGCAGCGTCGCCCCCAGCGGGGAGGAGAGGGCCCCGACCCGCTCGTCGACGTCGTGGTCGGGATGNCCGCGNTCGGTCAGGCCGTGCCCGGAGACGTGGANCGGCACGTCGGGGCGCAGCGTTCCCGANAACACCCGGACCAGTGACACGCGACCCAGGTAGGGGTCGGTCGTCGTCTTCACGACCTCGGCGAGGAGCGGAGCGTCGCCGTCGCACCCGGGGGACGGCGCGGGTGAGCCGTCCAGCCGGGTGACGGGCGGGCAGCCGTGCTCCATCGGGCACGGGAAGGCCGAGACGAGCAGGTCCAGCAGCTCGGTCACGCCGACGCCGGTGAGGGGCGCGACGCAGAGGATCGGGTGGAAATGGCCGCGGGCCACCGCCGTCTCGAGGTCTGCGACCAGATCGGTCACGGCCAGCTCGTCACCGGCGAGGTAGCGCTCCATGAGCGTCTCGTCCTCGCTCTCGCCGATGATCCCCTCGATCAGCTCGCCTCGGAGACGGTCGGCGTCCGGGGCCTCGACATGCGGCTCGAGCAGCGACACCAGGCCGCGCACGGCGCCGTCTGGTCCCCGGTCGAGCAGGTGCAGCGGGAAGACGCCCTCGCCGAGCAGCAGCTGACTGGTGCGGACGGCGTCGTCGACGTCGGCGCGCGCCCGGTCCAGCTGCGTGATCACCACCGCCCTGGGCATGCCGACGGCGGCGCACTCCTCCCACAGCTGCACCGTGGTGGCGTCCACGCCGTTGACCGCGGAGACGACGAAGAGCGCCGCGTCGGCCGCCCGCAGCCCCGCGCGCAGCTCACCGACGAAGTCCGGCGAGCCGGGGGTGTCGAGCAGCGTCAGCCGATGCCCGGCGTATTCGACGCTGGCCACGCCCAGCGACACGGATCGCTGCTGCCGGATCTCCACCTCCTCGGTGTCCAGGCAGGTGGTGCCGTCCTCCACCCGCCCCGCACGCGGCAGGGCGCCCGCCGCCACCAGCAGCGCCTCGGCCAGCGTCGTCTTCCCTGCCCCCGCATGTCCCACCAGCGCCACGTTGCGAACCTTGTCCGCCTGCCGCGGTGCCGGCGCCGTCCCGGTGTCCTTGGCCATGGAGCCCGGCGCTCAGCTGTGCGAGGGGCCGGTGTGGAGCACCGACGCCGTGCCCGCGGGGTAGAACAGCGCGGTGTGCCCGTCGGGCTCCCACCGGACCAGGTACGGCGGGCCTCCGTCGGGTTCGTGGCACTCGAGTACTTCCCCGGTGCGGTCCACCTCCCCCTGGTGGGTGGAGCGGACCACGATGCGATCCCCGACATGAGCTTCCACGGCAGCCTCCCGGTGGTGCCACGCTGTGTCCTCGGTCACAGCCTGCCCGGGGCGGAGGGCCGGATCAAGGCCCCGGCGGGGTCTGCCTGCCGACTGCGCCCGGATCCGGCACCCGTTCGGTCAGCCGCCCGTGGCTTCAGCCGGCCGGCCCCGGGTTCAGCCGGTCAGCGAGGCGGAGGGCAGCTCCGGCGAGGACTGGGCGACCGGTCCCGCCGTCGCCCCGGGGCGACCCGTACCGGCCGACGGCGCCGGGACGGGGGCCGGCGGCGCCCCCGCTGCGGTCGCTGCCGGGGCGCCCCCCGCGGACGCCGTGGCCGAGGAGGTGTGCCCGGTGGAGCCGCCGAAGTACATCTGCGCCAGGTCCGGGTCGGACAGGATCGCCTCCGCCGGGCGCTGGGTCACGACCCGTCCGCTCTCCAGGACGACGCCGTGCGTGGCCATCTTCATCCCGAAGCGGACGTTCTGCTCGACGATGAGGACGGTCATCCCGTTCTGCCGCATGACCTGCACCGACTCGTACACCGACTGCAGCGCCTTCGGGTCGAGCCCCAGCGAGGGCTCGTCCAGCAGCAGCAGAACGGGGTCGAGCATGAGCGAGCGGGCGAACTCGACCATCCGGCGCTGGCCGCCGGACAGGTTGCCCGCCCTGTCGTTGCAGCGGTCGGCCACGATCGGGAAGAGCGCGGCGACCTTGTCGTAGCGCTCGGCCACCAGCTTGCGGTTGCGCCGGATGATGTAGCCGCCCAGCAGCACGTTCTCCTTGACCGTGAGGTTGGGGAACAGCGCGTTGGCCTGCGGCACCTGGGACACGCCGCGCCGCAGGATCTCGGCCGGGGTGCACCGTGGATCGGCTCGCCCTGCAGGTGCACCTCGCCGAGGCGGGGGTTGAGCAGGCCGCTCACCGTGCGCAGGACGGTGGACTTGCCCGCCCCGTTGGGCCCGACGATGCAGACCACCGACCCCTGGTCGACGTCGATGTCCACGCCCTGGAGGACGTCGCCACCGCCGTAGCCGGCGACGACGCCGCGAAGCCTGAGCATCAGCGCACTCCCTGCGGTTCGAGCTGGAAGTCGTCACCGAGGTAGGCGTCGATGACGGCGGGATCGGTCTGGATCTGCGCCGGCGTGCCGGAGGCCATCGTGGCGCCCCGGGCGAGGACGTGGATCGGGTCGCACAGGTCCAGGACGAAGGGCATGTTGTGCTCGACGATGAGGAACGTCTTCCCGTAGGAGTTGAGCTCCCGGATCATCTCGGCCATCCGCTCGATGAGGACCGGGTTGATGCCGCCGGCCGGCTCGTCGAGCATGATCAGCTTCGGGTCGAGCATGAGTACCTGGGCCAGCTCCACCAGCTTCTGCTGGCCGTAGGAGAGCGCGTGCGCCTTCTGGTCCTTGAACGCCCGCATGCCGACGAAGTCCAGGAGCTCCTCCGCCGCCTTCGCCTCGGGGCCGCTGACCGCGATCCGGCCGAGCTGGGGAACCGAGAACGACCGCTGCGGGGCGACGACGTTCTCGAGCACCGTCATCTCGCCGAACANGCGGGTGATCTGATANGTCCGCCCGATGCCGCGGTGGGCGCGGCCCCAGGCGGCGAGCCCGTCGATGCGCCCCCCGGCGAAGGTGATCTCCCCCGAGTCGGCCGGGATCGTGTTGTCGATCAGGTTGAAGACGGTGGTCTTGCCCGAGCCGTTCGGGCCGATGAGCCCGGTGATCGAGCCCTCCGGCACCACGAAGGAGCAGCCGTCGACGGCGCGCAGCCCACCGAACTGCTTGACCAGCCCGGAGACCTCGAGCAGCGGCCTGCCGGTCCGCTCCCCCGTCGACGGCGCGGCCCGCTCCGTGAGCGACTGCAGGCTGCCGCCCGTGCCGATCCGCGCTCCGACGAGGCCGGCCTTGCCCTCGGTCCGCCGGCGGAAGAGGAAGGACTCGATCGCCGGGAGGATGCCCTTGGGCAGGAAGATCACGACCGCGATCAGCAGGCCGCCGAAGAGGAAGAGCCGGGTGTTGCCGCCGCCGAGGTCGTTGTTCGCGATCTCGTTGAGCGGCTCGATGAGGAAGGCCCCCAGGATCGGGCCCCACAACGTCCCGCGGCCGCCGATGAGCAGCGACAGGATGATCTGGACGCTGATCAGGATGCTGAACATCCCGCGCGGGTCGATGAAGGTCAGGTAGTAGCCGTAGACCGCGCCGCCCATCCCGACGAACACCGTGCTGGCCATGAAGCCGATGATCTTCTGCACCGGCAGGTTGATGCCGATGCTCGCGGCCTTGGTCTCGTCCTCGCGGATCGCGATGAGGCCCATGCCGAGCTTCGTCCGGCGGATCCACCAGGTCATCAGCGCCTGCAGCGCCAGGATGAGCACCAGGGCGTAGTAGAAGGGCAGGTTCAGGTAGTCCCTGTCCCAGCTCGGCAGCGGCAGGGTGAGCCCGGCCGTGCCGCCCGTGAGGCTGACCCAGTTGACCGCGATCACCTGCACGAGGAACAGGAACGCCACCGTGATGATCACGAACGACGGCCCGCGGGACCGCAGGGACACCAGGCCGAGGATCAGCGCCACCGCGGCGGCGACGACCCCCGCGACCGGCACCCACACCCACGGCGAGATGCCGGGGAACTTCGTCGCCAGCACGCCGACGGTGTAGCCGCCGAGACCGATGAAGGCCCCCTGGCCGAGGGACACGTAGCCGGCGAAGCCGGTGATGATGTTCAGGCCGCTGGCCCCGATGGCGAACACCAGCGACAGGATGATCATGTTCTGGTAGTAGCCGTCGTCGCTGATCAGCGGGAACGAGACCAGCAGCACCGTGGCGAGGGCCACCAGCCCGCGGCCGATCCAGAGGGGGCTCGAGAGCTCACGAGCCGAGGGCGTCATGCCGGCACCGCATCCTCACGCAGACGGGACCCCATCAGGCCCTGCGGCCGGACGAGGAGGACGACGAACACGATCATGAAGGGCACGGCCGTGGCCCAGGCGGGCGAGACGTAGGCCGCCGCCAGGGTCTCGGCGAGGCCGAACAGCAGCGCGCCCAGGATCGCGCCGTTCAGGCTGCCCATGCCGCCGAGCACCACGATGGCCAGCAGGCGCGCGATCCACTGGTAGTGCGACCCGGGCACGAAGGGGTAGAGCACCCCGACGATCGCCCCGCCGGCGCCGGCCGCGGCGATCCCGAGGGCGAACACCAGGGCGGCCACGGATGCGACCCTGATGCCCACCAGCTCGGCCCCCATGGGGTTGATCGCCGCGGCCCGGATCGCCCGCCCGAGCCAGGTCTTGCTGAGCACCAGGCCCAGGACGACCAGCACGGCCACCGCCACGATGCCGCCGTAGACCTGGGCCTTCGGGAGGAACAACCCGGCGAACCGGAACGACTCGTCGGCGTAGCCGGGCCGCACGGCCGTCGAGTTGTTCCCCCAGATGGTGCCCATCGCGCCCTCGAGCACCATCGCCAGACCGAACGTGAGCAGCACCGTGGAGACCATCGGCGCCGTCCTGATCGGGCGTACCAGCAGCTTGTAGGTGCCCCAGCCCAGGGCGAAGACGATCGGCGTCGTGACGAGGATGGCCAGCAGCGGGTCGATGCCCAGCCACGACCACAGGGTGTAGGTGAGGAAGGCGGAGAAGATCAGGAACGCCCCGTGGGCCAGGTTGATGACCCGCATGACCCCGAAGATCAGGGTCAGCCCCCCTGCCACCAGGGCGTAGACCCCTCCCAGGAGCAACCCCAGGAGGAGGTCCTGAACCAGTTCGGTCACGTGTCCTGCCTCTCCGCCCCCACCGGTTCCTTACGCGCCGCCGCCGGGCTTCCAGCCCTGGACGATGTGGTCGGTCGTGGCGATGTCGGGGGGCAGCACGAACTGCACCTTGCCGTTCTGCCACTGGCCGATGAGGAACTCGCCGATCGGGCTGCCGTCCTCGTTCCACTTCAGGTCGCCCAGGATGGTCGACACCGTGTGGCCGCGGATCCAGTCGGCGAGCTTCTGCTGGTCGTCGATGCTGCCCACGGCCTCGACGGCGGCCTGCAGGACCTGCCCGGCCGCGTAGGCGTCGGCGGAGTCCTCCGGCGGCGGGCCGCCGAACATCTCGTCGTACTTCTTCACGAACTCCTCGTTGCCGGGCGTCTTGGCCTCCGGCGCGTGGCTGATCGCGAACATGACGCCCTCGGTGTTCTCCGCACCGATGGCCTCGGCGTACTGGTCACCCTGCGAGGGCGCCGAGGTCTGGTAGAGCCACGTGGGCTTGAAGTCCGCCCGGAGCATCGAGCGGACGAGGCCGACGCCGTCCTCGAAGACGGCCCCGTGGACGACGAGGTCGGGGTTGGCCGCCTTCATCGCGTTGACGATCGTGTCGAAGTTCCGCGTGTCGATCGCGTAGGTCTCCTGGTAGACCGTCTGGACACCGGCCGCCTCCAGGATCTGCCGGATGCCCTCGACGTTGGGCGCGGCGAAGGGGTCGTCGATGGTCGGGTAGGCGGCGGTCTTGGGGCGCTGGTCCGCGGGGAGGCTCGCGATCCACTTCGCGAAGACCTCACCCTGCTTGTCGGCCGTGGCCTGCTGGGCGAAGAAGAGGTACTTGAAGCCGCGGTCGAACATCTTCGGCGACCCGCCGGCGGGCTCGATGTAGAGCATCTGGTTGCGCTCGGCGACCGCGGAGGCGGGCAGGTTCAGCAGCGAGGAGAACGTGCCGAGGAGGAGGTCGACCTTGTCCTGACTGATCAGGGCGTTGTAGTCGGCGACGATCGTGTCCTGGTTCGAGGCGTCGTCCTTGATCTTGAGGTCGACCTTGCGGCCCAGAAGGCCGCCGTCGTCGTTGACCATCGCCTGCCACACCTTGTAGCCCTGCTCGGCAGCCGTGCCAGGCTGCGAGAACTCGCCCGTCAGGGGCAGCGAGGTCCCGATGACGATCGGGTCGCCGGAGCCGCCGCTGCCGGAGTCGTTGTTGCCGCCCCCACACGCGGCAAGCCCCAGCACCATGAAACTGGTGGCCGCCAGCGCCTGCATACGGCGGGTGGTCCTCGAGCGAGTCATGCTTCCTCCCGGTCGCCGCAATCGATTGCGGATCTCGGGCAGATGCTGTGACGGCAACCACACGGTGTCAAGTGCCTGGCCGATATCGGTGTCGAGAATTGCTCTGGCCCGCAAGGAATCGTGCAGTCCAGAGCGCAGACGCCAGTCGCGCCCCACGGTTGGTCGGTGACCCCTGGCGGGTGCCGCTGGCGCGGTGTGACCGATGCGATACCCGGCTCCTTGCAATCGACTGCAGCCTCTGTCACCGTTCGGCCAGCACAGTGCCGGTGCGGGTCGCCCGTTCTCCGGTGCGATCCGCCGTCCGAGGGAGGTCCGATGTCGTCCGAGCAGGCGCCCGCACCCGCCGCCTCCTCCGCCGCCGAGTTCCCCGGCAGCGTCGACGTCGTCGTGATCGGCGCGGGGCACAACGGGCTGGTCGCCGCCGGCTACCTCGCCGCCGCCGGCCTGGAGGTGCTGGTCCTGGAGGCCGGCGCCCTCCCGGGGGGCGACACGGTGACCGAGGAGCTCACGCTCCCCGGCTTCGCCCACGACTCGTGCTCCAGCGCGCACGTGCTGATCCAGAGCAACCCGCTGCTCCGCGACGACGAGCTCGCCCTCCTCTCGAAGCACGGCCTCGAGTACGTCCACACCGACCCGGCCGTCGTGATGCCCCAGGACGATGGGGACAGCCTGGTGATGCACCGGGACCTGGACGCGACTGCGGACGAGATCGCCCGCTGGTCGCCGAAGGACGCCGTCGCCTTCCGGGAGATGGTCGGCGAGTGGACCGGCGGGCTCGCCGCGATGCACGGCCGGTGGAGCTCCGGGCTCGAGCTCGGGGACACCGACGCCGCCCGGCGCTACCAGGACCTGCGTCGGCGCAGCGCGTGGGACGTCGTCCACGAGCGCTTCACCCACCCGGTGATCCGCGACTTCGTGCTCTGGATGGCCATGGCGACGATCCAGGACCCCCGCCGGCCCGGAACCGGCTTCCTCCCGTCGTCGCTGACCGTGGGGCGGCTGACCTTCGGGTGGTCCACGCCGCTCGGGGGTTCCGGCGCCCTGCCCAACGCGCTGGTCGGGCAGATCGAGTCACACGGCGGCCGGGTCGTGTGCTCCACCCCCGTCACGCAGGTCGAGGTCTCCGGGGGCCGGGCCACGGCCGTGCTGACCGCGGACGGCGTCCGGGTGGCGGCCCGGCGGGCCGTCGTCTCCAGCGCCCACCTGGCCCGGCTGGCCGACATGCTGACCGGCACCGCCGTGCCCGACGACCTGGCCGAGGCGCAGGCGCGCTGGCGGCCGGGGCTCAGCGTGTTGGCGGTCCACGCGGCGTTGCGGCGCGACCTCCGGTATCCCACGGTCGCGGGGCCGGTCCCGAGCGTCGCCGCCGGTTTCGGGACGACGGCCGGGATGGCCGCTCAGATCGACGCCTTCGACCGCGGCGAGCCCGACGCGAGCGACCCGTGGCTGCTCGTCGTCAACCAGACCGTCGTCGACCCCGGCCGCGCCCCCGACGGCGGTGGCACGTTCAAGATCCTCACGATCGCGCCGTACGAGCGCAGCGACGGCCGCAGCTGGGCGGCGACCAAGGACCGGTTCGCCGAGGACCTGCTCGACGTCGTCCGCGCGCGGGCCGAGGGTCTGGACGCCGGGGATGTCCTGGCCGTGCGTGCCGAGTCGCCCGTCGACGTCGCGGCGCACAACGTGCACAACCTCGGCGGCTCCTGCCACGGCGGCGAGTTCCTCCTCGCCGATGGCAGCGTGATCCCCGGATGGCCGTCGCACCGGACGTCGGTGCCCGGGCTGTTCCTGACCGGGGCGACGACCCACCCGGGAGGCTCGGTGTCGGGCCGCCCCGGCCGGAACGCCGCCCGCACGGTGCTCATCGACCTCGGGCTGGACCCCGCACGCGTCATGGGGCCGAGCTGATCATGGGGCCGAGCTGAACGGACCGCCGGGGCGGTTCGCCCCCATCCGGCTGCTGCAGGCGGCCGCCGTGGTGAGCACCCTCGACCGCTTCGCCATGCCACCGATGCTGATCGCGATCGCCGTCGGCCTGGATGCGCCGCTGGCCTCGATCGTGCAGGCGGCGGGCGCCTACTTCCTCGCCTACGGGCTGCTGCAGCCGGTGTGGGGCATGGTGTCGGACTCGCTCGGCCTGGTGCGGACCGTGCGGCTGACCCTGCTCTGCGCCGGGCTGGCCTCGGTGGCCAGCGCGTTCGCGGGGAGCCCTCTGGCACTCGGCCTGACCCGGGGCGTGGCCGGTGGCTTCTTCGGCGCGGTGTACCCCTCCAGCCTCATCTACCTGGGCGACACCGTGCCCCCCGAACGGCGGCAGCGGGACATCGCCCGGCTCATGGTCGGCGTGGCCGTCGGGACGGCGCTGGCCTCCGTGGGGGGCGGCTTCGTGGCGCAGGTGTGGACGTGGCGGGCCGCCTTCGTGCTGACCGGTGTGGCGGCGCTCGTGCTCACCGTGGTGCTCCGCAAGCTGCCCGCACCACCGCAGACCCGGGTGCACCGGACGCCGCTCACCCCGCTGGTCGCCGTTGCCCGCTCGCGGACGACCGCGTTCGTGCTCGCGCTCGCCTTCGTCGAGGGGGCCGTGCTCCTCGGCGTCCTGACGCTGCTGCCCGCCGCCGTGGAGGCCACGGGTGCGACGACCGCGCTGGCCGGAGCCGTCACCGCCGTCTATGGCGTGGCCGTCTTCGTCGCCTCGGGCGTGGTGGGCCGGCTCTCCCGCCGGCTGCACCCCTCGCGGTTGATCGCGATCGGCGCGGGCTCTGCGCTCGCCGCCTGTGGCGTCCTGGCGCTGTCCCGATCCCCCGCCGTCGCGCTCGGCGTCACGCTGCTGCTCGGCCTGGCCTGGACCGCCATGCATTCGTCCCTGCAGACCTGGGCCACCGAGGTCCTGCCCGGGGCCCGGGCCACGGTCGTGTCCCTGTTCGCCGGCTCGCTGTTCCTGGGCAGTTCGCTGGCCGCGGTCGCCGTGGCGGGGCTGGCCGAGGAAGGCGAGTACCGGACGATCTTCGTCCTCGCCGGCCTGGCGGCCGTCCCGCTCGGCGCCTTCGCGGTGTGGGGCCGGGCGCGCTGGCGCCGTCCGGCCTGACGCCTCCTCCCCCACCTAGCGCTCCCCTACCTAGCGCGCTGTGTGGGACAGCGTTCGTCTCGCGGAATGCGTGGCCCCCGAGCGCGACATCAGTAGCACGACAGTTCGTTGCACATAACAACCGGTGACGACACGCAGGCCGTCACGGAATGCTCTCGGCGCCGCCGCGAAGGGTTCCCGGGGTGGAGCAGCACGGACGCGTCCTCGACCCCCGGAGCGCCCCGAAGCAGCGCGCGGGCCATGGGCGAGGCCGTTGACTCGGCCGATTTTCCGCGCGCACCATCAGAACCCTCAGTGAGGGACTCCGGACGCGCCAGGCGCCGGACCCGTCCTCCCTTGTCTGCCCAC
>C688J18823_10002178_pt1 | contig 12253 bp, 13 predicted proteins | sample HopSoiMetagenom1_FD_18823 | JGI IMG/M metagenome (IMG submission 18823) | reverse complement strand
CGGCGCCCCGCGTCAACGGCTTCACGCGCGCCGGCACGACGACGATCTCGCGCCCGGCGAGGGCGAGCGCGTCGGGCCGGCTGACCGGCCCGAGTGACGGCGCGCCTTGGCGCACCAGCGCCGCGAAGGAGGGGTGCTGCCCGCCGTCGGCGTAGGTCGTGCGCACGACGGCGCCGCCTTCGGCCACGAGCGCGGCGACGCGGGCCTGCTCCGCCGCCAGGCGGGCCGCGGCGAGCGCCTCCTTCGCCTTGTCGGCGAAGGGACGGAACACGTAGCGGCCGCCGGCGACGCCGACCGTCGGCTCCTCGCCCGTCGCCTCGAAGCGGTCCGAGCCTTCCTTGAGCTGGCGCCAGAAATCGATGTTGCGATCGAGCCGGTGCCTGGCGAGGTTCTGGGCCGTCATGCGGAACGGGAAGGCCTGGACCTGGAAAGCCTGCTGGCCGCCGGCGAAAGCCTCGCGGGCAAGGGCGTAGATCTCCTCGATCTGCTGGTCGGTCATGGCGTAGCAGCCCGCCGACGAGCAGATGCCGTGCACCATCAGGAAGGCGCCGGTCGCGCCGTGCGCCCGGTCGTAGGCGTTCGGGAAGCCGAGATCGAACGACAGGTGATAGGCCGAGTTCGGGTTCATCTGCGCCGGCGTGACGGCGTAGAATCCTTCCGGGGCCTGGCGGTCGCCCTGCCTCAGCTTGGGGCCGAGCTGCCCGGACCAGCGGCAGATCGGGAAGCTCTTGAGGAGTGCGAAACGCCCGTCCTTGCCCCTCTTCCAGACCTCGAGCTCGGCTTCCTTCTTGTAGGTGCGGATGAGGATCGGGGCGGCGGGCGTCATGGCGCGCGCCTTCATCAGCGCGATCGTCGCGCCGGGGATCGGCGCCAGCTCCTTGGCGACGCCGTCGGCAGCGAGCGCCGCCCCGCCCGCGAGCGCGGCCGCGGCACAGAGCGCCACGACTCTCGACCAGAAAACCATCCCCACCCCGGAACGAATCTTTGACGGAGCCGCAGTTTGCGGCCCGATGCTCACCAAAAGGTTGTCTCGCAGCCGATTGCGGCAGGATGGCGGCTCGCGCGCGAGGCTTCCCGGCGTCGCGGATCTCGGCCATGGTCAGGTTAAGGCGGTCCAAACGCTCGGCGATGATCGAGATCTCCTGCTTCTACACCCTGTCCTCGCCTTGGGCGTATCTTGCCGGCCCGCGGCTGCAGGACGTCGTGCGGCGCCACCGCGCTCGGCTTCTGCTGAAGCCCTTCGACTTCCAGGACGTGGTGCCGCGGACCGGCGGCGTGCCGATCCGGACGCGCCCGAGGCCGCGGCGCGACTATCACGCGGTCGAGCTCGACCGCTGGCGCCGGCACCTCGGCATGCCGCTGAACCTGACGCCGCGCTTCTATCCGATGGAGAACCCGGTGCCGGGCTGGAACAAGCCCGCCGGCCACATGGTGATCGCCGCGCGCCAGGCCGGCGAGGACCCGTTTCCGCTCTCGCATGCGCTCCTGCGGGCGCTCTGGGCCGAGGAGCGCGACATCGCCGACCCGCGTGTGCGCGGCGCCATCGCCGACGAGAACGGCTACGACGGCCCGGCGCTTCTCGCGGCGGAGACGACGGAGGCGGTCCAGCGGGAGTATCGCGACAACGGCGCCGAGGCCGAGCGGCTCGGCGTCTTCGGGTCGCCGACCTTCGTCGTCGCGGGCGAGCTGTTCTGGGGACAGGACCGGCTCGATTTCGTCGATCGCGCCCTGGACAGGTTGCGCCAGGCAAAGGGCTAGGCCCCTGGCAGAGAACGGAACCAAAGGTTCGTTGAAGCTTTGTTGTCACGCGTGCGCCCTTCAGGTGAAGGGAACGCAAGATGACCAGAGCTTCACGGGCGCTGATCGCGGCGGCGCTGATCGGCTTTGCGGCGATGGGCGGCGAAGCCCTCGGCGCCGACTTTTGCCGCGGCGTTGAGCGCGGCAAGGCCTCCTGGTACGGGGCGGCGCATCACGGCCGCCGCACCGCGAACGGCGAGAGGTTCGACCGCAAGGCGCTGACGGCCGCCCATCGCAGCCTGCCCTTCGGCACCCGCCTCAAGGTCACGAACGAGCGCACCGGCCGCTCCGTCGTCGTGCGGGTCAACGACCGCGGACCGTTCGGCGGCGGGCGCGTCATCGACATTTCGCAGAGCGCGGCGCTGGTCATCGGCCTGTCGGGAGTCGGCAAGGTGGTGCTGACGCGGCTGTGACGTAGGAGGGGGTCGCCGCATCCCCGTCGCCCACGCCGTTCGCGCGCCTCGGCGAGGGTGCCGGCCAAACCGGCTCGCAAAGCGCATCGACAAGCCCGGAAACTTGCGTTATAGGCCGCGGCATCCCAGCTATGGTTGGACCTGGTGGCGCGAGGCTGAACCGCTTCGCGCCACAGCTAATTCGGGCGGCACGCCTTCTACGGGAACGAGGCCGCGCGGCGCCCGGCGGGCGGGACGGCAGACGAGACACGGGCGAAAGAGACTGCGAAACGCGACATGGCGAAGACGAATCCAGGCGAATTCATCCAGCAGGTGCGCTCCGAGGGCTCGAAGGTTACCTGGCCCTCGCGCAAGGAGACCATGATCACGACCGCCATGGTGTTCGTGATGGTGATCCTCGCGAGCATCTTCTTCCTGGTCACCGACCAGGTGCTGCGCCTCGTCGTGCGCCTCGTCCTCGGATTGGGGTCTTAGGATTTTGAACGCCATGGCGAAGCGCTGGTACATCGTCCACGCCTATTCGAACTTCGAGAACAAGGTCGCGCAGTCGATCAAGGACCAGGCGCAGCAGCGCGGTCTCGCCGAGAAGTTCGAGGAGGTGATGGTCCCGACCGAGAAGGTCGTCGAGGTGCGCCGCGGCCGCAAGGTCGACACCGAGCGCAAGTTCTTCCCCGGCTACGTGCTGGTGAAATGCGACCTCACCGACGAGGTCTACCACCTGATCAAGAACACGCCGAAGGTCACGGGCTTCCTCGGCGCCGACAAGGCGAAGCCGGTGCCGATCCCGGACGCCGAGGCCGAGCGCATCAAGGGCCAGGTCGCCGAAGGCGTCGAGCGGCCGAAGCCGACGATCCATTTCGAGATCGGCGAGCAGGTGCGCGTCGCCGACGGCCCCTTCGCCTCGTTCAACGGCACCGTCGAGGAGATCGACGAGGGCCGCGCCCGCCTCAAGGTCGCGGTCTCGATCTTCGGCCGCGCGACGCCGGTGGAGCTCGAATACACGCAGGTCGAGAAGACCTAACTGTCATTCCGGGGCGCCCCGCAGCGGCGAGCCCGGAAACCATAGACGCCGCCGTTTCCGAGCGGCGCGTCACCGTTCCGTCGACCCATGAACCACTGCGTTTATGGGTTCGGGGCTCGGACCTTCGGTCCGCCCCGGAATGACGGCCATCCGCGGGAGGCTTGCCCGGTCGCCAGCCGGGAGCTCCAAGCCGCACCGCGACCTGCAACCGCTCGACGACCGGCCGGCAGCCGGCGCGAGCAACTCTGGGAGCAGTCCCAATGGCAAAGAAGATCACGGGNTACGTGAAGCTTCAGGTCCCGGCCGGCGCCGCCAATCCGTCGCCGCCGATCGGNCCGGCGCTCGGTCAGCGCGGCCTCAACATCATGGAATTCTGCAAGGCCTTCAACGCCAAGACGGCGCAGATGGAGAAGGGCACGCCNATNCCGGTGATCATCACCGCGTTCGGCGACCGCTCCTTCACCTTCGAGATGAAGCAGCCGCCGGTGGCGTTCTTCCTCAAGAAGGCGGCNAACCTGAAGCTCGGCAAGAAGCCGGCCTCGGGCTCGAAGACGCCCGGCCGCGGCGCCCCCGCGNGNCGCGTCACCGAGGCCCAGCTGCGCGAGATCGCCGAGAAGAAGATGGCCGACCTCAACTGCGACTCGGTCGATTCNGCCGTNGCCATGATCCGGGGCTCCGCCCGGGCCATGGGCCTCGAAGTCGTCGGTTAAGGGGAGGGCGTGATGGCTGAACCAGGAAAGCGCATCCGCGCCGCCCGCGAGGGCGTCGACCGGGTCAAGACCTATCCGCTGAAGGACGCGGTGAAGCTCGTCAAGGAACGCGCCAAGGCGAAGTTCGACGAGACCGTCGAGGTGGCGATGAACCTCGGCGTCGACCCGCGCCACGCCGATCAGATGGTGCGCGGCGTCTGCAACCTGCCGAACGGCTCCGGCCGGACGCTGAGAGTCGCGGTGTTCGCCCGCGGCGCGAAGCAGGACGAGGCGCGCGCCGCCGGCGCCGATATCGTCGGCGCCGAGGATCTCGTCGAGCAGGTGCAGGGCGGCACGATCGACTTCGACCGCTGCATCGCGACGCCGGACATGATGCCGCTCGTCGGGCGCTTGGGTAAGGTGCTCGGCCCCCGCGGCCTGATGCCGAACCCGAAGGTCGGCACAGTGACGATGGACGTCGCCGGCGCCGTCGGCGCGGCGAAAGGCGGCGCGGTCGAGTTCCGCGTCGAGAAGGCCGGCATCGTCCATGCCGGCATCGGCAAGGCGTCGTTCGATGAGGGCAAGCTCGTCGAGAACATCCGCGCTTTCGCCGACGCGGTCCAGAAGGCGAGGCCGACGGGCGCCAAGGGCACCTATATCGAGCGGATCGCGATCTCCTCGACCATGGGCCCGGGCGTCAAGGTCGATCCGGCGAGCGTGCTCGGGGCGGCATCGGGCTGAAGCCTCAGCCGCGCCGGCGACCGCCTTACCAAAGCCCGTGGTTCGCCTCGGGCCTTTTTCGCGTGGCGCGGCCGGCCGTCAGACGAGGCAGCCCGGTTTTGCGATCGTGTTCTGGCCGTCGAGGGCGTTTGAGATGCCGGAGAGGTAGCTCGTCGAATCCTTCGTCACGTTGAACACCATGATGCCGCCGTAGCCGTTCTGCCGGACGAAGCTCGCCGCGGCGGGGCCGTCGGTGCGGCTCGTATCGACGCCGATCGCGAGCTGGTTCTTGCCCATGCCGGCGTCCACGTAGGGTTGGAGGCGCCCGGCATAGTTCGGATCGAAGTAGCTCATCTCCCAGCCGTAGGTGAGGTTGCCGGTGAGCGTGTGGCCGTTCCAGGTCGGCCCGAAATACTGGCTGTCGTCGAACAGCGCCTTCGAGACGATCTTTCCCGGCAGCGCCTGGCGCAGAAGCGTCGTCACCATCGCGAGGTTCGTATCCGTCACTGTCCCGATCGAGTATTCGTCGTCGATGTCGATGCCGTCGAGCCCGAACCTGTCGACCGCGGCGACGAGCTGGTCGACGAACCATTGCGCCGCCGTCTGATCCGTGAACTCGGACCATCCGGCTTTCGACCAGTTGTTGACGACGCTCAGAACCACCGTGATCCCCAGGTTCTGCAGCTTTTTCACGTCGTCGGTGTCATAGAGCGAGGCATTGACCGGCAGCGTGAAGGTGAGCACCGGGACGTTCGGCGGGCCGTCCAGGTTCGCCGCGAAGACGGAAACGAAATCGAAGAACTGGCGCCCGTCTGCGAGGGTGTAGCAGCCGGCGTTGGCGAGGCTGCTCGTGTTCGTCATGACGTAGGCCATGGTGAACACGTCCTTCTGGTAGATGTCGGCCTGGGGGGCGCTTCCCGGCCAGGGCGCGCCGGAGAAGAACACGGCGTCGCCCGGATTGAACTGCGGATGCCCGTCGAGCACCAGCACGCCGCGGCAGTAGAAGAAGAAACCGATATTCGGGTCCGCCCGCGCAATCCGTTGCGCCGACTGCGGTGTGCAGTTCGGGACGGTCTTGATGAAATTCGACCAATTGGCGCCGCCGTATTGCGCGACGTTCGGCGTGACGGTGAAGGGCATGGAAAGCTCCCTTAAAAGGATGAAAATAAACGTGGATGGGAATTAGGAGGGAAGTCGGGATATTGTACTTCCCGTACCCNCCTGTTATCTGTGAGTCGGGATCATGATCGAAATCCCGATAAGCGGTGCCCTGCATGGTCTGCTCGGCCACAAGTTTGGAAGCTCTGATCTCGTGATCGTTTACAGCGCGCGATTAGACGAGGCTGGCACCGATGGGCGCTCGCCCTATACGGTGCTTGCCGGCGCTGTTGCGACGGCTGGTCAGTGGGACAAGCTTGAAGAGAGATGGGACGCTCTCTTGATGCGCTCAAAGGTGGATGCGTTCCACTACAAGGAGTTCAACGAGCCCGCGCCGCCGTTTGACCGCTGGAGTGGCTTCAAGCGGAAGCGGTTCATCGATTCACAGGAAAAGGCGATTGAGAAGAACACCCTGTTCCGCGTCTCTATTGGTGTTGAAAACGCCGTTCACAAATCGATCAAGGAAAGGATGAGGGGCATCAAGGGCTTCCGCGCAGACTCAGATTATGCGCTTTGCCTGCGATACCTCATGTTCCACACTTCAGATCAACTAGCTCGGATTGACCCTGACTATCGCCTTACGATTTTAGTCGAGGATGGACCGTGGGCCGCAGGGGCGGCAGACACATATCAGCGCGTTGCGGCCATGACGGGGAAGTGGAAGCCCGCCAAACACGCTCACCGTCTAGCCGGTTTCGCCACTGCCCCGAAGGGAGAACGCCGTTCCTTGGAAGCTGCCGACTACATCGCGGGGACTGAACCCGACCGCATGCTCAGCGGCCGTCGCGCCGGTCAGGCTGGAGTTTCCAGACTATCGTGCCTGCTGACCGGCCCACTTCTTGAACGCTGGTACGAAGGAATGATCAAAGAAAAAGAAGCCCGGCGAGCATACAACGCTTCTATGAAGCGCCCCGCTTCGGAGGCACTAGCTTAGAGAACAGTCGCTCCAATTCCTCGCCCGTCTCGTCAACGCCAGCGGCGCGAGCGGCCTCTATGAACCGCTCGCGCTGAGGCTTCTCAGCCTTTGGTCTTGCGTCGGGTTTTGGCTTTGCCTTTGGCCTTTGGGCCACGATGCTTATGCCCTTCCACCAACCGTTCGATAGGTCAGGCGCTTCCCGACGATGCCACGGGCCAGTTGTTCGGTCCGGGCCACGTCGTCCACGCCCAACGCGATCCGGTTGTTATAGCGGAAATCGAACTCGCTTAGATAGCGGTGCAGGTGCTTCTCTGCACAGTGTTGGTAGATGCCCTTCATGCCCCGCTTGAACACGCCGAACGCGCCCTCAACGGTGTTGGTGGTCACGTCGCCGCGAGCGTATTCCTTGCTGCGGTGCTCAACGGTTTCGTGAGCGGCGTATTCCTTGCCGACCTCGCGGTAGAGAAGGCTCTCATCGGTTTGCAGCCGGCTCTCTTTCGCGACGTTCTCGCGAATGATCTTGCCAACGGTTTCCTTGGTCGCACGGCCAACATGGAACATGCGGACCTCGGCGCCGCGCTCGACAAGCCCGATGATGGTGCGCTTGGTGCGAGCGCCGCCACGTCCGCCCCGAGTGTAGGGCTGGCCACGGCGCTGCGGCGACGGAGGCGGGTTCTCCTCCAGCTCGCCCATGTACGCCTCGTCAACCTCAACGATCTTGCCCGCGCCGCCCATCGGCTCCAGCCCAACAGCGGCCATTGCAAGCCGTATCCGATGGGCCATGAACCATGCGGTTTTCAGGCTGACACCTAGGATGCGGTGGAACTGGTTGGCGCTAAAGCCTTTCTTGGACGACGACATAAGCGCCAGCGCCTGCACCCAAAGGTTCATCGGAACGTGGCTCGACTCGAACACGGTCCCGACCTTCACGGTGAAGGGCTTGCGGCACTGGTAGCACTTGTAGGTGCCGATCCGGGTGCTCTTGCCCTTCATCTTGGAAATGCGCTCCACGCCGCCGCAATGCGGACAGACGGGGCCGTTCGGCCAAACGCGGGCTTCTACCCACTTGTAGGCGGCGGCTTCATCGTGGAATGGCTTGGCGGAAAGGATGGAGCGGGACATGGTGTAACCCCTTGTGAATCACACCATAACAGCTCCAGTGGGTACGTCAAGTCTAATATTCCGAGGGAAGTCTGACGATCAACTTATAATTGGTCAACCGTGTCGCCCGTCGGCGAGGCCGCCGATAGGTCAGGATCGGATCGGCGGCGTTAGCACACTACGGCACGTGACAACACCAGGCCGCGGCGCGCGCCCTCGATGATCAAAACACGGCTGTGGCGAGGCTGCTCGGTCGGGGGGCGCTCGCCACGGCACCGTGGCTTCGGCTTCTCCCGCGCGCCCTCAGATCCCCCGCCCCCAGTAGCCGCACCAGCGGTGGGTGTGCCACTCGATGTTCTGCTCGTAGCCTTGCAGCGTCGCGTGCTGCGGCACGCGCACCTCCTTCGTCGCCGGATCGAAGCACTTGCCGGCGTCGGAGGCCTTCTTCACCTCCGCCGAAAGGTCGGTCATGAACGCGAGCTGCTGCTCCATGTCCTGTCGCGTGCCGAGCCGGCCGCCGGGTCCGGGATGGCCGGGGATCTGGCGATCCCATTTCAGCGCCAGCGTGCGCTTGAGCGAGTCCTCCCACTCGACCGGGTAGGAGTCGTTGACTGCGAGCCGCGAGGGCACCGCGCCGAGCGCGTTGAAGTCGACCGCGAAGATGATCTTCTCCTTCGGCAGGAACATCACCAGCGACGAGTCGGAGTGGTTGCGGCCGGTGTAGACGAGATCGACCGTCGTGCCGCCGAGCTTGATCGTGCGCTTCTGGTCGACGATCTCGTCCGGCACGACGACGTCGGGCGCCTTCAGGGCGGCGAGCCGCTCCTTGGCGCGGCGATGCGCGACGATCGTTGCGCCTGCGTCCTTGAATGGCTTGCCGCCGGCGATGTGGTCGTAATGGTGATGGCTGTACACCAGGTACTTGATCGGCGCCTTGGTGACCTTGCCTATCTCATCGAGATAGGTAGTCGCGGCCTGCGGCCGGCCGTAGCTGATCGGGTCGGTCGCGATCACGCCGGCCGGCGTGACGACGAACATCGACTGGTGGTTCTGATAACGGAAGACATAGACGTTGTCGGTGCCCTCGACCTTAGTCGTCGCGAAGAGCGGTGCCGCGGGCGCCGGGCTCGGCGCCGCCGCCGGCGGGGTCGACGGCGCGGGCTGCGCCGGTGTCTGCGACAGCGACGGATCACTGAGGCTCACGGCGACGATCGCGGCAAAACCCGGCGCAAGCCTTGTGCACCGCATGAGCGCCTCCTGTGAGACCCGACTCCGGACCTGGCGCACATTTGAGGATACGAACGGACCTTCTCGCAAGGGCTCGGGCGTCACGTCGGCGTGAGCACGTCGACGCCGCGCTTCGGCGGGCTGTCCGAATCCCCGGGACACGAGCGCTCCTTCGGGTGTAAAAACCCGCGAAAGCCCGCGCACAAAGGGGAGAGGCTTGCATGACCCTTCAGATCGGCGACACGGCGCCTGACTTCGACGCCGAAACCACGCATGGCCGCATCCGGTTTCATGATTGGCTCGGCGATTCTTGGGGCGTGCTGTTCTCGCACCCGAAGGATTTCACCCCGGTTTGCACGACCGAGCTCGGCTACATGGCGCGGATCAAGCCCGAGTTCGACCGCCGCAACGTCAAGATCATCGGCCTGAGCGTCGATCCGGTCGATAACCATGCGCGCTGGGCGGACGACATCCGCGACACGCAGGGGCACGCGCCGAACTATCCGATGATCGGCGACACCGATCTTTCGATCTCGAATGCCTGGGGCATGCTGCCGGCGAGCACGACCGGCGACGCCTCGAAGCGCACGCCGGCCGACAACCAGACCGTCCGCAACGTGTTCGTCGTCGGCCCCGACAAGAAGATCAAGCTGATCCTCGTCTATCCGATGACGACCGGGCGCAACTTCGACGAGGTTCTGCGGGTGATCGATTCGCTGCAGCTGACGGCGAAGCACAAGGTGGCGACGCCGGTGAACTGGAAGGTGGGCGAGGACGTGATCATCGCCGGCTCGGTCTCGGACGAGGACGCGCGGAAGACCTACCCCGACGGCTGGAGGGCGCCGCGGCCCTACATCCGCATCGTGCCGCAGCCCGGCAGCCCGTAGCGCCGGCTGCGGGGTCACGCGGGGAGAGCCATGATCTTCCGGCAGCTGTTCGACTCGACCTCCGGTACCTACAGCTATCTCCTCGCCAGCCGGTGCGGCGGCGAGGCGCTGATCATCGATCCCGTCCTCGAGAAGGTCGACCGCTACCTCCAGCTCCTGCGCGAGCTCGACCTCAAGCTCGTCAAGGCGGTCGACACGCACCTGCACGCCGATCACGTCACGGCGCTCGGCGCGCTGCGCGACCGGACCCACTGCATCACGGTCATGGGCGAGGAGAGCGGCGTCGACGTCGTGTCGATGCGCGTCACGGAAGGCGACAAGGTCGAGATCGAGGGCGTCGCGCTCGACGTGCTTTACACGCCCGGCCACACCGACGATTCCTACAGCTTCCTGCTGCCGGACCGCGTCTTCACCGGCGACACCCTGTTGATCCGGGGCACCGGCCGGACCGACTTCCAGAACGGCGATCCGCGCGCCCAGTACCAGTCGATCTTCGGCAAGCTGCTGAAGCTGCCGGATTCGACCTTCGTGTTCCCGGCCCACGACTACAAGGGCGACACGGTCTCGACCATCGGCGAGGAGAAGGCGTTCAACCCGCGGCTCCAGGTCCGCTCCGTCGACGAGTATGTCGACCTGATGAGCAACCTCCACCTGCCCAATCCCAAGATGATGGACGTCGCGGTGCCGGCGAACATGCATATCGGCATGGTCCAGGAGGAGATCGCGCGCCGCGGCTGGGCGGTCGCCGCGAGCGACGCGCTCGCGCTCCTCGACCGCCGTGACGTGGTGCTGGTCGACCTGCGCGAGCCGCGCGAGCGCGAGAAGCACGGCCTGATCCCCGGCTCGCTGCACGCGCCCTACCTCGATCTTCAGGACAACGTGCGGGCGGGCGGCATGCTGCACGAGCTCGCCGCCGCGACCGGCCGGCGCCTCGTGTTCTACTGCGCCTTCGGCGAGCGCTCGGCGATGGCCGTGCAGGCCGCCCAGGACGCCGGCCTGTCGTCGGCCTGCCACATCCAGGGCGGGCTCAGCGCCTGGGCGAAGGCGAACGGCCCGGTGGTGCGGTCCTAAAGCATGATCCCGAAAAGTGGCTACCGGTTTTCGAAAAAAGATCATGCTCGAACAAAGAGGTAGAGCGGGATGACGACTCGACGAGAAGTCATCGCGCTCTAGCAGCTGCCGCCGGCTATCATTGTGCGGCGTGCTTGCTAGTGTGTCCGGCCCTTAAGAGTCAGCGAGCAAGCCGTGCCGTCCAATTTCAACGCCCGCGACGCCGCCGCCTACGAGCAGGTGATGGGGCGCTGGAGCCGGCGGCTCGCGCCGCGGTTCATCGACTTCGCCGGCGTCGGCGAGGGCGAGCGGCTGATCGACGTCGGCTGCGGCACCGGCAGCCTCGCTTTCGCGCTGCTCGCAGGCAGGAACCCGGCGGCGCTGACGGCGGTCGATTATTCGGAGCTCTATCTTGAGGCGGTGCGCGCCGCCGGCGCCGACCCTCGCCTCAAGTTCGAGCACGCCGACGCCTGCGCGCTGCCTTTCGCCGACGGCGCCTTCGACCGGGCGCTGTCGCTCCTCGTGCTGCATTTCGTGCCGCGGCCCGAGCTCGCGGTTGCCGAGATGCGCCGGGTCGTGCGCCGCGGCGGCACAGTCGCGGCGGCGGTGTGGGACACTTACGGCGGCTTTGTCATGCAGCGCATGTTCTGGGATACCGCCGCCCTTCTCGATCCCGCCGCCGAGGCCGGCCGGGCCGAGAACTACATGCGGACGGCGAGCCGGCCGGGTGCGCTGCGGGCGATGTGGACGCGGGCCGGTCTTATGGATGTGCGCGATACGATGCTGACGATCCGCATGGACTATTCCGCCTTCGACGATTTCTGGGCGCCGCTCGCGGCCGGCGAAGGGTCGATGGGCAAATACGTCGCGACGCTCGACCAGGATCGCCTGGCCGCGCTCGCTCGCGCGCTCCGCTCCGCCTACGAGGCCGGCGCGCCGGACGGTCCACGCTCCTTCGCCGCCGTCGCCTGGGCCTGCCGCGGCACGGTGGCCTAGCCGGCTTTCGCGCGATAGGCGCTCGGGCTTTTACCCATCACGCGCCTGAAGCGGCGGTTGAAGGTCGAGAGATCGTTGAAACCGGCCTCGTAGGCGATCGCCGCGACGGGTTCGTCGGTCCGGCGCAGACGCAGCGCCGCGCGGTTGAGGCGGGTGCGCAGCACGTATTGGTGCGGCGTCATGCCGACAAGCTCCCGGAACAGGCGCAGGAAATGGTACGGGCTCATGCCGGCCTCGCGCGCGAGCGCGGCGAGCGGCAGGCCTGCGTCCGCCGCCGC
>C688J18823_10002177_pt1 | contig 12257 bp, 9 predicted proteins | sample HopSoiMetagenom1_FD_18823 | JGI IMG/M metagenome (IMG submission 18823) | reverse complement strand
ATTCTTATATAAATCCATTAAGTTGTCAGAGTTTGGTGAACGATAGCCATACCGTACACCATCAAAGCGAGATAGATTTGCTGATGCTTCTGAAGAAGAAAGTAAATAATAAGCTGCTAATGCATATTTAGAATTTGGTAAAGATACTTCCTCCCACACAGCTCCAAGACCTTCTAAAACCTTCAGGGCATCTAGTACTGACTGGCGTGCTTCTTCTCCAACGCCTTCTCCTAAATATTCCTTAGGTACAGCGATTTTTAATCCTTTAATATCCCCTGTTAAGGCTGCAGCAAAATTAGGTACTTCAATATTTGCTGATGTAGAATCCATTGGATCCAACCCAGAGATGGCTTGCAATAAATAAGCATTATCCTCTACATTTCTAGTAATCGGTCCAATTTGGTCTAACGAAGACGCAAATGCCACTAAACCATAACGAGATACCCGTCCATAGGTTGGTTTTAATCCAACAATCCCACAAAAGGCTGCAGGTTGACGAATGGATCCACCTGTATCAGAACCTAAGGAAAAAAGTACTTCTCCTGCTGCAACAGATGCAGCGGAACCACCTGATGATCCACCTGGAACGGTTTCTAAATTCCATGGATTACGTGTTTTTTGAAAACTTGAGTTTTCATTGGAAGAACCCATGGCAAACTCATCCATATTTAACTTACCAATCGTAATCGTCTCTGCTTTATGTAAATGATCAACAACGGTTGCATTATAAATAGGATCAAAATTTTCTAGAATTTTACTTGCACAAGTTGTTCGTAAATCCTTTGTAACAATATTGTCCTTCACACCGATTGGCATTCCAAAAAGCAAGCCTTTAGATTCTTCTGTTCCAAGCTTTTTATCTAAACTCTTGGCAGTTTCCCGTGCTTTTTCCTCATCTAACGTTAAAAATGCCTGTACCTTGTCATCTACCTCTTGAATTCGTTTATACGATTCATTGACAAGATCAGACACTGTCAGTTCTTTTTTATGTAGCAGTTCATGAAGATCTGATACTTTATAGTCAAACAAGCTCAACCGTCTCTCCCCCTTACTCTATAATTGATGGGACTCTAATTTGTCCATTTTCATGATCTGGAGCGTTTTTTAGCACTTCTTCCACTGGCAATCCAGGCTTCGCTATATCTTCGCGCATCACATTTTTAATATCTAAAACGTGGGAAGTCGGCTCGACATGATCGGTATCCAGTTCGTTCAATTGTTCAGCGAAAGAAATAATAGCATCAAGCTGATTGGTAAATTTTTCGGCTTCTTCTTCTGTAATAGCCAATCTTGCCAAATTCGCTACATATTTTACTTCATCCATTGTAATCCTTGTCAATTTTTGTCACCTCCAAAGCATTCGAACATTTCACAATAATATTGATCATATCAAACTTTAAAACGCTAAACAAGAGTGTCTGGCATCGTTATGAATCAATGCCAGACACTTTTTTTAATCACTTTTTAGTACGTAACTTTTTAAAAAAAGAGAAAATGCTTTTTTTGTTTTGTTTTTGCATTGGAGCTTGTTGTTCGGGAACGTGATTTTTGGGAGTTACATAAATATCTTCTTTATCAACAGCATTTTCATGGGCAAGGACAAGTCCAATTTCTGAATTGTGTTCCTTGTTCGTCACAATGGTATAGTTAATTTTATATAGATCAGCCTTTTTAATAAATTTTGATAAATAACTATAATCAATATGCCCATTTAAAAATAAGTGAATCTGTGAATAAGCTTTCATCTTCACTTCCACTTCAGGATAAATGACCTTTTCCATCACTTGCGATTGAGTAAGTGCTAATTCAATCCGCTCTCTGATGGTACCGAGAAACTTTCTTCTTTCATCCGGATTCGTCACTTTCGATCCATATATTCCTTGTTGAAGATATTCATCCAAATCTGATTTTGGCATAGAAGTCATACCTCCTATAGGATTCTACCTCATTATGTTGTATGCCGCTTTTCCTCTACATGTGAATGCTATCATTTTTTACTTTTTAATACAAAGAAAATCCCCTCTCCATTTTAAAGAGGGGATTTTCTTTGTAAGATAGGGAATTAACATTTTATTTAGAGCTGAATTGCTCTGATTCAGTTGATCCTTTGAGTGCTGTTGTTGAAGAAGTACCACCTGTTACAACCATTGACACTTTGTCGAAATAGCCTGTTCCAACTTCTCTCTGATGTCTTGTTGCTGTATAACCATATTGCTCGTTATTAAATTCCGCTTGTTGTAATTCGGAGTAGGCTGTCATGCCATAATCTTTATAGCCTCTTGCAAGTTCAAACATACTATGATTAAGAGCATGGAAACCAGCAAGTGTAACAAATTGGAATTTATAGCCCATCTTTCCGAGTTCTTTTTGGAAGCTAGCAATTGTTTCTTTATCAAGCTTTTGTTCCCAGTTGAATGATGGTGAACAATTATAGGCTAATAGCTTCCCTGGATATTTGGCATGAATAGCCTCTGCGAAACGGCGTGCCTCTTCAATATTTGGTTCCGATGTTTCACACCAAATCAAATCCGCATACGGTGCATACGCAAGTCCACGAGCAATGGCCTGATCAAGACCTGCTTTTACATGGAAGAACCCTTCAGAAGTTCTTTCTCCTGTAATAAATGGACGATCATATGGATCAACATCACTTGTAATCAAGTCCGCTGCATTCGCATCCGTACGGGCAACCAAAAGTGTTGGAACCCCCATAACATCAGCAGCAAGTCGGGCTGCAATCAAATTACGTATAGCCGTTTGAGTTGGTAGAAGCACTTTCCCACCAAGATGGCCACATTTTTTCTCAGATGAAAGTTGATCTTCAAAGTGAACCCCAGAAGCCCCTGCCTCGATCATGCCTTTCATTAGTTCAAAACAATTTAACTGCCCACCAAAGCCTGCTTCGGCATCTGCCATAATAGGAGCAAACCAATCAATTCTCTGATCCCCTTCAAGATGATGAATCTGATCTGCTCGTTGCAACGCCTGATTGATGCGCTTCACAACACTTGGAACACTGTTAGCCGGATATAAGCTCTGATCCGGATACATTTGACCAGAAAGATTTGCATCAGCAGCTACCTGCCAACCACTTAAGTATATAGCCTTAAGACCCGCTTTTACTTGCTGTACTGCTTGGTTACCCGTTAAAGCACCCAATGCAGCCAGATAATCCTCTTCTTTCAATAAAGACCAAAGCTTCTCTGCTCCCTTTGTCGCTAGTGTGTACTCAATATCAATGGAACCTCTTAATTTAATTACTTCTTCGGCCGAATAAGGTCTTTTAATTCCATTCCATCTGCTATCATTATTCCAGCTTTCCCTTAATTTTTGAATTCTTTTTTCCATGTAAATCCATCCCCTTTAATCGTATTTTGTCATTTCAAGAGTTTCATTTTTTAAGTGAGCCCATCCGTTCATTAAACACGTATTATAGGTTTTCATAGCCTGGTAAAGTTAGAAAATCAACAAAATCATCTTGTAAAATAAGCTCATCAAACAATTGGACTGCTTCAGAGAAACGACCTTTTTGATATGCGTCTACTCCTATATCCTGTTTGATTTTCTCAAGTTCTTCTACTTTGAGTCTTTCATACATCTCAGTTGTTACTTTTCTTCCATCATCTAAGACTCCTTTTGGATGACGAATCCATTGCCACAGCTGCGCCCGACTAATTTCCGCCGTTGCTGCATCTTCCATCAAATTATGAAGCGGAACGGCCCCTTTCCCACATAACCATGAAGCGACATATTGAATCCCTACATTGATATTCATTCGTACGCCTGCTTCTGTAATCGTTCCTTTAGGTACAGCTAATAGATGATTATCGTTTACTTTAATGGTTTGTTGCTTAGTTGAATGAATTTGATTAGCTTCAGGCATTTCCCGATTGAATACTTCCAATGCAACCGGTACTAATCCAGGATGTGCTACCCAAGTTCCATCATGTCCATCTCTTGCTTCTCGCTCTTTATCCGCTCGTACTTTTGCAAAAGCTTCTTCATTCGCCTCCGAATTCCCACGAACCGGAATTTGTGCAGCCATTCCGCCAATAGCGGGTGCATTTCGTCGATGACAAGTTTGAATGGTTAACAAAGAGTAGGATCTCATAAATGGGACTGTCATGGTTACTTGGGAGCGATCAGGTAAAATAACATTTTCCTGATTGCGTAATTTTTTGATATAGCTGAAAATATAATCCCATCTCCCACAATTTAACCCTGCTGAATGTTCCTTTAATTCAAATAAGATTTCATTCATTTCAAAGGCTGCCAAGATGGTTTCGATTAATACAGTCGCTTTAATCGTGCCTCGAGGGATCTCAAGGTAAGACTCCGAAAAAGTAAAAACATCATTCCAAAGCCTTGCTTCTAGATGACTTTCAATCTTCGGCAAATAAAAGTATGGGCCCGACCCCCCGGTGATTAGTTGACGTGCATTATGATAGAAGTACAGTCCAAAGTCTAGAAAACTACCAGAAATCGGATTCCCATCTAATAGCATATATTTTTCTTCTAAATGTAGCCCTCGTGGACGAACAAGCAAAACGGCTGTTTCATCCTTTAATTTATATTCCTTTCCAGTAGGGTCTTGAAAGGAAATGGTCCGCATGACGGCATCTCTTAAATTCAATTGTCCTTCAATCATGTTTTGCCAAGTTGGTGAGGTAGCATCTTCGCAGTCAGCCATAAAGACCTTAGCACCCGAATTGAGCGCATTAATAATCATCTTTCGATCAGTTGGTCCTGTAATTTCTACACGACGATCTTGTAGATCCTTTGGAAGTGGCCAAATCTTCCATTCACCTTTGCGGATATATTCCGTTTCAGGAAGAAAGGTTGGAAGTTTCCCTTGATCAATCTCGGCTTGTTTCTGTTGTCTTTTCATCAATAATTCTTTCCGCCGAGTACCAAACTTCTTTTCTAACTGTTCAATAAAGGTTAATGCATCCCGAGATAAAATTTCCTCAAAGCCTGGCAATAATTCACCTACAATTTGAATACCTGTCGTTTGTGTTGACATTTTTACCTCACCACCCCTTGTTATAAAACAATTATCATTCTATACTTTGTATTGTATAACAGTTTTCTGAATTTTGGAACTACTTTTTTATTAATTCCTTCGACAAAATCCGAATGATTATTTAAAGGCAAAAAAAAAAAGATAGAGAAGCACTCAGCTCTCTATCTTATTACGCATTAATGATAAATATGAACAAACGGTTCCTTTTGATCTACTTCCTTTACAATTAACGCTTCCGGACCATTAACAGAAGATACATTCACTTCAACCGAGATATAATCTGGAAAATGCTCCATTACCTTCCCAGTTACAAATTGCGTAAAGCCAATCCCTTCTGTTTTCCCATAAAATTGAATGGGGATATCAATACTTAAGTCTTGAAGATGGCCTCCTGCATAAAAAGCCTTTCCAATGACACCATTAAAATTCGGAAAATATTCTTCTACATCCTGCTTAAAGTTTGAAAATGAAGTTGCGTCATCTCTATGTTGCTCAGTAGCCTCAGTTGATGGAAAGAGCATATACTTTTCATCAATCCCTTTCCAATCTCCTAAATCAGAACTTCCTTTATTTACATTTGCAAACGCAAAGAAATTCCCTGGTACAACAGATGTTTTTGCTTTTTGTTCAAATAAAGCAATGGTTATAGGTACCTCATTAAGTCCATCTATCTTTCGTAAACGCTTGATAACCTCATCTGCTATTTTCTCTCCTTCGCGTTCCAATACATCATGAGGGATTTTCGTTTCAAAGGTTGCCCCGTATTGAACTTTTTGATAGTAGTGGACAGAGTTTAAAGCAAGACCGATCACAATTCCACCAAGACTCACTTTTTCATTATCACCTTTTATCAAATAATCATGTTCTAGAATATGGGCCAAATAAATTGGATTTTTTTGATTACGTTCAGCGATGTCTCCATTGCCATCATCTAAAGGATTTAAACCAATATTCTCTGATTCTTCAAGTTTCTTATCCTTTAGTTGTTCTGGAGTAAACTGACGATTCAACCAAAGTGCGATCTTTTCTTTTTTTACGTATTGCCCCTCTTGAAACAAATACTTTTCAGGGTCAAAAGTATTCTGAGCTACTCTCATTAATCCGGTTTCAAACTCAACCAGATCATATCTTGAATTTAAATTATTAACAACTAATCCACGGGCCTCTGATGCCTTAAATGGTAAAATCGTTCGATAATAATCATCTGAAATTTTATACTTCGGAATAATCGCCTTTTCTTCTGAATCCTTCTGTTTCTGTACAACCTCTTCCTGTTTTTGAAAATTGGGTGCACAACCTGTCAGCAATAAGACAAAAACGAGAGATAAACTAAAGATCTTCCTCACGCGCTACACCTCTTATTTTGATAATTCTTCTACAAGTCTCTCCTCATTCCACACATCAATCCCTAATTCTTCTGCTTTCTTTAACTTGGATCCTGCCTCTTCCCCAGCAACGACAAGGTCCGTCTTTTTACTAACACTTCCTGAAACATTCCCACCAAGAGATTCAATTTTGTCCTTTGCTTCATTTCGAGTAAGCTGGGATAACTTCCCTGTTAATACAATCGTTTTGCCCGTAAAAAATGAATCAGACTGATCACTAGTAACCAATTTGGGACCAGTATAGATCATATTAATGCCCATTTCCTTTAACTCATTGAGAAGACCCAGTACTTCTTCCTGTTCAAAAAAAGTAACAATAGAATCGGCCATTTTTTCACCAATCTCATTAATAGAGGTCAATTCCTCACGTGTTGCATAAACCATTCGATCCATATGTTCAAAATGTTGGGCCAAGGTTTTTGCTGCTTTGGCACCTACATGACGTATCCCTAAACCAAATAATAGTTTTTCAAGTGAATTTCCCTTAGAGGCTTCAATAGCTGCTAATAAGTTTGAAACAGACTTTTCTCCCATTCGTTCCAATTCGAGCAATTGTTCTCGTGTTAATCGATATAAACCTGCCACATCTTGAATCAAATTTTCAGCAAATAACTGGCTAACCACTTTTTCTCCAAGGCCGTCAATATTCATTGCGGTTCGTGATACGAAATGAATTAACCCTTCACGAATTTGAGCAGGACATTTTGGATTTATACAGCGAACAGCTACTTCACCCTCTAAACGAACAAGTTCACTGTTGCATTCAGGGCAATGAGTAGGCATAGAAAACTCCATCTCTTTACCTGTCCTGCTTTCAACTAACACTTGAACAACCTCAGGAATGATATCCCCCGCCTTTTTAATCAAAACTTGATCCCCAATTCGAATATCCTTTTCACGAATCAAATCTTCATTATGAAGCGTTGCTCGCTGGACCGTACTACCAGCTACTTTTACAGGAGTTAAAACAGCAGTAGGTGTAATGACACCGGTCCTTCCAACATTCAATTCAATATCAAGCAACGTAGTTTCAACTTCTTCAGCAGGAAATTTGTAGGCAATCGCCCAACGGGGGCTTTTGACTGTAGTACCTAACTCTTCTTGCTGGGCAAGTGAATCCACCTTTATGACAATTCCATCAATTTCATAAGCTAGATGTGGACGTTTTTCAGCCCAACCTTCAATAAATGCTAGAACTTCCTCAATCGTTGCACAGCTCTTTCGTTCCTTATTGGTTTTAAATCCAATAGAATCTAACCAATTAAGTCCTTCACTATGAAAGAGTAGGTTTGTTTCTCCCATATTGACAATGGCATATAAGAAAATATCCAGCTGGCGTTCTGCCGCAATTTGTGGATCAAGTTGTCTCAATGAACCCGCTGCTGCATTACGTGGATTGGCAAAAGGTTCTTCCCCATTTTCTTCTTTTACTTCATTTAATCTTGCAAAAGAACTCTTTGGCATAAAAGCTTCTCCACGCACTTCGATCGTAATAGGTTCAAGTAAACGTAGGGGTATGGACCGAATCGTTTTTAAATTGGACGTAATATCTTCACCTATTGTTCCATCGCCACGCGTAGAGCCTTGTATAAAAAGACCATTTTCATACTTTAATGATACAGCTAAACCATCAATTTTCAATTCACAAACATAGGAGAATTCATCCCCAACCCCTTGGCGAACTCTACGATCAAAGTCCCTAAGATCATTTTCATTAAAGGCATTGCTTAGACTTAGCATCGGACTTTCATGTCTTACTTTTGTAAACAGATCAAGAACTTGTCCACCTACACGCTGTGATGGTGAATCAAGTGTAATGAGTTCTGGAAAAGCTTCTTCAAGCTTGATCAATTCTTTTAGTAATTGATCATATTCAGCATCCGGTATTGTGGGCTGATCGAGAACATGATATTCATAGTTGTATTGATTTAAAAGATGACGCAATTCATCTATCTTTTTTTCAGCTATTGGAAGATCCATAAAAGCCTCCTTTCTTGCAACAGACAGTTTCTTATACTTGTTTAATCGGGGCGAACTTCGCTAATAAACGTTTAACACCGATTGGACTAGGAAATGCAATATCAAGCTCTGTTCCTTCCCCATTTCCTTTCACGCTCACAACCGTACCAATTCCCCATTTCCCATGCTCTGCTTTATCTCCAACCTTCCACGAGTTTTCATCCCCACCGGTCAACGTAGTCGCAGGTCTCACAACAGCTTTTCGTTGTGTTTGTGGCTGTTGTCTAGTTTTGCCTGAAAATGAAGAACTCGATCCAACGGAACTACTTTTCCTTACTGGTTCCATTCCCTCTAATAAGTCTACAGGGATTTCTTTAATGAATCGAGAAGGAGGGTTCATACTTGTGCGTCCATATAGTGTCCGCATTTGAGCATTCGTAATAAACAACTGTTCTTCCGCTCTAGTCACGCCCACATACATTAAACGCCTTTCTTCTTCCATTTCAGCTTCTTCCATTAATGAACGGCTATGTGGAAAGACGCCTTCTTCAAGTCCGATTAGAAAAACGACTGGGAACTCTAGTCCTTTAGCTGAATGCAAAGTCATTAAGACAACCGCATCTGATTCTTCACCATCATCCTCTAATTTATCAATATCTGCTACAAGTGCAAGGTCTGTTAAAAAGCCAACTAAACTTTTATCCTCACTACTTTCTTCAAAATTTTTCGTAACGGATAAAAATTCATCTATGTTTTCGAGTCGACTTTGCGCTTCAATAGACTTCTCAGCCTCTAGCATTTCACGGTATCCCGTTTTTTCAAGTACTTCTTCCACTAGTTCTGTCACAGACAAATACTCTTGCATGTTTGAATAACCAATCATAAGTCTTCTAAATTCAGCTGCCGCTTTTGTAATTTTGGGACTTAACCCCATCAATTCAACTGAGTCAAGTGCTTGATTCATCGAAACATCATAATTTAGAGCAAAGTTTGCTATTTTATCAACTGAACTGGAACCGATTCCTCTTTTGGGAACATTAATGACTCTTCGAAAACTAATATCATCATCAGGATTAGCAATAAGACGAAGGTAGGCAAGAATGTCCTTAATTTCCTTACGGTCATAGAACTTAGTTCCCCCCACAATCGTATACTCAATATTGGACTTTAGGAGAACTTCCTCCATAACACGTGATTGGGCATTTGTCCGATAAAGGATCGCCATTTCTGACCATTTGCGGTTTCCCTTCTGCATCAATTCTTTCATTTTTGCCACGACAAATTGCGCTTCACCCTGTTCACTATCAGCGCGGTAATATTGAATCTTATTTCCTTCAGGATTATCCGTCCATAAATTCTTAGCTTTTCGATTCATATTGTTTGCAATTACTTTATTAGCTGCAAGAAGAATCCTCTTTGTTGAACGGTAGTTTTGTTCAAGAAGAATCATTTGTGAACTTGGGTAGTCTTTCTCGAATGAGAGAATATTTGAGATATCAGCTCCCCTCCAGCGATAGATGGATTGGTCCGAATCCCCTACCACACATAGGTTCTGGAACCTTGAGGCCATTAACTTTACAAGCATATACTGGGATTTATTGGTATCCTGATACTCGTCGACGTGAATATATTGGAATTTTCGTTGATAGAACTCAAGAACTTCAGGAACACGTTGAAATAGCTGAATGGTCATCATGATGAGATCATCAAAGTCTAGCGCTTGATTTTTTCGCAAACGCTTTTGAAACTCAGTATACACATCACTAACCATTAGAGAAAAATAGTCCCCTGCTGTTTTTGCATAGTCTTCCGGAGTGATTAATTCATTTTTTGCTGAACTAATTGAACCTAGAAGGGCACGAGGATCGTACATTTTGGGGTCTATATTTTTATCCTTTAGGATCGACTTAATAACCGAAAGCTGATCCGTTGTATCTAATATCGTAAAATTTCGGTTAAATCCGATTCGATCAATATCTCTCCGTAAAATCCTTACACACATAGAGTGGAAAGTGGAGATCCAAACTTCATCTGCTGCTCCACCCATCAATCTTTGTATCCGCTCCCTCATTTCACGTGCCGCTTTATTTGTGAACGTAATCGCTAAAATATTGTAAGGATTCACTTGTTTTTCTACCATTAAGTAGGCAATGCGATGGGTTAATACTCGCGTTTTTCCACTTCCAGCTCCTGCCATGATTAACAATGCACCATCCGTTGCTTTCACGGCCCTTTGCTGCTCAGGATTCAATCCATTTAATAGTTTATCACTTAAATAATGCATAATTATCCTCACCACCATAGAAACGTATGTTCTTATTTTATTTCATTTTATACTTAATACTTTCCATTTTCAACCTTTATCATTACCGTTTGTAAAGCTTTTTCTAGATCTTCATAGATGATATTTCCAACGACTATCACATTCGCTAATGCTGCCATTTCTTTTGCTTGCTCAAGACAAGAAATGCCACCGCCGTAAAATAAAACAGTGTTTTCTAATTTGCTTCTTACCACTGAAACAACAGCAGGGTCACCATATGTACCACTGTACTCTAAATAAAAGATCGGTAAATGAAACATTTTTTCAGCGACCATGGCATAGGCTGCCACATCATCCTTTGACAAGTCTGTATTTGCCTCCGTTAGCCTAGCAGCTTTACATTCTCTATTTAAAATACAATATCCTTGAAAGAAAACTTCATCCCAATTCATGAGATCCCCATATTCCTTTAACGCTTGCTGATGAAGCCCTGTCACCCATTTGGGATTTCTGCTATTTAAAACAGTTGGAATAAAATATAAGTCAAATCCTGGTGTGACTGTTTCAATCGAGGAAATCTCCAAAACACAAGGGACTGTGTAACGCCGAACTCGAGCCATTAAGTCTAATATCTTCTCGATTGTGACTCCATCCGTACCCCCAATTATAATCGCATCTGTTCCTGATTCACAAATTCTTTCCAGATGATCATCAGAAATCCTTTTATTTGGATCAAGTTTAAAAACATGCCTCCACTCGCGCACATCATACATGCGAACTTCCTCCATTCTATCATTACGTTACATCATTATAGCATTAGAGAAATTAAATAAGAAAAGAAAATAATGGTCGTTATTCCTTCACTGAATAAGGCCTGCTTTCGGACTTGATCTCGTTTTTTATATCTCATTCTGTCCGAATTGGTCTTGTATTAAATCGCCAGCCACAAATACCTTGAAAATATGATAGAGTTCAGTATTAATTCAGTATTGTTCACCATAAACTACAGGAATAATTCCTGCTTAATAAATGATTCTCCTACTTTCGAACAAGATCAAATTCGCTCCGTCGAATTTGCGCCCGGATTTTTATCGAGCTCGCTCGATAAATTCCCCTTAAAAATCCAAGGCATCCGCCGGAGGCTTAACTTCATTCAGCCTGGGTTTGAACCCTCACTGAATCAGAGAGCCTTTTTGCATTCATCCCCCACTTATAGAAGTGTAGGACTTCCGCTGAATGAAGTTAAACTAAATCTGAAAGTTATTGGAATGTTAACAGAAAATACATATTTCTTTGATAAATTCTTGATAGTTTTTTATAAAATTATCTTAACTAATAAGAAAGGAAGTGGCCTATGTTACTTAAAAGCCGAACTGAATGTCATGAATTATTGATTATGCGATCATTAAACAAGAGATTGAATTTAACTAAAAATGTAAACTTTCACTATTTAAACCTTGAAAAAGGATATGAAGGGGAAGTGAATTTTGATCTTCTAGCAGAAAGTCTTCAAGAAGAAAAGTTTATCATCAATGACTTGCTGCTTGAAGTTAACAATTCCTATTTTCAAATTGACACTTTGATTATTTCACAAGGAGTTATTCACCTTTTGGATATAAAAAATTAT
>C688J18823_10002176_pt1 | contig 12257 bp, 14 predicted proteins | sample HopSoiMetagenom1_FD_18823 | JGI IMG/M metagenome (IMG submission 18823) | reverse complement strand
CGCCTCGGTGTCGGCGGCCGACGTCGATGAGGTGGCGGCGATCGCGGCGGGCGAGGGCGGCTTGCGGGGCGGGGGCAAAGCCGCGTGCTGGCGCGTCGCGGGCGCCAGGATCGGAGGCCCGACCGCCGGCGGCGCGGCGGGAGCGCCGGTTTTCGTGCCAGTCGCAGCGGAGGACGCTGAAATTTTCGCCGGCGTATGAGGAACGGCGTTGCGCGCGATAGGTCTCGGCTTGGGCAACGGCACCTTTGGATTGGCGCCCGCGTCCGTGCCCAANGTCGACAATCCGAAGGCGACCGCCAGGGTTGTCGCCAATCCCGTCGATCGCACCGCGGCTGAGCGGCGGGATGAGGTCAATGCGTTTCCTCCCGGCGAATCATTCGAGGGGCGAGCCTTATCTCTATTCGGTTGAATCTGCGGACAAAATACCAAAAGTACGCACGGCGACAGTTATGTTTGCGCCTGCAGCACGGCAAAATCGCGGCCGCTGCCGGCAAACCTCAGCCGGCCCGGGTCTTTCGCCTGGTCGCCAGACCCGATATGAGTCCTATGTAAAGGCAGGGCCGCAAAGCGCGCGTTCGGAGGAAGACCATGGCAGCCAAAACAAACTTTCGGGGTTCCTTCACCGCGCTGGTCACGCCGTTCAAGAATGGCTCGCTGGATGAGGCGGCCTTCCGCGCGCTCGTGAGCTGGCAAATCGCCGAGGGCACCCACGGCCTGGTTCCGGTCGGCACGACAGGCGAAAGCCCGACCGTCAATCATGACGAGCATAAACGCGTGGTCGAATGGTGCATCGAGGAGGCCGCAGGCCGCGTGCCCGTAATCGCCGGGGCCGGCTCCAATTCCACCAAGGAGGCAATAGAGCTCGCCCAGCACGCCGAACAGGCTGGCGCCAGCGCCGTGCTGGTGGTGACGCCTTATTATAACAAGCCGACCCAGGAGGGCATGTATCAGCACTTCAAGGCCATCAACGATGCGATCGGCATACCGATCATCATCTACAATATCCCCCCGCGCTCGGTGATCGACATGAGTGTGGAAACGATGGCGCGGCTGTTCGAACTGAAGAACATCGCCGGCGTGAAGGATGCGACCGCGAGCATGGTACGGGTTTCGCAGCAGCGCGCCACCCTGGGTGAGGACTTCAACCAGTTGTCGGGCGAGGATGCCACCGTGCTCGGGTACATGGCGCATGGTGGTCACGGCTGTATTTCGGTTACGTCCAATGTGGCGCCGCGGCTATGTTCGGAATTCCACATCGCCTGGCAAAAGGGCGACGTCAAAACCGCGCTCAAGCTGCATGACAAGCTGATGCCGCTGCACACCAACCTGTTCATCGAATCCAATCCGGCTCCGGTGAAGTACGCGCTATCGCTGCTCGGCAAGATGGACGAAAAGCTGCGGCTACCGATGGTACCCGTAACCGAACCGACCCGTGTCGCCGTGCGCAGCGCGATGGTGCATGCCGGCTTGATCAACTAGTGCTCACTTGAGCTGAACGATCCGGCTGAGCGGGTCTTCGCATGGCTCAAACACTCTTGACGTGCATGCGTGGTGCAGGGGTGCTATCGCTATCGTATCCTTGAGAAACTTTTATCATGGCCGAAAAAAATGAACGCGCGATCAAGGTCGTCGCGGAGAACCGCAAGGCCCGGTTCAACTATGCCATCGAGGATACCGTGGAAGCGGGCATCGCGCTGACCGGCACCGAGGTCAAATCCATCCGCAACGGCAAGACCACCATTGCGGAATCCTATGCGGATTCCAAGAACGGCGAGATATGGCTTATCAACGCCAATATCCCGGAATACCTGCAGGCCAACCGCTTCAATCACGAGCCGAAGCGGCCGCGCAAGCTGTTGCTCCATCGCAAGCAGATCAACAAACTGCTGGGCGCGGTCGATCGCGAAGGCATGACGCTGATCCCGCTCAAGCTGTTCTTCAATGAACGCGGTCGTGCCAAGCTCCTGTTGGCGATCGCGAAGGGCAAGAAGCTGCACGACAAACGCGAAAGCGAAAAAAAGCGCGACTGGAGCCGGGAGAAGGGCCGGCTGCTGCGAGCGCGTGGATAAAACAGCCGAGGTGCGATGATGCAGCGAAATCTGCTTGATGTTGATTGGACAAAAATTCCGGCGCCGACCGATGACGGTGCGGCCTCACATCTGGTCGGGATGAAGATCCCACCCATCAGCCTTGTTGCGACCGACGATACGTCCGTGACGCTGGCTTCTGTGGCCGGGCGCACTGTGGTGTTCGCCTATCCCAGAACCGGCGAGCCCGGCAAGATCGCGCTGGTGGACGACTGGGACATGATCCCGGGCGCGCGCGGCTGCACGCCGCAAACCTGCGCGTTTCGGGACTTGTTCGCGGAATTGAAGGCGGCCGGCGCGGGGCACGTCTTTGGTCTGTCGACCCAGAGCAACACCTATCAGACCGAGATGGCGTCGCGGCTGCACCTTCCGTTTCCGGTGTTGTCGGACGAGAAGCTGGAGCTGACGCGCGCGCTTGGTTTGCCGACCATGGAAGTCGCGGGACTTACGTTGATGAAACGGATGGCGCTCATCATCGACGACGGGCGAATTACCCGGATATTCTATCCGGTGTTTCCGCCTGATCGAAATGCCGGCGACGTGCTGGCTTGGTTGAAGGACAATCCAGCGTAGGCATTCTAGCCGCTGCCTGGCGACTCACTTAAATCCGCGCGCACTCTCGCAAACACGCTACGAAACATTTCCGGCGTCAGCACCCGTGTGTTGGTATTGTAGCGGGAGCAATGATAGCTGTCGTACAGCTTCAAGGCGCCGGCTTCATGGATCGCGCCATGTGCAAACGGTGCAGCGGCGCTGCGCATGCCAAGCGCCTTCAGCGTCGACTCATGCGCTACCCGGCCCAGCGCGACGATCGCGCGCAATCTCGGCATCAAAGCCAGCGATGACGAAAGGAACTGGCGGCAGGTGTTGATTTCCGCCGGCAACGGCTTGTTCTGCGGCGGCACGCAACGCACCGCGTTGCTGATCCGGCAATCGACCAGCAGCATCCCATCGTCCGGGCGGGCCTGGTAGACGCCCTTGGCGAAGCCGTACTCGATCAAGGTCGCGTAAAGCAGGTCGCCTGCGAAATCGCCGGTGAATGGACGCCCCGTGCGATTCGCGCCTTGCAACCCCGGCGCGAGACCGACGATCAAAAGCCGACTGTCGAGATCACCGAAGGAGGGTACGGGTGAGTTGAACCAATCCGGTTCGCGCACCCGGGCTGCGTCGCGAAACGCGAGAAGCCGAGGGCACAGCGGGCAATTCCGGCCGGGTTCGTTGCCCAATAGCGTGGGCGCGGGCGAGCCCGTGGGGTTTCGAAGCGATTTGTTCTCACTCGTCGAAATCGTCGTCCGCGCCCCTCGGCGCCATCGTGGTCGCGCGCTGCAGGAATTGCGGCGCGTGGTGACGCGGCTCACGAGGTTCGCGTGGCTCCCGCGGCGCCGGGCGCTCGGAGGGGTCCCGGCCGATCTTCGCTTGCAGCTCCATCAGATCGGTAAACACATCCGCCTGCCGACGCAACTCGTCGGCGATCATCGGCGGTTGGCTCGAAATCGTCGAAATCACCGTCACGCGTACACCGCGGCGCTGCACCGCCTCGACGAGCGAGCGGAAATCGCCATCACCCGAGAAAAGCACGATCTGATCGACATGCTCTGCGAGCTCCATCGCGTCTACCGCGAGTTCGATGTCCATGTTGCCCTTGACCTTGCGGCGGCCGCTGGCGTCGATGAACTCCTTGGTCGCTTTTGTCACGACGGTGTAGCCGTTGTAGTCGAGCCAATCGATCAAGGGACGGATGGAAGAGTATTCCTGATCTTCGATGATGGCCGTGTAATAGAACGCGCGCACCAGCGTGCCGCGACTCTGGAATTCCTTGAGCAGGCGCTTGTAGTCGATATCGAAACCGAGTGTCTTGGCGGTTGCGTAGAGGTTTGCGCCGTCAATGAAGAGCGCAATCTTGCTGGTTGAAGAGGGAGACATCGGTTTCTCGCGTTGTTGTAAGATTTTTGCGCAGACGCAATGCGCCGCGCTTCCAAATTTGCTGTCAAAGATTGGTGATTGCCACCGGCGACCACAACTACAATGTGGTATGGCCGCGCCCAAAACACCAATAGTTTGACCTTGCATAAAGCGACTTCTTGCGTGGCCGAGGCCGTCGCTCTTGTCCTGTTGGTATCGTCCGTCTGGTGGACGACGTTGGACGCGGCACGACGGGTCCGGCATTTCAGGGCCGGGCAGGGGACTGACGAAGGTCCAAAAGCCGAGCCAACTCGGAACTTTGGCCTTGCGAAACGGCTTCAGCCCCTATAACTACCCAGCATAATCCGCATATTGGTCCCATTTAACGGAGCGACAGTCGATGGCGCGCGTCACCGTAGAAGACTGCATTGACAAGGTGGACAACCGGTTTGACCTGGTCCTGCTGGCGGCGCACCGCGCCCGCATGATCTCGTCCGGCTCACAGCTTACGATCGATCGCGACAACGACAAGAACCCGGTTGTGTCACTGCGCGAGATCGCCGATTCCACCATTTCTCCCGAGGACCTGCGGGAAGAGCTGGTTCACTCCCTGCAGAAATTCGTCGAAGTGGACGAGCCGGAACCCGATACAGTGCCTTTGATCGGCTCCGCCGGTGCGAGCGTCGATGCCGACGACACCGAGGTTGCGGTGGAGCGCATGACCGAAGAGGAACTCCTGAAGGGCCTCGAAGGCCTGGCTCCTCCGGAAGAGCAGCCCGAAGAGGACGAGTAAACCTCACAGCCGCTAACCGATTTCGATCAAAAGGCCCGGAGTTGATCCGGGCCTTTTTGCTGAGGCCTCGAGCCTTAGCCCATTCCGGGCCTTTGCTTTTGTTGACGTTTCCATGGTTACCATGGCACGGCGCGGGCGCGGCCGGCGAGGCTGCTCCTGATTCGTCGGGAATGGCCGGACCGGATCAAGCTGCGGCCGTGTCCTAAATCGAGCGCTTTTGTGGCTTACAAGGGTGCTGCGGCCCTCCAAGGCGTACTAGTTAACAGAAGGAAGACGAGGCTTACCGCTATGGCGAACTGGCGCCGCAGCACACCGCAGATGCAGGCAGCGACCGAATCGGTCGCCGTGGCGCCTTCCTTGTTGCCGCCTCTGAAGCCTTCCAAATCGCCGCGTTCGCGGATGATGCGGCAGTACGACCTGGTCGAGCGCGTCAGGACCTATAACCCGGACACCGACGAGGACCTGCTCAACCGCGCCTACGTCTACGCGATGAAGGCGCATGGGGCGCAGACCCGCGCCTCCGGCGATCCCTACTTTTCGCATCCGCTGGAGGTCGCCGCGATCCTCACGGACCTGAAGCTCGATGACGCGACCATTGTCGCGGCCTTGCTGCATGACACCATCGAGGACACCGAGGCTACCCGCGGCGAAATCGATCAGATCTTTGGGCCGGAGATCGGCGCATTGGTGGAGGGTCTGACCAAGCTGAAGCGGCTGGAATTGGTCTCCCGGGAGGCCAAGCAGGCCGAGAACCTGCGCAAGCTGCTGCTGGCGATCGCCGACGACGTCCGCGTGCTCCTTATCAAGCTCGCCGACCGGCTGCACAACATGCGCACGCTGGAGTTCGTGCCGCCGGCCTCGCGCCGCCGCATCGCCGAGGAGACGCTCGACATCTACGCTCCCCTGGCCGGCCGAATGGGCATGCAGGACATGCGGGAGGAGCTCGAGGATCTCTCGTTCCGAACGCTCGATCCGGAAGCTTACAGCGTTGTGATGCAGCGGCTGGATTCGCTTGCCGAGCGCAATCGCAACCTGATCGGTGAAATCGAAAGTCAGCTTTCCAAGAACCTGCAGAAGAACGGGGTTGCCGCGCGTGTCTACGGCCGGCGAAAGCAGCCGTTTTCGATCTGGACCAAGATGGAGCGCAAGTCGGTCGGATTCGAGCAGTTGTCCGACATCTTCGGCTTTCGCGTCGTGATGAAGGACCTTGAGTCCTGCTACCGGGCGCTGGGCGTCGTGCACACCACCTGGCCTGTCGTTCCTGGCCGCTTCAAGGATTACATCTCGACCCCGAAGCAGAACGACTATCGATCCATCCACACCACGGTGATCGGCCCCGGCAACCAGCGCGTCGAACTGCAGATCCGCACCGAGGAAATGGAGCAGATCGCCGAATTCGGTATCGCCGCGCACGCCTTCTACAAGGACGGGGTCGGCTCTCCGACCGAGCTTCTGAAACGCGAATCCAACGCCTTCGCCTGGTTGCGCCACACCATCGGCATCCTGTCTGAAAGCGCCAATCCGGAAGAATTCCTGGAGCATACCAAGCTCGAACTGTTCCACGATCAGGTGTTCTGCTTCACCCCGAAGGGCAAGCTGATCGCGCTGCCGCGTCAGGCCAATGTGATCGACTTCGCTTACGCGGTGCATACCGACGTCGGCAACAGCGCCGTGGGCTGCAAGATCAACGGCAAGTTCGCGCCGCTTTCCTCGGAACTGCAGAACGGCGACGAGGTGGAAGTCCTGACGTCGGAGGCCCAGTCGGCCCCCCCATCGGCATGGGAATCGCTTGCGGTGACCGGCAAGGCGCGAGCGGCCATCCGGCGCGCGACCCGCACGGCCGTGCGCGATCAATATGCCGGGCTCGGCCGGCGCATCGTCGAGCGGTTGTTCGTGCGCGCCAAGATCGAGTACGCCGACGACAAGCTCAGGGGTGCGTTGCCACGGCTGGCTCGCGGTTCGATCGACGACGTCATGGCTGCGGTCGGACGCGGGGAAATGAAGGCCTCCGACGTCGCGCGCGCGATGTATCCCGATTACAAGGAAGAGCGGGTGGCGCGCTATGGCGCCAAGAAAAGCCTTGCGGTCAAGCTCAAGCTGAAATCTCCGCCCGACCCCTCGCGCAGCCCGTCGGCGATCCCGGTGCGCGGCATCAATTCGGACCTCCCCGTCAAATTCGCACCCAACGGCGGCGCCGTCCCCGGCGACCGGATCGTCGGGATTGTCTCGCCGGGTGAGGGCATCACGATCTACCCGATCCAGTCGCCGGCACTGAAGGATTTCGAGGAACAGCCGGAGCGTTGGCTTGACGTCCGCTGGGATGTCGACGAAACCACGCCGCAGCGGTTTCCGGCCAGGATCCTGGTCGACAACGTCAACGAGCCGGGAAGCCTGGCGCAAGTCGCGACTGTCATCGCCGAGCACGACGGCAACATCGACAATATCAGCATGCGCAGGCGCTCGCCTGATTTCACCGAGCTAACCATCGATCTCGAGGTCTATGACCTCAAGCATCTCAGCGCTATCATTGCCCAGTTGCGCGCCAAGGCCGTCGTCGCACGGGTCGAGCGCGTCAATGGATAGCTTCACCTTCTAGCTCCCCTTCGCGAGTCCTGCATGCCCAATCCTCCGCTGCGCCTCGGAGTCAATGTCGACCACGTCGCCACACTTCGTAATGCGCGGGCCGGCCGCAACCCTGACCCCGTCAGTTTGGCGCTGCTCGCCATCGAAGCTGGTGCGGACGGCATCACGGCTCATCTGCGCGAGGATCGTCGTCACATCCGCGACGACGACATGGCCCGGTTGAAAGCGGAGATATCGAAACCTTTGAATTTCGAGATGGCGGCGACACAGGAGATGCTGGGAATAGCGCTTGCGACCAAGCCCCACGCGGTGTGTCTGGTCCCTGAGCGGCGCGAAGAGCTCACGACCGAGGGTGGGCTGGACGTCGTCGGACAGCATAATGCGCTGGCGCCGTACATCTCGCGATTGAACGACGCAGGCATACGGGTGTCGCTGTTCATTGCCGCCGACCCCCGGCAAATCGAAATGGCCGCAAGGCTCCAGGCACCGGTAATCGAGATTCACACCGGCGCCTGGTGTGACGCGATCACTGACGGTGACATGGCGAAGGCCGAAGCAGAGTGGCAGCGCATCGTCAGGGGCGCGGCACTGGCACGCTCGGTTGGCCTGGAAGTGCATGCCGGGCACGGTCTCGACTACGTCACCGCCGAGAAGATCGCGGGCTTGCCGCAAGTGGTCGAACTCAACATCGGCTACTACATGATCGGGCAGGCGCTGTGCGTGGGACTTGGGGAGACGGTACGCACGATGCGCGCCGCCATGGACCGGGGACGCAAACATGCCGGCAATCCCGGCGATCCCGACCGGGTGACCAAGGCATGATCATCGGCATCGGTTCCGATCTGATCGACATCCGCCGCGTCGCGAAGGTCATCGAGCGACATGGCGATAGATTCCTCGATCGCATTTTCACGCCGGCTGAACGGGCGAGGGCGGGCCGCCGCGCCAAGAACGAGAAGATGGTGGTGGCGACCTACGCCAAGCGATTCGCCGCCAAGGAGGCCTGTTCCAAGGCGTTGGGCACCGGAATCCGGCGCGGCGTCTGGTGGCGTGACATGGGGGTAGTCAACCTTCCGGGCGGCCGCCCAACGATGGAACTGACCGGCGGGGCCCTGGCCCGGCTGGAGTTTCTGACGCCGCAGGGTTACGAGGCGCGAATCGACCTCAGCATTACCGACGATTGGCCGCTGGCTCAGGCATTCGTCATAATTTCGGCGGTGGAGCCGGGCAAGTCATGACCGGCGGGACGGATCAATGGACCTCCCTGCCGCAAACTAAAAATCCGATGTTTGCCAACGCATTAGCAAGTTTTTCTCCGGTCGTTGATTGCGCGGCTCCGAACAACCGTCTAAAACGCCGCAGGTTTGGCTCCAGAGCCAAGAGCAAATTCAGGATTGTCCCGGAATTGGCTCTCAAGAACACAATCTGACCAGTTTCGTGACGCGCTGACAGTTATTCGCGTCAGGAAAATGCTCTGCCGCCGCGCGCTAATCGCAGCGGGGAATTGGAAAGCGATGAGCGTGACATCGGGAACAAAAACTGAAAGCGGCTTGGGCGAAACCGTCCGGGTCGTAATTCATGCTCTGCTGATCGCGCTCGTGATCCGCACCTTCCTGTTCCAGCCCTTCAACATCCCATCCGGCTCGATGAAGGCAACGCTCCTGGTCGGCGACTATCTATTCGTCTCGAAATATTCGTACGGCTACAGCCACTATTCGATACCGCTCTCGCCGCCATTGTTTTCGGGACGGATCTTCGGCTCCGAGCCGGCGCGCGGCGACATCGTCGTGTTTCGCCTGCCAAAGGACGACACGACCGACTACATCAAGCGCGTGATCGGATTACCCGGCGATCGCATCCAGATGAAAGAGGGGTTGCTGCACATCAACGATGTGCCGGTAAAACGCGAACGCCTCAGCGACTTCATCGGCGAGGATCCTTGCGGGTCGGATGCCAGCGCGCGGGTGAAGCGCTGGAAGGAAACCCTGCCGAACGGCGTCAGCTACGAGTCGCTGGATTGCGTCGACAATGGCTTCTACGACAACACCAACGTCTATACCGTGCCGCCCGCTCACTTCTTTATGATGGGCGATAACCGCGACAACTCGACCGATAGCCGGGTGCTCTCGGCGGTGGGCTACGTGCCGTTCGAGAATATCGTAGGTCGGGCGCAAATGATCTTCTTCAGCATTGCGGAAGGCGAACACGCCTGGATGTTCTGGCGCTGGCCCAGCGCAGTGCGCTGGAGTCGCTTATTCACCATCGTGCGATGAACGACACAACATCTGAACTACAGACAGCGTCAACTCCAGGCGAAGCAAGCTCGCAGCCTGAGGACGGGGCCGCGCCCCCGACCAGGAGGAAGCGCTCCAAGAATACCCTTAGGCTCGAAGCGGCCGCGGCAGCTACCGCCGCGCTTGAGGCGCGGATCGGTCACAAGTTTTCGAACCCCGACCTTCTGGCCACCGCCTTGACGCACGTGTCCGCCCTTAAAACGGCGCGCAAGCGCGGCGACAGTTACCAGCGGCTGGAATTCCTCGGCGATCACGTGCTCGGTCTGGTCGTATCGGACATGCTCTATCGCGCCTTTCCGCGCGCCGATGAAGGCGAACTGTCGAAGCGGCTCGCCGATCTCGTGCGCAAGGAGAGCTGCGCCGATGTGGCCAAGGCCCTCGCGCTGGTCGACGATATCAAACTCGGAGCGGTCGGGGCGGGCGCGAGCGCGCGGTTGCGCAAGTCGGTGCTTGGTGACATCTGCGAGGCCGTGATCGGCGCGGTGTTCCTCGATGGCGGTTATCCGGCGGCGGCCCAATTCGTGGAGCGCAACTGGACCGAGCGGATGCGCAAGCACCGGCGGCCGCTTCGCGATCCAAAGACCGTGCTGCAGGAATGGGCGCAGGGCAAAGGCCTGCCAACGCCGGTTTATCGCGAGGTAGAGCGTACCGGGCCACACCATGATCCGCAATTTCGGGTCGCGGTGGATTTGCCGGGTCTGGCGCCTGCCGAGGGCCTCGGCGGCAGCAAGCGCGCGGCGGAGAAAGTCGCGGCATCCGTCATGATCGCGCGTGAAGGCGTTGGCGGCAGCAGCAATGACGGATAGCGAGTCCGGCGAAGTCGCGCCGGCCCCTACGCGCTGCGGCTTCGTTGCCCTGATCGGCGCCCCCAATGTCGGCAAGTCCACTCTGGTGAACGCGCTGGTCGGCTCCAAGGTGACTATCGTCTCGCGCAAGGTGCAGACCACGCGGGCGCTGATCCGCGGCATAGTCATCGAAGACAACGCGCAAATCATCCTCGTCGACACGCCCGGAATTTTCTCACCCAAGCGGCGGCTCGACCGCGCCATGGTGTCGACGGCCTGGAGTGGGGCCCATGACGCCGACCTGGTTTGCGTCCTGCTCGACGCCAAGGCGGGGATCGATGAGGAGGCCGACGCGATCCTCACCAAGCTGGCCACGGTTCAACACGAGAAAATCCTGGTCCTGAACAAGATTGATCTGGTGCCGCGCGAAAAGCTGCTCGCGCTCGCCAAGCATGCCAATGAACGCCTGCAATTTGCAGGCACGTTCATGGTTTCAGCTCTCTCAGGCGATGGGGTCGACGACCTCAGGCGTACGCTGGCGCGAATGGTGCCGGCCGGACCTTTCCACTATCCCGAAGATCAGATGTCCGATGCGCCGATGAGACATCTGGCTGCCGAGATCACTCGCGAAAAAATCTTCCGCCAGTTGCATCAGGAGTTGCCGTATCAATCGACGGTCGAAACCGATAGCTGGACCGAGCGCAAGGATAAATCGATCAGGATCGAACAGACGATTTTCGTGGAGCGCGAAAGCCAGCGCAAGATCGTGCTCGGCAAGGCCGGAGCGACCATCAAGGCCATCGGCGCGGCCTCGCGCAAGGAGCTGACCGAGATCGTAGGCCAGCCGGTGCATCTGTTTCTTTTCGTCAAGGTACGTGAGAACTGGGGCGAGGATCCCGACCGCTACCGCGAGATGGGACTTGAATTTCCCAGAGGATAACCGGCAACCCTATGAACCTACCCAGGAACGTGCTGCGCTTTGAAGTGCTGCTGTATCTGTCGCTGACGCTCGACGCCTTGTCGGTCGCCTTCCAGGATCGGACGCCAAACGCGGAACTGTCCGAACGCGCGATCTTGATGGGGACCGTGGTGGCTGGCTGCATGATCACATTGCTCGTCTTCATGGTGTGGCTCGCGGCGCAGCGCCGCAAGAACTGGCCACGCCGCGTGATCTCGGCTGCGTTGGCGCTGTCCGTAATCTCGCTGGTGCAGGTGATCGGGCAAGGCGGGCTTGGATTGGAGACAACCATTGAGGTGGTTTCCTGCGCCCTTACGGCGGCCGGTTTGTATTTTTCATTCACCGGCGATGCAAAGGGCTGGTTCAACGCTTAGCTGCGCCGTGGTGCGGAATCCTGTAAGCTGCCGGGCATGGAATGGAGCGACGAAGGCATTGTGCTGGGGGTGCGGCGGCATGGCGAAAGTAGCGCCATCGTCGAACTTCTGACGCGAAGGCACGGCCGCCATCTCGGGCTGGTGCGCGGCGGGGCCGGTTCCCGGATGCGCCCTTTGTTGCAGCCCGGCAATAGTGTGAGCGCGGTGTGGCGGGCACGGCTCGATGAGCACCTCGGTTATTATCAGCTCGAGGGCATCCGCTTGCGGGCGGCCACCGTGCTGGGATCGTCGCATGCGGTTTATGGCGTCACTCATCTCTCCTCGCTGGCGCGGCTATTGCCGGAGCGCGATCCGCACGAAGACATTTACGAGATGCTCGACCGGACCCTGGACGATTTCGACGAGACCGGCGCAGCCGCCACACATGTCATCAAATTCGAATTGGCGATGCTGGCGGAGCTGGGTTTCGGACTAGCTCTGG
>C688J18823_10002175_pt1 | contig 12257 bp, 9 predicted proteins | sample HopSoiMetagenom1_FD_18823 | JGI IMG/M metagenome (IMG submission 18823) | reverse complement strand
CATGCTGGCTCTGGAAAGCCCCGGTGCTCGCATGTCCCGGCTGGCAGGGTTTGAGCTCTACGGCGATCGCTACCGGCCGCTCGACGAGATGTTGCGCGAAATCGATGGTATCCGTCCCGATGAGGTCGCTGCTGTCGCTGCGGAGTTTTTCGCGCCGGAGCGGCAGACGGTGGTACGTTTGGGTCCGGAAAAGACGTAAGTCGCAGGCGGTGCGAGGACCGCTGTCTCCCTTCACTTCAGAGATCAGGCATGAAGATCGGCGTCCCCAAGGAGATCAAAACCAACGAAAATCGCATCGCCCTGGTCCCTGCCGGTGCCGAGGCGCTGGGGGGAGCGGGTCATTCCGTCTTCGTCGAACAGGGTGCCGGACTCGGTAGCGGATTTCCGGACGACGCATACCAGGCGGTGGGGGCCAAAATCCTCCCCACCGCCGATGACGTATGGCAGCAATCGGAAATGATCATGAAGGTGAAGGAGCCGATCGCGGTGGAATGGCCGCGGATGCGCCGGGGCCAGGTCGTGTACACCTATTTCCACTTCGCAGCGGCCGAAGACCTTACCCGGGCAGTGATCGACTCGGGGGCAATTGCAGTCGCGTACGAAACGGTGCAGCTCCCCAGCGGTGAGCTCCCATTACTCACGCCGATGTCCGAGGTGGCCGGTCGTATGGCGGTGCAGGAGGGGGCCAAGTACCTGGAGAAGGTGTTCGGCGGAAGCGGCATTCTGTTGGGTGGAGTGCCAGGAGTTGCGCCGGCCGAGGTGGTGATCATCGGCGGAGGAGTGGTGGGCATCAACGCGGCCAAAATGGCGGCCGGCCTCGGGGCCCATGTCACCATTCTGGACATTTCGCTTGACCGGCTTCGCTATCTGGACGATGTGCTGGCCACCAACGTAGATACAGTCTACTCCAACCGGCACAACATTCTCGACGCCATCCGAAGAGCCGACCTCGTCATTGGTGCGGTGCTCCTGCCGGGCGCCAAAGCTCCGCACCTGGTGAAGCGAGCGGACCTCAAGCTGATGAAGCAGGGATCGGTGATCGTGGATGTGGCGGTCGACCAGGGTGGCTGCGTCGAGACCATACGGCCCACTACCCACGAAAACCCCACCTACTTCGTTGACGGCATTCTGCATTACGGAGTGGCAAATATGCCTGGCGGCGTGCCCCGGACGTCCACCCTCGCCCTCACCAATGCTACGCTGCCATACGGACTTAAGCTGGCCAAACAGGGCTGGCGTGCGGCGTGCAAGTCGGATCCTTCGCTCCGGCTGGGTTTAAACGTCGTTGAGGGCAAGGTGGTGTATCCCGGAGTGGCCGAGGCCTTCCGACTCCCACTGACCGACGTCAACAGCGTTGTCTGAGCCGGGAACGAAGCCGGCGGTGGAGGTGCTGCTCACGCGCCTTCCACACGCCGAGGGTCTTCCGCTTCCCAGCCCGGCTACACCCGGTTCCGCTGGGTACGACCTGGCGAGTGCTGAGGATGGGGTGCTTGGGCCGCTCGAGCGCAGGCTGTTCCGGACTGGCTTCAGCATCGCGGTGCCCGACGGGTACGAGTGCCAGCTCCGACCCCGGTCCGGTCTGGCTCTACGCCATGGCATCACGTTGCCGAATACTCCGGCGACTATCGATAGCGATTACCGGGGCGAGCTGATGGTTGCGCTGGTGAACCTCAGCAGAGAGACCTTCGAGGTGACCCGCGGCATGCGGATCGCTCAGATGGTGATCGCTTCAGTTGAGCGGGTGGAATTTCGGCCGGTCGAGGTGCTCCCGGCTACGTCGCGAGGCGCAGGTGGATTTGGAAGTAGCGGGGCTTAGTACTGTCCATTTACCTTCACCAGCCATGTGCCTAACGGCGCTCCGATGAAAGTTCCCGCCCTGAATCTGATGTCCTGGCTGCCCGCGAACGAGATCGCGGTCGACCTCGGCACGGCCAACACCCTGGTGTATGTGAAGGGTGAGGGGATCGTGCTCAACGAGCCATCGGTGGTCGCCATCGAGAAAGCCACCGGCAGAATCAAGGGCATCGGTCTCGAGGCCAAGCGGATGCTGGGCCGGACGCCCGACGGCATTCTGGCGGTTCGGCCGCTGAAGGACGGGGTCATCGCCGACTTCGACGTGACCGAGAAGATGCTGCGGTACTTCCTCAAGACCATCATCGATAAGCACGTCTTTCGGGTCAAACCCAAAGTGATCGTCTGTGTCCCCTCCGGCATTACCGAGGTGGAACGGAGAGCAGTGCGCGACTCTGCCGAGACCGCCGGCGCCAAGCAGGTGCTGATGGTGGCCGAGCCGATGGCCGCCGCCATAGGCGTAGGTCTCCCGGTCGAGACGCCTACCGGCAACATGGTGATCGACATCGGCGGCGGCACCACTGAGATCGCCGTCATCGCCCTGTCCGGGATCGTCTCCGACACGTCGATCCGGACCGGAGGAGACGAGCTGGACCAGGCGATCGTGCAGTTCATGCGCAAGAACTACAATCTCCTCGTCGGTGAGCCGACGGCCGAGGCCATCAAGATCAAGATCGGCTCCGCGGCACCCACCGGCGATGAGCGTGAGATGGAGGTCAAGGGCCGCGACCTGGTCTCCGGCATCCCGAAGACAGTCCGGGTGCACTCTACCGAGATCCGTGAGGCTGTCCAGGAGCCGATCCAGCAGATCGTGGACGCCGTGCGGAGAGCACTCGAGATCACTCCTCCCGAGCTGGCCAGCGACATCGTCGACCGGGGGATCGTCATGACCGGTGGCGGCGCGCTCATCCGGGGACTCGACCTGCTGCTCGCCCAGGAAACCGGTCTTCCGATCCATGTAGATGAGGATCCGCTGACCTGCGTGGTCCGGGGCACTGGCCGGATCCTCGACGACTACGAGAAATACCGCAGCGTTCTGTCCGCCTGAGCATGTCGAGCATCTCCGATCGTCGTTACACCCGCCGAGACACAGTCTTGTTCATCATGTGTCTCGGCCTTTCGATCTTGAGCCTCTTCTCACCGGTGAGCTGGAGCTACAGCGTGGCCGACACTCTGCGCCGCACCGTTCTGGCGCCGCTGGTGTGGCTGCAGACCCGGGCGGAAGAAGGTCGCACCAGCCGAGTGCGCTTTCGGACGGTCACGGCCCAGCGCGATTCGGCCGCATACCTGGCCCAGTTTCTTCCCGCCCTCCGCGCCGAAAACGAGCGGCTGCGGCAGCTGCTCAAATTGAGTCACCGATTGAACATCGGGTACGTGCCGGCCGAGGTGCTCCACCAGCCACATGCCACTGATGGCCGCACCCTGCTGCTGAGTGTCGGATCCCGGCAGGGCGTCGGCCCCTTCAATCCGGTCGTTGCTCCTGAGGGGCTGATCGGGATGGTGCTCACTACGACGCCTCAAAGCAGCGTGGCGATGACCTGGGCGCACCCGGAATTCCGGGTCAGCGCGTACACCGTGGGAGGAAACGCCCTGGGGGTGGTTGCCCCTTCCACCGAAAACGGCGGGGAGGGCGCACTCGAGCTTCGGGGAGTACCGTTCCGCGATTCGATCCCGCTGGGCACTCTCGTGCTGTCCTCCGGACTCGGAGGCGTCTTCCCGAAGGGGATTCCGATCGGCAGCGTGGTGGGCACCATTCGCGAGGAGGCCGGCTGGGAACGGGTCTACCGGCTCCGGCCGGCCGCGAATCCGGGATCGGCTCCCCACGTACTCGTGCTGGTGGGCTCTCGAGCAACCGATCTGGTGAGCGCCTTCCCGTCCGATTCGCTGCTCGAAGCTATGCGGCAGGATTCCCTGGCCCGAATCGAGCGAGCGGATTCGCTGGCCCAGGCAGCGAAAGCGCTTCGCGCCGCGCGCCGGGACTCGCTGGCCAGGACCTCCCCGATGCTCGGCGGTAGCCCGACCTCGGCTGCACGCGCCGTGAAGGACTCGACGCCATGAGCCCGCAGCGTGTGACCAGGGTTCAGCTGCTGCTGCTGATGCTCTTCCTCATGACCCTGCAGTTCTATTTGCGTCCCCGCCTGGGCAGCGCCCGGGTCAGTCCCGATTTCCTCCTGATCGGCCTTATGCTGTTCGCCATGCGCAGCGGGGCGGGCGCGGGCGCGATGGCGGGATTTCTGGTTGGGTTGATCGAGGATTCGCTGACCCCGGCCCGCTTCGGCGCCAGCGCGCTGGCCCACACGCTGGTGGGCTACTTTGCCGCGTGGGGACGGGCCGTGTTCTTCGCAGACAACATGTTGGTCAATGCGGCATTCGTCGCCGTCGGGCTGTGGTTTCGCGATCTGGTGGTGCTGGTCACCAGCGGTACCGAACATCGCCAGTTGTTCACCGAGCTCACGCTCTACAGCCCCTTGCAGGCTCTCACCACCGCGGGCTTCGCGCTCCTCGTGCTGGTCACCTTCCGAGCCTGGTTCTCGATCCGGCTGGACGCGTGAACGGTTTCGATTCCTATCGAGTGCGGGAGCGGGCCGACATCGCCCGGCTCGTGCTCATTGGTGCCTTTCTGGTGTTGACGGGGGCGTTCTTTCGGACCCAGGTCCTCCAGCACGACAAGTTCCAACTCAAGGCTGAGACGAACCGGCTTCGCCCCATTTCGCTGACCCCGCCCCGGGGCTCGATCCTCGACCGCAATGGACTGGTCATCGCGGAGAACGTACCGGGCTATTCGGTCAAGCTGCTGGCCACGTCGGTGGACTCGCTGCGCGCGGTCCTGGCCCGAGTGGGTCGCTACGTGCCCCTCGATACCGGCCAGGTGTCAGATATCATCGACCGCTACCTCCAGGCTCGCTACCAGCCGGCACTGGTCTTCGGCGATGCCTCCTTCGACATCATCGCCAAGCTGGAAGAACATCGCTCGGCATTGCCCGGACTGGTCATTCAGGCGGAGCCGAAACGGCTCTACCCGGCGGGCAAGTCGGTGGCCCATCTCGTGGGGTACGTCTCGGAAGTCACCGAGTCCGACCTCGCGGCCGACCGCTACCCGGGGGCTGTGCTCGGGTCGATCGTGGGAAAGGCGGGTCTGGAGCGGGAATACGACGACACCCTCCGGGGCAGCGAGGGCGTTCGCTACATCGAGGTCAATGCTCGAGGTCGGCTGGTGCGCGAAGGTGCGGCGTCGTCAGGACTCTCGCCCACACCGGGCAAACCGATCGTGACGACGCTGGATCTCAACCTCCAGCGCTTTATCGATAGCATCTGGCCCGCGAACATTCGCGGGGCCATGGTGGCAATGACTCCCAATGGAGAGATCCGCGCCCTCTATTCGGCCCCGACCTTCGATCCCAATCACTTCGTCGGCGGCATCTCCTCCGCCGAGTGGCGGAAGCTGAATAACGATCCAGCCAAGCCGCTCCTCAACCGGGTGATCCAGGCGCGCTACCCGCCTGCCTCGCCCTTCAAGCTGGCGATCGCGGCGATGGCGCTGAAACGGGGACTCATCCGGCTGGACACCCGGATGCCCGAGCCCTGCCGCGGCGGCATGCGGCTGGGCAATCGCGTATTTCGCTGCTGGAAGCGGGAAGGGCATGGCTCGCTCGACCTGACCGGCGCGGTGGCCGCCAGCTGTGACGTCTACTTCTACCAGCTCGGACTCAAGCTGGGGCTCGATGCCATCATTCAGGATGGCCTGCTCATGGGGTTCCGGGACAAGAGCGGCATCGATCTGGAGAATGAGCTCAATCCGATCTACCCCTCCTCGTCGGCGTACTTCGACAAGCTCTATGGACCGAGGTACTGGAGTCCTCCCGGCACGACGCTCAACTTCTCGATCGGCCAAGGTGAGAACACCCAGACCCTCATCAACATGATGCGGTTCTACGCGGGGCTGGCGGGCAACGGCCAGACGACTACCCCGTACATCGTGAAGCCATCCTCCGGTCGACGGAGAGATCTGGGGCTGACCGCGGGCGAGCTCGATGGCTTGCGGCGGGCCCTGATCGCGGTGGTGGAGCACGGGACCGCCTCAGCCAGTCGCCACGCCGATCTCGCGGTTGCGGGGAAGACCGGCACGGCGCAGAACCCCCACGGCGAAGATCACGGCTGGTTCATCGGCTTCGCCCCGGCGGAGAAGCCAGTGCTGATCGTGGGCGGCATTATGGAGTTCGCCAAGCACGGTACAGTGGTCGCGCCCTACGTCATTCGGGCGCTTCGGCGCTACATCCTGGGGCCGGAGGCAACCGGACCGGTGAAGGTCGACGTGCTGCAGGATGAGTCGGTGAGTCCGGGCGACAATACTCCTCACCCGCTGGAGCTGGACCCCGACTCCGCGGCAATCCAGACACCGGCGGATTCTGCTGAGGCGCCCGGCCCATGAGATCGCCGAGCGTGGACCGGCAACTGATCACGGTGACGTTCGGGCTGGTCCTCTTTGGGCTCGCGACCTTGTACTCGGCGGGTCAGACAGACGTCCCTACTCGGGCCGCCGGGGTATGGTACCACCAGTTCTTCTGGTTCGGTCTTGGCATCATCGGGGCGTGGGTCATTTTCCACGTGTCTCTGCGGGTGCTCGAGTGGATCTCGCCTGCGCTCTACGCCTTCAGCGTGTTGCTGCTCGGCGTGGTGCTTCTGGTCGGAACGGGGGCTGGCACCGCCGAAGGGAGCCATTCCTGGCTCTCAGTTGGTGGACATCAAATCGGGCAGCCATCTGAGTTGGCCAAGGTTGCAACGGTGCTCATGCTGGCGCGCTATCTGTCCAGCCGGAAGGAACCGCCTCGGTCGCTTCGAGATCTCGTCGGGCCGGTGCTCATCGTGGGCGTGCCATGTCTCATGGTCCTGAAGCAGCCAGACTTGGGGAGCGCACTCGTCTTCGTTGGTATCTTCTTCGCCATGCTGTTTTGGGCCGGGGTACGGCCGCGGATGCTGTTCCTGCTGGCCTCGCCGGTGTTGAGTCTGTTCCTCGCCTTCAACACCCTGGCGTGGAGCGTCTGGATTATTGTCTTCGTGCTCATTCTGATCGCCTGGCGTCCCTACGTCTGGGATTGGGTGGTGTTCCTGACGGCAAACCTGGTCATGGGTGCGATCGCGATGCCGCTGTGGCACCGACTGGCGCCGTACCAGCAAAACCGTCTCCTGACATTTATTAATCCCGAAGCCGATCCGCGTGCTGCCGGATATCATGCTATTCAATCTCGCGTCGCCATCGGGTCGGGAGGCTGGTTCGGCACCGGATACACCCAGGGTCCTCAGAAGCGGCTCGCGTTCCTGCCGGAGCAGCACACCGACTTCGTGTTCTCCGTGGTGGGGGAGGAATTGGGCTTTCTGGGGGTGCTGGTCGCGCTGACGCTCTTCCTGGGACTCTTTCTGGTTCTACTCCGCATTGCGCGGCGGGCCACCGACTCGTTCAGCAGTCTCGCGGTGTTCGGCATTGTGGGACTTTTCTTCACCCACGTCTTCGAGAACGTCGGCATGACGGTGAACCTGATGCCAATCACGGGAATTCCGTTGCCGTTCTTCTCCTACGGCGGATCCTTCTTTATCATCTGCTCGCTCTGTCTCGGGCTCGCGCTCCGGGTGGCGTGGGACTCCCGAATGTCTGGCTATACTGATGCCTGATAATAAGTTAGGCTCAGGGGTCTGGCGTAGGAGGCGGGTCACCATGAGATTGCATGGCTTCAGACTCAATGCCAAACGCTCACCCTCGCTCCCTATTTCCTTATGGCCGTGATGGCATGGTTTAAAAAGGAACGCAAGCCTCGTACTTCGCAGCGCGAGCGGTTGGAGATTCCAGCTGACGCGTGGGAGAAGTGCGACGCATGCGGCCACATAGATATTCGAGAGAAGTTCGAAAAGGCGCTCAATGTCTGTCCGGAGTGCGGCAAGCACCGGCGCATCAGCGCGGAAGACTACATTCAGCTGCTGACGGATCCGGGAACCTGGCGAGAGCTGTATACCGAGCTCCGCTCCACCGATCCACTCGAGTTCGAGAATTATCCCGAACGCCTCGATGCCGCTCGCCAGAAGGCGGGAGAGACCGATGCGGTCTTTGCCGGCACGGCCAAGCTCGATGGACTCCCGTTCAATCTCGCAGTGATGAACTTCCGGTTCATGGGCGGTTCGATGGGCTCGGTGGTGGGCGAAAAAATTGCTCGGTTGGCACGGCGATCGTTGGAGAAGAAGATCCCTCTGGTCATCATCTCCACGTCGGGCGGGGCCCGGATGCAGGAGGGAGTGCTCTCGCTGATGCAGATGGCCAAGACCTCGGCGGCAATCGCTCAGCTGCATCGGGAGTGTATACCCTATATCTCCATTCTGACGGACCCCACCACCGGTGGAGTCTCCGCCTCATTCGCTATGCAGGGCGATGTGGTGTTGGCCGAGCCGGGGGCGGTCGTCGGCTTTGCCGGGCAGCGGGTGATCAAGCAGACCATCGGACAGGACCTCCCCGATGGATTCCAGACGGCCGAATTTCTGTTGGAGCACGGGCAGATCGATGATGTGGTGCCTCGGGCATCGCTTCGGGATACCACCGCGCGCCTGCTCCGCCACATGCAGGGCCAGCGGCCTCACGTCGAGCTCGCCGAGCTGAGCTGACGCCGCCCGCCGACGCACTCATGCGCCTCACCCGGGACGGACGGGTGGGGCGCCGTCGTTTACGGACACCTTGATCAGGCGTCATGTCGCTTAGCTATGCCGAGGCGCTGGAGTTCCTCTTTCCCCGCACAACGACCATCAAGTTCGGGCTGGCGACGACTCGTGCCCTGCTCCGATCGCTGGGGAACCCTCATGAGCTCATCCCCACAATCCATATCGGCGGCACCAATGGCAAAGGCAGCGTCAGCACGCTGGTAGCGGAAGCTCTCCGTGAGGCAGGGTGGCGCGTCGGCCTCTACACCTCTCCCCATCTGGTCTCGTTTCGGGAGCGGATTCAGGTGGCCGGAGTGCCCATCTCGGAGGAGGCGGTCGCCATGTGGACTGGCCGGCTCCTCACCCCCATTCTGGAGCGAAAGGCGACGTTTTTCGAAGCAACCACCGCTTTGGCCTTCGCCGATTTTGCGGCGCGGGGGGCGGAGATCGCCGTGGTGGAAGTCGGGCTGGGCGGGCGGCTGGACAGTACCAATGTCGTCCAGCCGCTGGTCAGCGCGGTCACCAAGATCGAGCGCGACCACATGAAATATCTGGGTAATACGCTCGAGCTGATCGCGACGGAGAAGGCGGGGATCGCGAAGCCTGGGGTGCCGTTCGTGATCGGCGAGCGGGATCCAGGGCTGGTGGAGGTGCTGCGACGGGAAGCCCGTCGAGCGGTCACCCGGGCTGACGCCAGGGGCCGTCCGGATATCCGAGTGCTTCCCGCCGATTACGAGTGGTGCGGACCATTGAGCCTCTCGGGCCCCCATCAGCGACGCAACGCCGGCGTGGCTCATGGGATTCTCGCCGCGCTCCCGGTGCCCTACCGGCCCACGCAGGCCCAGATCGAGGACGCGTTCGGGGCGGCCCATGTGCCTGGGAGGCTCGATCGCAGGGGGCGGTGGCTCTTCGATGTCGCCCATAATCCCGACGGCATGCGCTCGCTGGTCGCGGCGGTGAACGCGATGCGCCTGCCGCGTCCACTCCATGCCCTGGTCTCCATTTTGGGCGACAAGGAATGGGGCGGCATGCTGGTGCAGCTCGATCAGGTGATTGACCAGGGTGTGCTGACCATCGCTCCCACCGCGGCGGCGCGCGGCTGGGATACCGAATGGTTGTCGCGCTGGCTCCGCGATCCGACCCGGCCGCCGGCGCACGCCGACTGGACGCTGGTACCGGAGTTCGATCAGGCGATTGCCCGGGTGCAGCAGGGCGCGGGTACGATCCTGGTGACCGGGTCGTTTCACACGGTGGGCGACGTGATGACGGTACTCGGCATGGACGTGTAAGCCGCTGATGCAGCGCGCTTCGAGCGAACCGAAGCTTTCCCCCTTATTTTCCGCCCATGAAAAGCAGGGCCCTGCCGGGCTTTCGTGATTTTTACCCCCCTGAGTTCGCGCTTCGCAGCCATATCTTCCAGGTCTGGCGGTCTGTGGCCGGCCGTTATGGTTTCGAAGAGTACGATGGGCCGCCTCTCGAGCCGCTCGATCTCTACACCGCCAAAAGCGGGGAGGAGATCGTCGGGCAGCTTTACAGTTTCACCGACAAGGGAGACCGGGAGGTCGCGCTCCGACCGGAAATGACGCCAACCCTCGCGCGGATGGTCGCCGCGAAGGCGGGAGAATTGCGAAAGCCCATCCGCTGGTACTCGATCCCCCAGCTTTTCCGCTATGAGCGGCAGCAACGGGGGCGGCTTCGAGAGCACTTCCAGCTCAATTGCGATCTGATCGGAGAATCGGGTCCGCTGGCAGACGCGGAGATCATCGCGCTGACGGTCGATATCATGCGCGCCTTCGGGTTGGGGCCCAAGGACGTGCGAGTCCGACTCTCTGATCGTCGCGTGCTCACGGCCATCCTGCGGCACCGCGGCGTCCCCGATATGGGCCTGAGCGCGGCATTTGAGTTCATCGACAAGATCGAACGCCGCCGGGACCGATCGGATGAGTCGGCCGCCCTGCAGCAAGCCTTTGCTCCCGCAACGGTGCAGGACCTCGAGGAGATCGCGCGAATCCGTGGCTGGGACAGCCTCGATCGGGAAGTCAGACGTAGTCCGGAGGCTACGAAATCAGCGCAGTCCCTTCGCCACTGCTGCTCGGCCCTCGAGGCTATGGGTCTGGGTGAGTTCGTGGACGTGGATCTCACGATCGTGCGAGGGCTTGCCTACTACACCGGGATTGTCTTCGAGCTGTTCGATGCCGGCAAGACGTTGCGCGCGATCTGCGGTGGCGGACGATACGACGCGCTGCTTCGAGATGTGGGCGGAGTCGATCTGCCGGCGCTCGGGTTCGGCATGGGCGATGTCGTTCTGGGCGAGCTTCTGAAGGAGAAGCAATCGTTACCAGCCGAACCGGGCAGTGTCGACGTGTTTCTGGCGTTCATCACTCAGGACGACCTTCCTCATCTGCTGGCGCTGGCTCACCGGCTACGCGATGCGGGACTCAGGGTGGAGTATCCGCTCGGACCCCAGGCGGTGGGAAAGCAGCTGAAGCTGGCCGATGCCAGGCAGGCCCGCCTGGCTGTGGTCCTCGGGCCGGACGAGCGGGCGCGGGGCGAGGTGGTACTCCGGGATCTCCGAAGCGGCACGCAAGAAGCAGTGCGAGAAGCGAACCTCATACCCACGATCACGACTCGGGTTCATGGCTGACACGAAGGCACTCACCACCCGGGCCGCTGATTTCAGCGCCTGGTATAACGAGGTAATCGCCCGGGCCGAGCTGGCCGATTACAGCCCGGTGCGCGGGTGCATGGTCATCCGCCCGAACGGCTACGCCATCTGGGAGCAGATGCAGCGGGCACTGGACCAGATGTTCAAGGACACCGGCCACCAGAATGCCTATTTCCCGCTGTTTATACCCCAGAGCTTCCTCTCGCGCGAAGCGGAGCATGTCGAGGGCTTCGCCCCGGAGACGGCCGTGGTCACCCACGGAGGCGGGAAGGAGTTGGAGGAGCCGCTGGTCGTCCGCCCTACCTCGGAGACGATCATCTATGCCATGTACGCCAAGTGGATCCAGAGCTATCGCGATCTTCCGCTACTGATCAACCAGTGGGCCAACGTGGTTCGTTGGGAGATGCGTACCCGGCTCTTTCTTCGTACCACTGAGTTTCTCTGGCAGGAGGGCCATACGGCCCACGCCACTGAAGCCGAAGCGGAGGAAGAAGCCCGCCGCATGCTTGGCGTGTACCGCACCTTCATGGAAGAGTGGATGGCGATGCCGGTGATCACCGGCCTCAAGACCGACAGTGAGCGCTTTGCCGGCGCGCTCCGGACCTATAGTACGGAAGCGCTGATGCAGGACAACAAGGCGCTGCAGGCCGGCACCAGCCATAATCTGGGCCAGAACTTCTCGCGTGCCTTCGAAGTGACCTTCCAGACGGCCGATGGCGATCTGGATCATGTGTGGAACACATCGTGGGGAGTGTCGACCCGCCTGGTTGGGGCCCTCATCATGACGCACAGTGACGACCTGGGTTTGGTGTGTCCGCCCCGGCTGGCGCAGTACCAGGTGGTCATCGTCCCCATCTACAAGAGCGCCGAGGAACGCACCCTCGTGCTGGAAGCCTCCGACCGTCTCAGGAAAGAACTCGCCGCTGGCGGGATCCGAGTCCATCTGGATGCGCGCGAAGGGATGAAGCCGGGCGCCAAGTATTACGAGTGGGAAGGGCGGGGAGTCCCGCTTCGGCTGGAGATCGGTCCTCGGGATGTGTCGGCCGGCTCGGTNGTGCTGGCC
>C688J18823_10002174_pt1 | contig 12260 bp, 5 predicted proteins | sample HopSoiMetagenom1_FD_18823 | JGI IMG/M metagenome (IMG submission 18823) | reverse complement strand
GGAACACGAAAAAAATAGTGAAAGAAAATCAAAAGCTAACTATTACACAACCGGCTATACCTGCGCTAACTATTGGGCAGATTACAAATGCCAACGTTACCTATAAAGCGGATAAGCTGGACGTGTCCTGGTCAACGGATATAACAAAGAGTCCCCAGTTTTCTTATACCATCAAAGTGATCAACAGCTCCGGAACATTGGTAATGACTAAAAAGGATACCGTTCCGCATTTAAGGAAACAGTCGCTTAATGTCAAAACCCTGGCTTCGGGAACTTACACTGTTAAGGTATCTATGGTTGACATCTTTGATCAAAATTCAAATGAAATAGAAAAAACGGTAGTGATCGGAACCAATACCGGCTTTGAAAATCCACTTTCAGATAACAGAATTGTTTTTAACCTCTACCCAAACCCTGGTAAGGACAAACTGTCTATTTCATTGGACAACACCGGCATGTCAGAAATTAATGTCAGCGTTTATGATGTTGCCGGACGCAATGTTATAAAAGAAGTGATGATCACTTCTCAAGAATCAGCAATTGACGTTTCAGGTTTAAGTAATGGCGTTTATGCTGTTAAAATCTGCGACAAAAAAGGCAACACTTTACAAAATAGTAAGTTCATCAAAAGCAATGCTTTATAAAAGCTCAAATGTTACGTAGTGTTACCTGCAGGATTGTGTTTGTAAAAAGATGATGTTAATAACTGACAAATAAGAATAGGATGATAAACAAGATTTACGCTCTACATAATTTACAAAGAAAAAAATACTTGCTGATAATAACGTTATTTTTCTTTTTATTCAGCGCATATAGTCAAATTACACCGGATTCAGTGTATTTTTCGCGAAGCAATTCCGGATTTACTTCCGATGTTTATAATGGAGAAAGAGGAGTTAGTTTCAATGCGAACTGGAAGTTTAACCTGGGCAATGCCAGTGGAGCGGAAAACGTTTCGTATAACGATGCCAGTTGGAGAACCCTCGCTGTTCCGCATGATTGGAGCATCGAATTGCCATTTAATAAAAATTCACCTTCAGGAAATGATGGGGGATGTCTGGATGGAGGTATCGGCTGGTATCGCAAAAATTTTAAATTACCTGAAAGCTGCAAAGGAAAACGGGTTACCATTCAGTTTGATGGTGTATATATGAATAGTGAAGTCTGGATCAATGGAACGTACCTTGGTAAGAGGCCATATGGTTATACAACATTTGAATACGAGCTTACACCTTATTTGAATTTTTCAACTACCAATGTTATAGCCGTTAAAGTAAATAATAATCAAAAGAACAGCCGGTGGTATTCCGGCAGTGGTATCTATAGAAATGTTTGGTTAACAATAACCGATCCGGTCCATGTTGCTTACTGCGGTTCTTTTGTTACGCAATCAAACGTAAGTGCAGCATCTGCAAAAATAAATATAGCTACAACAGTTGAAAACCATGCGGTTAAAAATCAATCCGTATTTGTTGTTACCACCATTTATGATCAGGCAAATAAACCTGTTGGCAATGTAAAGGCAACTGCGGTCAACCTCACAGCAGGTGGCAAATATACATTCAATGGTTCCATAAACATGAGTAATCCGATCTTGTGGTCGATGGATAATCCCTATTTGTATACCGTTAAAACAAAGGTATACATTGATAATACCGTGAAGGATAATTTTACTTCAAGGCTTGGTATACGCTATCTTTCCTTTGATGCAAATAAAGGTTTTTCATTGAACGGCATGAATACGAAGCTGCATGGCGTATGTTTGCATCATGACCTGGGTAGCCTGGGTGCTGCACAAAATTACCGTGCATTGGAAAGACAGGTTGAGATTTTAAAATCATTTGGATGCAATGCGATCCGTACTTCTCATAATCCACCTGCACCGGAATTATTGGACATATGCGACCGCCTGGGAATAATGGTAATGAATGAAGGTTTTGACACCTGGCTAACTGCAAAAACTTCTAATGATTATCATCTTTATTTTAAAGACTGGGCGCAACGCGATGTGCAGAATTGGGTACAACGTGATCGCAATCATGCCAGTTTAATTTTATGGAGTATTGGAAATGAAATCCCCGATACGTATGATGCCAGCTCAATAGCCACTGCGAAGAACCTGATCAGCTGGGTACGCGCCTTTGACCCAAACACAAGTATCACCATGGCGCTTACTTCCGAAGATGCGTTAAAGAATATTGGTGACCTTCTGGATGTGGTTGGATTTAATTATTTTTTGTATGTTCAGGATGCCAGTGAGTATACTACCTGGCATAAAAGCCGTCCCAATTGGAAAATCCTTGGTTCGGAAACAAGTTCTGCAGTAAGAAGCCGTGGTGTGTATCATACACCCGTGGAGTCGAACATCCTCACCGCTGCTGATTATCAATGTTCCTCTTATGACAACTCGGTAGTGGGATGGGGGCACAGTGCTGAAAGAGCTTATAAAATAGACAATGAATGTCCGTTTGTAATGGGTCAGTTTATCTGGACCGGTTTTGATTACATGGGAGAACCCACTCCTTATAACTCCGATGCAAAGAGTTCTTATTTCGGGATTGTGGACATGTGTGGATTCCCAAAAGACATTTATTATTTTTATAAAAGCCTTTGGACGGCTGTACCAACCGTTCATTTATTACCACACTGGAACTGGAAAACTGGTGATAACATACCGGTATTTGCCTATACCAATTGCGACAGTGTCAAATTATTGCTGAATGGAAAATCGTTGGGAACTAAAAAAATTCAGGGCACATCGCTTCATCTGGAATGGAAAGTTCCGTTTGCAACAGGTACGTTAATCGCACAAGCTTATAAGAACGGGAGTTTAATAACAGCTGATACCGTTCAGACGGCAGGTAATGCTGCCAGAATAAATTTAGTAGCTGATCACAAGACTATCAATGCAAACAATACAGATCTTGCTTTTATTGAAACGGATCTGCTTGATTCCAAAAATAATCTTGTCCCCAATACAAGTAATCCAATAACCTATACAATAAGCGGCCCAGGAGAGATCGTAGGAGTTGATAACGGGAATGCCATGAGCTATGAATCATTCAGAGGTACACAGCGTAATCTCTTTAATGGAAAATCATTGGTTATTGTTAAATCAACTTGTGCTGAAGGCGCGATTGTAATATCTGCCAAGACAACAGGCACAGGCATCACGCTTGGCAGCGTTACTGTGAATAGTGTTAAGTTTAAAACAAAGCCTGTTGTTATACAGGATAAAGATACCTTGAGGGCATTTCCGGTTGGCTATACCTACCAATGGTATTTAAACGGAAAGATGATCAATGGTTCAACAGATCAGACATATATTAAAACGCAGGGAGGTGAATACAAAGTAGAAGTTACTGATGGTAATGGCTGCCCAAGTATGTCTGACGCTCAAATCCCTACTGCAATTAAGGATACGAAAAATTCCGATGCTGCATTTATCGTTTATCCAAATCCGGTGCGTGAAAAAATCATCATGGAAACAGCTTCTGAAAATTCAAACTTCAATGTGCGGTTATTTAGTATTCAAGGTGTATTGATAAAAGAAAAAAAATATGAAGGCACGTATGCTGAGCTGGATGTAAAAAATCTGAGTAACGGTATTTATATAGTAGAAATAACCAGTTCAAAAGGCAGTGTATGCAAAAAGATTATTAAAGAATAATCGCTTCACAACCTTAACCATCTTTTTAGCATCAATTAACAAAGAATGAGATTAGGGTAGCATAGAGCACGTCAAAGGGTGCTGGGTTTCTTTTTAGTATTAATTAAAAAAAATAAACATGAGATCTTTTTATTCCTTCCAAAAATGGTTAACGGGCTTTTTGCTTTGTATAAGTATAACTAATTATGGGCAAACAGCAGTAGGTAATATCACCAATTATCAGACAGCTAACGGCGAGTATATATTTACAAGCAATACGGATAAAGTAAAAGTAATTTTTTATACAGATAATATATTCAGGATATGGCTGGGACCAGGCGGCACATTTACCGACAATGCCGATATCGTCGTTTATAAACAATCACCCATTACCACCATCATATCAACCAACACTACCGACTATTATCAACTAGAAAGTAATACCTGTGTGCTTCGTGTATACAAAACACCCCTGCGATTTGCGCTGTATAAAAAAGATAATTCATCGCTTGTATTTGAAGAGGAAAGTCCGCTTAACTATGGAACGTCAACCGTGCAACGTCTAAAAAGCGGAGCTCAGGAAAATTTTTATGGTTGCGGCATGCAGAATGGATATTTTTCCCATAAAGGCAAAACAATGAAAATTTCTTTTGAAACTGCAAATGATTCCTGGGTAGATGGTGCTGCTCCCAATCCTGCTCCTTTTTACATGAGCACAGCTGGATACGGAGCTTTTAGAAATACATTCAGTACAGGAACATATAATTTTTCATCTACAGGTATTTATACACACAATGAAAAACGATTTGATTGCTATTATTTTTATGGGCCTTCTTTGAAAGAAATTTTGAATAGCTATACTCTTATTACAGGACGTCCGTTTATGATGCCACGCTGGGCGCTTGAGTTGGGTGATGCCGATTGTTACAACAAAAGTCCGGAAGTGACTACAGATGTCATTACTAAAATAGCGGATATATACCGTCAGAAGGACATGCCTGGGGGATGGATACTTCCCAATGACGGATATGGTTGCGGGTATCAGAAACTAGATTATACAGTAAGCGAGTTGAGTAAAAGAGGGTTTCGTACAGGATTATGGACCGAGAAAGGAATACCCAATATTGTATATGAAGTAGGAACTGCTGGAACGCGTTGCATGAAACTGGATGTAGCTTATATCGGCAGTGGTTATCGCTATGCGCTTACAGAAGGTGAGAAAGCATTTCAAGCCATAGAAAAAAATTGTAACGGACGAGGATTTGTATGGACTGTCGCGGGATGGGCGGGAACACAACGATTTGCCACAGTTTGGTCAGGGGACCAATATGGTGGTTGGGAGTTTGTACGTTTTCATATTCCTACTGTAATTGGTTCCGGGCTTTCGGGGTTCAATTGTGGTACCGGAGATATAGACGGGATTTTTGATGGTAGCGATAAAAGCTATGTAAGGGATTTACAATGGAAATGCTTTACACCCGCTATGATGACCATTTCCGGCTGGACATCTGGAAGTCCTGCCACAGACAAACAGCCTTGGAGACGTGCAGCACCTTATGACAGTTACTGTCGAAATTCCCTGAAACTCAAAATGCGCTTAACACCTTACATTTATTCTTATTGCCATGAAGCTGCTGAAACAGGTGTTCCTATGGCAAGAGCAATGGTGCTGGAATATCCGGATGATGCAACTACCTGGGGGACTCAAACACAATATCAATTTATGAGTGGTGAATGGTTTTTGGTTGCACCGGTCTATGAGAATACGACTACGCGGAAAGGAATTTATTTACCGAAAGGCAAATGGATTGATTACTGGGATGGCACAATATACAATGGACCAACGACACTCAATAATTATAACGCGCCTATTGATAAACTTCCTTTATTGGTTAAGGAAGGTGCAATTATTCCCATGTACCCTGAAATGTTGTATGATGGCCAAAAACCAAAAGACCCTGTAACACTCGATGTATACCCTTCCGGAAAAACAAGCTTCACAATGTATGAAGATGATGGTTCCACACAGGAGTATCGAAACGGAGCATTTTCAAAAAGTATCATTACCAGCAATACCTCTCCTGTTGTAACTGTAAATGTGGGCAAATGCAACGGTACTTATACAGATAAACCCGTAAGCAGGAAATATGAATTACATATTCACACAGCAACCAAACCAAAAATAGTGCTGCTGGATAACACAGCAATGCCAGAATATCTTTCGATAAGTGCGTGGAATGCAGCCAACGAAGGCTGGTACTTTGCTGCAGCAGATAAAAAAGGGATCGTGTATGTCAAGACCAATCCTATTTCACTGGATAAAGATTTTGAAGTGAAGTTTGGAGAACCGACTGACATTAATGATTCACAAGACAAGGATGCAATTACCCTCTACCCGAATCCTACAACTGGGAAATTTTACCTGGATGGTATAAGTAACACCAGCACAGCCGAAATACGTGCTTACAATGTAATCGGAGAACAGGTGAATTTCACACGCTCCAGTACAAAAGGAGAAACGGAAATAGCATTGGAGTTAACCAATCAGCCTGCAGGTGTCTATTTTATACAAATACATACTTCTCAAGGCTTTCTTATGAAGAGAATAGTGCTGGAAAAAAATTCCAATTAATCAATGTAATAAAGTATTAACTAAACTAAAAATGAAAAAAAATTCTATTCTAATGTTGTTAGGTGCTACAATTGCATTTTCAGCCACAGCTCAAGTGCCAGATGGTAGCACTGTTACAGATATAACCGTTACCGATATGAATGGTAAAAAACAGAATCTATTCAGCTATTTGAATGCTGGAAAGTTTGTAATAATTGATTGTTTCGCTACCTGGTGTGGCCCATGTTGGAACTACCATGAATCTCATGCATTAAGAGATTTTTATAATGCATATGGATCGTCAGGGCAAAATATAGCGACTGTCTTAGGTATTGAAGGAGATGCAGGAACAAAGGACACAGAAATGTCTTCTTGGACAAATGGAACACCTTTTCCAATGTCCAATCCCACCGGAACAGAATTGGATATATTTTATAAGGTTTTTAAACCAGGAGGCTTTCCATGTGTGTATATGATTTGCCCAAATAAAAAAGTAACAATGGTAACCGGTCAAACCAAAAACCAATTATACAATACTATGATGAAAAATAAATATTGCCCGGCACCAGTCACCTCTATTTCTGATCTAGAGTTTGAAAACGGATTTTCAGTTTTTCCGAATCCCGCAGGTTCTTTATTTACTATTGCCGGAAAATGCAGCGCGGCTAAGGTTCATTATTCAATTTTTAATAGCATAGGTAAACTTATAAAATGTGGCGATATTTTCGGAAACGGAGACGGTTTTGAAATTAACCTGAATACAGCCGAAATATCATCAAATGCCGGCATCTATATAATAAAAGTGGATGATAAAAATAGCAGTTGGAGCCAAAGACTTATAATCCAGTAATGTATAAATTATCCAGCATTATTTTCGAAATTCTTTAGTATCATCTAGTATTAATAACAATAGTTCTCATGGATTTGTACAAATACTCCATTAGCTTTATGCTTATCACCTTTTTGGTGATTAGCAAATTGCATTCACAATCATTGAATAACAGGATTGATTCACTGATGAAACTGATGTCTACACAGGATAAAATAGACCAATTGATCAACAATTCTTTTCTCACAACACCTGATAATACAGCATTGGGTATCCCAGGCTTTAAAATGGATGATGGCCCGCATGGTGTCCGGTTTCAAAAGGCTACATCTTTTCCTGTGGGCGTGGCTGTAGCAGCAACCTGGAATGTGTTGATGGCTGAAAAGGTAGGCAAAGCAATGGGAGAGGAGTTTTGGTCATTCGGATACAATCAGCAATTAGGACCTTGTATTGATTTATGTCTGGATCCACGTGCCGGACGCGCCGCTGAAACCGGCGGCGAGGACCCGTTCCTCGCCGGACAGATTGGAGCAGCTGTTACGAAAGGCATTCAGACAACACCAGTGATGGCCACCGTTAAACATTTTATGGTAGAGAGTAAACAGAATACGAGACAAACCGCCAACGAAATATTTACCGAAAGAGGAATGATGGAGCATTATGGTTATAATTTTCGAACCACTATGCAAGAAGGCGCCTGCTTCAGCATCATGAATGCATTTAATTTAATTAATGGCAAACATTGTTCGGAGAATTCGAAATTACAGGATACAACATTAAGACAAAGATGGGGATACCCCTTTTTTACTGTTTCCGATTGGGAAGCACTTTACAACGCAAAAAATGGGATCTTAGGTGGAACTGATCTGAACATGGGATCCGATCATTACAAAAACGATCTCCCCGGACTCATTTCAAGCGGACAGGTTCCAATGGCTGTTTTAAATAAAGCAGTTGCGAATATACTCCGGACAAAAATTCTTTCTGGAATAATGGATTATTATCCGAAAGGAGATAAGGCATTGGCCAACTCAGCCGAACACGTGAAGATAGCCCTTGACGCTTCGCGTGAATCAATGGTGTTATTAAAAAATACAAATAAAATTTTACCCTTAAATAAATCAACCGTCACAAAAATTGCATTGATAGGACCTAATGCAAATGCAGAGAACCTAAACTGTTGGGGAAGCAGTGAAACAACTCCGCCTTATGCGATCTCTGTGAAGGAAGGCATAGAAGCTAAAATAGGTAATTCAAAAGTGGTATATACAATGGGATGTGCGATCAACAGTACAGATACCAGTGGTTTTAAAGCAGCAAGAGCAGCAGCAGCTCAGGCTGATTATGTGGTATTCGTGGGTGGGCTTGATCAAACCCAGGAAGGAGAGGGATATGATATTGGGGGTGACAGGAAATCCGGAAAAGTAGAACTGCCAGGAATGCAACAAAATTTAATTAATTCATTAGCATCAGTTAACAAAAATATAATAGTCGTTATTCATAGCGGTGGCGTATGCGCAATTAATAATTGCATCAATAATATGAAAGGATTGATTTATTCTTTTTATCCAGGGCAGGAAGCTGGAAATGCGGTGGCAGATGTATTATTCGGCGATTACAATCCGGGTGGGAAAATGCCGGTTTCCATGCCGAAAGCAACAAATCAATTGCCGGTTTGGGATGATGATTTTACAAATGATTATGGTTGTGGGTATCGTTGGTTTGATGAAAAATCGCTGACTCCGGAATTTGCTTTCGGTTCGGGTATGAGTTACACTACATTTGAATATTCTAATTTACACATTTCATCTTCCTCAGCGCCAGCAGGATCGCCCATTCACGTTAGTGTAGATGTAAAGAATACAGGATCTGTTTTGGGAGATGAAGTGGTTCAGTTGTATGTTTCAAATAATACAACCACTATATGGATGTCAAAGAAAGAATTAAAAGGATTTAAGAGAATAACGCTGAACCCCGGTGAAAAAAGAACAGTGAATTTTACGCTAGGAGCAGATGAGTTTTATTTTTGGAATGAGAAGAGTAAAAAATATGAAGTAAGTGCAAATAACTATGTAATAAAAGTGGGTGGTTCCTCTGATCTCTTACCATTATCAAGTAATTTAACACTAGCTTCTTCATCCGGAAAACCGGATTTGAAAATTACGCAGGTACTTACAATGCCAAGATATCCTATAAAAGGAGATAAGGTAGTTTTTTATGCGCTGGTCAAAAATCAAGGAAATGCTGCTGTTACACCTGCTAGTAAATTTAAAGTGTCTTTTTATATTGATAATGCAGAAGTGGCCATTGCTGATAATATGGCATTAACTATTCAGCCTGGACAAATAGTGCTGATTGAGTCCACTACTTCTTGGATTGCACCGTATGGCGGTCAGTTCCTGGTAAATGCTACGATTGATAAAAACAATTCAATAGATGAATGGGAAGAATCAAACAATGAGTTTATAAAAATTCTTGATGTAATAGGTGATCCAAATTTAATCACAAAGAACTTGGCCTATAAGAAACCTGTAGAAGTTTCTTCTATTCAGAGCGCAACCTATCCAGGCAGTTTAGCTGTGGATGGTGATGCCACAACCAGGTGGTCATCAGCTGCCAGTGACGCGCAGTATCTGGTTGTGGATTTAAAAAATAATTACAACCTTACTAAAATAATAGTGAATTGGGAAACTGCTTACGCTGCAGAATATCAGGTATTGATCTCATCAGATAATATGAATTGGGATATCGTTGCAGATGTAACTGCAGGCCATGTGGGAGTAGAAACGTTTCTGACAACTAAGAGCGCCAAGTATGTAAAATTAAATCTCACCAAACGAGGAACAACCTATGGATATTCTCTTTTTGAGCTTCAGGTGTATGGTGATGTCAACAGCCCCCCTGTTGCTAATGCAGGAGCAGATCAAAGTGTGGATCTGCCAATCAGTTCAATTACCCTTGATGGCTCTGCTAGTAACGATGTTGATGGTGATCCGTTATCTTTTAAATGGGAACAGTTAAGTGGTCCGGTAACCACTGTTTTAACTGGAACAACTACTTCAAAATTATCAGTTGGCAGTTTAACTGTTGCGGGAACCTACATCTTTAAACTGACTGTTAACGACAATAAAGAAATGAGTAGTGATATGGTAACTGTTGTAGTTACAGATCATATCGTTACATCTATTAATGAGCTGACCGAGCAAAATGTAGTGGTATATCCTAATCCTGCCTCAGACAAACTTTTTGTAAACCTGCATAATGAGAATTTTTCAAAATTGATCATTTACGATATAACCGGCAGAACGTTATTGCAAAAAGTGATAAGTAAACCAACCGACATTTTGGAAATTAGCACCTCCGGTTTAGGCAAAGGATTATATATATTGGTTATTTCAGGAAATAATAAAGCTATAGTCAAGAGAGTTATAATTGAATAGAAAGGGTATTAACTCAGTGTCTGCCAAGGTAGATTCCATGCACGTAGCCTAAGATGAGCGTAACTCGTGTATGGATCTTACTGGAGTTTCCTCCAGAGAACAGACTACGTTAATCATTAAAAAGCGATCTTTCCTTAATGCGCACTAGTATAAGCCTCAAATCCCTTTAATAGCAATATCCATGAGCGGGCTCTACGATTAAAATAACTTGTGGCTTACTCACTTTTCTTGGGTTAAGATTTTTTTACACATTTGATCCCACCATTGATTAATTCAAAGCAAAGCGAAAACGATTTTGAAATCGCGCGAATTTTCCGAGAAAACTCTCCTTTTTTTAATGCAAAATTTTAAAACAAAGTAAAGAACAGATTAAACTTATTTTCAAAGCAAATCATGCAGTTTAGTCATTATTTAGTATCTGGGAAATTGATCTTTAATATTGTGTTCTTTAGAAAAAGTAATATTGAAACCATGTTTTCATAACGCTCGTTCATAAAAAGCTGCCGTGGGTTCAAAGAAAAAATGATTCCTTCATTCTTACCACATGGGTATTCCATAAATATCGCTTTATGATCCGATTGGTCTCATCATAATAACCGCATTTCATACTTTCGCCACATTTTGAAATACACTCACATTATTTCATTAGTTGCTTAAACAATTCAACACTTCTTTCAACTTTATATCTTGATTCGTTTTTTTATTGTAGTTAAATTCATTTCATTCACCAACTGCGCACATTCTTATACTTCACCGTTCGCCAGGGCTTTTAAAGAGATTGAAACTAATCGAAAATCGGGCTAACTATTCGAAAACATCCTATTATGTTGCTGTTATTCCATACACAGGGCTATAAACTATTGCAAAGTGCAAAGAGATTTTAAGCAAAAAAGGTAAAGACTATTCTGAAAAAGAATTGGTGGCGAGATTTGCTTTTCGAGCTAGCTAAAATTGATTGGAATTAAATCAGAAAACCCTTAATGTCCCACAAGCGCTTTATAATCGGTAGGACTCAATAAAGAATTTAAATGAGAAAGGTCACTAATTTCAATCTTAATCATCCATCCATCGCCATATGGATCTTTATTAATTAATTCAGGATTTAAATCAATTTTTTTATTGACCTCTATTATTTTTCCTGAAATAGGCATTAATAAATCAGATACAGTTTTTACAGCCTCTACGGTTCCAAAAATATCCTGAGAAGAAAGATCTTCACCTTCTGTTGAAATATCAACGTAAACAATATCTCCTAATTCAGACTGTGCAAATTCTGTAATTCCTATAATTGCAATATTGTTCTCAATACTCACCCATTCGTGATCTTGTGTATATTTTAAATTTTCTGGAAAATTCATATATTTATATACTTGGCGACTAATAGTTAATCAATTAATTATTATTTCTAATGATGCTTTTTTATCAATTTCTTCCATGTAACTTTCAATTGGAGGACAAGCACATATCAGGTTTCTATCTCCATGAGCATTGTCCACACGCGCTACACTTGGCCAGAATTTTGCCTCTTTTACCCATTTCAGCGGATAAACTGCTTTTTCGCGAGAGTAACTATGTTTCCAACTATCACTGATGACAGCTTTAGCAGTATGCGGTGCATTTTTAATCACATTGTCTTCCTTATCCGCCTTGCCTGAAATAATTTCATCAATTTCTTTTCTGATGGAGATCATCGCTGAGCAAAAACGATCCAATTCTTCTTTTGATTCACTT
>C688J18823_10002173_pt1 | contig 12260 bp, 17 predicted proteins | sample HopSoiMetagenom1_FD_18823 | JGI IMG/M metagenome (IMG submission 18823) | reverse complement strand
GTGCGCGCGACGTAGACCGCGAGGCCGGTGCCAAGGCCGGCGAGCGCTACGCCCGCCACGACTTCCGTCAGCGACCCGAGCTGGCCCCAGAGAGCGACGAGGTCGGCGCCGCCGCGCAGGGCCAGTACCTTGTCGAGGGCCGAGCGGCCGGCGAGGCCGACCGCGATCAGGGCGAGCGTCAGCGCGAGCTTGATAGGACGCCGAACACCTTGCGGACGATGGCCGAGCCGGCCGAGACCGGGTCCTTGCGGATCTTCTTCTCTTCCTCGGCGACCATCAGGTACAGGCCGTCGAGCGCCTTCTGCGTCACGTACTCGTCGAGGTCCGCGTCCTCCTTCGCCAACATGCCGACGGCCACCGCCTTGTCGGCGTATTGCTCGTACTTCTGGGCCAGATCGACGCGGGCGGTCGCCTTGCGCACGATCGGCAGGAAGCGCTGGTGCATGTCGGCGCGCGTGGTGCGGCGGAAGTATTCGGTGCCCGCCGTCTCGCCGCCGGTGAGGATGCCCTTCGCATCCTGCACGGTCATCTTTTTCAGCGATTGGACGAAGAGCGCCTTCGCCTCGGGCACCGCCGCCTCCGCGGCGCGATTCATCGTCACCACCAGCTCGTCGGCGTAGTGGCCCATGCCGACGCGCCGCATCAGCTTTTCCGCGCGCTGCGCCGACTCCGGAAGGGGGATGCGCACCTGGGGATTGCCGAGGAAACCGTCGATGCGCCCGAGGTTCGCCACGGCGGCGACGCTGCCCCTCTCGAGCGCAGCCTTGAGCGCCGCGGTGGCGTCGGCGCGCGTAACGCCCTCCAACTGGGCTAGGGCGCTGCCCGTCCAGATTGCGAGTACGCCGGCAAGAATGAGGCGCATGAAGGCAAGGATTATCGCCGTCGCGGCGACGCTCGCAATTGCCGCGTGGGCGGCGAGCTGTCGACCGACGAGCTGCGCGGCAAGGTGGTGCTCGTGAATTTCTGGGCGACCTGGTGCGCCGACTGCCTGAACGAGATGCCCGACATGGTGGACACCCACCGCAAGTACGCGCCGCGTGGCTATGAGACCGTGGCGATCGCCGTGCAGAAGGACGACCCGACGCTCGTCGCGCAATTCGCCGCGGGCCGCGCGTCACCCGCGTGAGCTACCTGATCGACCGCCGCGGGCGCATCCTCAAGCGCTATATCGGCGAGCCCGCTGGGCCGAGCTTCACGCGACCATCGAAGCGGCCTTAGCCTTTCCAAGTCGCTAGCACCACGCCAACCAAGATCGTCGCCACGCCGGCGGCGTGGAACGGGCGGAACTGCTCACCGAGGAACACGATGGCGAGGATCGTGCCGAACGCCGGCAGCAGGTGCAGCGTGAATCCGGCCGCATTGGCACCGACCGTCGCCACACCGCGATTCCAGAAAATGAAGGCGATCACCGAAGCCGCGATGCCGACGTACACCGCGCCGAGCGCCGCTTCGACGGTCAGCGCGCGTGGCGGCGCGACCATGGTCTGCACCAGGAAGATCGGCGCCAGCATGGCGACGCCCATGACGCAAATGACAAAAAGAAAGGCGATGCCGCCGAGCTCGGGCGGCCGGCGCTTGAGCAACACGGAATAGAGCGCCCACAGCGGGATCGCGGCGATGATCCAGGCATCGCCGCGGTGAAGCTCGAGGTGCAGGAGGCGTGACGGCTCTCCACCGGTCATGATGATGACGATGCCCGCGAGCGAAATCAGCATGCCGACGATCTGCCGCGGCGTGCTGCGTTCGCGGTCTATGAGCCACGAGCCCGCGATGGTGAAGACCGGCGCCGAAGAATTCATCAGCACCGCGTTGATCGCCGTTGTCGTGCGCAGGCCCTCGTACACCATGGTCTGAAAAAGCGGCACGCTGAGAAGCGCAAGCAGGGCGAGGATCTTCCACTCGCGCCGGATGACGGCGCCTTTGCCCGCAAGCGCCTTCAAGCCAAACGGCAATATCACCGCGAGCGCGATGGTCCAGCGCCAGAAATTCAGGCTGACCGGATCGAACGCGTCGCGCAGCGCGCGCCCAATTACCCAGTTACCCGCCCACACTAGGTTGGTGAGCGCGAGGAGCGAAAAAGCGGTTAGGCGGGCGCTAGAGGCCGGCAGCGTGCGCCTGCTGGTCGGCGTGATAGGAAGAGCGTACGAGCGGTCCGATGGCGGCATGGCGAAAGCCCATTGCCTGCGCCTGCTTTTGATACTCCGCAAAAATGGCAGGCTCGACATAGCGCTCCACCGGCAGGTGATGCGGCGAAGGCTGCAGGTACTGGCCGATCGTCAGCATGTCGACATCGTGCGCGCGCAGGTCGCGCATGACGGTGAGGATTTCGCCGTCTTCCTCGCCAAGGCCGACCATCAGCCCTGACTTCGTCGGCACGGACGGATGAACGCGCTTGAACTCTTGCAGCAGCTTGAGCGAATGGAGGTAGTGTCCGCCCGGCCGCGCGCGCTTGTAGAGGCGCGGCACGGTCTCGAGGTTGTGGTTCATCACGTCGGGCGGCGCCGCCTGCAGAACGTCGAGCGCGCGCTCCAGCCGGCCGCGGAAATCCGGCACCAGCACTTCGATCGTCGTCTGCGGGCTCGCCGCGCGCACGGCGCGGATGCAGTCGACGAAATGCTGCGCGCCGCCGTCCCTGAGGTCGTCGCGATCGACACTGGTGATCACGACGTAGCGCAGCTTAAGCTGCGCGATGGTTTCCGCGAGATGCCGCGGCTCGTCCGCATCGGGTGCGAGCGGCCGGCCGTGCGCCACGTCGCAGAATGGGCAGCGGCGCGTGCAGATGTCGCCGAGGATCATGAAGGTCGCCGTGCCCTTGCCGAAGCACTCGGCGATGTTGGGGCACGATGCTTCCTCGCAGACGGTATGCAGCGCCTGGCGCCGCAGGATGTCCTTGATCTCGTGGAAGCGCGAGTTCGGGCTTGCGGCGCGCACGCGGATCCACGCCGGCTTGGGCAATCGCGGCGCTTCGGCCAGCGGCACGATCCGAATGGTCTTTGCCTGTCCCTTCTGCTTTACGCCGGCTTCACGCACCGAGGTGTCCCATCACATTGGTGGCGACACGCTCGCCGATCTGCGCCGGCGTGCCGGCAATGCCGAGCTCGCGCGTCTGGGTGACGGGCAATCCGGGAAAGCCGCACGGATCGATAGCTGAAAACGGCGCGAGGTCCATGTCGACGTTGAGCGAAAGCCCATGGTAAGCCCGCCCGCGCGTCACCCGGATGCCGAGCGCCGCGACCTTGGCGCCGTCCACATAAACGCCGGGGGCGCCAGGCCTTCGCGCAGCGCGCGGGCCGATCAGGTCGATAACCGCCTGCTCGAGCAGGCAGACGAAGCTTTTCACCTTGATGCCGCGGCGCGCGAGATCCACGAGCGTATAGAGCACTACCTGTCCGGGACCGTGATACGTCACCTCGCCGCCGCGATCGCTTTGCAGCACCGGTATGCCGTTCGACACCGCCACCGGCGCCGCGCCCTGCCCCAGTGTGTACACGGGGTGGTGCTCGACCAGCCAAAGCTCATCGGCGGTGCCCTCCCCGCGCTGCCGCGTGAATTGCCGCATCTCGTGCAAAGTCGAGACGTAGTCCAACCGTCCGAGGCGCTTGACGACGATTTCATCAACGACGGTCACAACACCATCACCACGCCGGGCTGGTCGCACAGCTCCTGGTAGAGCGCATCCAGCTGCTCGCGCGAGATCGCGCGCACCACGCACGTCACGCTGAGATAGCGGCCCTGCCGGCTCGGACGCATCGCTACCGTGGCGGGATCAAAGTCCGGCGCGTGCTTCACCACGATGTCGGTGACGGCCTGCGCGAAGCCCGGCTGCTTGCGGCCCATCACCTTGATTGGGAAATCGCAGGGAAATGCCAGCAGCGAGCTGTCGGCGACCAAGGGCATCTGGCCGAACCCCGCTAGACGGACACCGACTCCCGCCGGCCGGCGCGCATCACCTTGCGCTTGAAGTCCTGGTAGAGCTGGAACATGCGCCGGAACACCGGGCCGGGCTTGCCATCGCCGACGGCACGGCCGTCGAGCTGCACCACGGCGAGCACTTCCTTCGAGGAAGATGTCACCCAAAGCTCGTCGGCGCCGCGTACTTCGGCTTCGCTGATCGCGCGGAACTCGAGCGGCAGCTTGTTGGCGTGGGCGAGCTCCACCACCACGTCGTAGGTGATGCCAGGGAGGATGAGCTCGTTCTTGGGCGGCGAGTAGATCACGCCGCCTTTGATGACGAAGACGTTGGACGAGGAAGCCTCGGTGAGCTGGCCTTCGCGGAAGAGGATCGTCTCCACCGCGTCGGCCTCGGCGGAGAGCTGGCGCAGGAGCACGTTGCCGATGAGCGAGATCGACTTGATGTCGCAGCGCAGCCAGCGGTTGTCGCGCGCCGTGATCGCCGCGGCGCCCTTTTCCACCAGCGCGGCCGGCGGCGCCACCAGCGCGTTGGACATGATGAACACGGTCGGCTCGGCGTTTTTGGGGAAGGCGTGGTCGCGCTTCGCGACGCCGCGCGTCACCTGGAAGTAGACGGCCTGGTCCTCGAACGGCTGGCGCTCGACGATGCCGCTGACGAAACCGCGCCACTGCTCACGGCTGTACGGATTGCGGATGCCCACGGCGGCAAGGCTGCGCTCGAGGCGCACGAGGTGCTCCTCCAAGCGAAAGGGCACCTTCGAATAGACCGGCACCACCTCGTAGACGCCATCGCCGAAGATGAAGCCGCGATCGAGGACCGGCACCTTGGCCTCGGCGATCGGCAGGAACTCGCCGTTCAGAAAAACCGTTTGATCCATAGCCTCAGTGTATCCCACGTGCGCCCCAAGAGACCGGCCGGCCCGACCGCTTGCAGGGCCACCAGCGGGTATTCGGCGTAGGGGTTTTCATCGAACGTGATGCGCAACGTACCGACGCGCTGGCCCTTGGCGAGCGGCGCCGTAAGCGGCTGCTGCGACACGAGCTCGGCCTTGAGCCGCTCCCTTTGCCCCTTCGGCACTGCCACATAAAGTTCCTGGCCGACGCCCACGTTCACGCTCGCTTGCGAGCCCTTCCAGACGTCGAGCGAGCGCACGATGTCCTCCGGACCGAAGAGCTTGACGGCCTCGTAGAACTGGAAGCCCCAGTTGAGGAGCTTCTGCGATTCGCGCGCGCGGCCGGCTTCCGAATTTGCGCCGAGCAGGACCGAGAGCAGCCGCCGGCCATTGCGGCGCGACGAGGCGATGAGGCAGTAGCCCGCCGCCTCGGTATGCCCGGTCTTCACGCCGTCGACGGTCGGATCCATCCACAGCAGCGTGTTGGGGTTGGGTTGAGTGACGTTGTTGTACCGATAGTCTTTCTGCGAGTAGTAGGTGGCGTACTCGTTCGGATAGTCACGGATGAGCGCTGCGCTCAGCGCGTAGAGGTCCCGGGCGGTGCTGTATTGCTGCGCATCCGGCAAGCCGGACACATTCCTGAAGTTCGAATTCTTCATGCCCAGGCGCGCGGCCTCGCGATTCATGATCTCCACGAACGCCGGCTCGCTGCCGGCAATCGCCTCGGCGAGCGCGATGCAAGCGTCGTTGCCCGACTGCACGACCATGCCGCGGATCAGCTCGTCGACCGTCACGGGCTTGCGCGGGTCGACGAACATGCGCGAGCCGGGCGCACGCCAGGCCCGCTGCGATATGGGCAGCTGCTGCGTGAGCGTGATCTTGCGCTCGCGAAGGGCCGTGAACACCACATAGGCGGTGAGGAGCTTCGTGAGCGATGCCGGCTCGAAGCGCTCGTCGGCTTTCTGCGCGGTGAGGATCTGCCCGCTCGTGATGTCGGCGACGATCCAGGCGCGGCCGGCGACCGCCGGCGTCTGCGGCACGGCGGCGAGTGCAGCGCCCGACAGGAAATACAAAAGGAAGGCGAAGAAACGGAGCATCCGGATTTTCGAAACCCTGGCTTACAAGATGTCGGCGTTAGCGGCGGCGCGTGCACCCGGCACGATGCTCTGGATTTCCACTTCGCCGCTGCCCGAATCGATGAGGCCCAGACGGTACGCTGCCGCGTACGACAGATCAATCACACGCCCGCCATGGAACGGCCCGCGGTCGTTGATGCGCACGATCACCTGGCGTCCGCTCTTCACGCTGGTGACGCGCGCGTAGCTGGGGATCGGCAGGACCGGATGGGCGGCAGTCATCGCGTACATGTCGTAGGTCTCGCCGCTCGCCGTTTTCTGTCCATGGAAGCGCTTGCCGTACCAGCTCGCGACGCCGCGCTGCTTGTAGGGCTGCAGCGAGGCGAGCGGTACGTACTTCTTGCCGAATACTTCGTAGGGCTTGTTCGCCGATTTGTTGAGCGGCTCGGCACGGGGGCGCGCGTCCGGAATGGAGGCCAGGTTGCCCGGCGCGCGCGCGCCGGGACCATCGTCCTTGTAGTAGCCGCCCTTGTTGGTCGAGCTGCAAGCGGCGAGCAGCGCGAGAGCGAGGAGCGCGGTGCGCTTCATTGCTCGAGGATCACGCTGCCGGCGACCAACGTGTAACGCACGCGCCCGGCGAGCTCGTAGCCGAGGAATGGCGTGTTCTTGCCNTGGCTCTTGAGGTTCTCCGGCACCACTCTCATCGTCGCCTGCGGATCGAAGACCGCGATGTCGGCGGGCGCGCCGACCGTGAGTCGTCCCTGCGCCACGCCGAGGACGCGCGCGGCGTCGGAGGTGATCGGTGCAAGCGTCTTCGCAAGCGAAAGCTTGCGCGCCGCACCCCACTTGAGCGTGAGCGGCAGGAGAAGCTCGAGGCCCGTCGCACCGGGCTCGGCTTCGGCGAACGGCATGTGCTTGCCGTCGTCGTCGACCGGCGTGTGATCCGAGCAGAGGCAATCGATGGCGCCTTCCTCGAGCCCGCGCGAGAGCGCGTCACGGTCGCGCTGGCTGCGAAGCGGCGGCTCGAGACGGCAGTTGGAGTCGAAATAACCGAGGTCGCGGTCGCAGAGATGCAGGTGGTGGATGCCGACGTCGGACGTTACTGGCAGGCCTTCGCGCTTGGCTGCGCGCATCAGCTCGACCGCGCCGGCGCTCGACAGGCGGCAGAAGTGCACGCGCGCGCCAGTGGCGCGCACGAGCTCGAGCATCGTATGGAGGGCGATGGTCTCGGCGAACGCGGGAATGCCGGGCAGGCCGAGGCGCGTGGCCACGTCGCCGTCGTGCGCCACGCCGCCCTTGGCGAGGGACGCATCCTCCGCCCTCAGCCAAACCGGCAAGCGGAAGGTCGCCGCATACTGGAGCGCGCGCCAAAGCACCTGCGTGTCGATGAGCGTCGCGTTGGCTTGCGAAAAAGCGACGCACCCCGTTTCCGCGAGCTGCGCCATTTCCGTGAGGCGCTCGCCCTCGAGCTTCACGGTGAGCGCACCGATCGGGTAGACGCGCGCCCGCGTGAGCACCTTTGCGCGCCGGCGCAGCATGTCCACCAGCCCGGGCTCGTCGAGCACGGGATCGGTGTCGGGCGGGCAGGCGATGCTGGTCACGCCACCCGCCACCGCGGCCTCCATCTCGGACTCGAGCGTCGCCTTGTACTCGAAGCCGGGCTCGCGAAGGCGCGCCGAGATGTCGATGAAACCGGGCGCGACGACCAGGCCCTTGGCATCGATCAGGCGGTCGGCCTTGCCCTCTTCGGCGATCTTGCCCTCGGCGATGTGCAGATCGCCGACCGAATCGCGGCCGCTCGCGGGATCGACGATGCGCCCGTTCTTGATGACGATACGCATCAGTTGCCTGCCACGATGCTCATCACGGCCATGCGCACCGCGATGCCGAACGTCACCTGCGGCAGGATCACCGAGTGCGGACCGTCGGCGACCGACGAATCGATTTCGACGCCGCGGTTCATCGGCCCCGGATGCATCACGATCGCGTCGGGGCGCGCTAGCGCCAGCTTCTCGAGCGTGAGGCCGTAGTGCTTGAAGTATTCCTGCGCGGAGGGCAGCAGCGCGCCCTTCATGCGCTCGTTCTGCAGCCGCAGCATCACCACCACGTCCGCGTCGCGCAGCCCCTCTCGCATGTCGTGGAACACGCGCACGCCCATGGACTCGACACCCACCGGGACCAGGGTCTTCGGCCCGATCACGCGCACTTCGGGCGTGCCGAGCGTGGTCAGGCCATGGATCAGTGAACGCGCGACGCGCGAGTGCAGCACGTCCCCGACCACGGCGACTCGCAGCTTGGTGAACTCCTTCTTGTAATGCCGGATCGTGTAGAGATCGAGCAGGCCCTGCGTCGGGTGCGCATGGCGGCCGTCGCCCGCGTTCACGACATGCTCGTGCGGCTTGACGTTGCGCGCGATGAGGAAGGGCGCGCCCGAGGAGGCATGGCGCACGATGAAGATGTCCGCCTGCATCGCCGAGAGGTTGGCGACCGTGTCGAGGAGCGACTCGCCCTTGGTCTGCGACGAAGCCGCGATATTCAGGTTGATCACGTCGGCCGACAGGCGCTTGGCGGCGATCTCGAAAGTGGTGCGGGTGCGGGTCGACGGCTCGAAGAACAGATTGAACACGCTCTTGCCGCGCAGGATCGGCACCTTCTTCACCTCGCGCTCGGTGATGCCGACGAAGGACTCGGCGGTATCCAGGATCTGGACGAGTATTTCTCGCGGCAGGCCTTCGATGGAAAGCAGGTGCTGCAGCTCGCCCTTCGCGTTGAGCTGCGGATTACGCTCCACGCTGGACCTCCAGGGCGAGCGCCAGGCGCTCGCCTTCGCGCTTGAGCGCCAGGCGCATGCCCGCGGGAACCTCGAGCTTGGCGCCGCAGTATTGGGCGCAGATCGGCAGCTGGCGTCCGCCGCGATCGGCTAGCACGACGAGCGAGATGCTCGCCGGCCGGCCGTAGTCGAAAAGCTCGTTCATCGCCGCGCGCACGGTGCGGCCGCTGTAGAGGACGTCGTCGACGAGGAGCAACTCGGCACCGTTGACGTCGAACGGGATCTTGGTGCGCTTAGGGTCGTGCTTCAGACCGCGCGCCTCGTAGTCATCGCGGTAGAAGGCGATATCCATGAGGCCAAGCGGCGTCTTCAGGCCAAGCATCGGGTGCAGCCGCTCGGCGAGCCAGGCGCCGCCGGTGTAGAGGCCGACCATCGCCGTCTTGGGGCCGATGCGCGGGCGCAGCTCGGCCGCGAGCTGCTCGCATAGCTTCTCGGCGTCAGGCAGCTTCATCGAAGTATTGCTCCAGGATTAACTGCGCCGCGACCGAGTCGATGCTGCTTCGCTTCACGCCGCGCAGCCTGCTCTCGGCTTCCGCCGAGGTGAAGCGCTCGTCCACGCGCGCGACCGGCACGCGGAAGCGCCCTTCGAGCTGGCGCGCGAAGCGTTCGACTTTTTTCGCCAGCGGATGCTCGCCCTGCTCTGCCACCGGCAGGCCGACCACCATCTGGCTCGGCTGCCACTCGGTGACCAGCTTTTCGATCGAGGAAAACCCGGGCGCGGCGATCGGCGGCAGCGGATGCGCGGTGCGCAGCTCCGGCTCCCCTACGGCAACTCCAATACGCTTTAAACCGAAATCGAAGGCGAGGACGGTGCGCGAGGCCCGCTCAGGCATGCCCGGCTTCGTCCTGCAGCCTCGCGAAATCGACGCCAAGAAGTTCCATCGCCGCCGGCAGGCGCTCCTCCGCCGGCGTCTCGAAGAGGATCGCGTCGCGCGCCTCGACCGTTAGCCAGGCGTTCTGCGAAAGCTCGTGCTCGAGCTGCCCCGCGGACCAGCCGGCGTAGCCGAGCGTGACGAGCATGCGCTGCGGGCCTTCGCCGCGCCCGACGGCTTCCAGGATGTCCTTCGAGGTGGTGAGGCCGATCGCCTCGCCCACGCGCAGCGTCGCCTGCCAGTTACCCGCCGGCTCGTGCAGCACGAAGCCGCGGTCGGTTTGCACCGGGCCGCCGAAGTAGATCGGCGACTCGGACAACGGCGAGCCGGTCATCGGCAGCGACAGGCGCTCGAATAGCGCCTGCAAGGTCATGTCGATCGGCCGGTTGACGACCAAGCCGAGGGCGCCCTGGTCGTTGTGCTCGCAGATATATGTCAGCGTCCGGGAGAAGTGCGGATCCGCCATGTTGGGCATGGCGATCAGGAAGTGATGCGTCAGATTGATCGAGGACATGCGCCCGCCCGGCGCATTTTAACCCACATCAGATTTCCACCATTTCAAAATCTTCCTTGCGCGCGCCGCACTCCGGGCAGGTCCAGTTCATCGGCACGTCCTCCCATCGCGTGCCGGGCGCGATGCCCTCATCGGGAAGGCCCGCGGCTTCGTCGTACACCCAGCCGCAAATGAGGCACATCCACGTCTTGTACTGCACTTGATTTTCGGTCATAGAATGGGCCGGGATATTACCGCATGCCATCGATGGTGCTCACGTTCGCGGCGTCGGATCCGACCGCCGGCGCCGGCGTGCAAGCCGACCTCCTCACCATCGCCGCGCTCGGCTGCCATCCGCTCTCCGTCATCACCGCACTCACCGTGCAAGACACCCGCGGCGTCGCTCGCATGATGGCGGTCGAGTCGTCGTGGGTTCGCGAGCAGGCAGAGCATCTGCTCGCCGATGTCGAGGTCGCGGCATTCAAGGCGGGCGTCCTGGGTTCCGCGGCGAACGTCCGGGTGGTAAGCGAGATCGCCGCCGCCCATGCGCGTGTTCCCTTCGTCGTCGACCCCGTGCTCGCGTCGGGCAGGGGCGACTCGCTGGCTGCAGATGAGACGGTCGAGGCTCTACGCAAATTCCTTCTGCCGCGCACCACGCTACTCACGCCGAACAGCATCGAAGCTCGCCGCCTGGCCGCGCCGGAGACGAACCTCGCTGCTTGTGCGCGGCGCCTTGTCGATGACGGCTGCAAGTACGTGCTGGTTACCGGAACGCATGAGGCTACCGACGAAGTGGTGAACACGCTGTATGACAAAGGCGGCGTTGTCCGCGAGGATCGGTGGAAACGCCTGCCGAGCGAGTATCACGGCTCGGGGTGCACGCTCGCCTCAGCGATCGCCACGCGCCTTGCGCAGGGCGCGCAGCCGGCCGATGCGGTGCGCGAAGCGCAGGACTTCACGTGGCAAGCGCTGGCCGCCGGATTTCGCGCCGGCCGCGGGCAGCTCCTGCCGCAGCGCTTCCACCGCCGATGAAGCTGCGCGGTCTTTACGCGATCACGCCGGAAGGCGTCGATCCGGCGAAGGTGCGCCTCGCGCTCGAGGGCGGCATCGCCCTCCTCCAATACAGGAGCAAGCAGCGCGACCGCGCCCATGCCAAGGCGGTCGTCGCGTTGGCAAAGGCATTCCGCGTGCCCGTGATCATCAACGACGATGTCGAGCTCGCGCTGGAACTCGACGCCGATGGCGCGCATCTGGGGCGCGACGACGGCGCCCTCGGACCGGCCCGCCGCCGGCTCAACGGCCGTCTAATGGGTGCCTCCTGTTACAACGATGCGCGCCTTGCGAAAGCGGCGGTGACAGAGGGGGCGGACTACGTAGCCTTCGGCAGCGTGTTCGCTTCTCCCACCAAGCCGAGCGCCGTGCGCGCGCCACTTTCCCTTTTCGGTGAAGCCCTCGGGGTGCCGCGTTGCGCCATCGGCGGCGTCACGCTCGCCAATGCGCCCCAATTGATCGCCGCGGGGGCGGACCTGCTCGCAGTGATTTCCGACGTATTCGACGCGCCCGATATCCGAGCCCGCGCGACAGACTATGGAAAACTCTTCCGATGACGAACAAGAGCCTCTTCGAACGCGCCCAGAAGGTCATTCCCGGCGGCGTGAATTCACCGGTGCGCGCTTTTCGCGCCGTCGGCGGCACGCCGGTGTTCTTTGAGCGCGCCCTCGGCCCGCACCTTTGGGATGCCGAAGGCAAGCGCTACATAGATTACGTCGGCTCCTGGGGCCCGATGATCGCCGGCCATACGCATCCGGCGGTGGTGTCCGCGGTACAGGCCGCGGCAGCGCGCGCGCTTTCCTTTGGCGCGCCCACCCAGGAAGAGACGCAGCTCGCCGAGCTTCTCTGCCAGCTCGTGCCATCCATGGAGCGCGTGCGCCTCGTCTCGTCNGGCACCGANGCGACGATGACCGCGATCCGCCTCGCGCGCGGATTCACGGGGAGGAAGCTGATCGTCAAGTTCGAGGGCTGCTACCACGGTCATGCGGATGCCCTGTTGGTCAAGGCCGGTTCGGGCGCCCTCACCTTCGGCAACCCGAGCTCTGCGGGCGTGCCGGAGGAGACCGCAGCGCACACGGTCGTGGCGGACTACAACAATATTGAGGCGGTGCGAGCGCTCTTCCAGAAGCAAGG